>Ga0265338_10008071_pt1 | contig 12870 bp, 3 predicted proteins | sample 42126metaG_FD_193579 | JGI IMG/M metagenome (GOLD analysis project Ga0265338, IMG submission 193579) | Rhizosphere microbial communities from Carex aquatilis grown in University of Washington, Seatle, WA, United States - 4-21-26 metaG | ecosystem: Host-associated > Plants > Roots > Rhizosphere >... | reverse complement strand
GGGTCGTCCGAGCACGGCGACCAGCTCCGCCGCCGATGCGACGGTGCGTGTCTCGCGCTCGGCCTTGGCCGAGGTCCCCAGCATCTCGGTGCGCCGGCGGATGACCGTCACTTCGGGGTCGAAGACCGCGAGCGCTTCGATCGACGGCGCGGCGTCGCGCGGCGGCGGAGGCGCCGCGGGCACCCCCGATGCGCGCGCGACCGACATGACGAACGGCAGGCGAACGCCCAGGCGCCGCTTCCGCCCGCTGCCGCGCAGAGTGACCGCCACCGCCAGCGGCGGTTGGCCGTAGTGCTCGAGCGATTCGATGTTCGCCAGGTGGGGCAGGCTCACGTGGCGTGCGATCGACGCGGTCAGCGCCCCCAGCCCCTCGGTGTCGCTGCGCGCGCCGCCGAGGATCAGGTCGGCGCCCAGCGTGCGCGCCGCGCTGCCGAGCACCTGGCCGAGGGTGTGAAAGTCCGCAGCGGCGAAGCTCTCGCCGCTCACGCGCGCCGCCCGATCGACGCCGCAGGCCCACGCCGCCTCGAGCGCCGCGGTCTCTTCCTTGGTACCGGCCATGAGGGCGATGACCTCGTTGTCGTCGCCCAGGCTTCGCGCCAGGCGCAGCGCTTCGCGATCGTTCGCGGTCAGCGGCGATCCCCCCGGCGGCGCGGCGTGGAGGCAGACGATCACCTTCAACGGACGACCTGCCCGGTGGCCAGCGCCGCGATCAATTCGGACCAGGGGTCGACGACCGAGTCCGCGTTCCAAACGAGATCACGGGCTGGCGCTCCGCCCGCGCCGTCAAACGCGCCATCTGGAACAAGCTCGATCGCTCCGATCAACGCGCGCGGCGAGACGCCGATCTCGGCGGCCGCGGGTGCGCCACCCACGACCAGGACCAGCTCGGGCGACGCCGCGGCCAGCGCGCGCGGAGACACGCGGCCGTCGACGACGGCGACCTCGGGCGGCGCGGCCGCGCGCAGGCGGGTACCGACCTCGGGCGAAACCTGTGGGCCCAGCACGACCAGTCCCCGCGCCAGCGTGACGGCGTCCAGCTCGTCGGGCTCGGACGCGAGCTCTGACAGCGGCGGGTCGACCAGCGCGGTGCAGGTGATCACCTCCACGTCGATGTCGGATGTCCCGTGCTCGCGGGGGACGCCGTGCGCGCCCAGGATCGCGACCACCGGCCGCTCGATCTCGACCGGGTCCAGCTGCCGGTAGCCGGAACGATCCGCGCGCCAGCGACGCAGGTTGATGCGTCCCACGCCGTCGGCCAGCGGGCCCGCCTCCTCGGACAGCACCATGTCGACGGCGGGTGCGTACGCGGCGCCGAGGCGCATGGCCAGCGACGGTCCGAGCTCGTCGCCCGGCCCACCGGTGGGGAACAGCACGACCATCGGCGGCACGCGCTCGACGGCGGTGAAGAGCGCCGGCCCGTGGGTGACGTCGAGCGGCGGCGCGCCCAATCCGGCCGCCTCGCACATGAGCACCCGGTCGGCGCCCGCGCGTCCGAGAGCGGTCGCGAGAGGCTCGGAGCGCGCGCTCTCGTGCGGCTCGCCCAGCACCAGCGCAAACACCGTCAGACCCGCCCCGTGGGCGATCCGCCGTGCTTCGGACAGCGCGAACAACGAGGCGGGCGTCGCGGCGCCGTCGCGCCGGTCGATGTAGACGATGAGGTTAGGCAGGGTCGCACCTTTTGGGAAACGCCTTCACTATCATGCACACGACCGACGCGGGCTGTCCATTGACCTCGGACGATTGCCCTCCGAGAATTGACCCCTGATCTGGCGGTGGCCATAATAGTCCACGCTCGTGGTTCCCTAGTTCGGCAGCTCAGCTCGGTTGCTCAGTTCGGTCACTCGTTCGCCTCACTTATTCGGTTCAATCATCGGCGGTAGGTACGTCGAACCTGGAACGCCCGACCAATCACGCATGTCACCAGGACCCGCTGACGACGACGACCTTCCAATCGAGATCACCGCCGATCTGGAGGAGTCCGCGGACGGATCTTTCGGTTCAGGGCCGGTGACGGTCACGGCGCCGACGGCGCCGCCTCCATTCGAGGCGGCCGCGCTCGAGGCGGCGTCGGAGATCGATCTCTATCTCGGCGAGGCGAAGCTGGCGGAGCCGGCGCGTGCGGCGCCGCTGGTTCACGAAGCGGGGCACCTGCGCGAGCGCGCGCTCGGCGACGGGGACGGCGCGCTCGGCTGGTATCGCGACGCGCTCGCGCTCGACGGCACCTTCGTCGCCGCGCTGGCGCCGGTGCGCCGGCTGCTGACCGCGCGCGGCTCGTGGGAGGTGCTGGCCGCCGTCTACGAGACGGCGATCCGCGCGGGCGTGTTCGGCACCGACGGCGGCCGCTCGCGGCGTGTGGCCGATCTGTGGATCGAGCGCGGGCGCGTTCTCGAGGATCGCCTGTCGCGGACCGCTGACGCCGCGAATAGCTTCCGCGAGGCCGCCTCCGCCGCGCCCGAGTACACCGCTGCCCAGCTGGCGCGGCTCATCGGCGCCGCGCGCGCCGGCGATGCTGGGGTGGTCGAGACGGCTCTCGCCGGGCTCATCGACTGCGCCGACGCCCCGTCGCGGCGCGCGGCGCTGGCCGCGGAGCTGGCGCGCCTGCAGCGCCTCTCGTCGGAGTCTTCGTCTGACGCGGACGGCGGCGGCGCTCGCGCGCTGGAGACGCTGCGCCAGGCGCTGGCGGGCGCGGGCGACGAGACGCCGCGCGATGGTCTCGTCGGCGAGCTCGAGAGCCTGGCGCGCGCCCGCGCCTGGCCGCGCGTCCAGGTCGGCGCGCTCGAGGAGCTGGCGCGCGCGCTGCCCGACGACCAGCTCGCTGCCAAGGCGGCCTTGCACCGCGAGCGCGCGCGCTTGCTGCGCGATGTGATCCGAGATCTCGAAGCGGCGCACGCCGCGCTGGCCGAAGCGCGGCGGTTGCTGCCAGACCACCCGTTGCTGACCACCGACATGCTCGACCTCGCCGACCAGCTGGCCAGCGTCGAGCTGCTGCAGCAGACGATGGAGGGCTCGGCGATCCCGCAGGACGAGCTGCTGTCGGCGGCGCGCCTGGTCGATGCGCTGGGGCGCGCCGGCCGCGCCATGGAGGCGATCGATCTCGCGCGCAGGTACGCCGCGACCTGGTCGGCCGCGATGCCTGCGGCTGCGCCCGAGGACGGACCCGCAGGCGCGTCGCCGGGCGCGTTGTCGGCGGTCGCGCTGCTGGCGCTCGCGTCGCGCATCGCTCTGCACGCCGAGGCCGGCGACGCCATCGGGCTCGCCGACGCATTCGAGGCCGAGGGGGATCAGGGGCAGGGCGAGGTGGCGGCGCACGCATTCGTGCGCGCGGCGACGTTGCGCGATCTGGCGCTGCACGACGCGCGACACGCCGAGGGCCTGTACCGCAAGGCGCTCGAGCGCTGTCCCGGGTATCCGCCCGCGGTCGACGCGCTGGAAGAGAGGCTGCGCGTTGACGGGCGCTGGGCCGACCTGGCCGACGTGCTCGAGAAGGACCTGGCCGCGCTCGGCCCGCCGCCCGAGGACGCGACCGGGGAGGCGACCGGCGCAGACGCGTCGGTCGGCGCGGCGCCCTTGCCGTCACCGCTCGCCCGCCGGCGATATCTCCTCGAAGCGCTGGTCGGCCTCCACCGCGATCGCCTCGGCCGGCCCGCGCGTGCGCTGGTCTTCCAGCGGCAGCGGGTGGCGCTGGACGCCGGGGATCTCGACGGGTGGATGCTCACGCGCGATCTCGAGCTACAGGCCTTGGTCGTCGCGCCCGATCCCGCGGGCAACGCCGAGGGCAACGCCACCGGGAACGGCGATCCGCACGCGGTGCTGCGCCGGGAAGGCGTCGCGACGCTGATCCAGCTCGCGGCGCGCGCCGGACAACCCGCGGTCATGGCGGCGCTCGAGAACGAGGCGGCCGCGTCGGTGACCGACGACCCGTCGCTGGCCGAGCAGTTCTACCGCGACGCCGCCGTCGGCGACCGCACCGGTATCGCCGCGGGACACCTCGCCGCGAAGCTGGCCTCGCCCGCCGATCGAGCGCGCGCGGTGGCCCGCGAGCTTGGCGCCGCCGACGCCGCGGGGCGAACCGACGTCGCCCGTGGATTGCGCCATCGCCTGGCCCTCGAGCGGGCGCGCGCCGGCGAGTGGCGCGACGCGGTCTCGGTGCTCGCGCCGGTCTACTCCGCCGGCGACGAGGGCGCGCGCGCCCTGAGCTTCGACCGCGCGCGACTGTCGGGCGACCCGGCGCTCGAGGTGCTCACGCTCGGTGAGGCCGGCTCCGAGGCCTCCGCCGCGGGGCTGGTCGCCGCGGCCGATCTCGGCGAGGCGCTGGAGCGAAACGGCAACGGCGAAGGGGCCGAGCGCGCGTTTCGCGAGGTGCTGCGGAGTGGGCGTTCGACCGACGCCGCGCTCGGCTTGCTGCGAACGGCGTCGGTCGCGGGCCACTACGCCGCCGTGAGCGACGCCCTGCGCGCCATCGGCGACATGTCGTTCGACGACAGCGGCGCCACGATCGGCGCTGCCGCGGCCCGCGAGGCCGATCTGCTCGATTCCGCGCGCGGCGAAGGGGCCGCGCGCCTCACCGAACGGGCCGCCGCCGACGCCGACGATGCCTTCGGCGACTGGATCGAGGGCGTGCGCCGCGACGACCAGCGGCAGGTCGCGGGCGCGCTCATCGATCTGTCGCGCCTCGCGGGCGGCCCGCCTCCCGTTGGGCCCGACGCGGCGGCGACGGAGTCGGGGCGCCTGCTGGGTCGCGCGGTCGCGCGGTCGCGGCTGGCCGGGCGCGCGACAGCCGAGGCCGTTCACCGCCGCGCCTGGGCCGCAGCGCCGGGGAACGCCGTCGTGGCCCAGAGCATCAGCGACCTGCGCACGGGAACGCCGGCCGGGGCCGCCGAGGGGATCGCGCTGCCCGACACGCGCGCCGACCGCGCGGCGCACCTCCCGGCTACAGCCATCGGCCTGGCGATCGATCTCGAGATCGAACGGGCGCTGGAACAAGAGGCGGCCGGCAACCTCGGCGAGGCGCTCGACGTCTATGCCCGCATCCTCGCGCGCGACGCCGAATCTCTCGAGGCGATGCTCGGGGTGCGGCGGCTCGCGCGCGCCGCCGGCGACGCGCTGGGCGAAGCACGCGCGCTGGCGCGCCTGGGCGCGCTGGTCAAGACACCGGCGCGCGCCGCCGCGTTCTTCGGCGAGGCGGCGCCCCTTTACGAACGGGCGGGGCACAAGGAGCAGGCCATCGCCGCGTACCTCAAGGTGCTGGAGCATTCGCCCGACGAAGACGGCGCGTTCGGCGCGCTGGCAGCGTTGCTCCGCGCCGGCGTCGACCTGCCCGGCAACGCCAAGACCCTGGATCGGGTGCTCGGCCACCGCCTGCAGCGACGGGCCGCAGCCGCCGATCCAACCGAGATCATCGCGCTGCTCGGCGAGCGCGCGACGAATCGACTGGCCCGGCTCGACGACCGCGAGAACGCCGCTCAGGACCTCAAGCGAATCTTGAAGCTCGATCCGCTCCACCAGCGCGCGCTGAGGGAGATCGCGACCCTGGCGATCGCGATGGAACATCCGGCCGACGCGGCGATGTTTCTGACCCGCTACCTCGCAGTCACGCGCGATGAGCCGAGCGCGGCGGCGGCGCGGCTGGAGCTGGCGCAGGCATACGAGGATGCCGGCGATCGGGCTCGCGCCGTAGAGGCCTTGCGCGCCGCGATCGCCGCGCGGCCGCGCGATCCCGTATCCTGGCAGCGGCTGACCGATCTGTACTCGCGCGCGGGCGACTGGAAGAACGCCGTCGCCTCGCTGCGGTCGTGGGAGGCGATCGTCGACGATCTGGCCGGCAAGGCGCGGCTGTACCTGCGCCTGGGAAGGCTGCTGCGCGACGACGCCTACGATCTGCCGGAGGCGGCGCTGGCGTTTCGGCGCGCCGCCGAGCTGGACCCCCTCGGCGACGGGACGCGCGAGCTGGCGCTGCTGCACGAGAGCGCCGGCGACGAAGCGGGGCGCACCGCCGTCATGGAGCACGCGATCGCGGAGGCGCGGCAGGCGCTGGATCGCGATCCTTTCGATGTGCCGCGGCTGCGCGGGCTCAAGCAGCGGCTCGACGACGCGTGGCGCGACCGACGCGGCCGCGAAGCGAGCCAAACCGTCGCGCAGGTTCTGGGCCTGCTGGGCGCCCCGCCCGACGATCTGGCCGAGGTGCCGCCGGCCCTGCGGCCGGTGCCGGCGTCGCTGCCCGACACGTTCTGGGCGGCGCTGATTGATCCACCGGCGCTCGGGTTCATGACCGAGGTCTGGTTGCTGCTCGCCGACGCGGTCATCGAGATCTATCCGCCCGACGTCGCGGCGATGGGCGCGGTCCGCCAGAACCGCGTGGCGCCCGAGAGCGATCCCGCCCTGGGCTGGCTGGTTCACACCGCCGCGGCGCTCGGCGTTCCGAGCCTGATGTTGCACCGTGCGCCGGCTGGCAGCGCGGCCGTCGGTGCCGACGACGCGCTTCCGGTCGAGCTCCCGACGCCCGCGCTGGTGCTGGGCGCGCCGACGGGCGTCGACGGCGGGACGTCACCGTTTGCGGTCGGGCGCGCGCTGGGCCTGCTCCGCTTCCGCGCGACGACAGCGGCGCGCCTCTCGGCCGACGCGCTGCAAGCGCTCTTCGACGCCGCCGCGGTCATCGCCGGCGCCCCGGCCAACGTGCCCGGCGTGGCGCGTGCCCTCGAGCCGCAGGTCAAGGCGCTCTCGCGCGCGCTGGCGCGCAAGGATCGCAAGGCGCTGGCGCTGCAGGCCTCGCGCTTCGGCTTCGAGGGGATCGATGCCGCCGCCTGGCAGGCCTCGCTCTTGCGCGGCGCCGATCGCCTGGGCCTCGTGCTGGCCGGCGACGTCCGCGCGGCGGCGCTCGCGGCTGGCCGCTTCACCGCGCCTCCCTCTCCGCTCGACCTGCGGCGAAACCCGGCAACGACGGCGCTGGTGCGATTCGCCCTCGGCGAGGCCTATCTGGCGGCGCGCCGCGACGCCGGGCAGGGTGGGGGCTGAGCATGGCCGAGCACGAGAAACCGAAGGCGCCGGTGCTCCCATTCACGGAAGAGACCGAAAACGAATGGGAGTCGGAGCTCGCCGACTGGGACGCGCACCTGCCGATCCAGGATGCGCCCGCGGCGACCGCTGATCCACCGCTGCTCGAGCCCAATTCGCTCGGCGCGCTGCCCGATGAGGAGAATCCGTTCGCCGACACCCCGACGACGGTGACCTCCGGCCCGCCGGTGCTCGACGACGCGGCCGCGTTCGAGGCGCCGGTGGTCGACGACGCCGCCGCTCTCGAGGCAGCGGTGCTCGACGCCGCGGCCGCCTTGGACGCGCCGGTGCTCGACGACGCGGCCGCGTTCGAGGCCGCGGCCCAGGAGTTCTCCGAACGCCAGACGCCGCACTCCGACGCCTACGCGGCGATCATCGCGACCAGCGCGCCGGGCGACACGGTGTTCCAGCGCGAGTCGCCCGTCGAGACGCCGGTGCCGCTCTTCGCAGATCCGCTGGTCGAGATGGCGGCCGACCCCTGGCGCGAGAAGCTGGGGCTGATGATCCGGGTTCCGCCGCGCGGGCGGCCGGCCGCGCCCAGCGACGACGAGCGGCGCGCGTCGTTGTCGCTGCTGGCCGCCGAGATGGAGGTCGCTGACACCGCGACCCAGCAGGCCGCGCTCACGCTGGCGGCGGCACGTCTGTCCGACGCGCTCGGCGACACCGACGCTGCGGTCACGCTTTGCGACGACGCGCTGACGTTGCAACCGGGATCGGCGGCGGCGCTACGCGCGCGGCTGCGGCTCGCCGAACGGCAAGGCGACGCGGCCCGCGCGCTCGAGACCGTGGGGCTGCTTGCCGCCGCCGTCGACGGCGACGAAGGGGCGAGCTACCGCGCGCTGCAGGCCGAGTGGACGCTGGCGATGACCGGTGCGCTCGACACGGATGCGCTTGCGGCGCTGGGCGATGGGTTGTCACGCGCGCTCGCCGAGGCCGAGATCGCGTTGCGCGCGGGCGATCCGCGGCAGGCGGCGCTGGTGCTCGAGGTCGCGGCCACCGCGCTCGAAGGGCGCGCGGGCGCGGCGCTGGCCGGCCTGGCGGCGCGCTTGGCCGAGATCGGCGGCGATGGTGCAGCGGCCACGCGGCAGCGCGCGCTGGCGGTACGCTTCGCGGGAACGGCGCGCGAGCGGCTGCTCGTCGCCGTGGGCCAGCTTCGCGATGCCGCGCGCGCGGCGCCGGGCGCGGTCGCGTCCATGCTCGACGAGGTGCTCGCGACGTTGCCGCCGGGCGACTTCAAGGTCAGCTGCGCGCGCTGGGCGGCGGCGGTGGCGCGGCGTTCGGGCGCCGTCGAGCGCGCCGATCGGCTGCTGAGCGATCCTGCCAATGGGGGTACGTCGCCGGCGTCGCTGCGTGATCGGCTCGACCTGGAGCGGTCGGCGGTGCGCACCGACGGCGGCAACAGCGAGCGCGTCGCGCGCGTGCGCCGCTTGCTCACCGAGGCGCGCGAGATCTGGCCGGCGCGTGCCGCGCGCGCTTGCCTGGACGTCATGGCTGCCGAGCTGGCGCTGGCCGAGGCCGACGCCGCCAAGGGCGGCCAGGTCGGTGGCGGCGCCGGTGATGGCGCCGCGGGCGACACGGCGAGCCGGCGTGCGCTGGAGATCGCGGCGGTCGGACTGGAAGCGGCGCCGGGCACCGTCCCGCTGGCGATGGTCGCCGAAGATGTCGCTGGGCGCGCCGTTGATCCTGCGTTACGGCTCGAGGCGCTGCGCCTGTGGGCGCGCTTCGATCCCGCGCGCGCCGCCTACGCGCAGTCGCTGGTGGTCGATACGCTGGCTCAGGCCACGGTCCCCGGCGGCGGGGACGAGCCGGTGCGCCAGGCGCTGGGAGAGCTGGTGGCGGCGGCACCGATGGCAACGGCGTTCTGGGCGCTGGCGGCGCGCGAGAGAGCGGTGGGGCGAAGGCACGCGGCGGCCGATGCGCTGGCGCGCGGCGCCTTGGCATGGGGCGCGAGCGAGCTCGGCCCGGCGCTGCAGAAGCTGGCTGATGCGCTCCGCTCCGACGCGCCCGCGCCGTGGCCCGCACCCGTCGCGGGGCGAGGCAAGCCGAGCGTGGCGGATCCGCCGGAGAGCGTGCTCGCCGGCGCTCCAGCGGATCCGGCGGCGCTGGCGCGGGTCACACTGGACGCGGGTTCGGATCCGGCGCGGCTCGCGGCGATCTATGGCAACGCGGCGGCGGCGCACGGGCCCGGCGAACAGCTGTGGCGCCTCCAGGCGGTCCAGTGGCTCTCGCGCGCGGGCCGCTCCAGCGAGGCGCTGGAAGCCGCTCGCTCCCTCTACGAGTCGGATCGTCCGTGGGCGCCGGGTCGCGCGCTGGTCGAGCGGCTCGTGCGCCTCCTGCCCGATCCGCTCGAGCGCGCGCGGGCGTTGTTGCAGCTGGGGTTCGACGCGGGCGACCCCGGCGCGGCATTGCGCGTGGCCGAGGCGAGCGAGGATGCCGGCGAGCTGGCGGGTGCGGCAGCGATCTTCCGCGACCTCGCCACCGGGCCGCTGGCGGCCGAGGGCGCGCGGGGTCTCTTCCGTCTCGAGGCTCGCACCCGCGACCGCGACCGCGAAGGGCAGGGAACCGACGCGGCCGGGGCGACCGGGGAAGGAACGGCGGGCGAGGTGCGATCGCCGCCGGCGCTCGACGAGGCACGGGCGCGCGTGAGCTCTTTCCTCGAGGCGGCGCGGGCAGGACGGACCGCCGAGGTGGTCGAGCGGCTCGAGCGCGAGCCGCCTCACCAGGACGTCGCGACGGCGCCGGGGCTGTACCTGGCGGGGCTGCTGCGCGAGTCATCGCCCGATGCGGGCGCGGCAGCCGATGCCGCGCGCCTGCTGGCGCTGGCGGCCGCGGGTCGCGAGGCGGCGCGGGCCGGCGATCGGCCTGGCCTGCTCGCGGTCTGGCGCGCCGCCGAGGCCACCGCAGGCACTCCGAACGGGGCGGGCGGCGATGCGCTGGCGGAGATCGCCGACCAGATCCTGCGCGGCGACGACGCCGAGGACCAGCGCGCCAGCGATTCGCTGGCGGAGATCGCGGCGTCGCTCCCGGCCGGCGACCCGCGTTCCAGCGCCGCGCTGCTGGTTCGCGCCGCCGAGCGCGATGCGGCCGCCGGCGATGGCGCGCGAGCCGAAACGCGCCTTCGGCTGGCGCTCGAGCGCGATGCGGTCGGTCTGCCGGCGCTGCGCGCGCTGCGCCGCGCGCTGATTGCCCGAGGCGCGCTCGCAGAGGCGGCCGCCCTCTGCTCGCGCGAGGCCGACGTGCTCAAAGGGCGCGACGAGCGCATCCGCGTGCTGCTGCTGGCCGCCGATCTCGGCCGCGGCCAGCGTGCTTCCGCCGCCGCCGCGGCCGTCGCGTCGCCGGAATCACCATCGATCTCCGCGGTGGTCTCGGCGGCCGTCTCGTCGGGCACGTCGGGGCCGGCCGCAGCGTCGGGGTCAGGCCCCTTCGCAGGCGTCGCGGGCCCGCGCATCGGGGGCGCACCGGCGCGAGCCGCCGATCCCGCGGTGATCGAGCCGCTGCGGCGGATCCTCGCGATCGATCCCGCCCACGTGGGCGCGTTCGAGCAACTGCGCGAGGCGCTGACCGCGGCGGGCGAGCAGGTGGCGCTCGGCGAGCTCCTGGCCGCGCGCATCGCCGTGGCCACGAATCCCTTCGAAGTGGCGGCGCTGCGCCTGGCTCGCGCCGAGCTGCTCGCCGGCCCGCTTGCCGACACCGAGGGGGCGAAGACCGAGCTGCGCGCGATCCTGGCCAAGGAGCCGCAGCACGGCAAGGCGCTCGCACGGCTCGCCGACCTGCAATACGACAGCGGCGCCTTCGGCGAGGCCGCGGAGCTCTACTTGAAGCGCGCGCTCGCCGAGCGCTCGCCCGAGCGCCTGCGCGAGATCTTCCTGCGCATCGGGCGCATCTACACGCGGCACGAGCACGACGCCAAGCGCGCCGCCGACGCCTACAAGCGGGTCTTGCAGCTGGAGGGCGAGAACCGCGAGGCGCTGGTCACGCTCTCGGACCTCCTCATCGAGATCGGTGAGACCAAGAACGCCATCGCGGTCACGGAGCGCCTGGTCGACCTCACATCCGAGGTCGACAAGCGGGTGCCGTACCTGATCCGGCTCGGGCAGCTGTGGGAGCAGGCGGGCGATTTCCGGCAAGCGGGCGGGCGTTTTCGGCGCGCGGCCGACGACGCGCCCCGCAACCTGCAAGCGGTCGGCGAGATGGTGCGCCACTATGATCGCACGCGCGATCAACCCGGGCGCCGCGCGCTGCTCGACCACGCGCTCTTGCTCCTGCGCACCGATCTGCACACCGGCAAGCTCGACGTCGAGGTCCTGCGCGCGCTGGTGCACGTGATGCAATGGCGCGGCCGCATGTCTGCGGCGGCAGCGGGGGCACAGCTGCTGGCGATCGCGTCATCGGACGCCAGCGATCGCGCGGCAGCCACCGGCTGGGCAGCGCCTCCGGCACGCGGGCGGCGCCTGGCTGCGCTCGCGCGCCCCGATATCGACGAGCGCCTCTTTCCCGCCGGGCTGCCGTCGGGGGTGCGCAATATCTTCCGCATCATCGGCGAGCCGCTGGCCAAGGCGGTGAGCGACCTCAAGCGCTACGAGCTGTCGCGCGGCGACCGCGTGGCGCGCGGGCAGGGCCCGCGCGAGATCGTCGACGCGCTCGCCGTCGAGATGGGCGTCAAGGAGCTCGACGTCTACGTGAAGCCGGCGCGCGCCGCCAGCGAGCCGGCGTGGCTCGCCGTCGAGCCCGGCGAGCCGCCGACGCTGATTCTCGGGGCGGCGATCCTGACGCTCGGGCCGCACGCGATCCGGTTCGCTGCCGCGCGTGCCCTCCGCCTGGCGGGCACGCACCTCGATCTCGTACTGCGCGACACACCGCCGCAGACCGGCGCGCTGGTCGGTGGCATCGTGCGCCAGTTCGTGAGCGACTACCGCCACCCCGACGTGCCGGCCGAGCTCATGAACGCGGGCGCCGCGACCGTGGCGCGCGCGCTGTCGCGGCGCGTGCGGCAAGAGGTGATGCCATTTGCGATGGAGAGCGCGGGCGCGCTGGAGCTGGGCGCGCTGCACGAGGCGGTGCGCGACGGCGCGAACCAGGTCGGCCTCCTGGCGTCAGGCCACTTGCCGGCGGCGCTCTCGGTCGTGCTGGCCGTCGCCGGACGTTCGCTTTCGCTGGCGCACGTCGCCGCCAACCCCGAGGCGCTGGCGCTGCTCGACTTTGCGCTCTCCGATGGGTACGACGAGATCTGCCGCGAGCTGGAAGGGATCGGTCCCGCCTAGCGCGGCCCCCGAGGTAGTGAAGGCGAAAGCGAGAGGCGAGCGATGCGCGGACATCCGGTCGAGGTGAGCACCGAGGTCGCGGAGCTCCATCGCGACGCGTTCGTGCTCGACCTGCACAACGATGCGCTGACCAAGCTGACCCACAGCGGCTACGACTTCACGCGCGAGCACGCGCCGGCGACGTTCTGGAATCCGCTGCGACTGGACCTGGACGTGCCGCGCATCCGGCGCGGCGGCATCGATGCGCTCGGGTGCCTGATGTTCGCGGGCTTTCACCTCGATCGCGACCGGCGCTTCTGGCGCCAGCTCGACTGCGCGCGCCGGCTGGCGAGCGACCACCCCGACGAGATCGCGCTCGCGCGCAGCGCCGGCGAGATCCGCGCCGCGCGCGCCGCCGGCCGCATCGCGATCTTCCTCGGCGTCGAGGGCAGCTACGCCGTCGACGACGACGTCGAGGCCGGCGTGGCGCGGCTGGCCGACGCCGGCGTGCGCTTCTTCGGCCCGCTGTGGGAGCGCGACAGCGCCGCCGGCACGTCGTGCCGCACCGCCGAGGAACGAT
>Ga0265338_10008070_pt1 | contig 12871 bp, 14 predicted proteins | sample 42126metaG_FD_193579 | JGI IMG/M metagenome (GOLD analysis project Ga0265338, IMG submission 193579) | Rhizosphere microbial communities from Carex aquatilis grown in University of Washington, Seatle, WA, United States - 4-21-26 metaG | ecosystem: Host-associated > Plants > Roots > Rhizosphere... | reverse complement strand
CGAAGCGGATTTCGCGCAGCCTGGCAGCGGTCTCGAAATCAAGCGCATCGCTCGCCGCCTGCATCTCGCCCGCGAGCTTGCTTTGGATCTCATGCGTCTTGCCTTCGAGAAAAGCGCAGGCTTCCGCTACCTGCTTCGCATAATCCGCTTCGGACACGAGCCCGGTGCAGGGCGCGGTGCAGCGCTTGATGTGATATTGCAGGCAAGGCCGGGTGCGGCTCGCGAAAAATCCGTTCGTGCAGTTGCGCAACTGAAAGCCGCGCTGCAAAAGCGTCAGCGTCTCGTTCACCGCGCCGGCTGAGGCGAACGGCCCGAAATAATACCCCTTGCGGTTTTTCGTACCGCGATGCTTGACGAGCTGCGGGAAAGGGTGATCGCGCGAGATCAGGATATAGGGATAGCTCTTGTCGTCGCGCAGCAGAAGATTAAACGGCGGCATGAAACGCTGGATGAGATTGGCTTCAAGCAGCAACGCTTCGGCCTCGGTATGCGTGACGACGATCTCGAGGCCGCGGGTCTGCGCCACCATGCGCTGCAGCCGGTTCGGCAAACGCGCGCGCTGCGTGTAGGAAGAAACACGCTTGACCAGATTTTTGGCTTTGCCGACGTAGAGCGTCGAACCTTCGGCGTTGATCATGCGATAAACGCCCGGCTGCTTCGGCATGGTTTTGATCTGCGCGCGCAATATTTCCGCACCGGCTTCGAAACCCGTGCGGCCGCGGCCTAAAAGCTTGCCGGATTGATTTTCGATGTTGGACATCTCGCCATTATAGGTTTCGAGGCCGGGAATTTACGGTCTCTTTATCCCCGGAATCTGTGGATAAGTTTGTGCGCGACCCGGCAGCGCCGCCTCGTTTTGCTGCATGGGTGTATCTCTTTTACCGGATTGCCTAAAAAACAGGCATTAAATCGTAAAGGATTGAAAATTAACGCCACTTCTTGCGGCAAAATTGTGACGTTTTGCCGCATTAAGCCAAAAAATGCACCATTAATAAGTAATCCGCAAGGCGCTGTGGGCAAGGCAGGCTCCGTGCAGTTTTTCAACCGACGCGTGTGGCGTTCAGCCGGAAAAGCCGCGTAAGTGCATGCCGCCATCGATATGCAGGATTTCGCCCGTAATCGCCGGACTTTCGATCAGGAAGCGCGCGGCGAATGCTATGGCCTGCGGCGGGATTTCTTCCCGCATCGGCGAGGCCTCGACCAGCTTCTGAAAATGCTCCTGCGATTGCTGTGCGCTCGGCAGGATCGAGCCGGGCGAGATTCCATTGACGCGCACATCTGGAGCGAAACGCATCGCCATCTCCAGCGTCGCTTGGCGTAGTGTGCGCTTGCTGCGGGCATAGGCATTGAAGCCGGATTCCGGCGGCGTATCGTCGACGATGTTGACAATGGCACTCGTTTTTCCGTGCGGCACTTGCACACGGAACATTTCGCTGAGGATGCGCGGTGCTTCGAAATTGACCATGTCCATGAGATTGCCGGCAGGCGCGCGCAAATCCGGCTCGAATATGCTCGCGTTGTTAACGAGCGCCGCGATCGGCCCGATTTCTTTGGTGAGCGCAGGAAAAAGTTTCGATGTCGCGCGGCTGTCGGCGAGATCGATCTCGGCAAGCACGACCTCGCGGCCGAGCGTACGGATTTCTTCTGCTGTTTTTTGCGCATCCTCGCCGGAAGTACGGTAATGCAGAACGATATTCCAACCGTACGCCGCCATTTCAAGCGCGATGGCGCGACCGATGCGCCGCGCGGCGCCGGTGACGAGAATCCATTTAGTCATTTTCTAATCGTGCCGCGTACGGCACATCTCTATGCCAGCGCGAGCTTCGCCCGCATAAACCTTCGGCTTTTCGAGACGCACCCGTACTTTCTGGATGCGACGGTCGCGGAAGCAGAAGGCGATGATCTGTTCGGCCACGGTTTCCAGCAGCGGGATATGCCCCATTTGCGAAAGATCGTTGCGGATGAAATCGTAGAACAGCTCATAATTGATGACGCGGTCGAGGTTGTTCTCGCGCAGATCCTGATAATGGTGCGGCAACGCTGCCTCAACTTCGAGATCGATGATCACCGGCTGCCGGCGCAGCGTTTCATGGGCGTAGGCGCCAACATTCAATTCCACCCGACAGTCGCGCAGGAAAACATGGATATGGTCGGGTTCGCGCGCGGGGCGCGGATCGAGGGCGACGACGGAAGGGTTGTTCATGGACTCGCTTTCTTGCGGTGCGGGCCACTTATAAGGGCAGAAAGTACGCCGTGCCAAGTGCGAATTTCCTGTTCGGTCATCTCGGCGCGTTGCAGCGTATTTTGCAGGCTGCGCACCATGCCGGGGCGCATATCCTCTGCAACAAAAAAGCCGGCGGTTTCAAGCTCGCTCTCAAGCCGCCCGAAGAAATTGAGATATTCCTCGCGCGTCGCCGGGCGGCTGCTGCCGGTATGGATCCGGCTGTCCGGCGTTACATCTTGCGCCTGATACCATTCGTAGCCGATCAAAAGAACCGCCTGCGCAAGATTGAGCGAGGAGAATTCGGGATTGAGCGGGATTGTGATCCTGGCATTGGCTAGCACGATATGATCGTTAACGAGGCCGGTACGTTCGCGCCCGAACATCACGCCGACTTTATGCTCTGCCTTGATGCGTCCGATCATGTCGGGGATCGCGGCGCGCGGCGTCATGGTGCGACTGGTCATATCGCGCGAACGCGCGGTGGTGGCGTAGACGTAATTCAGATCGGCGAGCGCCGCCGGGACGGTTTCAAAAATCTTGGCGCTTTTCAAAACAGCATCTGCGCCGGAGGAGGCCGCATCCATGCGCTGCTGCAATTCGTCGTGCAGCGGCCAAGGATCACGCGGATCGACGATGCGTAATTCCTCAAGCCCGCAATTCATCATCGCGCGCGCCGTCATGCCGATATTTTCGACCAGCTGCGGCTCGACGAGGATGAGGACAGGTTTTGTCATGCAGACAGGACGTTTAAGCCTCAACCCTTCTTTTTGCGTAGCACGTCGTCGAGATTGAGGCCGAGCTTTTCGAGCAGCGCGATCAGGATGCTGTTCTGGTATTCGAGGTGATAGAGAATGGTGCCGATTTCCTTCTCGGCCTGGATGTTGACGTCCAGATCGTATTCGGCACGCCTTTCGGCATGCTTGCCCTGAATATTCTGTCCCAGCATGATCAGCGGCATCAGCAGGATTTGAATCAGGTTCGAAATAAACAGCCAGAAGACGAATCCCATCGGCGGATCGAATTGATATTGCTTGGGCGCCAGCAGGTTCCAGCCCAGCCACAGCAGCGTCCAGAAAAAGATCATCAGGAAGAAACCCATGGTGCCGATATGCTCGGTGATCCATACAGCCAGCCTGTCGAGCTTGCCGACGCTCTCGAGCACTTCTTTGTAAGTGTTGCGCGGCGGCTGGGAGCCTCTCTTGAATTCCTCGAGCGTGAGCGGCGGGTGATCGTTGTTGGGTTTTTCCATAAGCTTATTTCCTCCGCCATGCGGTGCCCGAGGGGCCGTCTTCGAGGATCACGCCCTGCGCCGCGAGAGAATCACGAATGCGGTCGCTCTCGGCGAAATTCTTTGCCTTGCGTGCGGCAAGACGGGCGGCGATCTGTTGGTCAATGTCGGCATCCGAGGGGCCGGATTGCCCGGCGGGCTGCCCTTTGAACCAGGCTTCGGGGTCTTGCTGGAGCAGGCCGAGAGCATGCCCCGCGCCGATAAGCTGTGCCTTGATGGGGATTTGTTGTTCGGCGGCGTCGGTACTGTTCAGCAGCGTTACCAGCTCGTCGGTGCGGGTAATCGCTTCCGGCGTATTGAGATCGTCGAGCAGAGCTTCTTCCACCGGCAGATCGCCGCCTTCGAAGGAATCCTGCACGGCATGCACCGTGCGCAGCGCGCCGTACCACCGATCAAGCTTGGCCTTCGCCTTTTCGACGGCCTCCGGCGAAAAATCCAGCGGCTGGCGGTAATGCGCGCTCAACAGAGCGAGACGGATCGCTTCGCCGGGATATTTCACCAGCAATTCGCGCACCGTGAAAAAGTTGCCAAGCGATTTGGACATCTTGTCCTTGTTGATCTCAAGAAAGCCGTTATGCACCCAGTAACGCGCCAGCGGCGCGCCGTCGTGGGCGCAACGGCTTTGGGCGATTTCGTTTTCGTGATGCGGGAAGATCAAATCGAGCCCGCCGCCGTGGATGTCGAAGGTCGTGCCGAGATGCTTTTCGGCCATCGCCGAGCATTCGATGTGCCAGCCGGGGCGCCCCTTGCCCCATGGGCTATCCCAGCCGGGCTGATCCGCGGCGCTTGGCTTCCACAAAACGAAATCAGCGGGATCTTTCTTGTAGGGCGCGACATCGACGCGCGCGCCCGCGATCAGTTCGTCGCGCGGGCGGCGCGACAATTGGCCGTAATTATCCATCGAGGGCACGTTGAACAAAACATGCTCCTGCGCGACATAGGCGTTGCCGTTTGCGATCAGCGTCTCGATCATCCGGATCATTTCCGGGATCGTCTGCGTTGCGCGCGGCTCTATATCGGGCGGCAACGCGTTCAGCGCCGCCATATCGGCGTGATAGGCCTCTGTGGTGCGTTTGGTGATGCTGTCGATGGATTCAAAGCTCTCCTTGGCCTTATTGATGATCTTGTCGTCGATATCGGTGATGTTGCGGACGTAGGTCACGCGCGGATAATGGCGTTTCAATAACCGATAGAGCGTATCGAACACCACGACCGGCCGCGCGTTGCCGAGATGCGCAAAATCGTAAACCGTTGGTCCGCACACATACATACGGACATTCGCGGCATCGAGCGGCTGAAAATCTTCTTTCGAGCGCGTCAGCGTGTTGTAAAGCTTGAGGCTGCTCATGCGGTTTCTCCGGCGAGGCGGGCTTTGGCGCGTTCTGGCCCTATCATCGGTAGCAGCAGTTTCATCTCCGGGCCGTGATCGGCGGCGGTGAGCGCGAGGCGCAGCGGCATGAAAAGCTCCTTGCCTTTGCGGCCGGTTTCGCCTTTGACTGCTTCCGTCCATTTGCTCCAGGTTTCCTCGTTCCACGGCGCGGGCGGCAAAACTTTCGCCGCTGCAGTGAGCATGTCGCGCTCGGCGATCACCGGCGTGATCGGACCATGAGCCACTTTCTGCCAGAGGCGGATGTCGCTGAGCTTGGCCAAATTCGGCCGTACCGCGTTCCAGAAATGCTCGTCGACATCGCCAGCGCCGAGGGCCTGAAGCCGTTCGCGAACGGCTTCGAACGGCGTAAGATGCAGGATCTTGGCGTTCAGTGCCTGCAGTTCGACGGTGTCAAATTTCGGCGTCGAATGCGAAATTTTCTTGAGATCGAACTCGTCGACCAATTCACCAAGCGCAAGCCGCGGCGCAATCGGTTCCGAAGTGCCGAGCTTGGCGAGCAGCGAGTTGATCGCCATCGGTTCGATCTCCATCTCCTCGCGCAAGCTTTTGATGCTGAGGGTGCCGAGGCGCTTGCTCATTTCAACACCGCTGGCGCTCACAATAAGCGGGAAATGGGCGAAAGCCGGCGGAACTTTCGGCGACAGCGCCTGCCAGATCTGGATTTGCACGGCGGTGTTGGTGACGTGATCCTCGCCGCGGATAATGTGTGTGACGCCGAAATCGACGTCGTCGACCACCGAGCAGAAGGTGTAAAGCGGCACACCGTCTTCGCGCACCAGCACCGGATCGGAGAGTGCAGCTACTGGAAAGCTCTTCGCGCCCTGAACGGCATCGTCCCATGTCACATCGTCGGCATTGAGCTTGAAACGCCAGTGCGGTTTCTTGCCTTGCGCCATGAGCTTCGTGCGCTCTTCTTCGGTGAGACTGAGCGCGCCGCGATCATAGACGGGAGGCAAGCCACGGCCCAGCTGCGTCTTGCGCTTGAGATCAAGCTCGGACTGCGTTTCGAAGCATGGATAGACGAGCCCCGAAACTTTCAACTGTTCTAACGCCTCGGTATAGCGCGCGAGGCGATCCGACTGGCGCGCGAAGCGATTCCATTTCAAGCCAAGCCAGGAAAGATCGCGCTCGATAGCCTTGGCGAATTCCTCTGTCGAGCGCTCGCGGTCGGTGTCGTCGAGGCGCAGCATGAAGCTGCCGCCGTTTTTGTGCGCGAAAAGATAGTTAAACAGCGCGGCGCGGATATTGCCGATATGCAGCAAGCCGGTGGGCGAGGGGGCGATGCGGACGTTAACGTTCATAGCCTTTGTTTTAGCAGGGTTTCTGTCGCCGCCAAAGACTATCTGTGCAAGCGCAAGGGCGAAATTTATCCGCCTTTGCGCGATTGATGGCCGGCGGTTTTCTGCTATGCTTACCTCGATATACCCGCTGCCGATTTATCTGAAGGGATTTTCATATGGCCAGAATATTGTTTGTCGACGATGACAAGGACGTTCGGGAATCGACGGCCATCTTGTTGGGATTCGACCACGAGGTAGTGGCCGCATCTAACCTGAATGACGCCAAAGCGGCATTTGACGGATCGAATTTCGATGTGGTGTTGACCGACCTTAATTATCTCGGCAACAGCAGGGACAAAACCGGCCTGCAGCTGATCGATTACGTCCTCGGTAAAAAACCGAACCAGCGCTGCATTCTCGCCAGCGGAACCTCCGGCGATCTCAGCCAATCCGAGCGCGACGGACTTCTTGCGCGCGGTGTCTTTATCGTCGACAAGCCTTACGATGAAACGCAAATGAACGCCGCCATCAATGGCACTCTTCCTTCTGGTGGAACCTTTGCCACGATGCCGTCCGGTGCGCCAAATGGTGGGAATGCTTTTACCAAGATCATTAAGCCTCAGACATAATCTACAAAAATAAAATTTTGTTTTTAAGGAATAAAAATGGTTCAGATTCTTTCAATGCCACGTCACGAAGCTGCCGATAGTCACAAGATAGCTTTAAGCCGATCTGGCAAGACGTACGCGGTCACTCAGGACGGCAACGCAGAATTTTACCATGAAATGAATCGTGTCGTTAGCCGTTTCGATAAATTGCCGGAGCTTTTGATTTGCGATTTCGATCGGCTGTCTGTGATCACCCGTCATCCCGGTTTCAAGGACAAGAAATTTTCCTTTTTGAAGACAACGCCGATGATTGTCGTTCGAAGGGAAGATGAGATCGGCACTTTACCCGAAGATATGAGGGGTGCGGCGAAGATCGTCGGTACATTAAACCAGGATATTCAATATTACCCAGATTGTTTGCTGAGGGCGGTCAATGCGTTTTATGCGGCGAAGCAAAAGAATCCAAAGGGCGTTGTAACTCCAGAAACCTTCGAGGCTGAACTTGCTAAGCTGGACAAAGCGTCTTTGAGCGGGCGCGTCCTGCGGGGGGGCGCAACTGACGCTAAGCTTTAGGCTATTTGAGTCAGTGTGGGCCTCTCTTGCTGGCGTTAAGTGACTGCGGTTGCATCTGTTTGGCTGCCTACCTATATACCGGGCATGACCTTTCCCATATTTGCCGATGTCGCGAAGCCGGATTTTCGCCCCGAAGCGGGGAAGAAATTCATCCTCAAATCTGATTACAAGCCGGCCGGCGACCAGCCACAGGCGATCGAGGCGCTGACGAGCGGCCTCAAGGCGGGCGAGCGCGATCAGGTGCTGCTCGGCGTCACTGGCTCCGGCAAAACTTTCACGATGGCACAGGTGATCGAGCGTACTCAGCGGCCCACGCTCGTCCTCGCGCCCAACAAGACGCTCGCGGCGCAGCTTTACGGCGAGATGAAAAGCTTCTTCCCTGATAATGCGGTCGAATATTTTGTCAGCTATTACGATTACTATCAGCCCGAAGCCTATGTTCCCAAGACCGATACCTACATCGAAAAGGATTCGATGGTGAATGAGCAGATCGACCGCATGCGCCATTCGGCGACGCGCGCGCTGCTCGAGCGCGATGACGCGATCATCGTGGCATCCGTTTCCAGTATCTACGGCATCGGCTCGGTCGAGACCTACAGCGAGATGACGCTCACTCTCGCCAAAGGGCAAAATATCCCACGCCATGAATTTCTCGCGCGATTGGTGGCCTTGCAATACAAGCGCAACGACATCGCCTTCGGTCGCGGCGATTTTCGCGTGCGCGGCGACACGATCGAACTCTTCCCGGCGCATCTGGAAGACATGGCGTGGCGATTTATTCTGTTCGGCGACGAGATCGAGCAAATCGTCGAGATCGATCCGCTCACAGGCGAGAAGGGCGCTACGCTCGACGCCGTCAAGATCTACGCCAACAGCCACTATGTGATGCCCAAACCAACCCTCATGCGCGCGGTGGAGAAAATCAAAATCGATTTAAAGGAACGCCTCGCCGAATTTCTTGCCGAAGGCAAATTGCTTGAAGAGCAGCGGCTGCGCGAGCGCACGAATTTCGACGTCGAGATGATTTCGGCGATGGGGGTGTGTTCGGGCATCGAGAATTACTCGCGCTATCTGACGGGTCGCGCGCCCGGGGAGCCGCCGCCGACTTTGTTCGAATATCTGCCCAAAAACTGCCTGCTATTCGTCGATGAAAGCCACGCTATGATCCCGCAATTGCAGGGTATGTATAAAGGCGATTTCTCGCGCAAATCGACCCTTGCCCAATACGGTTTCCGCCTGCCGTCCTGCACCGATAATCGCCCGCTGAAATTCGAAGAATGGGATCGTATGCGGCCGCAAACCGTGTTTGTCTCCGCAACGCCCGGCCCATGGGAGCTGGAGCGCACCGGCGGCGTGTTCACTGAGCAAGTCGTGCGCCCGACGGGTCTGATGGACCCCCCAGTTTTCATTTGGCCCACGGAAAAACAGGTCGACGATCTTCTTTTTGAAGTGCGCGAGACGGCGAAGCGCGGTCAGCGCGTGTTGGTTACGACGCTGACCAAGAAAATGGCCGAGGCGCTCACTGAATACATGGGTGAAGCGGGCGTCAAGGTGCGCTACATCCATTCGGATGTAGAAACGCTGGAGCGCATCGAAATTATTCGCGATCTCAGGCTCGGCGTTTACGACGTGCTCGTCGGCATCAATCTGCTGCGCGAAGGGCTCGATATTCCAGAATGCGGCCTTGTCGCCATTCTCGATGCCGATAAGGAAGGCTATCTGCGTTCGCGCACTTCGTTAATCCAGACGATCGGCCGCGCCGCGCGTAACATCGACGGCAAGGCGATCCTCTACGCCGATCGCATCACCGGCAGCATGCAGGCGGCGCTGGATGAAACCAGCCGCCGCCGCGAGAAGCAGAAAATTTATAACGCCGAGCACGGCATCACGCCCGAAAGCATCAAGAAATCCATCGGCGATATTCTCGCCTCGGTCTATGAGCGCGATCACCTCACGGTGCAGGCGGGGCTGGCCGAGGAACTGTCATTGTCCGGCAAAGATCTGCATGCTCATCTGCGCGATCTGGATAAGCGCATGAAGAGGTCTGCGGGCGATCTTGAATTCGAGGAAGCTGCGCGCCTGCGCGACGAAATCAAGCGACTCGAGTCGATGGAACTAGAGATCACAACTGGTTTAGAATCAAGCGGTTCGCGGCCGTCTTTGAATCGTGGTAAGAAGTGGAAATGAGCCTCCGCCCTTACACTATTATCGAACCTGTCGTTGCGCCGGTGCCGCTGGTCGTGGACAGCCCGCATAGCGGCCGCATTTATCCCGCCGATTTTGATTACACCTGTCCGCTGCCTATGCTGCGCCAGACGGAAGATAGTTATGTCGATGAACTGGTCGGCTGCGCGGTGCAGGCGGGCGCAACCGTGGTTGCCGCTGAATTTCCGCGCAGCTATATCGACGCCAACCGCGCTGAGGACGACATCGATCCCGCGCTACTCGCTGAGCCGTGGCCACAGGCGCTCAATCCCAGCGACCGCACTTTGCTTGGCCTTGGTCTCGTGCGGCGTCTTTGTAAAAGCGGCGTGCCGGTCTATCGCGCGCCATTGGCCATCACAGAAGTGCAAAAGCGCATCGCCAGTTTTTATCGCCCTTATCATGAGGTGCTGGAGAAAACGGTCGCGACGCGCATCGCGCAATTTGGCGAATGCTATCTGATTGATGCGCATTCGATGCCCTCGCAGGGCGGCGAAAGCGGGCGGCGACCGGACTTCGTGCTCGGCGACCGGCATGGCGAAAGCTGCGATCCCGGCTTCACGCGGCGTGTGCGCGATCTGTTGCATGATATGGGATATAGCGTCGCTTTGAACGATCCCTACAAGGGCGTGGAGATTGCGCGGCGTTACGGAGAGCCGCGCGCGGGCCGACATGCGCTTCAATTGGAAATCAACCGGCGGCTTTATATAAACGAGCAAACGCTCGATAAGACCGACGGTTTCGTGCGCCTTGAGCACAGCCTCGCCGCCTTTTTCAAGGCGCTGGCCGAGGAAATCGTGATGGATATGCCGGATCATCGCCTGGCGGCGGAGTAACCTTCTTCGGCTATCCCTGATGTTGTTCTGGGATATACGGGAACAAACATCAGTTAACTGTAAAGCTGCCCATATGGGTTTCCACTCGCCTGGAATGGCGGTCGACCATGGTGGAAGCCTGCTCGACTACTCGCCAATCCCGGCTCAAATTTTTAAAACCTCGGTTGAGAAAGGTAAACGCATAACGTGCTCCAATCACGGCAAGCACGGCCAGGTGCATTGCTGGAATTGCCCACAACAGGAAAGGGCCAAGGGCCGCTATGCCGGTATGTATACTGGCGGTGTAAGCGAGAGCTGTGCTTGCAATGCCGATCAAGAAAGCCGATTTAGCCACGCTAGATCTCGCGGCCGCTACTCGCCAAACCTTGTGGATTTCTTCTGTAGTTCCGTTTTCTAGTGTACTCTCATGGCGCTTCGCATAAGACGAAGCGGCAGCCTCGGTTGCCCCAGCTATAACAAAATGCAGTGCTGGAATCGCACATAACAAGAGAACGACGGGTATGGCACCTGGCCCTGTCAAACTTGCCATGGCAATGCTCTTAACCAGCAGGGTGCTTGCGGTCCCGAGCAACAAAGACGCCAACATAACTCGGGAACGTCCTCTTTGTACCCGTTTGTAGGCTCCTTCTAATTCATCATCCGAGATGCCGTAAAATGCCGTGTTTTCTACGGCAGCATCACCAGCCGTTTTGAAAATATTTCTCATTATTTTTTCTCAGTTCACATCGGTAAAATGTTAAATTCCACATGGATATTGTGTAGCAAAAGCTAGGGCATCAGGACAACAAAAACATCATGCATAAGTTATATTGTATTGGTTAACCGAGACAAACCCTACTGCCCGCCGGGATTGCCGCTGCGGCTCATGGGAACGGTTGGGCGTGCGATGTCGCCGAGCAGCTGCCGGATAAAGGTATCACTGCGGCCATAGGTCGGGGTTTCGCCGGCCGCCGGGTCGATGTCGCGCGCCTGCGAAAGATCGAGGAAAGCCACGGCCGCGACGACGCCGTCGTCATTGAAGCGCACCTGAACCGCCTGCTGTTTGAGCACTTCCGGATCGAGAAACGAGTATTGCTCGGTTTGTCGGCCGATATAGTACCAGTTCTTGTCGTCGAAAGTGCCGACCTCGGTCGGTGTGCCGAGCGCGGCCACCACTTCCTCGCGCGTGCTTTTGCCGGCTTTGACCTGGGCCAGCTTGTCGGGTTGGAGAATATTGCCGCGATTAGCAATAGTCGGCTCGCAGGCGCAGAGCAGAAGCGCGAGGGCCGGCATGGCGATATGGGGGAGGCGCGTTTTCATGTTGCCGCAAGATAGTCTCTGAGGCATTTCTAATGCAACCCTCTCCGATGCTCCAAGGATCAAGCTGCCGATGACCATGCTCCAGCGCCTTACCGGCTTTTTCATAAAGCAGCCGGCCGACCCGGCCACGGCGGCACTATATAGCGCCTGCGTCGCGCAGGCGAGGCGGGAAGAGTTCTATCGCCTCTATGGCGTGGCAGATACCATCGACGGCCGCTTCGATCTGCTTGTGCTGCATGTTTTCCTCGTCATGCGGCGGCTCGGCGGCGAGGGCGAGATTAAGCAAAAGCTTTTCGACCTCATGTTCGCCGACATGGATCAAAGCCTGCGCGAAATGGGGGTGGGGGATATGAGCATCGGCAAGCGCATGCGACCTATGATTGCGGCGTTCTATGGCCGGACACAGGCTTACGAAAAAGCATTGGCGCAGAGTGGCGTCGCGCTTTCGGAAGCGCTCGCTCGCAATCTTTACGGCGGCGTGGTCCAGCCCGATGCCTTAAAGGCGATGACGGATTATGTCCGCCGCGCTTCCTCGGCGCTAGATACCCGATCGCTCGAAGAATTGCGCGGGAACCGCGTTGCATTTCCCGGTTTCGATCCCTAAATTGCATTCGTTATGACAAAAACAGCGATCATAGAACCGGAACTCTGCCGCCCCTTATCCGTCGATAAAATTTCTGCGGGCGGCATCGAGGAAACCATCAAGGCCAACGAGAAGGAACGCGCGGCGCTCGCCGAGCGTTTCGGCCTGCTCGAACTGCCGAAGCTGGAGGCGCGCGTCGAGGTGCGTCCGACGCGCGGTGGCGCCATGTTCGAGGCGACGGGACATATGGAAGCCGATGTGGTGCAGCAATGCGTCGTCACGCTGGAGCCGCTGCCCGCGCACATCACGCAGGAAATAGGCGTCCTTTTCGCTTCGCCCGAAATGCTGGAAACCGGCGATGCCCGTTTGCCGATGGAATTGAACGAAGAAGAGACTGAGGCTGTCACGGGCGGCGTTATCGATCTCGGTGAGCTTGTGGCCCAACATCTCGGCACCGCGCTCGATCCTTATCCGCGCAAGCCGGGCGCCGCTTTCGTCGAAGCCGAATACGGCGACGCGACCGAGGCCAATCCATTCGCCAAGCTGGTGGAGCTGAAGAAAAAGCCGAAAACATAAGGAAAATCAGGG
>Ga0265338_10008069_pt1 | contig 12875 bp, 13 predicted proteins | sample 42126metaG_FD_193579 | JGI IMG/M metagenome (GOLD analysis project Ga0265338, IMG submission 193579) | Rhizosphere microbial communities from Carex aquatilis grown in University of Washington, Seatle, WA, United States - 4-21-26 metaG | ecosystem: Host-associated > Plants > Roots > Rhizosphere... | reverse complement strand
TCGAGCTCGAGGTCGATGTCCGCGTGGTCGCCGCTACCAACCGCGAGCTCGAGGCAGAGGTCAGCCGCGGTGCGTTTCGCACCGACCTCTACTACCGGCTCAACGTGATCGAGGTGCGGATCCCTCCGCTGCGGCAACGCCGCGAAGACATCCCGCTGCTCGCCGAGCACTTCCTGCGGCGGTTTGCCGCAGAGCATGGTCGGACCGCGCGGCTGACGCCCGAAGCGATGCGCAAGCTCGAGAGCCACGACTTCCCCGGCAACGTCCGCGAGCTCGAGAACATGATCGAGCGGGCGGTCGCGCTGAGCTCGAGCCCGGTGATCGGCGCAAGCGACCTGCCGGATCCGCGGGCGGGATCGCGCCCGAGTAACGATGCCCCGAACGCGCTGCCGAGCGAAGGCGTCGACCTCGATCGACTGCTCGCCGACTACGAGCGGAACTGGGTAACGCGCGCGCTCGATCAGACCGGTGGCGTTCGCAAGCGCGCCGCGGCGCTGCTCGGGATCAGCTTCCGCTCGCTGCGCTATCGACTCGAGAAGCTCGGGCTCGACAAAGGCACGGACGAAGACAAGGACGACGGAGCCGCATGATCGACTCCGAAAAATCCCCAGGATAAGTCGATCGATAAGTCGCGCGCTTACCCGACGATTACCCGGCGTGGATTGGCAGTGCGAGGTGCCGCAAATCGTCACTCTCGCCGAGAAGCGCGACCAGCGCGGCGGAGTTCTGCGCGGTTACGCGCGGCACGCTCGTTGCTGTAGAGGCCTTCACCCAGGAGGACCTAGATGAAGCAACGCAAGAAGATGGCTGGTTTCACTCTGATCGAGCTCATGATCGTCGTCGCAATTATCGGCATTTTGGCCGCTGTCGCGATCCCCGCATTCCTCGACTACATGAAGAAGTCGAAAGCGACGGAGGCCGGCGAGCAGCTCAACGCGATCGGCAAGGTGCAGAAGCGCGCCTATGGAGAGAACTCGTCGTTCACCCCAGGCACCGGCGGTGGCGCATTCCTCCCGACCGGCGTGTCGACGACGACCGGTTGCTGCGGCTTGAAGGGTGGTACGGAGACGACCCCTGGCACGATCGTCAACAACAAGTGCAAATCGACCCCGACCGCGTTCAAGGGCGACGCGGCGTGGAACGCGATGGGCTTCTCGGTCGGTGAAGAGAGCGCGTACGGCTACTCGTACGTTGCCACAACCGCGACAGCGTTCACGGCGTACGCGATCGGCGACGCCGACTGCGACGGTGTCCCGGCGACGTTCACGCTCCAGGGCACCCTTGATGCCGCTGGCAACCCGTCGGTCAACTTGATCAAGCCCGCCGCTGGCGTGTTCTAAGATCGGGTAAGCCTCGGGTCCCTGGGGAGGGACGACTCTCGCATCGCGCCCACGGTCGGAATACCGTGGGCGCGCTGCCATCGGCGCCAGTTTATTCGCTCACCATGGTGTCCAAACGCAAAGGCTTCACGCTGATCGAGCTGATGATCGTGGTTGCGATCATCGGCATCCTCGCGGCCGTCGCCATCCCGGCGTTCCTCGACTACATGCGCAAATCGCGCGCGACCGAAGCGCAGGAGATGTTGTCCGCGATCGGTAAGCTGCAGAAGCGCGCATACGGTGACAGCGCCTCGTTCACGATGACCGACGGCGCGTTCCTACCAACGGGTGTGAGCACGACCCTCGGCTGCTGCGGCCTGATGGGTGGCACCGAGACAACCCCCGGTACCAAGATCATCAACCGGTGTACCGCCACGCCGACCGCGTTCAAGAGCGACGCGGGCTGGGTGCTGATGGGTTTCTCGGTCGGTGAAGAGAGCAGCTACGGCTATTCGTTCAAGTCGAACAACGCGACCTCGTTCGACGCTTACGGCATCGGTAACACCGACTGCGACGCGAACCCGGCGACGTACTCACTGCACGGCACGCTCGACGCTTCGGGCAATCCGTCGGTGGTGATGAAGAAGCCGCCGGTCGGCACCTACTAACCCGCGCGTAACTCACGAGCCGCGGTTTGTCACTCGCGCCGGAAAACGGCAGCGAAAGTGACGTTTGTTGTCACTCTTGCGAAAAGTTCTTTCGGTAAATCACTGAAGTTTGTGAGACGTCCGTGAGGGCACGCTCATTGCTGTGCAGCCCCGCGGAGGTTCCATGCACCAGCGCAAGGTAAGACCTCGCCGTAACCCGTCCTGACGTGACGCGCGATCCGTGGTGCTGTCCGCGGCCCGATGATCGCCGATGCAGAATCGCGAGAGCTGCGGCGACGGGTCGGCCGGCTGCGGCGCGATCGACCGGGATTCCGCTTCTCGCCGGCGTTGCGGGCGGAGATCAGCGCGTGGGTCGCGAAGCAGCGCGAGCACGGCGCTTGGTGGTGCGATCTGTCGCGCGCGATCGGCGTCTCGACGGAGACGCTGAAGCGGTGGTCGGCGCCGCGCGCAGTCGCGGCGGCGGCGATGCTTCCGATCGAAGTGATCGATGCGCCACCGATCGGCACCGTCACGCTGGTCGCACCGGGCGGACTCCGGATCGAAGGCGTCGCGATCGACGCAGCGATCGAGATCTTGCGAGGGCTCGCGTGATCCTCGGGACGAGCCGCGTGGTACGCGTATTCGCGTACCCGGCCGCGGTCGATCTGCGCAAGGGATACGACGGGCTCTACGGCCTGGTGCAGACCGGGCTCAAGCGGGATCCGCTGAGCGGCGAGCTGTTCCTGTTCGTCAATCAGGGCCGCAAGCTGTGCAAGGTGCTGCTGTGGGACGGCACGGGCCTCTGCATCTTTCAGAAGCGGCTCGAGAAGGGCACGTTCGCGAAGCTCTGGCGCGACGACGGCCAGGTCGTGCGGCTCACCGCGAGCGAGCTCGCGCTGTTCATCGAAGGTTGCTTGCTCGTGGGCAAGTACTCGCTCACGCCGATCGCACTCGAGCGGAAAACTGTTGTTTCGGATCGCGAGATATGATCAAAAGAGAAGCGTGGCGATCACCGAGATCGATATCGAGCGCGAGCGAGACATCGAGGAGCTTCGCCGCATCGCGCTCGCGCAGCACGCGCAGATCCACCAGCTGATCGCCAAGCTCAAGCGCAAGTGCGACACGCTGTCGTTCTACACGGGTAACAAGGACGAGCTACAGCAGACGCTCGCGCAGATCGACGGCCTCGTGCAGCAGGCCGACCGCCTCGCCGACCAGGTGAAGAAGCTCGATGCGCCGAGGCCGCCGAAGAAGCTCGCCGAGGGCTCGGGCCCGACGCCGCAGCCGAATCTGCCGCGCGTGACCGAGCGGTTCGAGCTCGACGCGCCCGATCGCATGTGTCCGAGCTGTGGTGGCGAGCTCGTCGAGATGAAGGGCCAGGTCGAGACGTCGGAGATGATCGATGTCGTCGAGGTCAGCTACCGCGTCGTCCAGGTCGAGCAGCAGAAATACGTCTGCGCGTGCGGCGGCTGCGTCGAGACCGCGCCCGGTCCGGATCGCGCTGCACTCGGCAGCCGCTACTCGCTCGCGCTCGCGATCAAGGTCGTGCTCGACAAGTACCTCGATCACATCCCGCTCGAGCGGCAGGCGCGGATCATGGAGCGCCACGGGCTCGTGATCACGTCGCAGACGCTGTGGGATCTCGCCAATGCGATCGCGCACCGTTTGCAGCGCGTCGACGCGGCGCTCTTCGATCACGTGCTCACGCAGCCGGTGATCGGCCTCGATCAGACCGGCTGGCCGCGGCTCGACGGCAGTGGCGCGAAGAAGTGGCAGATGTGGTGTCTGACCGCGCCCGGCGTCGTCGTGCACCGAATCCGCGACGACAAGAGCGCCGCCACCTTCAAAGAGCTGGTCGGCGCTTACCAGGGCACGATCGTCTGCGATGACCTCAGCACGCACGAGGCTGGCGCGCGCGAAGGTCCGGGCATCGTGCTCGCGAATTGCTGGGCCCACGTCTACCGCCGGTTTGAAGAAGCGATGCCCGATCATCCCGAGGCCGAGAAGGCCGTCGCGTCGATCGGTGCGCTCTACGAGATCGATCGCCAGGCCGACGGCGACCTCGTGCGTCTTGCGGAGCTGCGCCGGACCGAATCCGTGCGCGTGCTCGACGAGCTCAAGGAGTGGCTGTCGTCGATGATCACGCTCACGTCGCTGTCGATCGGCAAGGCCGCGGCGTACACGCTCGGCAACTGGCCGAAGCTGACCCGCTTCGTCGACGACGCGCGCATCCCACTCGACAACAACGCCACCGAGCGCGGGATCCGCGGCCCGGTCGTCGGGAGGCGCAACCACTTCGGCTCTAAGTCGCGCCGCGGCACCGAAGTCGCGGCCACGCTCTACACCCTAGTCGAGACCGCGAAGCTCCACGACATCGATCCCGCGCTGTACTTGCACGCGGCGATCTTGGCTGCGGATCGCGGCGAGCTGCTGCTGCCGTGGCAGCTCGTCGCTGCCCGCGACGCGATCCGGTCTGCAGCCGTGTAGCGCCACGGCTACGACGCTTGCAGCGCGGCTGTCACGACGTGGCAGCGCGAGGAGTTACCGGCGATATCGGCGCGGCCGATATGCTGTGCACGACGCGCGCGCATCAGGCCAACCTCACCGGCACGTACCTAGCGTGGCTATCGACGGATGCAACTGGCGCGGTCGATCGATTCGCAGGAGCGCGCGGCTGGGTGCGCACCGACGGTCGTCCGCTCGCCGACCTGCCGGGCGAGCTGCTCGGCGCGTTGCGCTATCCGATCCGGTTCGACGAGAACGGTCACGATGTCGGCGAGATGTCGACGTATGTGGCGACCGCGACGTTCTCCGACGGCAGTCCGCTCGATACGTGCAACGACTTTTCGCAGACCACCGGGCTGGTCAATGCAGGCTTGCCGTGGGCCGCTGGCGCTGAATGGACGGCGGACAACCAGCTGTCATGCGGCGCCGCGCTCCGCCTCTATTGCTTTGGCGTCGACCTCGACGTGCCCCTCGTGATCACGCCGGCGGTTGGCCGGACCGCGTTCGTCAGCACGACGAAGTTCGATCCGTCGACTGGGCTCGCCATGGCGGATGCGGCGTGCACGACCGATGCGGCGGCCGCGGGCCTGACCGGCAGCTTCGAGGCGCTGATTCCGGCCGCAGGCGCCTCGGCGGCTTCGCGGTTCGATACCGCGGGCGCGCCGTGGGTGCGCGTCGACGGCATTCCACTCGCGGACACCGCGGCCGATTTCTTCAACGGCAACGAGGTTGCGCCGCTCAACGTGACCGCAAGCGGCAAGTTCGTCGGCGTGGAGCCGATCACCGGCCTCAACACGCCGCTCGACGTCCCTAGCGCGGGCGATGACTGCAATGACTGGACGAACACGACCGGTGGCGATGTCCTCGGCCTCGCGAGCGAGAGCGGCTCGGGGCTGTTCTTCTACACGACCGCCGGCTGCGCGACGGCCTCGCCGGTGTATTGCCTCGAGATGTGACGGGAATCGGGCGTTCTTGAAAAACCGTGCGACGAACTGCGCGCCGCCACTCCTGGGTGATAAGGAGCGGCTCATGCGTGGATTTGTCTGCCTGGTGGTTATGACGGCATGTGGTGGCGGGAGCTCGCATGGGCTACCCGACGCGGGCGCGGTCGACGCCGGGGTCGATGCGCCGGCGTGCGTGCCCTCGGGTGCGCCGATCATGCACGCGGGCGCGATCGCGGCCGACGAGACGTGGGCCTCGGGCATCCACGAGGTCACCGCGACGGTGAGTGTCAGTGCCGGCACGCTCACGATCGAGGGCTGCACCGAGGTCCGGATCGCTCCGGATGCCAGCATCGAGCTCGCGCCAAGTGCGACCGCGTTGATCGCGAAGGGAACTGCAGCGGCTCCGATCGACTTCGTGCAAGCGACCGCTGGGTCGCCGTGGGGCCACGTCTCGGCGTTCGGGCCGGCGACGCTGCAACTCTCGTACGCCTCGTTCGACGGCGGCGGGACGGCCGGCGACTACACCACCGCGGATCAGCTCGGTGCGACGATCGTGGCGCGCGGCGATGCTACGCTGCCCCAGCTGCTCGACGTCGATCACGTGACGGTCGAGCACTCGTCGGGCATCGCGGTGTTCATGAACTCCGCGCGGTTCGTGCCGGCCTCGACCGGGCTCACGATCGCGAGCGCCGGCGCGTATCCGATCTTGCTCGGTGCGGACAGCGCTTCGGATCTGCCGGACGGCGCCTACACCGGCAACGCGAACGACGCGATCCTGCTGCAGAGCGCGGGCACCTCGGCCGCGTTCGAGCAGGGCCGCGTGCTGCTCGCCGACGTGACGCTCCACGATCCCGGGGTCCCGTATCGCGTGGGCTTGGTCCCGGCGACGATCATCGTCGGCACGGGCGTGGTCGGCGATCTCCCGGCGACGCTGACGATCGACGCGGGCGTGACGCTGCTATTCACGCCCGAAGGCACGTCGAGCTCGAGCCGGATCCAGGTCCGCGGCCACTCCGATGGCACCGCTCAAGGCGCGCTCGTGGTCGCCGGCACCGCTGCGAAGCCGGTCGTGTTCGACTCCGCGTCGGCCACGCCCGCGGCGGGCGACTGGCAAGGGCTCGAGTTCCGCAACGCGGTCGATCCGGCGACGTCGATCAGCCACGCGAGCATTCGCAACGCCGGTGGGCCGAGCTACGCGGTCGGCGTGTGCGAATGGAAGCCCGGCGTCGGCTCCGCGCGCGAAGATGGTTCGGTCATCATCAGCCTCGCACCGGACGTCGTGCCGTCTGCGTTCATCACGAACACCGCGTTCTCGAACAGCGCCGGCGTCGGGGTCTACCGCGGGTGGAATACGCTCGACGTCGACTTCCTCGCGACGAACACGTTCACCGGGATCGCGGGCTGCCTCGAGACCGACGTTCCGAACGCATCGAACTTGTGCCCGACGACCGCGTGCCCTGTCGAATGACGCGCTACTTCTTGCGGTCGTAGATCCCGGTGAGCTTGGCTTGGCCGAGCATGTTGCCGTGGACGTTGAAGCCGACGAACGCGGCGGTGGCGTTCGCGGGCAGGTCGAGCTTGTCGACCTTGAGCGCGAACAGCGTGAAGTTGTAGTGGTGCGGACCGCTGCCGGCGGGCGGGCACGGGCCGCCCCAGCCGGGCGAGCCGAAATCGGTGTTGCCCTGGACCGCACCCTTCACGAGCGTCTTGTTGTCCGCCGCGCCCGCGCCCGATGCGAGCGTCGTGGCATCGGCGGGGATGTTGTAGACGACCCAATGCCAGAACCCCGAGCCGGTCGGTGCGTCGGGATCGTGCACCATCAACGCGAAGCTCTTGGTGCCGGCCGGCGGATTCGACCACTCGAGCTCGGGCGAGACGTTTCCGCCCGAGCAGCCGAAGCTGTTGAACACCTGTTTGTCGCTGATCGCGCCGCCTTCCTTGAAGTCCTTGCTCGTCAGCTTGAACGGCGCGGCGTAGGCGCTGGCGGTGATCGCGATCGTCGTGACTATCGTGGCAGCGAAGCGGTTCATCGGTCTCTCCTGGGTTAACGAACAAAGCCTTTGGTGGCGTCGGTCTGGATGCGGAAGATGCGGAAGTTGATCGCGTCTCCGCCGAAGCTGAGCGCGCCGGCGAACGCGCGGTTCAAGTGGTTCGAGCTGACGTAGAGGCCGCCGCGATCGTCCCAGCTCATCGAGTCGGCCCACACGAGCTCGGGGCCGCTCGCGACGGTGGAGATCGCGCCGCTGGTCGGGTCGATCACCTCGACCGCGCTATGCGCGAGGTTCGTGAAGTAGACGCGACCTTTGCTGTCGCTCGCCATGCCGTCGGAGCCGCCGCCGATCCGGCGCGGGCCCACGACCGAGGCAGCGACCTGCTCGGGCGGCGCGTGTGGATCGAGCAGCACGGCGGTCGGCGCGCCGTAGATCGCGTCACCGGTCGTGATGCTCCAGTACAGCGTCGCGCCGTCGGGCGAGAGCGTGATGCCGTTGATCCCGACCGCGAGGCGATTGCCGGCGAACACCGGCTCGCCCGCGACCTCGAGCGTGCGCGCGGGATCGTCGGTGACGTGCGGATCGCGATCGAGCACGCGGCGCGCCGAGTTGCTCGCGAAGTCGTAGATCACGATGCCGCTCGCGGTCGGTGAGCCCGAGCGGTTGCCGCTGTCGCTGATGTACGCGAGCCCGCGCTTCTCGTCGATCGCGAGGTCGTTGAGGAATGACGTCTTGCGGTCGGCGATCGCGTCGGGGATCGCGAAGCGGCGCAGCTCGGTTCCGGTACTCAGATCGAGGACGACGAGCTTCTGCGCGCCGTCGGGTATCGGCTCGGTCCCGGCGACCCAGCCCATGTCGAGGATCCACATCCGGTTCTGGCTGTCGACCTCGACGCCGAGCACGTTCTGCAACGCGGTCGGCGAGCCGAGCTGGTTCTGCTCCCAGCTCGGAAACGGCCGCAGCACGGCGTTGCCGTTCACGGTGACGATCTTGCTCAGCGTCGCGGGAACGCGCGCGTCGAGCCAGCGCGGGGTCGTCACGTAGATGTTGCCGCGGCGGTCGACATCGACGCCGGCGAGCGGCGCTTTCTTGTAGACCTCGTGGTCGCGATACGCGTCGGCTTCCGCTGGCGTGCGGAAGTCGAACCGCATGCTCGTCCACGCGTAGACGAGCTCCGGCTTGCCGTACGGCGTCGCCTGCGCAGCCGCGGGGGTGCGCCCGCCACACGCTGCGAGCAGCATGATCAGGGCAGCAGCCGGCTTGTTCATGCCGCGCAGTCTAGTGCTCTCGCCGCGACGTGCTTGCGCGTCAGCGACAGTAACTTGCGTGTGCGCGACGCGTCAGTGATCGGCGCGGCGCTGCCGAGTCGGCGATACGCCGTATTCAACTTTGAACGCGGTCGCGAAGTGCGATTGCGACGCGAACCCGCAAGCGAGCGCGATATCCCCGATCGCGCGATCGGCGTCCCGTAGCAGCTCGCGCGCTCGTTCGAGCCGCATGCCGGCGAGCACGGCGCGGGGCGCGACCCCGAGCGCATCGACGAGCCGCCGCTGCAACATGCGCCGCGACCAGCCGAGATGCTCGCCGAGCGCGTCCCACGGAAACGGGTTGTCGGCGAGATGGGCGTCGAGAAACTGATGGAGGCGATCGCCGTCCGAGGCGAGCCTGACGCGCAGGCGGAGCTGCCAGGTCTCGGCGGGGTCGAGCTCGGCCCGATACGCGCGCCAGATCCAACCCGCGACGAACGCCTCGAGCGCGCGATCGGTCGCGTCGAGCTCGCGCTTGGCGAAGCGCAACTCGCCCCAGGCGAGTGCGAGGCCCTGGGCGATTTCGCCACCGCCGCCGATCGCGCAGCGCAGGCCGATCTCCGGTTTCAGCTCTTCCCACGCGCGCAGCATCGACGCTTCCGGCAGGAACAGACTCAGGATCTCGGTGTCGTCGGACACGTGCACGACAGCGTGCGGCGTGCGCGGGAACACGCAGATCCAATGATTCGAGTCGATCGTGTGCTCGCGGCCTTCGACCGCGACGACGATCCGCCCTGCTCGCATCGGCACGATCCAGTTGAACTCGCCGTGCACGTGCGGTGCGAACACCTCGCGCGGCCAGCGATCGACAACCAAGAATTCATCGTCGTCAGTGGCGATCTCTGTGACGCTATCGTCGACGGCGCGATGCCACGGCGCGGGCGCCATTGGCTACTTGAAGTTGTTCTTCCACGTTCGGATCGCGGCGAACGCGGTGTCGGGATCGCTGACCGAATCGTCGCGGTTCTGCGCGGCGGCGTAGACCCGCGGCTCGGTGGTGCGCAGGAACGGGTTCGTCGCGCGTTCGTCCGCGATCGTCGACGGCGTCGTGAACTCGTCGCGGGCGCGCTGCTCGGCGACCGCGTGCGCGCGCTTCGTGATCGGCCCGCTGTCCGGCTCGACCGCGAGCGCGAACCTGAGGTTCTCCGCGGTGTACTCGTGGCCGAAGTAGACCTTGGTCTCCGGCGGGAGCTCGGCGAGCTTGCCGAGCGACGCGCGCATCATCGCGGGATCGCCTTCGAACACGCGGCCGCAACCGCCGGCGAACAGTGTGTCGCCGGTGAACACCCAGCCCGGGTCCGCGACGTAGAAGCTGACCGCGCCGAGCGTGTGACCGGGGTTGTGGATGATCTTCGCGCGGATAGTGCCGAGCTCGACGACGTCGCCGCTCTTGACGATGCGGGTGACGTGCTTGACCTTGTCGGCGTCGGTCTCGCCGACGATCACGTCGATGCCGGGATGCGCCGCGACGAGCGCCGGAATGCCGTCGGTGTGATCGTAGTGATGATGGGTCGCCCATATCGCGGCGAGCGTGACGTTTTCGCGTTTGAGGGCCGCTTCGATCGGCGGGGCCTCGCCGGGATCGACGATCGCGGCGCGATCGCCGTCGATCACCAAGTAGGCGTAGTTGTCTTTGAGACACGGCACCGGGACGACTCGCATGCGCGAACCCTAGCGCGTATGGTCGCGTCATGGCGACCATGAATGCGGTCGTGCTGCGCGAGCACGGCGGGCCCGAGGTTCTCAAGGCCGAAACGATCGCGCTGCCCGAGCCGGGACCTCGCGAAGTGCGCGTGCGAATCCGCGCGATCGCGCTCAATCACCTCGATATCTGGGTGCGCCGCGGCGGCCCGGCGTTCAAGCTCGCGTACCCGCATCGCCTCGGCTCGGACATCGTCGGCGAGATCGAGGCGGTCGGCGCCGGAGCACGCGCGAAGCTTGGCGACAAGGTCGTCGTGCAACCGGGCCTGTCGTGTGGCCATTGCGCGCAGTGCCTCGGCGGGCACGACAACCTGTGCCGCTACTACAAGATCCTCGGCGAGAACACCCAAGGCGGCTACGCCGAGGCGATCGTCGTGCCCGATACGAACCTCGCGCCGTATCCCGAGCGGCTCGATTACCCGCACGCGGCGGCGTCGATCCTGACGTTCATGACCGCGTGGCAGATGGTCGTGCACAAGGCGCGGGTCCAACCCGGCGATGTCGTGCTCGTGCAAGGCGCGGGCTCCGGCGTCGGCGTCGCGGCAATCCAGATCGCGAAGCTGTTCGGCGCGCGCGTGATCGCGACCGCGGGCAGCGCCGCGAAGGTCGAACGTGCACGCGAGATCGGCGCGGATGTCGCGATCGACTACACGACGCAGGACTTCGCAGCCGAGTGTCGCGAGCTCACCGACAAGCGCGGCGTCGACGCGGTGATCGAGCACGTCGGCGGCGACGTGTTCGCGGCGAGCATTCGCGCGGTCAAGAACGGCGGCACGATCGTCACGTGCGGCGCGACCGCCGGCTTTCACCCGGCGATCGACTTGCGCCATATCTTCTTTCGCCAGGTCGCGATCCTCGGCTCGACGATGGCGAGCAAGGCCGATCTGCTCGCCGTGCTCGGACACGTTGCGGCAGGTCGCTTGCAGCCGGTCGTTCACACCGTGTTGCCGCTCGCGCACGCCGCCGAAGGCCATCGCATGCTCGAAGCGCGCGAGGCGTTCGGCAAGATCGTGCTGCAGCCGTGACCGCTCACGTGCTCGAGCTCCGCGGGCTTGGTAAGACCTACGGCGAGCGCGTCGCAGTCCACGCGCTCGATCTCGATGTCACGCGTGGCGAGATCCTCGGCCTGCTCGGCCCGAATGGCGCCGGCAAGACCACCACGATCTCGATGGCGTGCGGCGTGATCACGCCGAGCCGCGGCAGCGTGGTCGTCGGCGGCGTCGACCTCGGGCGCGATCCGTTCGCGGCGAAGCGCAAGCTCGGGCTCGTGCCGCAAGAGATCGCGCTGTACGAAGAGCTGCCAGCGATCGAGAACTTGCGGTTCTTCGGCGCGCTGTACGGCTTGGCGGGTGCCGAGCTCGCCGAACGCATCAAGTGGGCGCTCGATGTCGTCGGGCTCGCCGATCGCGCGCGCGATCGGGTCAAGACCTACTCCGGCGGCATGAAGCGCAGGCTCAACATCGCCGCGGGGCTCGTCCACAAGCCCGAGTTGCTGATCCTCGACGAACCGACCGTCGGCGTCGATCCGCAGAGTCGCAATCACATCTTCGAGACCGTGAAGGCGCTGTCGGCGGGCGGGATGACCGTGATCTACACGAGCCACTACATGGAAGAGGTCGAGGCGCTGTGCGATCGCGTCGCGATCATGGATGGCGGCAAGATCGTCGCGATCGGCTCGGTCGGCGAGCTCGTCGCGCAGTACGCCGGTGCCGGTTACGAGCTGACGATCGCCGGCGATATCGAAGCCGTCGTTCGCGCCGCCGAACCGCATGCGACGGTCGAGCGCGTCACCGGGTTGGATGTCGTGCGTATCGTGCCGACTGGCGCGCTCGCCCCGGTGATCGCGGCGATCGAAGCGGTCGCGACGATCGCGGAGATGCGATCGCGCCACGCGAGCCTCGAGACGGCGTTTCTCGCGCTCACCGGCAAGGCGCTACGCGACGAGGGCGCGTCGTGATCATCGCGGCGATTCGCAAGGACGTCGCGCTGCTCGTCCACGACCGCGGTCGACTGCTGATGCTGATCGCGATGCCGATCATCTTCATCGCGGTGTTTGGTTCGATGTTCAAGTTCGGCCCCGATCGCGGCGCGCCTCGGCCGATCGCGATCTGGCACGCACCGGGCGACGTGCGCGGCGAGAGGATCGAGCAGGCGCTCGCGGCCAGCACCGGGTTCGCACCGCGCGACGAACCGTCGGCCGACGCGGTGCGCGCAGCGGTCGGCCACGAGGAAGTGGGCGCCGGCTTCGTCGTGCCCGCGACCGGCAACATCGAGCTCGTGATCGATACCGGGGCACCGGTGCAGATCATCGGACCATTGCAAGGCGCGCTCGTCGCGGTGGTAATGCGCGGCTTGTCGCTCGTGACCGCGCCGCCGCCGATCACCATGGTGCAACCACCCGGCGTCGCGAAGGTGCTCGACGGGATCAGCGGGTTTCAGGTCACGGTTCCGGGCAACGGTG
>Ga0265338_10008068_pt1 | contig 12878 bp, 13 predicted proteins | sample 42126metaG_FD_193579 | JGI IMG/M metagenome (GOLD analysis project Ga0265338, IMG submission 193579) | Rhizosphere microbial communities from Carex aquatilis grown in University of Washington, Seatle, WA, United States - 4-21-26 metaG | ecosystem: Host-associated > Plants > Roots > Rhizosphere... | reverse complement strand
GACTGCGGGACTGTTGGCGTGGGTGGTGGGGCGGGGACTAAAGCCGCTGGGGGCGCTGGCGGCGGGAATCCAGGGGATCGGGGAAGATGAGTTGTCGAAGCGCGTGAAGCTAAGCGCTGCGCCCGTGGAGATGCGGCCGGTGGTGGAGCGGCTTAATGAGTTACTGGAACGCGTGGAGGCGTCGTTCACGCGGGAGCGGGCGTTTACGGCGGATGTGGCGCACGAACTGCGAACGCCGCTGGCGGGGTTGACCACCGCGCTGGAGGTGTGCAGCACGCAGCGGCGGTCGGCGGAGGAATACGAGCGCATCGTGGGCAAATGCCTGAAGGTGTCGCGCGGGATGCGGGGGCTGGTGGAGAACCTGCTGACGCTGGCGCGGGCCGATGCGCATGAACTCAAGCCGGCCAACGAGACGGTGGATGTCAGCGCGCTGCTGCGCGACCTGTGGCGGGAATTCGAGCTATCGGCGGCGGGCAAGCGGCTGGAGGTGGCGTGGTCCGTGCCGGAAGAGTTGGAGATTCAGGGGGACCGCGGCCTGATGATGGTGGTGCTGCGCAACCTGGTGGACAACGCGGTCACCTACGCGGATGAAGGGGGCAGCATCCGCATCAGCGGCTCGCAGGAGAACGGGGAAGCGATTATTGGCATTGCCAACAGCGGGAGCCAGGTGGCCAGCGAGGATGCGCGGCGCGTGTTCGACCGGTTCTGGCGCGGTGATGCGGCGCGGAATGTGACGGGGCAGCATTGCGGCCTGGGACTGGCCCTGTGCCAGCGGATCGTGACACTGCTCGGCGGGAAGATCGTGGTGGAGACGGCGGCGGGCGGGGAGTTTGAGGTGATAGTTCGAGCGCCGGCGGGGGCTCCACAGGCTAGCGCCGCATAGCGATGACGAAGACGGGGCGGGGATTCTTACTGCACCTGGCTCAGACGCCACTGGGGCCCCGGGGTTCCGGCCTGAATGGCCGTGAAAGCGCCCTGGGGCATCTTGGTGACGGGGATGGTGTCGCCGTGGCCATCGGCACAGAGAATGTTGGTGGCGGAGGAACCGGAGTGGCGTGCGGCGTAGGGAATGGCGGAAGCGCCGCCGGCACCGTTGGCGGTGAGGTAGCCGTCGAAGATGAGGACGAGGTTGTTGCAGTTGGCGTACTTGTCGCGGGAGATCTGCGGTAGGGTGGTGCCATCCGTATCCGGGAGCGGGGCATCGCCGGTGGTGCCGCCGTTGTAGCCGTACCAGGTGCGATAGTGGCGGACGGTTGGATTGAGCGGCTCAGAGACGGTGTTCTCCCAGTAGCCGTTAAGGCCGCTGGCGGTGGGAACGGGACTGGCATTGACGGCGCCAAGACTTCCGGGGTTGTCCAGGGAGTTGGGGCAACGGAGGACATTGGCCGTGGAGACGGCGCCCACGTTGGTCTTGGGCGAATTGAGGTAGCCCAGTTCGATCATGACGGAGGCGTAGTTATGGCCGGTGGTGCTGTTGTAGCCAACAGGGAAGAGCGAGCGCTTGGTATTAGAGCCGTCGTTGGCGTAATTGGCGAAGGCGGCGCCGACTTGATGCAGATTGGAGAGGCACGCGGCATTGCGCGAGTAGTCCCTGGCCTTGAAGAGGGCCGGGGCCAGGAGGGCCATGAGGACGAGAATGATGCCGACCACGACGATCAACTCAATGAGGGTGAAGCCGCGTGAATGTCTGGACATAATGCCACCTCGCCAGAAGCCACGGCGGCGTGCCATTAACCCTTCGCCGCCAGACTCTATTGTGCCAGCCCGGGGGGGCGGGAGCAAGGAAACAATATAAATGCTTGAGGTGGGGTGGTGGCGGCAGGAGATTCGCAGGGGGGAACATGGAATGCAGGTCTGCTGCGGCAGGCCTGTAGCACTCTTGGCACCCATGGCACGCGGTATCCGCGCCACCCGCGTGTTACCGGTCGCGGGCGGTGACGAAGTGGGCCATTTCCGCCAGCGCGGCGCTGGCGCTGGATGCGGGGAGCGTTCCCAGGGCGGCAAGGGCCTCGGCGATGAGGTTTTCGGCATGGCGGCGGGCGTAGGTGATGGAACTGGAGGGGCTGATGAGCTGGCGCACGCGCTCGATGCGGTCGTGCTCGGCGGATTCGAGCAGGTCGATGAGCAGGGCGCGGTGCTGAGGGGCGGCGTGCTTGAGAAAGTGGATCATGGGGAGGGTGAGCTTGCCCTTTTCGATGTCGGTGCCGAGGGACTTGCCCACGGCTTTCTGCGAGCCGCAGATATCGAGGATGTCATCGACGATCTGGAAGGCGAGGCCGACCTTCTTGCCGTAGGTGGCGAGGGCTTCGACGGCGAAGCGGTGGCTGGTGCTGGCCATGGCGCCGAGACGGCAGCAGGTTTCCGTGAGGATGGCGGTTTTGCGGTAGATGATGTCGAAGTAGGTTTGCTCGGTGAGTTTCCAGTTGCGGCGGTTGACGTTCTGGGTGAGTTCGCCTTCGCAGACGACGTTCGTGGTGTGGGCGATGAGGCGGGAATAGTCCTGGCCGTTGGGGTTGGAGCGCAGGCTCGAGCACAGGTGGTAGGCATGGGAAATGAGAAAATCGCCGAGGAGGACCGCGGCTTCGTTGCCGTGGAGGTGGTTGATGGTGGCGCCTTTGCGGCGGACGTCGGCATCGTCGAGGATGTCATCGTGGACGAGGGTGGCCATATGGACCATTTCGACGACGGTCGCGAGGGTGATGTGGGGCGGGGACAGCGGGGACGCTGCGGCGTGGTTATCCGGCTCTTCGGGGCTGGGGCGGGCCGGCGCGGCGGCAAGGCCCGAAAGGAGGACGAGCATGGGGCGGAGCATCTTGCCGCGAAAGCGTCCGACGTGGGTGACGAGGGCGTTGACGTGGGGGAGATCGGAGCGCAGCTCGGCGGCGAAGAGGTCGTCAACAGCGGCGAGATGGGGCCCGATCAGGTTGGCGGCGGCGTGAACGGCGGGAGTCATTACATATGTCCTCGCGTGGGGCTGGGGCGGGTAAGCGACTACGGGCGGCCGCCACAACCTTCAATAGTTACTGAAAGTATAGAACATATTGACGGGGTTGTCCAGTCCTCCCATGTTTTTCCCGGTTTCCGATAACGCCGGGAGACCATCATAGCCAGTCATGTCAATTCCTGCCCCTCCCCGGGGGGTGGAGTCGCGTGGACGGGGGCCTTTGCGGTACACTGGGGGCGTTCGAGGTTGGCTTACCCGTGGGGAGGAGTTGCCATGCCGCGCTGCCCAAGCTGCAACAAGTTGATGACGCACAGCACGCAGGAGAACGTGCGCTTGAACACGTGCCCGGGGTGCTTTGGAATCTGGATCGACAAGCTGGCGCTCAACCGGCTGGCGCGGACGCCGCCGCCGCCCGCGCCGGATGGCACGCCCGAGCTTCCGCTGGAGGAACTGGCGGCGGTGGTGGTGGAATCCAATACGAAGGAACGCCTGCACTGCCCGCTGTGCCCGGGAGAACTGGTCAAGCAGCGCTACCACGCGCTGATCCCGGTGGAGGTGGATCTCTGTCCGCGCTGCGGCGGGGTGTGGCTGGATGTAGGCGAACTGCCGCTGATCCGCCGGCTGTTTGCGGAATTCCAGACGAGCACCGATCCGCAGGTGGTCGCGCTGCGCGACAAGGCGACGAGCCCGGCGCTGTCGATCAAGGCGCTGCACCAGCGGTCGCGGGAGACGCCGGACATTGGCCCGAGTTCCAGCCAAACGGGGTTCAGTGGCGGGATGTACTAAGCGCCGGATTTCCCGGGCGGGGTTTGACGCATGGCGGCGGGCGGGTTGTAATAAGAAAAAGGAGAGCGGGGATCGGGCGTTTCTGGGGCGATTACTGGAGTGAGGAATAGTGGCATGAATACAGTTTTCTTCAGTTTCATGACGGTCTTGATGATGCTGCTGGGGCAGGGGCGGGGGGATCTGCTCGACCTGATCCAGAGCGCGGATTACTGGAAGAGCAAAGGGGTGGTGATGGAAGAAGCCGCGATGCTGGCGGAGTTGAAGGGGCCGGGGCAGGCGCCGGACATTTCCAAGGACCTGCAGGCGTTGGGGTCGGATGAATACAAGGTGCGGGCGGCGGCGCGGCAGAAGATCGAGGCGCTGGGGTCCGTAGTGGCAGCGCAGTTGCAGAAGGCCCAGGCGGAGGCCAAGGATCCGGAGGTGGCCGCGGCGTGCAAGGACATGCTGGGCAAGTTGGCGCGTTCCGCCAATACCGCGCAGGTGCGGAAGCTGATGGCCATTTGCACCCTGGGCGAATTGAAGGCGAAGGGAGCGGTGGGAGCGCTGCGGGAACTGGCCAAGTCGGAAGAGATGTTTGTGGCCGATTATGCCAACCGGTCGCTGGCCCAGATCGAGGGGCGTCCCTGGGATATCAAGGCGGACGCGGCGCGGCGGGACAGGGACGTGTGGCTGCTCCCTGAGAAGTGCGGCGTGGTGGGACAGATGAACGCGGCCGTGGGAAGCATGACGGGGCAGGAACTGTCGGCCGGCCTGTCGGATGCGACGCTCAAGCGCATGGGGATGAGCCGGGAGGAGGCAGCGGGGGCAATCACGGGGCAGGTGATACAAGTTGCCGAGCAGGTGGGCAACGTGCGCCTGGAGGGACTGACGGTGGGGGTGTCGGATGAGGCGTCGATGCAGGGGCTGTGGTTCGTTATTGTGGCCCAGGGGAAGTTTGATCCGGAGGCGGTGGGGAAAGTGATTGAGATGATGCCTTTCGAAAAGATGACCAGGCGGATGGAGGGAAAGGTGGCGGTGTACGAGCCGGGAAACAGCCGGGCGGAGGTGGCGTTTCTGCTGGACGGTTCGGAGCGGCTGGTGATGATCGCGGCGCCGTCGCCGGAGAGCACGAAAGAAATAACAGACGCCATGCTGGCGGCGCTCAAGGAGGGGAAGGGAAAACTGGGCGATTCGGCGGATTTCGCGGCACTGGTGAAAGGCGCGGACCGGACGGCGCCGTTATGGGCGGTGGCGAAGATCAGTGAAAGTTACCGGCAGGGGGCGGCGGTGGCGCCGTTTGATACGATCAGTGCGACCGCCACAATCAAGGATGGAAAGGTCAGCGCGAAGATTGCAGCCAAGGGGAAGGACAAGGCCAAAGTGGATGCCGCGGTGGAACTGGTGAACACAGCCGTCAAGAAGCAGCTGGAACAGTTCCATACGGATCTGACTGCGGCCCCCGCCGGGGTGCCCCCGGAAATGGCCGAGCAGATCAAGGAATCGCGGCGGCAAATGATGGAATCGCTTAAGCCGATGATTGAAGTGATGGAATCGATCAAGGCGGAGGCGGAGGCGGGCGGGGCTATCTTGGCGGCGGAACTGAAGATCCAGACCTTGCGTGAGTCGGTAGCCCAGAATTTGAGCCGGATGGTGCAGATGCGGCGGGCCAGCACGATGCCGGCGCCCCGCCCGGGCGCGATGGATGAGGATGGAATGCAGGAAGCGCCGCAACCAAGGCGCTAAACCGGCAGGTGGCGCGGTGCGCTAAAACGCACGCCGCCAGTTTTGTGACTTCAGCATCGCATGGACAGCATGCCTTGCGGTACACTGATGCCTGATACTCATGGAGTGCACGGTCGGCTCACTTCTGGGGAGGACATGTCATGCCGCGCTGCCCTAGCTGCAACAAACTGATGACGCACTCCACCCAGGAGAACGTGCGGCTGAACACCTGTCCGGGGTGCTTTGGAATCTGGATTGAGAAGATCGCGCTCAATCGGCTGGCGCGCACGCCCGCGCCGCCGCCGGCCGACGGTTCGCCCGAGCAGTCCCTGCAGGAACTGGCGGAGATCGTGGTGGAATCCAATACGAAAGGGCGGCTGCACTGCCCGGTCTGCCCGGTGGACCTGGTGAAAGACCGGTACCATCCGCTGATCCCGGTGGAAGTGGACCGCTGCCCGAAGTGTGCCGCGGTGTGGCTGGATGTCGGCGAGTTGCCGCTGCTGCGGCGGCTGTTTGCAGAACTGCAGTCGAGCACGGACCCGCAGGTCATGGCGCTGCGCGACAAGGTGGCCAACACGGCACTGGCGATGGAGCAGATGCACCAGCGGACGCGCGACCTGCAGGATATAAACACCGGGACGGGGCCGCTGGGGTTTGGCGGCTATGGCAGCCTGGGAGCGGGCAGTTCGCCCGAGGCCAATGCCGTGGGGATCACGATGGATGTGCTGATCAACCTGCTGACCCGGTAGCGTGCGTGTGACGGTGATGGAGATTGAAATCACGGTTCGGATGTTTGCGTTTCAGGCGGAACATGCAGGCGGGGGGCGGCGGAAGCTCACCCTGCCGCAGGGGGCGACGGTCGGTGACGCCGTGGCGCAGTTACGGGCGGAATTGCCGGGACTGCCCTGGGCGGCCGGAACACTGGTGGCGGTAAACCAGGGCTACGCGAGTCTGGCCGAAACATTGCACGCGGGTGATGAGCTGGCGGTGATTCCACCCGTGAGCGGCGGATAGGAAGCTTGCGCATGGATCAGCCATCGATGACCAACGAAGCAGACAGCGTCGTGCTTACCTCCGCGCAACTGGACCCGGCGCGGGCCATCGCGCTCGTGATGGATCCGCAGGCGGGTGGGATCGATGTGTTCCTGGGCACGACGCGGGCGGAAACAGACACATCGCCAAGGGGCCGGGAACTGGCCGCGTTGGAATACGCGGCGTACGAAGAGATGGCCCTGGCGGAGATGCGCAAGTTGGTGGAGCAGGCGCGGGCCCGCTGGGAAATCCGCCGTTGCGTGGTGCATCACCGGTTGGGGAGTTGCGCGGTGGGGGAGATCAGCGTCGTGATCGCGGTGAGTTGTGCGCACCGGGCGGAGGCGTTCGAGGCCTGCCGGTTCCTCATCGACCAGCTCAAGACGACCGTGCCGATCTGGAAGAAGGATGTGTACCGGGACCGCGGCGGGCGCTGGCATCACGACCCGCGGTAGAGAGGCCACTAGCCCTGCGGGAACCGGACTCATTCGAGGCGGTTTTTCCCCTGCGTACGAACGCCGCCGCGCTTGTCAATGGCCCGCCCCGCACCAGCGCAGCGAAGCATATTTGCTGATGCTGAATTGCTTGGATTCCTCATTCGCGTTTGCTAGCATGAGTTGAGCACTTCGGTCGAACGATAGGGAGCGTGGTGCGGGGTTTCATCCAGATGGTCTCAGGAATCGCGGGAGCGGAATCTTCATGACGGAATGGGACGAAGCAGAGCGGCGGGTGGAGCGGGCGCACGAAGCCTACGAGCGGGGGCGGTGGGAAGAGGCCTTGCGCGAGCTGAAGGCGGCCATCGCCATCAATCCGTATAACGGGGCGTGGTACTTCAATCTCGGTCTGACGCTGGACATGATGGAACGCTTTGATGAAGCTATCGCCGCCTACCACCGCGCGCTGGAGATGGACCCTGATGATGTGGAACTGCTCAACGCCCTGGGGCAGGACTGTGTGCGGGCGGGTAACTTTGATGAAGCCATCACGCGGTTCAACCGCATCGAGCAGATCAACCCGGCGTTCGAGCCGGCCTATTGCAACCGCATTCTCGCTTACAGCGAAAAAGGCGAGCACGAAGTAGCCGACCAGATGTTCTACCTGGCCCGGCAGTACAAGGAAAAATGCCCGCAGTGCTTCTACAACATCGGCGGGTCGCTGATGTCGCGCGGATTGTTTGACCGCGCCCTGTGGTGCTGGCAGCAGGTGCTGGAACTGGAACCCGAGCATCCGCGCGTCCACGCCCGTATGGCCGAGGCCTTCTGGGCCAAGGGTCTGCTGGGCGAGGCCCGCCAGCATTACCTGGAAGAACTGCGGTCCGACCCGGGCGACCTCGACACGATGCTGAACCTGGGCGAACTGCTGGTGGAGATGGGGCAAACCAACGCCGCCGCGGAGAAATTCCGGCAGGTGCTGGAACTGCAGCCGGATGAATCGACCGCGCATTTCCACCTCGGGCAACTTGCGACCGGCGAAGGCGACCTGGTGCTGGCGGTCCAGCAGTTCCGCCGCGTGCTGCGGATTGATGCCGCCTATCCCGGCGCGCATCTCAAAATGGCGCAGATCTACCACCGCCAGGCGGATGGCGCTGAAGCTCTCTACCATGCCAATTGCGAACTGGCCCAGCAGCAGCTCGATGAGGGCACGCTGGTGGAACTCGGAAACCTGCTGATGGACCTAAACCAGCTGGGCAGCGCGGAGACCGCGTTCCGGCGGGTGCTGGATGCGAATCCGCAGAACATCGCGGCCCGGCACAACCTGGCCGTGACGCTGCTGCTGAACGCCCACATTGATGAGGGGATCGAACAGTGCAAGCTGGCGCTGCGCAGCCAGCCCAAGTACATGCTGGCCATGCACAACCTGGCGCTGGCCTACCGGACGAAGGGCGACTTCGTGCGGGCGCAATACTGGCTGCGGGAGGCGCTGGACATCGCGCCGGACGATCCGCAGCTGCGACAGTTGCGGACCAAGCTGCGCGTGGGCCGGTTGTGGCAGCGGGTGCGGGCCTTGCCGCAGCGGATGCTGGGGAAATCTGGTAAGCGTTGAGGGGCTGCGCCGAACGTTGATTGTCTCAACTGATCTGCTTGAGCATTTGGCGGCTTGAAAGCAACTGTTGGCGATCGTTCAGAGGCCACCGCTTGAGGATGTCGAATTGCCGGGGTGTAAGGAATATGGCCGTCTGCTCGTTGCCGCCAAAGAATTGGCAATAAACCCGCTCCTCTGCATGGGCCTTCTTCAAGAGGTTGTCCAGCAAGACAAATGCGTGTGCACTAACGATTTCCCACGGAGGACGGCTTAGCTCCTCGGCGTCGCACAATTGGTGGCGCTCCCCATCGACGATGATGGTGTAGCCGTCACATTCCTGGTCCATTTCCTCCGCAATTGATTTCAATTCCACACCGACTGCCTTGAGGGGCGTTTTGATTTCCCTGAGAAACTCCGCAACTCCCTGCTCCGAGAGGTTTTCGGCGTCGGCGCGGAAGGATCGGCCACAACCCATCGGGAAGGGGCACAGATATTCAATCATCTTGTTCTTCTGCGTCGGAATGTCCTTTGGCTTGGCGTACTTGAAAAAGGACGCCTTTTCTAGTTCCTTGATGATCTTCTGCAAAAGCCTAGCGTCTACAACTGTCTTAGCCATATCCTTTTTCCCCAAGGTAGTCTCCGGGCTCGAAAGTCACGCCGTGATGATAGGGGCGCGGGCATATGCCAGCAATTAGGGAAGCGTCCAGTGCCCCGCTCTGATGAATGCCTCACACGCCCGCGCATTGCTCCGTTGCGAAACGGTCATTCGGATGCCGATTAGTGTTGCGGAAAAGCTGTTGGCTATTCGCTTGAGTCCTAGCGGTAATGGTTTTTGTGGAGATAACGGCGCCCGCCTTGACCATTCCCCCCGCGCGGGTTCTCCCTTATCATGTTTGCGATGAGCTCGCCTGTCCTCAGCGTCGTCTCCCCCATTTACAACGAGGCCGAAGGTCTCGCGGAATTCGTGCGCCAGGTCATCGCCGCGGTCGAGCCCATCGGCGAGCCGTTCGAAATCGTCTTGGTCAACGACGGTTCGCGGGATGCCTCGCTGCAGATTGCCCGCGGGCTGGCCACGCAGGATCCGCGCGTGCGGGTCATCTCGTTTTCCCGCAACTTCGGCCACGAGGCCGCCTCTTCCGCGGGCCTGCGCTACGCGCGCGGCCGGGCCGTGGTGCTTATCGACTCCGACCTGCAGGACCCGCCCGCGGTCATCGCCCAGATGGTCGCCAAGTGGCGCGAAGGCTTCCAAATCGTCTACGGCGTGCGGGCGCAGCGCGCCTCGGAACCGGCGCTCAAACGCCTCACCTCCTGGATGTTCTACCGGCTGATGGGGCGGCTGGCGAAAATCGAGCTGCCGCGGGATACCGGCGACTTTAGGCTGATGGACCGCCGGGTCGTGGACGCCTTCAACGCGCTGCCGGAACGCAACCGCTTTGTGCGGGCCCTGATCTGCTGGACCGGCTTTAGAGCCACCGGCGTCGAATTCCAGCGGGCGCCGCGCTTCGCCGGCCGGAGCAAGTACAACTACTTCAAGCTCCTGGGCCTGGCCATGGATTCGCTGACGAGCTTCACCACCGCGCCGCTGAAGATCGCGGTCTGGCTCGGCATGGCCATCGCCTGCGCGGCCCTCTCGTGGATCTTCGTCATCATCTTCCAGTTTTTCTTTTTCACCGGCCCCGACGGCCACGCCTACCGCCCCGCGGGCTTCACGTTCCTCTACATCGCGATTCTCTTCCTGGGCGGCGTGCAGATCTTTCTCATGGGCCTGCTGGGCGAGTACCTGGCGCGCACGTACGAAGAAGTGCAGCGCCGGCCGATTTACATCGTGGATGAAATGGTGGGATTCGAAGATACGCCCGCGGCGGGGGGGCCCAACGGCGGATTGCTGCCGGCGGGAACGAATCGGTAGGTGTGCAGGGATACGGAAGGGGGACACCACCGGGGGGGGTCACGCCCGGCGTTGTTTGCGCAGCGGCACGTACATGCTGTTGGCCAGCCGACCCGCCCAGAACGCCAGTACTCCGGCCGCCAGGAACCACAGGATCATCGCCGCCTCGCCTGAGCCGAGCAATTGCTGCGGCTGCGCGCCAACGATTTCCAGCACCGCGCCGATGGCCACCAGCGGCACCGTCACGGCCAGCGCGATGCGATACGCCACTCGCCGGGGGATCGCCAGGCGCGGCGCTCCCAGGGAAACGAGCGGCATGATGAGGAACGCGGTCAGGGCCGCCCAGAGCAGGTTTTTAAGCAGTGCCGCAAACCCCACAATGGTCACCGCAGTGACCGCCAGCGCGCCCGAGTATGCCTGCAGCAAACTCGTCAGGTGCGGGCCGTCAACCAGGAAAGTCCCCTTGGCGGCCTCTTCTCCAAAGGCCAGCAGGAAGCGGCCCAGCTTCTCGCGGTTCGCCGTATCCTGCATGGAGTTCCGCCAGGTCACATCGGTGGATCCCACCACGATGGCGAGCGGTGCGTCGATCGATTCCACCGTGGTCTTATCCGTCGGATCGATCGCGATGACCGTGTTGCTGTCCATGCGGAAGCGCGGCAGCGTCTTGCCCGCCGGAACTTCGCCCACGCTCAGCTTGCCGTCCGTCAGCGTCATGGGGGGAAAACGCTCATCCCAGTGCGCGACCAGGTCGCGTGCCGCCGGCAGCAGGTTGGCCGCCGCGGCGATGCCGACGACGAGCGATGCCGTCAGGATGACCAGCAGGGCCGGCGCGATCGTCGCACGCAGGGGATAACGCGCGGCCTCGGCCCATTGTTCCGGGCGGAAACACAGCAGCAGCACATGCTTGATGATGGTCGGCGGCTTGGGATAGCGCCGCACCACGGCGGGACGGGGCGGTTCGGGCGGCAGGTGCGGGGGAATCCCCGGGCGGCGGGCGTCATCGGATCCCGGCACCGAGGACGGGCTGCCGGAGGTCGGCGCGTCGCCAAACGTGGGCCTGGGGCTGGTCGGTTCCTGATCCATCACTTGCTCGAAAAACGCCGTCCGCGGGAATTACAGCAGTACCAGCAGTATAGCACGCTGGCCACAAGAACAAGGCCCTGATCGCCAGGGCCTTGCATGGATTATCGCCGGCACGAACGCCGCGGGAGGACGTGCAGGTCAGTCGTTGACACGTCCGAGGTATTCGCCGGTGCGGGTATCGATCTTGACCACCGTGCCATTCCCAATGAAGTCGGGCACATCGACGAGCAGGCCGGTCTCCAGCTTGGCGGATTTGCCGACATTGCTGATGGTGGCGCCCTTCACCTGCGGGGGGCAATCCACGATCTTGAGTTCCACCGTGTTGGGCAGTTCGATGGAGAAGGGCTTGCCTTGGTACATCGTGACCTGCACCTGGGTGTTGGGCTTGAGGTATTTGATGGCCTCGCCGACGACATCGCCGGAGAGCTCCATCTGGTCGAAATCTTCGAGGTTCATGAAGTAGTGGCGGTCGAGTTCGGAGTACAGGTATTCCATCTGCTTGGTTTCGAGGAAGGCCTGTTCCAGCGAGTCGTCCACGCGGAACCGCTGCTCGATGATACTGCCGGTGCCGGTGTCCTTGAGTTTCACCTGCATGAAGCTGCGCCAGTTTCCCTTGGAGACTTTCATGAAGTCGTGGACCACGTAGAGCTTGTTGTTGTATTCCACCGCCATGCCGCGGCGGAGATCGATTGCTTTGATCGCCATACGAGAATCCTTGAACGCAGGGACACCAGGTGGGCGGCCGATGCCGCACTGTTACATTGCCCCCATGGGGATTCGAACCCCAGTTACAGGCGTGAAAAGCCCGTGTCCTAGGCCTCTAGACGATGGGGGCGGCCATACCGATGGTCGTCCCGCCGGGCCTGCATTGAGCTGGGCATACCGCGGGAGACGCTCGAAAGAGTTCAGTAGTATACTGGCGCGGGGATTTCCTTACAAACGCGGACAGGATGGATTTGGACACCCCCACGGGAGCCGAGGAGCGGCTGTGGAGTGCGGCGGCGCAGACGCCGCCTTGGTTTTCGCCACGCTTGAAGCGTTCCCAGGCCCATCTCAACCCCCCAGCGCCGCCTTCGCGATAACCACAAGCCCGGCCAAAGCCTCGCCGTCAATGGCCCGGAAGCGGTGGGCCTGCGGCCAGACGCTGTGCATCGCGCCGGCCAGTTCGCCCGCGCCGCCCATCGTGCGGACCACCGGGAGAATCGGTTCCAACTGGCTCAGCCGGGCATACCGGCGGCCGCTTTCCGCGATGAGGCCGGCCACCAGCGCCGCCAGCATGTCTTCGCGGCTCGTGGCCAGGGTCAGGCCGGTGAGCGCCGCCGTGGGCTGGTCGAGGCTGGTGCGATCGCCCGCGAGGTAGGGGGTGAAGACGAGCGTGGAATTTGCCGCAGACCCAAGCAACGCGGGCATCCTGCCCGCCTTTAC
>Ga0265338_10008066_pt1 | contig 12880 bp, 12 predicted proteins | sample 42126metaG_FD_193579 | JGI IMG/M metagenome (GOLD analysis project Ga0265338, IMG submission 193579) | Rhizosphere microbial communities from Carex aquatilis grown in University of Washington, Seatle, WA, United States - 4-21-26 metaG | ecosystem: Host-associated > Plants > Roots > Rhizosphere... | reverse complement strand
GCCCGCGATGTTCATCCGCGCGTCGGCGGTGTGAATCCAATGCCATTGCCCGCTGCCCAGCCAGTGAAGCACCCGCGGCAACCGATAGGTATTGGTGTCCCAGTTGAATCCTTCGTACAGGCTGCCAGAACAGAACGACAACAGCGTCAACACGAGAAACCAGAACGGCGCCGGACGTTTGAAACGCCGCAGAAACTTGTCCAAGTTCCATTTCAACTCGTCCTTTTCGGGCAATCGCTTTTTTTTCAAAATCAAAAAAACGACCGCCGCCAGCGCGAAAACCACCGCATAACCCGCCCGGTTCAACTGGTGAAGGGCCGATAAAATCCAGCCTGCGCCGACCAGCAACGCGGAAAGTAAAATCCAGGCTCGTACGAGAACGTTCATGATGTGGCATTCATCCAATGCCGCCGGATATAAACGGAGTTGGCCGCCGGAAGTCAATTCGCTTTGGATTCAGATTGTCCCGCAACGAATCGCACCGTATATATCCGCCGTGAAGTGGATTTTTAAATGGCTGTTCCGGTTGATATTGCTCGCGGTCGTGCTGATCATCATCCTGTTGCTGTCGCTCAACTCGATCCTGCGCCTCACCGTACAGCATCGCATCCGCGCGCAGACCGGCATGGATGCCGAAATCGGGAAGCTTTCAGTCGGCATTCTTGAATCGACCGTGGAGATTCAAAATCTCCGGCTCTTCAATCCGCCGAGCTTTGGCGGCACACCGTTCCTGAACATTCCGGAAATCCACGTTGAATACGACCGCGCCGCATTGGCGCGCCATCAAATTCATGTCACGCTCATGCGTTTCAACCTCGGCGAACTCGACATTGTAAAAAACGAGGCCGGCCGGACGAACATCTTCGCGTTCAGCGTCCCGGTGCTCGCCAAAAAACCTGGCACCGCCGCCGCCGATTTTAAGAGGCAAACCGGTTACGACTTCAAATCCATTGACGTTTTGAATATCTCCATCGGCACGGTCAAATTCATTGACCTGAACGACCAGCGCAACAATCGCGAACAGGTCATTGCCATCGAAAATCTGCCGCTCCGAAACGTGAAATCGCAAAATGACCTGGCGGGCCTGGCCGTGCTGGTGGCGCTGCGCGGCGGCGATTTTTTCAGCTCATTGCTGGTGCCGCCAAAATCAGGAGCCGGCGCGAATTGATTTTTGCATTTTCTGCGCGCGAATTTTTGCCTACGCTTGTTCTTGTGCATCGTGATCTGCTCAAAAACACCGTCCGTCTCGTCGTCAAGCTCGGCACCGGCGTGCTCACGGACAGCCGCAAGCAGCCCGACCCGGCCCAGCTCGAGCAGATCGTTGCGCAGGTCGCCGCGCTCCGAAAATCCGGCAAGGAAGTCGTCCTTGTCACCAGTGGCGCGGTCGGCGCGGGCATGGGCGTGCTGGGTCTGGAGAGGCGCCCGACGGACCTCGCCGAACTGCAGGCGTGCGCCGCCATCGGCCAGTCGCGCCTCATGGCCCTGTATATGGACCTGTTCGCGCGGCATGGCCTGAACGTCGCCCAGGTGCTGCTCACGCACGATGACCTCGAACATCACGAACGCCATCTCAACGCCCGCAATACCCTCGTTACCCTGCTCAGCCGAGGCGTCGTACCCATCATCAACGAAAACGACGCCGTCTCGTTCACCGAAATCAAGTTCGGTGACAATGACACACTGTCCGCGCTGGTCGCGTCGCTGTTGCCCGCCGATTTGCTCGTCATTCTCACCACCGTGGACGGCGTTCTCGAAAATTTCGGCAAGGCCAACCCGAAAACCATTTCCGTCATTGAGAAAATTGACGTCGCCCTGGAACGAATCGCGCGGGGCACGAACAGCGAAACCGCTGTCGGGGGCATGAAATCAAAAATTGAAGCGGCCAAAATCGCCGTGCGGTCTGGCGTCCCCCTGGTTATTGCCTCGGGCAGAAAGAAAACCGTGCTGGCGAAAATTCTCGGTGGCGAGGACGAAGGCACGCTATTCGTCGCGGAGCCCAAAAAATTGCAGGGCCGCAAGCGCTGGATTGCCTTCTTCCATCATCCTCATGGCGCGTTGTTCGTGGACGACGGCGCAAAACGCGCGTTGCGCGAAAAGGGCAAGAGCCTGCTGCCGCCGGGCGTGGCGCGGTGCGAGGGCGAATTCGCCGCCGGCGACGTGGTGCGGATTTGCGATCTGGACGGAACCGAATTTGCGCGCGGCATTGCGCGGTTCGATTCCGCCGCGGTACGCGAACGCAAATTGCCCAAGGAGGAACTCGTGCATCGTGATGATCTCGTGATTTTATGAACGGTTGGGCGAGACTCCGTCGAGTCCATTAATTAGTCAGGGCTCGAGAGAACTCTCGCCTCACCATACAGGAATGAAGAAACAACCTGCCATTGACGACCTGCTCAAAGTCATGGCGCGGTTGCGTTCGCTCACGGGCTGCCCTTGGGACCGCGAGCAAAGCCACATGACGCTGCGCCGCCACGCCATCGAGGAGGTCTATGAATTGATTGACGCCATCGAGGCGGGCGACGACCCCGAGATGGCCGAGGAACTTGGTGATTTGCTGTTGCAAGTGGTCTTTCATTGCCAGATGGCGCGCGAACGCGGCGCGTTTGATTTTGAGGAAGTTTGCCGCCTGCTCGTGAACAAACTCATCCGCCGCCACCCGCATGTCTTTGGCAAAATCAAGGTAAAGAACGTGGATGAAGTCTGGGCGAACTGGGAAAAAATCAAACGCGCGGAGAAACACGGAACCAAACACGCGCGCCATTCCGCGTTCGATGGCATCCCTAAACATCTGCCCGCCCTGCTCCGGGCCGAGAAACTCGTGAAAAAGGCGCGCAAGGCAAATATCCTCGCCGACGGTCATCGTGCAAAACGACCGCTCAAAAGAAGCGCGGCAGCGAAGGAACTTTTCGCGCTGGTGTCCGTCCTACAATCGTATGGCTGGTCGGCGGAGGAATTGCTGGGCGATGAAATCAAGCGGCAGGAACGCCTGTTCCGCCGCCGGGAAAGAAATCGAGCGTTGCCGCACATTTGAAGAACAGTCGCCCGCCAAGGAGTACCGCCTTCAGGCGGCAGCCGCCAGCCAGGAAACTATTCTGCCGCGTAAACGCGGCGTTCCGAACACAGTTGACAGGTCCCGCAACCGGCGCGAATGTGTGGTGTTAGATTTTAGGTGCTAATTTTATGAAAACACGAAGCCTTCAATGTCTGGTTCTGACCATCGCAACCGCCGCCGCAGTAACTCTGCTGACAGGGAAAGCCATGGCCCAGGATTCTTCCGCGTCCACAACTGCCGCGGCCCCAGCGGCCCCTGCTCCACAATTGTCGTACGGTGTGTCGCAAATCGTGCAACTCGCGCACGCGAACGTTGGCGAGGATGTCATTGTCAATTACGTCCAGAATTCCGGCAACGCCTATGGGCTGGACGCGAACCAAATCCTTTATTTGAAACAGCAGGGCGTGTCCGACCGCGTGGTCAACGCCATGCTGAATCAGCACAGCCGCGTTGCGGCCGATTCCCAAGCCGCTCAAACCGTGTCGCAGCCGGCCAGTTCGGACGCCAGCAGCAGCACAACTGTGACCACGACTGCGCAACCGACGGTAACTTATGTCCAGCCGGATTCATCATCGACGGTCTATGTCATTCCTGACACGCAAACGTATAATTATTATGCCTATTCCTATCCGTATTACTATCCGTACTACGGCGGGTATTATAATTATGGCTGGCCAGCGGTGTCGTTTTCATTTGGCTACGGCGGATATTATCACGGCTACGGCGGCTGGCATGGCGGTGGCGCCTGGCACGGTGGCGGAGGGTGGCATGGCGGTGGCGGATTCCACGGTCATCGTTGATTTGGAAGCACCGGGCTTTGACCGGCCAAGTTCTAATTTTATATCGCAAAAGCGCCGGCCCGGAGGCCGGCGCTTCAATTTAAATCAGACATTCAGCGTTTCTGTTTTCCACTTCTAGTCATCCTTCATTGCCCTTTCACCCGGAAAAATGCAGTGGTATTTGTCATGGGTATGGACGCATTCTGCAGGCTTGTCGTCACCACGTCGCTCCATGAACCCGCCGGCAATGCTCCCGTTCTTTGCACCGCAAACGGCGCCGTGCCGCCCGACCAGCTCAGGTTCACGTTTGTGCCAATGCGGGAGATGGACACACCGATGCCGTTCGTCACGGTGAATACCGCTGCGTCGTATGCTACGGCATGCACACTGTCATCGGCGCTCAATTCCAGCGTGTAAATTCCCGGCACACTGAACGTCGCCGTCGTGCTCGTCTGCGCCGCATTGCCAAACGCGACCGTGCCCGGTCCGGAATACACCTTCCATTGAATAACCGGCGTTGAGTTGCTGAATATCACTATACCCGGTAATGGCACCGTCACCCCGGGCGGCACGGTCTGGTCCGGCCCGGCATTCGCCACCGGCGCGCCTGGCGACCGCGGACCGCCGGTCAGCCCGGTCGTCTGGATGACCTCGAAATTTGTGGCGCTGATGCCGGTCAAATCGCTGAAACAATTCGCCGGCCAGCGATTGTCCGGTGTCACCGAAATCGAAAAATAATTGCCATTGTCGGCTACCATCGCACCGTATTTCTTCAGTCCCAACAACACCGCTTTTTCCTCCTTCGTCCAGCCGGACGGGATTACGAAACCGGCCTTCAGCCGCAAGCGCTGGCCCATGGCCGGATAATTCGTGTTCGTGATGCTGCTCGCGTAATGCGTGGCCGGATAAATGTAGGCTTTGCGCGATTTGGCCACGACCAGCCGGCACGCGTGTTCAATCATACCGCGTTCGGCTTCGTCGTAGCGCACCAGCGCCGGGAACATCGGGAAGCCCGCGGCATCGCCGGACGTCTCGCCAGCTGGCCGGAGCCCGTTGGTGTTCAGGTTGAAAATTGCGCCGTTCGCCGCCTGCCAGTTTGTCCCGACCCGCAACGCCTCCCAGGTTTCCCAGGAAAAACTCGCGCCCGGCTGCACGATGATGGAGTGCCGGTCGCTGCCATCGTCGTTCGTCTGCCATTGAAACAGCGTCTGGGACCCGGTCCCCACCGGCCATTCCTCGATGGGCATATTGGTCGGTATCGGATACAACCCGTACGGATAGGTCCCGCCATTGAGGTCCGAATCGTCGGGATACATCACGAACTGGATCGGCACGAGCGGCTGATTGTCCGGCGCCAGCACGAAATTCATTTCGAACTCGGGGGTCAACACGGCCCGGTTCGTGTGCAGGTCCATGACAATCTGGGCCATCATGGCGGCTGAGTTCACCAGCACCGGACGGTTCGAGATGCATTCGTTCCACGGATTGGTCACCGGGAAAATCTGCATGGCCGACACTACGGCGTCGGCATTGGTGGTATTGAAAAGGATGGCATTGGTGACGGCGGGCAGGGGACCGAGGACACGTCCTTCCTGATTGATGCGTTCGTTGGCGGCGTCCAGTACAGAAGTGTACAACATCCAGACAAAAACCGGTACGACAAAACATCTCATTACGGCAATATCAAATCAGCCGTCGGAAAAGCAAGACACGTGCCCGGCCTCCCAAGGTAAACTCCATCGAGCGCGTTCTTTTTCTGACAGAAATTAAATTTGTGGTAATCTGTGTTCGTCTGTGGCTACGAAACCACGTTCCTTAATCATTGCTCTGGTTGCGGGCCGGATTGTTCCGGCTGCGCTCAGTTTGTCCATTCTTCCGGCAGGCCTCGCTGCCGACACCTCGCGCCGGACGGCTCAAACAGCCTATGACTATGCCGAACCCAAACTGTGCACCGGCACGCTTTATGAAATCGGGTCGGACCGGAAAAAAGTTCTTTATACCTTCCAACGCACCGCCACGCGTTCAAACTCCATCGTAAACGTCGAGCGGCAATTTTTCTGCACCAACGGTTCCCTGGCCGCCGTGGAAAAGCTCGTCTATCAATCCAACCGGCTCGTTTCCTATCGGATGCGGGAATTCCAGGCCCAGGTTTCCGGAGCCGTCCACATTTCGCCCGACCCGAAAGATCTGGCCGGGCAACAGATCTCTATCAGTTATGGGCCGGGTCTGATACCCCCGAAGGGCAAAGTCCAAAACCTCCTGTCCGACACCGTGTTTGACGACACGCTCTATCCGTTTATGCTGGCCCACTGGAACGACCTGATTCGGGGTGACACCGTCAAGTTCCGCTTTGTTTCCTTCGAATGGGAGCGGACCTTTGCTTTTTGCCTCGTGAAAACCGCGGAATCCGTCCAGAATGGCCGGACCGTGGAGCAAATCCGGATGGAACCGGCGAGCCTCTTGGTCGCGGAACTGATCGATCCGCTAATCTTTACCTTGGAAAGGGACAATTCTCATCACCTCATCTCCTACATTGGCCGCACCACACCCCGCATTAAGAAAGGCAAATCCTGGAAATACCTGGACGCCGAAACTGTCTTCGACTGGAAATAGGCGGCGTGATCGAAAGCAAAGGACGACCCGCAAAGCAGAGTGCGGGTTCATGCCCTGAGATTTGATCTCAAACTCGGACGAATTTCTCCAGCACCCGGCCAAGTCGTTTGATGCCTTCGCGAATGTCCGTCTCGCTGGCGTTGCCGAAGCTGATGCGCATTTCATGATCCGGTTTGCGCCGTGTGGGATCGTCCGCGTAACACAATTCGCCCGGAACGTAGAGCACATCGTGCTTCAGCGCGGCCTGAAAAACTTTTGACTTCACACCCGTGAAAACATTTTTTGGCAATCGCGCCCAGAAATAAAGTCCGCCCGACGGTTCCCACCACTCGACGGATGACGGGAAATATTTTTCAATCGCCTGTTTCATTACTGCCGCCTTTTGCGCGTAACGTTTTTGCAGCCGCGCAACCTGTTTATCGTGAGCACCCGATGCTACGGCGCGCGCGAAAAGTTGTTGCAACAAATTCGCCGTGCCGAAATCGTGATTGCCTTTGATGTGTTTCGTCGCCGTGAAAAGCAGTTTCGGCAGCAGGCCGTAACCCACCCGCGCGCCGGTCGCGAACGGTTTGGTGAACGTGCCCGCGTAAATCACGCGTTCTGCCGCGCCGGGAACCGCCAGCGCGGACGGTGGGATGGTAGGGACGCGCTGCCGCGCGTCCAGGTCCCGCAATGCGGGATCAGCCCTACCGGAGAATGACAATTCGCGATACGCCGCGTCTTCGAGCAGGTAAATCGGATGTCCCGCCGCGCGCTCGAACTGCTTCAGCCATTTCAGCATGCCGCGTTTTTTATCGAAGCTGGTCGTGACGCCGGCCGGGTTTTGGAAATAGCTGACGATGTAAAGGAGCTTCACCCGGCGCAATTCCCCGCTGCGTTTGAGCGAGGTCAGGATTTTCTCGAGATGAGCCAGGTCCAGCCCGTCGCGCTCCAGGCGCACGCCCCGCGCGCGAAGTCCACGACTCTGAAGGATGCTGAGATAAACGAAATACGTCGGGTCTTCGACCAGCACGATGTCGCCCTCGTCGCACAGCGCTTCGGCGGTCATGTAAAGCAGTTGCTGCGAACCGCTGGTGACAAGCAGACGTTCGGGCGAATAGATCCCGAGAGGGACGGCATGTTGCTGTTCCTGAAATCGGGGACGCCGACACGGCGTCCCTCCCCAATCAAGGTTTTTTAAATGCTCCGCCGTCAGCCGGCGCAGCACCGGGTCACCGGCGGTGGAACCGTACTGGAGCGCGGGCCGGCCGGTCTTGGGTGAACGCAGGACTTGATTCAGCACGGCGCGGGTTTCGGCGACAGGCAATGAAGGATTATCGGTGAAGCCGGCGGCAAGGGAGATAAGCCGGGGCCGCGTCAACGCCGCCTGCATGAGCCACGAAATGGGCGGCTCGGGGGTGCGCCGGGCCATTTTAGACAAGGCGGAACGTTTCATTTCAAAAGCAATTTAACATCACCCGTCGAACATGAAACGTGAAACGTGATGCGTGAAAAACTGGCGATTGCCGAAAAGTATTTCACGTTTCACGCCTCACGCCTCACGATTTTCACTTCGAGCCGAAGACACTGTCGAGAATAACTTCCTTGGTTTTCCAGATGAGCGCCATGGTCATGGCCAGCGGGAGCAATGAAAAAAATGTCAGCGCCCAGAAGCCGAGATGGTTAAGCCAGTCGGAAAAGTTGCCGAGCGCCAGTTGCCATCGCGCGGAGTGCAGGAAAACGATGAAGATCATGCCGAGAAACAGGAGGCCGACCAGCAGCCAGCGGTTAAGGGTGGTGAACAGGAGCGTTTCGTGCCGGAGCGTTTCGTCGGGCAACATCGCCCCGAGTTGTTTGATGACGATGTTCAGGTTGTACAAAAAAAGCAGCGCGGACAGGACGAGCACGAACACCGCTGCGTTGAAGAACGGTTGCGCCGGCATTTTATCCTGCCAGTAAAGAAACGGGCAGAGGCCGAAATTGACCAGGCCGAGGAGTTTGGCGCGGTCGAGGGCATTGCGCCAGGGACGCTCCTGTTTTTGGAAATCGCTCATCTGCCAGAGGCCGTAAAGCAGCAGTCCCGTGCCGGCCAGCGCGGGGAAGATGTACAGCGGCTTGAGCCAGTCGGCCTTGGCGGTTTCCGCGCAAATCACCAGCGTTACCGGCAGTCCCCAAAACAACGCAGACAAACCCCGGGCCAGGCGTCCGAGCGAGCGGAGCAATTCGGCGTTGGGCGCGGAGTTATCCATTCAAGCGAAAATTGAGGATAGAGGATGGAGAATGGCATTTGCAAGCGGAGGAGTTTCCATTCCCGATCCTCTATCTTCCATTCTCGTCTCTAAAACTCAGGTACGTGTAAGCCTTTAACCCGCGTTCGTAATCATCCAGCAGACGCATCGCTTCGGACGGTTTCATCCGGTCGGACTTGATGGCCTCGTCCATCTGCGCTTTCATCTGGCGCTTCAATTCATTTTCGTCGTATTGCACGGCCGCAAGCGACTGGATGATGGTGTTGCCTTCGATGATTTCCTCGATGTAATAGCCGGTCGGTTCGTCGGGTTCGAGGAAGACGTGGACCTCGTTGACCCGCCCGAACAAATTGTGCAAGTCACCCATGATGTCCTGGTAAGCACCCATCAGGAAGAAACCGAGGTAATACGGCTCGAGCAAACCGTTGCCGTTGGTGTTGAGTTTGTGCAGCGGCAGCGTGTCGCGCACGTCGCGCAGGTCAATGAACTTGCTGACTTGGCCGTCGGAATCGCAGGTGATGTCCGCGAGCGTGCCTTCACGCGTGGGCCGCTCGTTCAGGCGGGCAATCGGCATGATGGGAAACAACTGGTCAAGCGCCCAGTGGTCGAGCAGCGATTGGAACACGGAGAAATTGCAGAGATATTGGTCGCTCAGGCTGTCTTCGAGCTTGCGGATTTCCTCCGGCACATAGGCATGGCCCTTGTAATGATCAACCACGGCGCGGCTGATCTGCCAGTAAAGATCCTCAATCTTCGCCTTTTCGGGCAGGTCCATGACCCCCAGCGTGAACATGTGCTGCGCATCATCGCGGCGCTCGAGCGCGTCGTGGTAGGCCTCGAGTTTGTTGAGCTGGCAAATGTTTCTTTGGATGTCGAGCAGTTCCTTGACCAGCGGATGCTCTTTATCGCCAAATTTTAAAAAATCGCCGGGCCGGATTTTTTCAATCGCCCCGAACACCTCGACGATGAGCACGCTATGATGCGCGACGATGGCACGTCCGCTTTCGCTGATGATGTCCGGATGCGGGACGTTTTCGGCGTTGCACACGTCGGCGATGTAATAGACCGCGTCGTTGGTGTATTCCTGCAGCGAGTAGTTCGTCGAGCTGTCGAACGCCGACCGGCTGCCGTCGTAATCCACGCCCAGTCCGCCGCCGACGTCGAGGTAGGAGATGGGGAAACCCATTTTGTGAAGTTTGGCATAAAGGCGCGCGGCCTCCTGCACCGCTTTTTTGACCGTGAGAATGTCCGGCACCTGCGAGCCCACGTGAAAATGCAGCAGCTTGAAACAATGGCCGAGATTTTCCGTCTTCAACAGCTCCGTCGCCTCCAGCAATTCGGCCGTGCTCAGGCCGAACTTGGCGTTTTCGCCGCCGCTGCTGGCCCAGCGGCCCGCCCCCCGGCTCACCAGCCGCGCGCGGATGCCGAGCAACGGTTCGACGTTGAGCTGTTTGGAAATCGCGATGATCTGCCGCAACTCCTCGAGTTTTTCAACGACCAGGATGACCGTTTTGCCCAGCTTGATGCCGAGCATGGCCATCTTGATGAATTCCGCGTCCTTGTAACCGTTGCAAATGGTCAGGCTGCCGAGTTGATTTTGCAGCGCCAGGCTGGCGAGCAGTTCCGGCTTGCTGCCGACTTCCAGGCCGAAATCAAACGGCTTGCCCGCGTCGAGAATTTCCTCCACGACTTCGCGTAGCTGGTTCACCTTGATCGGGAACACGCCGCGATAACGTCCCCGGTAACCGTATTCCGCGATCGCGCTGCGAAAGGACTGGTTCAACGCCTCGACCCGGTGGCGCAAGATGTCCTGGAACCGGATGAGCAGCGGAAATTTCAACCCGCGGCTTTTCGCCTCTTCGATGACGTCCGTGATGTCCACCGCCACGCCCGCGTCCTGCAGCGGCCGGGCGACGACGTGGCCTTCGTCGTTGATGTCAAAGTACTTCGCGCCCCAGCGTTGGATGTTGTAAAGGTTGCGCGCCGCTTCGATGTTCCACGGTTGCGCGTCCCCGGTTGAATTGCTCATCTCATGTGTCGAGTCGAGCGAACTATAAAACGCCGCGCGGGGAAATCAACTGGCAGAATGAAAAATCTTTGTGACGCCCGCCCCGGACAAAAGTTCAACACACCGCTTTACAGGTTCGCGCGCGGGGACTAAAGTCGTTCCATGGCCGCTGAATACGATACAACCGAATTTGTGGACACCGATTTTCAAACCCAGAAATCGCCTTTCGCGAACCCCGCGCCCTCCGGCGACCCGCTCCGCGCGCCCACGCGCGAGGAGGTGGACCGCAAGGTCGTCGAGGCGCAGCAAAAGCTCGCCGAACTCAAACGGGCGCAAGAGGGGTTGGAGCGGGAACGCGCCGCGCTTGAGGAATTGCGCCGACGCCAGAACGAATTTCAAACCGGCCGCCAGGAAATGGTCCACAGCCTCACGCGCGGCCTCGGCCTGCTCGAAGAAGCCGAGTTCAACGCCCGCCGCGACGCCGAGCAAATGGTCAAGACCGTCGCCGATTTCCGCGACGCGCTCGACAAGCTTCAGGCCATTCACGACGAAGCCTGGAACAAGGAAACCTTCAGTATCGAACTCACCCGCGCCTTGACCACCATCGAGAACGCACGCATGGAATGGAACGCTGCCCGGCTCAAATTCCCCATCCTGTCCGGCGAAATACCGGCGGATGCGGAAGCCGAAAACGCGCCGGCGCCCGCTGCGTCACCCTTCACCACACACAACTTCGGCGAATTGTGCAAATTCGGCCTGGCGCTGACCTGGCCGCTGGCACTGGTGGCATTGGCGGCGCTCGGCCTGATGCTTGCCGTTTTGTTGCGCCGCTGAGGCGCGAGGTCTTATGGCGTTCGCGAGAAAAAAGGCGAAAACGGCTGACCCGATTAATGACCGCGCACGCGCCTTGAGCGACCAGATCACCGCGCTCGAAGCCGAAATCAAAAGGCTCGACACACAGCTTCAGCACGCGCCGGCGCCGCGTTTGCGTTCCACCGCCATTCCACACGGCGCCACCATTGATCGCACGCATGAATCTTCGCCGCCGCCCGCGCAGGAACCGGTGTTTGAGGAAATCAAACCGCTCCCGGCCGGCGACGAGACGGATGCACCCGACCAATTCAATGATCTGGGTGTGCGCAAATACGATTTGCCGGCGCTCGTCCAGCGCCTGCGCCGGCGTTTCAGCCGGCCGGCGACTTCCAATCCGCGGCTTGTCACTTATCTGGCCGCCGGCGGCGTTCGCGGTCTGCGTCCGTTGCGATACGAAAAGCGGGTAGCGCGCAATCGTTTCATCGCGTTCGCTATTTTCCTCTTTGTGGTGCTGCTCGGCACCATCCTCGTCTATTTACGGAACCATTGACCGGGCCGGCCATGCCGAATCAACTTTTTCGACTCTCCATTCGCACGCCGGACGGCCAATTCATCGCCCGCTATTCCTCTAAAGGACTGGCGGAACTGAAATTTCCGTCTTTTGATCGTAGGAGACGAGGTAACGAGTCTCAAATTTCTTCGACTTCCAGCAAACCAGTCAGAGACTCCTCACGTCGTCTCCTACCTGTACCCATCCGGATTCTCCGCTGGCATCGCGCGGTGGAGGCTGGATTGAAAAATTCCCTGGCCGGGCGCAAACCGAAAAACCTGCCGCCGCTGGATCTGGCCGGAACGGAATTTCAGAAACGCGTCTGGAACGCGATGCGGAAGATTTCCGCCGGCCGGACGAAAAGCTACGGTGAAATCGCGCATGCGATTGGCAAACCCAAAGCCGTCCGCGCCGTGGGTGGCGCGTGCGGAGCCAATCCGGTCCCGATTTTTGTGCCGTGCCATCGCGTCCTCGCGGCGAATAATAAGATTGGCGGTTTTTCCAGCGGATTGGATTGGAAACGGATGTTGCTCGCGCGGGAGGGAATTAAATTTCAGCCGCCGTCAGCCGGATGATTTCGCGCAACGAGGTGCGCGGTTTAAACTTCACGAAGCGTTCGAGCTTTTTCACCAGCGGCTTGCGCCGCCGCATGTCAGCGAAACCCGGTGAATACGCCCGGTCGTAAGGAATCAATTTGATTTTTGATTTTGAGCTGAGCGTTTCGATCACCAGCCGCGCGAGTTCGACGATGCTGATTTCTTCCGTGCTTCCGACATTGAAGATTTCTCCTCGCGCTTTCGGGCAATTCTGCAGACACACCAATGCTTCCACCACATC
>Ga0265338_10008065_pt1 | contig 12881 bp, 10 predicted proteins | sample 42126metaG_FD_193579 | JGI IMG/M metagenome (GOLD analysis project Ga0265338, IMG submission 193579) | Rhizosphere microbial communities from Carex aquatilis grown in University of Washington, Seatle, WA, United States - 4-21-26 metaG | ecosystem: Host-associated > Plants > Roots > Rhizosphere... | reverse complement strand
CCAGTACATGGCCTCTCAAGGGATAACCCATTTTATCGAAATCGGGCCTGGTCGTGTCCTTAAGGGGCTGATCCGGCGCATTGATCCTGCTATTAATGTTTTCAATATTGAAAAACCCCAGGATATTGAAGCTTTATAAAAGCGCGCTTCCAATTTTCTTACCCATGTAACCCGCAAGGTCCAGGCTATGAAGAGAGGTTTGGCTGTTTTTAAAATTTTGGGTAGTTTTTTATTTTTGGGGTTGTTTGTTTATGTCTTTTTTAAATTTGTGCCTTTCAATGTTGATGAGTTTCTGGCTTACCACCCGATCGCCTGTCTTGAATATCCTCAGAACAAATTGAACACCTTCAGGGAGAGTTGTTCAGAGTACGATCTTGCTATTGTTCCTCCTAATTATCTTCCTTTAAGGTCTTATAAATACGTTGGTAGTTTCCACAGCCTCCTGTATTACCCTTTATTTAAAATTTGGCCTTCTCCTTATTCTGCCAGGTGCATGGGGTTGCTCATGCTGGTCCTTCAGGCTTACTTGGTTTTTAAGATCTTTAATGTCGGATTCTTTAACTCCTTGATGATGCTGGCGGTATTTCTGCCGTACGCTTTTCAACATATGGTTGACACCGGGCCGGTGGCTTTCCAGACAACTTCCATTTTTTTGATATGTTATTTGGCAAAACAATGGGCCGAAAAGCTTGCTCACGGCAAAAAACATAGTTGGTTATATGCTTTTGCCATTGGCTTGGTCATGTTCTTGAGCGTCTGGAACAAGGTCTTTTATTTTGTGTTAATGCCGGCGATCTTTTCCCTTACAGCTTATTTTTTGATAATTAACAAGCAAATATGGAAGGCTGGAATAATTAAAAATTTTTTTAGGGATGTCTTTTTATTGTTTTTTGTCCTGGGGTTGTTGATTTTCCTGCTTTTTCATGCTGTTGATCGACAGGGGATGCCATATTATAAGATTTTCTCACAAGAAACGCATGTCATCCCGTTATCGGACCTCAGCCAATGGTGGGGGCATTTTCAGGAGATATTCAAATATTTTGCTAATCCACTGCTGGCGGCCCATCGGATATTTATTCTTAACACGGATAGTTTCTTCACACCTAGCGGCGTATCGCTGCTCTTTTTATTTGTCCTGCTTTTGGGTTTTGGCCTATGGAGGCTTCGCGGCAGAACGCCAGGAGCTGGTTTTATTGTTTTGAACGTATTTCTTTTTATATTAACGCTTTTATTGATGGCCCAAGATAAAGATGTTTGGGCCATGCACCATCTTGTCCTGACTTTACCATTTATCCTTTTAGCCGTGTTTTACGTTTTATCTCAGCTTGGGGATAAGAAAATAGTTTTGTTATTTACCCTGGTGTTTTTTTTGATAAATCTCGGTCTTTATTATTCTTTAAGGTCCCTTAGGATCAATGGAGAGGAAACAACGAACGAGTGTGCGGTCTCCCATGGATTGGTTGCCTTAAATGAAGCGTTGAAGCCGTACTCTCACGATGATGTCTTTGTGGTCGTCAGTTGGGGGTTGTATTACTTTAAAAGTCTATATGGGAACAGGGACCAATGCGTGCTTTATATTGATTTGCCGCCGATAAAATATTTCAATTCTGCCCAGCCTTTTTCTTCTTTGAATGTTTTGCAATCATTTGAAAAAATACAGCGGGTTACTGCAAAGGCGCATAAAAAAGGGGTCCTTTTTATCGGGCGCAATGATATGGGAGAGATTTTTAAGGGTTTTAAGCAGTTAAAATTCGCCTTTGATACAGATCCATGGGTGGTTTGGTATTAGGCTATAGGAGGAGTGATGAACGATATCAAATATAGCGGGATGGAATTATTGATACAAATAATGGTTTTTTTATATTTTCATTGGTTGTTTTTAAAATTTTCATCTAATAAAAATATTATGTCTTTTTCCATTATCATTATCCCGGCTTCCATCATTTCGGGTTTTCTTATCAATTATTTTCTTTTTTTAAATGCTTTCTCCAGCATTGAGGTTTTTATCATATCAACCTTAAATACGGAGTTCGCAGCCTTGTTTTTTTCATTTTTATATATATTTGCAGGTCCGGTCACAGCCGACCGTAGTTTCGCCAGTCAATTATTGATGAACTTGCAAATGGAAAAAGAAAAAGACCTGGATGGTTTACTTAAAAATTTCAACTCCAGAGATTTTATCAATAAAAGGCTGGAGGAATGCCTGGGGGCGGGGCTCATCAGAAACCAAAATGGAAAGTTTGGCCTTACGAAAAAAGGTAAGGTTGTTGCCAAAAGCTATTACGTTTTATTTCATTTATATGGGTTAAGAAAGAGAGAGGGCTTTTGCCCTTATTTATGATCTTGAAAGAAAGGCTTCAGCTTTATTTGCCACCTTTATTATTCACCTGCCTTTTGGTGTCCTTTTGCATGTTGAGGGTCTTAAAAACATCGCTTTTGATAGATGAAATAATTACAACCTGTCTTTTGACTGACCGTTCCTTTCCCCATATGATCCATGCTATTGGCGATCAATTGGAACAATGCCCGCCGCTGTATTTTATCCTTGGCTGGATCTGGGAGAAAATATTCGGCCCAACGGTTTTGTCCCTTCGCCTGTTCAGTTGCCTTGGGATTAGTGTGGCCTGCAGTATGTTTTATATCACCCTTTATAAAATATACAAGTTTTGGCCGGCTCTATTGGCGACCTTTTTTATTTTTTTAGGTTCTGACTTAGTCCTGGATCAGGGGTCCAATATCCGCCCCTATGCATTATATTTGGCCATCTGCTCGTTAGGGATGTATCTCTATTACGAGGCATGCCGTAAGGAGCGCCCATCCATGACTTTGTTATGGCTTTTGGGTTTATTCAGCGGGGCATTGGTCTTGACCCACCTGTATGGATTTGTGTACTGTGCTTTATTGCTTACAGCCCTTATGGCGCGGGATAGGTATTTTAAACTTTTTCGTCCTAAAATTTATGTCTCTATCCTGGCAGGCTGCCTTCTTTTTCTTCCATGGTTATCCACAGAGATGCATCAAATGTCCTTGTTAAAGGAAGGCTTTTGGGTCCCAAAACCGGATATATCGGGGATAGGGATGCTATTTTTGAGGCTTGTTGATATTAATTATCTTTTGGTCATCGTGATGGCGAGTGTATTGGCCTTGCTTGTTTTCAATACAGGCAATAAAAAGGGTGGCATGGTTGATATAAACGTGAACCCTTCATTCCTTTTTTTGGCTGTTTCCTTTTTGTTTGCTCCTTTGTTGTCATGGTTGGCTTCACAGACCGGTCCATCATCCTTTGTCGTCAGGTATTTATTACCCAGTGTTTTGTCTTTAGGTTGCTTGTTTGCTGTGTTATGCGCCAAAATGAGCAATTTTCTTAAAGCCTCTGACAGGAAGGTGAATTTATTTTTTACCGTGGTGCTGGGAGTTTTTATTTGGTTATTTGCTGCAAAAATGCTGACTTTGGCGCTCCAACCCAAGTATGTCCCCGGATTAAAGGTTTCTCTTCCTTATGCCGATTTACCCGTTGTTGGCATGAAAGGTGGGGACATGTTGCCGTATTTTTATTATGCCCAGGATAAAAGTAAGTATATTTATATTCAAGATAGGGATTTTTTCCCTCAAAATAACAAGGTCAACCATCATGGGTTTGATTTCCGTTTTAATTCTTATATCATGGAAGCTCTTGACCGCAATTATTTGCATGGGTTCACTCAAAAAGCCGATGATTTTTTAAAGACGCACCGTCGTTTTCTGTTGCTAAATGATAAGGAATGGTTTTACAGCAGATTCAAAGACAATCCGATTTATCAATATAAATTCCTAGAAGATAAGGATTGGGACAGCTCCCTTATTTTAGTTTGGAAAGCGGAAAAATGAAGTCCTTCGGGTTATCTTTAGACATCAATTTTCCTTCTCACCAGGGTATTCTTCGTGTATAATCTTTAATCTTTTATCAAATCTGGTACGGGACGTAGCGCAGTTGGATTAGCGCACTTGAATGGGGTTCAAGAGGTCGTGGGTTCAAGCCCCACCGTCCCGACCATATTTTAAAGGCCCAAACCTATGAGCGAGCCCATTAACGAGCGACGTAAACATGTACGCATTGACCGTAATTTTGTTATTACATATCAAGAGAAAGACGGCTCAGCGGTAGGGCACGATATTTCCCAGGTGAATAATATCAGCCTGGGAGGGATGAATTTCTCATCTACGCATCATTTAAAAGAGGGTGGTATTATTGACATTGATCTGAAAACCCCCTTTATTTCAGACGTCATCCGGCTGGAGGGCCTTGTTTTGGAGTGCAAAGAGAAGATCCCTGGTATCATTTACGAGATCCGGGTGAAGTTCCAAAAAGTCCCCGACGCAGCTGCGGTGGTTCTTGAGAAAATAGAAAATTACGGTATCCCCGAGGGGGAATAAACAATATAGAGGATCAAAACGTATGGATTGCCTTAATATCGGTTTGATTGGTTATGGGGTGGTCGGCCAGGGAGTGGTCAAGGCCCTTAAAAGCCGGCGGAAATTCTTGCGTGAAAAATATGAAACTGATTTTGTCATCAAGACTTTATGTGACCGCAGTATCAACAAAAAGACCCCGCCGGGACTGGACCATACCTTATTGACCACGGACTACAATGCTGTCTTAAACGATCCTGATATCCACGTGGTGGTAGAGTTGATCGGCGGCCTCTCGCCGGCCAAAGAGATCGTCCTGGGAGCCCTCAGGGCCAAGAAGCACGTGGTAACGGCCAATAAGGCCCTTATTGCCGAATGCGGATTGGAATTGTTCAAAGAAGCGGACGCCAATGGCCGTAGTATCCTTTTTGAATCATCGGTAGGGGCAGGTATCCCGATCATCCGTACGATAACGGAAGGCATGGCCGGCAATAAATTCAACGGCGTTTATGGGATCATTAACGGCACCTGCAACTATATCCTGACAGCCATGTCTAAATTCAAGTTGACCTTTGCCCAAGCGCTCAAGGAAGCCCAGGAAAAGGGTTATGCCGAAAGTAATCCTTCCCTGGATATCAGCGGTATGGATGCGGCTTATAAGCTGGCGATCCTGGTGTTCATCACCATGGGTAAATTCGTCAATGTTAAGGACATCTTTGTTGAGGGGATCAATCATATTTCCCATGACGATATTGAATTTGCCGAAAGTTTGGGTTTGAGCATATGCCTTTTGGCCATTGCCAAGAAAACAGGCAATAAATTGGATGTACGCGTGCATCCCACCATGATCCCCAAGGACCACGGCCTGGCCACGGTCAATGGCGTGGACAATGCCATCTTCCTGGATGCCGATCCGTTGGGTGATGTTTATATTGAAGGTCATGGGGCCGGGCAGATGACCGCGGCGATGGGGGTGGTAGCTGACCTTATCAATTTGGGTATCCGTGTCGATGCGCCTGCTGTAATTTGGGCCTTTAATCCCGCGGACGAAGTTGAAAATTTGTCCTTGAGCAAAATAGACGAGGTGGATACCAGGTTTTATATCCGTTTCATGGTCATTGACAAACCCGGGGTCCTGGCATCGATCACGACGGTACTGGGACAGCATAATATCTCCATTGCCTCAGTGAGCCAAAAACAGGAAAACAAGGGATCTACCGTGCCGGTTGTCATATTGACCCATCAGGCCAATGAATACCAGGTCAAGCTGGCCCTGGAAAAGATCACGGAGCTCGCGGTGGTGAAAGGCAAGCCGGTGGCCATCCGCATGGAGAAACTGTAATGCGCTGGGTGGGTTTGATCGATCATTACCGCGAATATTTGCCGGTCTCTGATAAGACGCCGGTCATCACCTTGTACGAAGGCAACACGCCCCTGATCCCTGCGGAATTCTTAAACAAAATAACCGGTTTACAGGTCTTTTTAAAATACGAGGGCTTAAATCCCACGGGCTCTTTCAAAGACCGCGGCATGACCATGGCCATTTCCAAGGCCTGCGAAAAGAGTGTTAAAATTGTCATGTGCGCCTCTACCGGCAATACGTCAGCTTCAGCGGCGGCTTATGCCGCCCGTGCCGGGATCAAATGTGTCGTGCTTATTCCCAACGGCAATATTGCCATGGGTAAACTGGCCCAGGCCATGATCCATCAGGCGCAGGTGATCGCCATCGACGGAAATTTTGATGAAGCCCTTCGTTTGGTCAAGGAGATCACCTCTCAGTATCCGGTAGAGTTGGTGAATTCCCTGAACCCCTTCCGCATCGAAGGGCAAAAAACAGCCGCTTTTGAGATCTGTGATTTTTTAGGTGATGCCCCTGAATTCCATGCGATACCGGTGGGTAATGCGGGGAACATCACGGCCTATTGGAAGGGATACAAGGAATACCGATCAGCCGGAAGGTCCAAATCCCTGCCCAAGATGCTGGGCTTTCAAGCTGCGGGTGCGGCGCCGATCGTGCATGATCGTATCATTGAGAATCCTGAGACGATCGCCACGGCCATCCGTATCGGGAACCCTGCCAGTTGGAAATCAGCCGTTGAGGCCCGTGATCAGTCCGGTGGATTGATCGATGCGGTCAGCGATGATGAAATACTCGAGGCCTATCATCAATTGGCTGCTTTTTCAGGTGTCTTTGTAGAGCCCGCGTCAGCAGCGTCGGTTGCCGGGATCATCAAGCTAGCCCAAGCCGGATATTTTAAGGACCATGGGCAAGATCGGTTGGTATGCACGGTCACCGGTCACGGACTGAAGGATCCCAAAACGGCGATGAAGGGCCTGCCGGAACCCCAGGTCTTGAAAGCCGATAAGAAAAACATTTTGAAACTCATTGGTCTTTGATATGCGAGTTCTGATCACCTGTGGTGCAACATGGGTCCCTATCGATGATGTGCGCGTTATCAGTAACATATCCACCGGTGAAATGGGGCATTTGATAGCCCTGGTTTTCAGGCAAAAAAAGGCCCAGGTGACACTTATCGAAGGGCCGGTGACGCATGCCTTGAATGATAAAAAAGTTAGGATCATCAAATACCGGTTCTTTGATGAATTGGCTGCTGCGCTTAACAAGGAACTTCTTAAGCAATACGATGTTGTTATCCATGCGGCAGCGGTTTCTGATTTTAAAGTTCCAGGTAAGGCCAAGGGCAAGATACCTTCTGATCAGGCGTTGACCCTGAATTTGTCCGCAACCCCAAAGTTGATCAAGAAAATAAAACACCTGGCTCCTCATGTTTTTTTGGTGGGATTTAAATTGGAACCAGATTTAAGGTCGAAAAATATCTTTGAAAAAATAAAACCGTTGTTCAATACCGCAGGCTGTGATTTGGTGGTAGCCAACAGTCTCAAGCACGGATATCAAGGTTTTATTGTTAATGCCAATGGCGATATCTTACGTAAGGTTGATAGTAAACAAAAAATGGCAAAAACTTTGGTTGGTTTGTGTAAGGATTTATAAATGAAATACATTATCCTGGTCCCTGATGGTTTGGCTGATGAGCCGGTAAAAGAATTAGGGGGCAAAACCCCTATGGAGGCGGCCCATACGCCCAATATGGATTTTCTGGCGCAAAATGGTTTTTGTGCCTTAACGCAGACCATTCCTGACGGCCTGCCGCCTGGTTCGGATATTGGTAATCTGGCCCTTTTGGGCTATGACCCCAGAAAGAACTTTTCCGGCCGGGCTTCCCTGGAGGCCGCTAATTTAGGGATAAAACTTAAAAGTGATGAAGTCGTGTTTCGCTGTAATCTGGTCACTGTTAAGGACGGCAAGATGTTTGATTATAGCGCCGGGCACATTTCTTCTGATGAGGCCAAAAACCTTATCGAGCACCTGGAGCGCACCCTTGATTGGCCTGACCTGCGTTTTTATGCCGGTAAAAGCTACAGGCACTTGTTGGTGCTTAAGACCATTAATGTGCCTAAGATGGCCGCGGTTAAAACAACACCGCCGCATGATATCATCGATCAGCCCATCAAATCATATTTGCCGTTGGGCGTTCAAAGCGAGAATTTATTAAAGATCATGGAGAAATCCAAACAGATCTTGGATATGCATCAGATCAATAGAATGCGTACAGAGGCAGGGGAAAGTCCGGCCAATATGGTCTGGCTCTGGGGCCAGGGTACCCGTCCCGATCTGCCCTCATTTAAACAGCGTTATGGTTTAAGCGGGTCGATCATTTCCGCGGTAGATCTGGTCAACGGCATAGGACGCCTGGCTGGTTTGGATATCATTGACGTTCCAGGAGCCAATGGGTATTATGATACGAATTATAAGGGCAAGGGTGAATATGCCCTGAATTCTTTAAAAACGCATGATTTTGTGTACGTGCATGTGGAAGCTACCGATGAGGCCGGGCATAACGGCGACTGGAAGGCAAAGATGGAGTGCTGCGAGCATTTTGACAAAATGATCGTCGGCCCTATCATTAAATTTTTTGGCAAGCCCAAGGGTGTCAGGGTCCTCGTGGCCCCTGATCATCCCACCCCGGTGGCCAAACGTACACATGACCGTTCTCCTGTTCCTTTTGTGATGTGGGGAGAAGGCATAGCGTCCAATGGTACAAAGGAATTTTCAGAAAAAGCGGCAGGCGCTGCTGGCTTGAAGTTTAAGAGCGGTGAAGATATGATTCAGTTCTTTTTTAAGAAGGAGGAAATGCAATAATATGGAAAAACAGATCATTGTACAGAAATTCGGTGGCTCCTCGGTGGCCAACATCGACCGTATTAAGAACGTGGCCCAGCGTGTGATCGCTTATAAAAATAAAAACACCGATATTGCGGTGGTGGTCTCAGCGCTGGGAGACACGACCGATGAGCTGGAGGCCCTGGCCTTGGGGATCAGCAAGAACCCACCGGAGCGTGAAATGGACATGCTTTTGTCCACCGGCGAACAGATTTCCTGTGCGCTCTTGGCCATTGCCATCAAGGAGTTGGGTTATGACGCCATCTCATTTACCGGAAGCCAGGTCGGTATTAAGACGGACAGGTCACACACCAAGGCCCGCATCATCACTATCGATGGAAAACGTATCAATAGGGCATTTAAAGAAAATAAAATTGTCATTGTAGCCGGTTATCAGGGGGTGACGACCAATGATGAGATCACTACCCTCGGCCGGGGCGGTTCGGACCTGACCGCGGTGGCTTTGGCCCAAGCTTTAAAAGCCAAGGTTTGTGAAATTTATACGGATGTGGACGGCATATACACCACCGATCCTCGTATTGTCAAGGATGCACGCAAGATCAAAACCATCACTTTTGAAGAGATGCTGGAAATGGCCTCCTTGGGCGCCCAGGTCATGCAGGCGCGTTCCATCGAGGTTGCCAAACGTTTTAATATTTCATTGCATGTTCGTTCAAGTTTTTCCAAGGAGGAAGGGACTATGATCACCAAAGAAACCGAAAAAATGGAAGAAATAGCTGTCCGGGGGATTACTTGTAATAAAAATGAAGCTAAGATAACGATCACCTCAGTGCCGGATAAACCCGGGATTGCCGCCAAGATTTTTGAGGAAATTTCCAAACAGGGCATTAATGTGGACACTATTGTCCAGAATGTGCCGCATGACAAATTATCCGATATTTCATTCACTGTCCCGAGAGGGGATCTGAACAAGGCCATTAAGGCCACGTCGATCATCGGTAACAAGATCGGGGCCGGTGAGGTTTTGGAAGACAGGAATATCGCCCGGGTCTCCCTGGTCGGGTCCGGCATGCGTTCACATAGCGGTATTGCGGCAAAGATGTTTGCCACGCTCGCGGACAATCAGATCAACATTGAAATGATCACCACCTCGGAAATTTCTGTTTCTTGTATCATCGCGCAGGACTCTGCGGATAAAGCGGTGAAGGCCTTGCATAAGGCATTTAAACTGGAGCAAATTTAATATATGCCGCCTATCATCATCTATGACACAACGCTAAGGGACGGTTCCCAGACCGAAGGTGTTTCTTATACCGTCGGAGATAAGGTCAAGATCACCCATAAACTGGATGATCTGGGCGTTCATTATATCGAAGGCGGCTGGCCGGGTTCCAATCCCAAGGACAAGGAATTCTTTGAAACCATGAAGACCCGGAAGCTCAAAAATGCACGACTGGCGGCTTTTGGTTCCACACGGCGGGCCAACCTCAAGGCTGAGGAGGATACAAACCTCAGGGAATTGATCGCTTCCCATACGCCGACAGTGACGATTTTCGGCAAAAGCTGGGATTTGCATGTCACGGATGTCATCAGGACGACACTGGATGAAAATCTCAAAATGATCAAAGAATCCGTTGCTTTTTTAAAGAAAAATAAGCGGGAAGTTTTTTATGATGCCGAGCATTTTTTTGACGGCTATAAAAACAATCGCGCGTATGCCTTAAAGTCCATTTTAGCGGCCCAGGCAGGCGGCGCTGATTGCATTATTTTGTGCGATACCAACGGCGGTTCCTTACCCGAAGAGGTGTCAAGGATCGTCAAAGAGGTCAAAAAGAAAATAAAAAAACCGCTTGGGATACATACCCATAATGATCAAGGGCTGGGGGTGGCCAATTCCCTGGCTGCCATCAATAATGGTTGTGTGCAGGTGCAGGGCACCTTTAACGGCATGGGCGAGCGTTGCGGTAATGCTGATCTGTGTACGATCATGGGTATCTTGCATACCAAGATGAAGAAAAGATCCATCCCTGACAACAAGATCAAGTTGTTGATGGATGCTTCTTACTATATCAGCGACATCAGCAATTATACCCTGAACAATAATCAGCCTTTTATCGGGCATTCCGCATTTGCCCATAAAGGAGGGGTGCATATCGATGCCATGCTTAAAAATCCGCTGGCTTATGAGCATATTGAGCCGGAGCTGGTCGGTAATCACCGCCGTCTTTTGACCTCTGAATTGGCCGGTAAGATGCCTATTGTGCTTAAAGCGCAGAAAATGAATATCCCTTTGGATAAAAACTCTCCTGAGGCCAAGCAGATCATGAAGGAACTTCAGGAAATGGAATACCGCGGTTATCAATTTGAAGGGGCGGATGCTTCTTTTGAATTGTTCATCAAGCGCCGCTTGAAGCAATATCAGCCTTTTTTCCAGTTGGATGGTTTTAAGGTATTCACGGAACGCAAACCCGATGGTTCGGTGTTGGCCGGGGCCACGGTAAGGCTTAAGGTCGGGGGTCATGATGAAATGGCCACCATCGAAGGTCACGGTCCGGTCGAGGTTTTGGACCATGCCTTGCGTACAGCGCTTAAAAAGTTCTATCCGGCCGTAGCTGACATGCATTTGTTCGATTATAAAGTCCGTGTGCTTGACACCCAGGAAGGCACTTCTGCCCGTGTGCGCGTTTTGATCGAGTCTCAGGACCAGCATGACAGCTGGACCACCATAGGCGTGCATGAGAACGTCATTGAGGCCAGTTGGGAAGCGTTGGTTGACAGTATTGAGTACAAGCTATTGAAGGGTAAGAAATAGAAAAAGGTGACAGAAAAAGGTGACAGGTACATTTTTCTATAAAAATTTATTAGAAAAATGTACCTGTCACCTTTTTCCTAATGTAAGTTATGGAACTATCTTCAAAATATAACCCTCAGGAAACAGAAAGCAAGTGGCTTAAAGTTTGGAAGGACAAGAATGTCTTCCATGCGAAGGTCAATGCTTCCAAGAAGCCCTTTACGATCGTTATCCCGCCGCCAAACGTGACCGGCATCCTGCATATGGGCCATGCGCTTAATAATACCTTGCAGGATATCATGGCCCGCTATAAACGCATGAAGGGTTTTGAGGCCCTTTGGATGCCGGGCACTGACCATGCAGGCATTGCCACTCAGAATGTGGTGGAGAAACAATTGGCCAAGGAGGGCAAGAGCCGCCATACCGTCGGCAGGCAGGAATTTCTCAAACGTCTCTGGGCCTGGAAGGAAGAAAACGGCAATACCATTATCAGTCAGTTGGAAAAGTTGGGATCTTCCTGTGATTGGCCGCGTACCCGTTTCACCATGGATGATGACTATTCCATGGCTGTCAAAGAAGCTTTTGTATCCTTGCATGATAAAGGGTTGATCTACCGTGGAGAGCGTATTATCAACTGGTGCCCGCGCTGCCAGACCGCGCTTTCAGATGAAGAGGCCGAGCATAAGGAAAAGAACGGCAAACTCTATCACATCAAATACCCTTTTAAAGATGATCCGCAGCGTTTTGTTATTGTAGCGACAACCCGTCCAGAAACCATGTTGGGCGATACGGCAGTGGCTGTTAACCCCAAGGATGGGCGCTATATTAAGTTGATCGGTAAAACATTAATACTTCCATTGGTTAACAGGGAAATAAAAATTATTGCAGATGATTTTGTGGCCGCAGATTTTGGTACTGGAGCTGTAAAAGTCACCCCGGCGCATGATCCCAATGATTTTATGATGGGGCAGCGTCATCGTCTGACGATTATCAATGTCATGAATCCTGATGCGAGTATCAATGCAGAGGGGGGGAAATACAAAGGCCTGGACAGATTTGAAGCCCGCAAACAGATATTGGGTGATCTGGAATCTTCAGGACTGCTTGAGAAAATCGAAGATCACAAGAATGCCGTTGGTCATTGTTACCGCTGCGATACGGTGGTGGAGCCTTATTTATCCAAACAATGGTTTGTGGAAATGAAACCTTTGGCTGAACCTGCCCTTAAAGCCGTGCAAAAAGGCGATATCAAAATTTATCCTCTTCATTGGAGCAAGGTTTATACCAATTGGATGGAAAATATTCAGGACTGGTGTATATCCCGTCAGATATGGTGGGGACACCGCATTCCTGTCTGGTATGACAAAGAGGGGAATTATTATGTGGCAAAGTCTGAGCCAGAAGCCCAAGCCCAAGCCCAAAAGATGCATGGCAAAATTGTTGAACTCAGGCAGGACGAGGATGTGCTAGATACCTGGTTTTCTTCCTGGCTCTGGC
>Ga0265338_10008064_pt1 | contig 12882 bp, 8 predicted proteins | sample 42126metaG_FD_193579 | JGI IMG/M metagenome (GOLD analysis project Ga0265338, IMG submission 193579) | Rhizosphere microbial communities from Carex aquatilis grown in University of Washington, Seatle, WA, United States - 4-21-26 metaG | ecosystem: Host-associated > Plants > Roots > Rhizosphere >... | reverse complement strand
CGACGGCACCTTCACGGAATGCGCGGCGGAGAACGGCATTGCCCTGACCGCCTGGATCAAGGGGGTCGTGACCGGCGACTTCAATAATGATGGCCGGCCCGACCTATTTCTCTCGGTGTTTGGCCAGCCCAATATTCTGCTGCGCAACGACGGCCCCGCCGGCGATGCCGGGTCGCCGAAAGCCCGCTGGAAATTCACCGATGTCACCACCGCGGCGGGCGTGGCCGAGCCGATCAAGTCCTTTTCGTGCTGGTATTGGGACTACGACAACGACGGCTGGCTCGACCTCTATGTCGGCGGCTATTCGATCTACAATGCCGGAGACATCCTGGCCGATTACCTCGGCGCCGCGTCTCCCGGCGTCGAGCACCCCCGGCTCTATCACAACAATCGCGACGGCACTTTCACCGACGTGACCAGACAGAGCGGATTGTTCAAGGTGATCCATGGCATGGGGGCGAATTTCGGTGATCTCGACAATGACGGCTGGCTGGACTTCTACGTCGGCACGGGCGACCCCTCCTTCGGAACGCTTATCCCGAATCGCATGTTTCGGAACGATGAAGGAAGAGTTTTTCAGGACGTGACGACTTCCGGCGGATTCGGCCAGTTGCAGAAGGGCCATGGCATCGCTTTCGGCGACCTGAACAATGATGGCGCGCAGGAGATCTATTCCGTGGTGGGCGGCGCGTTGGCGGGCGACCATTATCCCAACCAGCTCTTTGCCAATCCCGGCCACGGCAACCACTGGCTGAAACTCAAATTGGAGGGCGTGCAATCGAACCGGGTGGCATTGGGAGCCAGGATCAAGGTCGTCGCGAAGACCGAGACGGGCGAACGCGAGATCGACCGCGTGGTCGGCAGCGGCGGGAGTTTCGGCGCCGCGCCTCTACGCCAGGAAATCGGGCTGGGCCAGTCGACCGAGATCGTCCGGATCGAGGTCTTCTGGCCGCGAACCGGCCAAACCCAGATCATTCGCGGCGTGGCCGCGGACCGCTGCTATGCGATCCGCGAAGGCGACCGCGTCGCGCACGAGATCGTCCTCAAGAGTTTTGCCTGGCCCGCGGCCACGAATGCGCCCCCCCATCATCACCACACCATGGGGGAGGCCGCGAGCAGGTAGCTGACGGAGTATTGGGAATGTGGATCTTTGGATCGGTGCGTCATTTGCCGCGAATCCGGCGATTCGCCTCGGTGCCTGAGATCCTCTCGGGGAGCGGATCCTCTTGGATTGGTCCCGGAAGATCTTTCGTGATGCCGGGGATCCTTCAGGGCGGACCGGCGCCTGCGCGTGCGCTGGCCCTCGGGCGCCGCCGCGGTGCAGGCGCTGAGCGCCCCGACCGGCTCCGTGCTCATCCTGGCCGCGCCCCGGCCATAGGCAGGCCGGCTATTCTACAGAAAGAATAGATCGGCGGTTGCCGCCGTCCGGCACCGGACGACGATGCGACGTCTCCCGTCACCGTCGATGTTCTCCCGGACCACCTCAGCCTCGCGGCCGCCCACCATGAATTCGAATCCCTCGAGCCGTCTTCGCCCCTTGGCATGGTTGATCCTGCTCTTCGTCTCGTGGTCAACCCTGGTCGCGGCCGTGCCGGAGCCGCGCCCGTTTCTGAGCCCGGTTTTTGGCGACAACATGGTGCTCCAGCGGGACCGGCCCAACACGCTCTGGGGATGGTCCGAGCCGGGCCGCGAGGTTCGGGTTGAAATCGCCGGGGTGACGGCGGCGACGGTCGTGGGCGCCGATGGCCGGTGGCAGGTTGAGATCCAGCCGCCGGCGGCGGGCGGTCCTTACTCCATCCGGATTGGCGGGCCGCAGAATCTCGAATTGCACGAGGTGCTGGTCGGCGATGTCTGGCTCTGCGGCGGCCAGTCCAACATGGAGTTGGGTCTGGGACGGGCGCGCGATGGCGCCGACGAGATCAAGGCGGCCAACCACCCGGAAATCCGCCTGTTCAAGGTTCCGCCGCAGGTCGCCTACACGGCGGCCGCGGTGGTGCCGGGCTCCTGGCAGATCTGTTCGCCGGCCACGGTCGCCGAGGGTGGGGGCTTTTCCGCGGTCGCGTATTTCTTCGCCCGCCGGCTGCAGGCGGAATTGCACGTGCCGATCGGCCTGATCCAGGATGCCGTGGGCGGCACCCCGGTCGAGACGTGGATGAACCCGGACACCATCCGGCGCATGAAGGAATTCGCGGCGGCGATGACCGAGATTGACCGCCTGAGGTCGCGGGGCGGCCCGCAGTACGGCAACTATGTCATGCACTGGTACGACGAGTACGATGTCGGGCTGAAGGGGTCCACCTGGGCGGCGCCGGGCCTCGATGACGCCGCTTGGAAGCCGGTGCGGATTCCGGGAGGGTTTCGCGAACTGGGGGTGCCGGAGACACCGGCCGTCGCCTGGTTCCGCCGGGAGGTGACGCTGCCGAACCCGCTGCCGCCGGGCCCGGCCTCGATCTTCCTCGGCGTGGTCGAGAAGATGGACACGACGTATCTCAACGGCCGGTGGATCGGGGGAAGTTCGTGGGTGGAGAATCCGCGCGTGTATTCGATCGCCCCCGACGTGCTGCGGCCGGGACGAAATGTTCTGGCGATGCGGGTCTTCAAGGTGCTGCCGCACGGCGGGTTTGAATCGCCCGCCGAGACCCTGCGCCTCGTGCTGGGCGACGGCACGGTCATTCCCCTGGCCGGCGCCTGGAAGGGGGCGGTGAGCGTCGACTGCCGGCCGCCCCATCCGCTGCCGCTGGGTTTTGAGAACTACCCCACCATGCCGACGGTGCTCTATCGGGGCATGCTCGCGCCGCTCGCGCCGCTCGCGATCCGGGGCGCCATCTGGTACCAGGGCGAGGCCAACGCCAGCCGCGCATTCCAGTACCGGACGCTGCTGCCGGCGATGATCGGCGACTGGCGGCAGCTGTTCCGCCAGCCGGATCTGCCCTTCTACGTGGTCAGCCTGCCCGCGTTCATGCACCGGCGCGCCGAGCCGGGCGACGACGAGTGGGCCGAATTGCGGGAGGCCCAGGCGCTGACCGTGCGGAATGTCGCCCACACCGGATTGGCGGTGACCATTGACACGGGGGATCCGGATGACATCCACCCCAAGGACAAGCGGGTGGTCGGCGAGCGCCTGGCCCTGTGCGCCCTGCGGGGCACCTTCGGCCGTGACGTTGTCTCCCAGGGCCCGCGTTTTGTGCTGGCCGAGCGCCTGCCGGGGGCCCTGCGGCTTCGTTTCGAGCATACGGACGGCGGGTTGGTCGCCCAAGGCGGAAAGCCGGGCGAGTTTGCCCTCGCCGGCACCGACCGCAAATGGCACTGGGCCGACGCGCGCCTCGAGGGGGATACGGTGGTGGTCTCTTCCGCCCAAGTCCCGAATCCCGTGGCCGCGCGCTATGCCTGGCAGGCGAATCCGGCCGCGACCCTCTTCAACGGAGCCGGACTTCCCGCGCTCCCCTTCCGGACGGACGACTGGCCGGAGCGGACGGAAGGCCGCGTGGCGCCTTAGCCCGGGGTCGGCGCGCGCGGCCCGTTCCCGCGGGGCCGGTCGGCCGATGCCGCTCCAAGCGGGGCGGCCCGGGGTACTCTATAGTGAGAGTCAGCGGCGCGTTGTGGTTGCAAATCTCCCGGCCGGACTCTGACTCGGTGCCCGGGCGATTCCCTCCGCGTCCACCACGACAGGAGCCGAGCCGCCAGCAGGTCCGGCCAGCCGGCCGGGTCAGGCCATGACGAGACTCGAAGATAATGCGACAATACCCCCGCCGCCGCGAATCGGGGCCAAGCCGTCTGCTCCGGATCGGGCGGACGCATCCACCGTCGAAGAGGCGGGCGAACCGGTCGAGGCGTTGCTGGCCGCACTATCGGATGCGAGATCCGATCGGAACGCCCGGACGGGACGGGCGCAGGCCGCGTCGGGACGGCCAGGCTCCAAGGCGCGCAATCTGCCCATTGGAACCGTGATCATTGAGCGCCACCGCCGGGGCGAAAGCAGCACCGAGGAAACTCTGCTGGAAATCTACCATGCGGGACTATCGGTGCACCAGGCGGAGGAGATCGCCGCGACCCTCTGGGGCCCCCGGGTGGGCCTGGCCGCCATTTCCGATTTCAACCGGAAGATTGCGAGACGCATTGACGCGTGGCGCAACCGGGCCATTCGCGGCCGCCACCTCTACGTCTTTCTCACCGCGGTTGAACTCAAACGGAATTGGGGGAGCGACCGCCGGACCGTCAGCGTGCTGGTGGCGGTCGGCGTGAACGCCCAGGGCATCCGCGAGGGGCTGGGTGTCGCCGCCGGCGGACGGGAAGATGGGGAGGCGTGGCGGGATTTCCTCAGCAGCCTGCAGAAGCGGGGGCTCACCGGCGTCAAGCTGTTCGTCAGCGACCAGTTTCCCGGCCTGGCGTCCAGCCTCACGTCGCTCTATCCGGGCGCCGTCTATCAACAATGCGTGCTGCAGTTCTACCGCAGCGTTCTGGCGCTGGTGCCGGTGGCGCAAATGCCCAAGGTGGAGGATCTGCTCAAGACGATCCACACCTCGGCCGATCGCGCCGCCGCCCGGGCCCGCGCGGCCCAGATCGAGTCCACCATGCGGCTGATGAGTCTGCCGTTCGTCGCGGTGGCCATCGCGGAATATGTCGAGCAGACGCTGGGCTATTACGCGTGCCCGCCCGACCATTGGCGCCACCTGCGCTCGAACAGTCTCCTCAATCGGATCGTGCGCGATATCCGCGAGCGTGCCCGCGTCGTCGGTGCGTTCTCGGATGGGCCGAGCGCGGTGCATCTCGTCAGTGCCCGCCTGCGTCAGATTGAGGACAAGTCCTGGGCCCGGCGGCGCATGAACGTGAGACTTCCGCGCGGATTGCCGGCTGCCGACACCCGCGCGGGCGCGGCCTAGGCGGCGCGGAAGCGCGTTGCGGTCGGGCACGGTGCCGCCCCGGCGGCGCGGTTCGCGGGCCGGTTCCTTCGAAGGCTATGTCCGGCGGCGGCGTTATCCTCCTTGACCATTCATGGCAGGCGGAAACATCGTTGAACGCACCGGTCGCTGTCATGGAAACCAGATTGATCTGCGGCAGATTGTTGTTGGCGGTTAGCAGCTTGCAGGGCTGCAAACGGACGGAACTCCGGTGGATCCGGTGAATCCTTCGCGGGGCAAGACTCGTCTGCTTTGGCTTGGGGCGATTGGCCTCTGCCTGGCCGCCGGCGCTTGGTTCGCCTGGCACCAAGCGAACGAGCGGGCGCAGGCGGCGGTGGTGACCGCGTCCCTTCCGCCGGTCCCGGATCTCACGGCTTGGCCGCGGGAGTATGCGTCGCGGGTGAGGGAAGCCTCGGCCGCCGCCAACCGACTCCAACAGCCGATCGCGGCCCTGGGCGAGCTCGCCGGTCTTTATCACGCCAATGACCGCTACCGTGAAGCGGAGCAGGTGGAGCGCGGCCTGCATGCGCTGGAGCCGAGGAACGCCCGCTGGACGTATTTTCTCGCGGATACCTGTGGAAGACTCGGCGATACGGAGGGGCAGAAATCCTTCCTGGAAGAAACGCTGGTGCTGGCGCCGTACTATGCGAACACCCGGGTCAAGCTCGCCGAGCTGCTCCTGAAGCTGGGATTCCTGGACGAGGCCCGCGCCCAGTACGAATGGCGCCTCACCCTGGCCCCGAACGATCCCCATGGCCGGCTCGGCCTCGCCCGGATCGCGCTGCAGCGCGGCGACCGGGCGACGGCCGTCAAATACCTGGAGGCCATCACGCGGGATCACCCGGACTTTTCCAGCGCCCACAACCTCCTTGCGGAAGTGTACGCCAATCTGGGCGACACCGTGCGGGCGGCCGAGCAGCGCCGGCTCAGCAGCGGCACCGGCGAGTGGCGGGAGGCGGAAGATCCGTGGCTCGCCGGGATCTATGCCTCCAGTTTCGACCCCTATCGCCTCGAAATCCTGGGCGGGGGCCGCCTGCAGGCCCGCCAGCTGCAGGCCGCGCTGCCGTTCTACGAGAAGGCGGTCCATCTGGCGCCCGGTGACGGGCTGGCCTACGACGCCTTGGGCAACGTCTGCCTGCAGCTGGATCAGCCCGACCAGGCGATCGCAACACTCGAGGCCGGCCTGGCGGCGTCGCCCCGGACTTCGGCGCTGTACGCCACGCTCTCACGGGTCTACCGCAAGCAGGGACCGGCGGCCAAGGCCGTTGCAGCGCTCCAGCGGGGCGTGGCCGCCCTGCCGGCGGCGCCGGAGCTGCGGTTGGACTTGGGCGCCGTGTTGGAGGAAAACGGACGTCGCGACGACGCCATCGCGGCCTACCGGGAGGCCGTGCGCCTGAGTCCCGACTTCGCCGAAGCCCGGTGGAGCCTCGGCGTCTGCCTGCTGGCCGCGGGGGAGTTTGGCGAAGCGCAGACGAACCTGGGGCGCGCCCTGGCGCTGCGGCCCCGCAATGGCGACGCCCTGACCGCGCTCGCCAACAATGCGATCGAAGGAGGTCGGCTGGATCAGGCCGGATGTTATCTTCGCGCGCTCGTCGAGGCCGGCCCCGGCATGCCGGTGCGGCAGCTGGTCGAACGCGCCCTGGCTGCGGCCCGCAAGGGCGGTGACGCGACGGCGACCCGGGATTTCGAGCAGCTTCTCCTCCGAGCTCCCCAGTGACGCATTGCCCGGGGAAAATGGTTTTCCGGCGCCTGTCCCGGCGGGCGAAAAGAGAACGCCCGCAACCGGTGCGGCTGCGGGCGTCAAATGGCGGGATGGACGAGATTCGAACTCGCGACCTTCTGCGTGACAGGCAGACGCTCTAACCAGCTGAGCTACCACCCCGTGTCGGAAAAGAGGGCGAACGTAGAATGCGAACAAGGCAAGTCAAGTGCAGTCTCTGCTCCGGTACAACCGCCATTTTCGACGCGCTTACTCATTGATGCCGTGCGCCTCCGCCTGAAGGCCGTCCCCGTCATCGCGAATGAAGACCACCAGCGGGCGGCAGCAGACCTCGCAGTCGTAATCAAGCTCCGCCGGCAGCTCGTCCGCCGGCGGCGCGGCGATCTCGAAATGCTCGAAGCACGATGGACAGGTGATGGTGACGAAGCGGGCGGGCATGGGCTTTTCCCTTGTCGATGCGAGGGGGTACGATTATCCCGTGAGCCACAGCTTTCAAGCGGTGGTAGCTCAGCCGGATAGAGCAACGGTTTTCTAAACCGTCGGTCATGGGTTCGAGTCCCATCCACCGCGCCAGCCTTTCGCCTGCGGCGAAAAGCGAGCTTCAACCCATGGCGCAGCCGGCAAACGGACGTCTGACTGAGGGGGTTCGCGTGCCCGCCCCGAGCACGGGAAAACCCCTCTGGATTGTCGCCACCTGCCTCGGGATCGCCGCTCTGGCCGGCTGGTGGCGCTGCCGGGAAACGACTGTGGTTGTCGCGGGTCCCGCGGTGCGGTTCTCCACGCTTCACGACCTGACGTGGAAGTCGGCAACGGGCCGACTCGAACGCACCGGCGGGGATCCCTACGGGTGGGTCGATCTGCCGGCGACGCTGGGGCCGGTGCGGCGCGTGACCGCGGAATTTACCGGTGCGGTTGATCCCGTGGAGGGACACTTCTATTTTTTCCGCAGCACGACCACACCACCGCGTCTGGGGCTGGGAATGGTGGAAGGCCGGGTGACGCCCATTCCCGGTGGACTGAGCGTGGGTGCGGACCTGGCGGACTCCCTTTGGCTGCGGATTGACCTGCCGGATTTCCTGCGGCAGCCATTGACGCTGCGCCGCCTCGTGATCGAGCGTCCGTTCCTCGATTTGGAGAGTGGGGCGGTGCTGGCGATCGCCGGCGCTGCTCTCGGCGCGGTCGTTGCGCTGGGGTTGTGGGCGCTCGGCCCTTGCCTGCGGCGCCGCCCGACGAGAGAGATCGCCTGGGGAATCTTCGCGCTCTCCGCAATGCTGCGTATCGGCCTCGCCGTCGTCAACCGGGAGGCCAATGACAACCACGTCGAGATCAGCCGAATTATCCTGGAGGAACGGCGGCTGCCGACCACGGCGGACGCCTGGGAGGGGTTCCAGCCCAAGCTATACCACACCGCAGTGGCCGCCATCGGGGCATTCTTGCCCTGCGACTCCCGGCCGGAGTGTCTGGTGCTGGTGGGGCAGGCGTTGAACTGTCTTGCCGGCCTCGCCGGGCTGGGCCTGGCGTATCGTTTCCTGGAACGGTTGCAGGTTGGCCGCCGGACGCGCCTTTGGTGCTTCGCGCTGGCCGCCTTCAACCCCAAGCTCATCGGCATCCAAGCCCAGGCGACGAACGATTCCTTCGTCATTCTTTTCGGGACGATCGCAATCTGTGCAGCGCAGGGGTACCTGCAGACGGAATCTGGGCGCGATTGGTGGGTGATGACGGTCGCCGTCTGTTTAGCCTCACTGTCGAAGGCCACCGGTCTGATTCTGGTGACGGTGCTGCCCGGCATGATGTTGGCGGACCTAGGCAGGCGGATCTGGGCGGGTGCAGCCGGCGCGCCTGGGGCGGCGGTCCGCCGGCTAGGCATGCGGCTGGCGGCGTTCGCGACGGTCTTCGTCATCTTGGTCCCGGTGCCGGGCCAATACGTTCAGCGTTGGCGGGAGTCCGGCACGCTCTTCGCGACGAATATCGCCCCGCAGCCGGCTCCCGGCTGGACCGCACGGACCTATGTGATGCGGCCGGGGATCATTTCGTTCCGCGATGGGTTCCTCACCTTTCCCCTTCGCAGCCTGCTGGAGTATCCGATGATCACCAACCACGGGGCGTGGCAATCCGACCGGATCCTCGTTCCAGGGCAACCGGAGCCCGCCCCGTCCGATCCCCGGGCGTATCCTCTGCACATGGTTTCCTTCTGGACCCAGCTTCACGGCGGGATCCACTCGGTGCACTTCGACGCGTGGCCGCCAAGCTGGCGGTCGTCACGTCCGTTGGTGGTCGGCATCGGCCGGATGCTGATGTTGACTGGATTGGTGTCGTCCGTCCTCGGGCTGCTGGGGTTCGCGATGACAGGCGTGGCGCTGTTGTCGCGGACTGGCAGGTCGGCGCAAGGCGCAGCGTTGCTGGAGCTCAGCTGCGTGGCCGCCTTCCTCATCTTCCTGGCATGCTACGCCGTACGTCTCCGGGACTTCTCAGCCATGAAGGCGGTGTTTCTCCTCCCGGCGGGAGTGGGTTTCCTCGCCCTGCTGGCCAACGGATTGGAAGCTGTGCAGCGGTGGATTCGGACGCCGGTCTTCCACGGAATGGTGGCCGTCGGGCTTGGGCTGCTCTGCCTCCTCTATGGAATGGATACCGTGAGCCTGATCATCCAGCTCGGGGCGCCCGGGACGGGCAATTGAATCGGGCCGGCCTGAACCAAACCGCCGGTCGTGGGTGGCTGGCTCGCTGCTTCGTGGTTGCACGAGTCCCGCCCGCCGCGCCTGCCTTCGCCGGCGGGAGACACGCTTGCGCCTTGCCGCGAACCCGCCCTTCGTGAAACTTGGCGGCATGGTCAAGATCACGGGTGAATATCGCGGCGAACTGCATTGCGTGGCCACGCACGGCCCGTCGGGTCGGACGTTGGAGACCGACGCGCCGGTCAACAACCAGGGGCGCGGCGAAGTTTTCTCCCCAACCGATCTGGTGGCCACGGCGCTGGGCACCTGCATCCTGACCACGATGGGCGTTTCGGCCGGGCGGCTCGGGGTCGACCTCGCCGGTGCGCGCTTTGAGGTGACCAAGGAGATGTCGACCGACACGCCGCGGCGCATCGCCCGGCTGGCCACCCACCTGTGGCTGCGCCGGCCGAAGACGGCGGACGCGCAGGCCGCGCTGGAGCGGATCGCCCACGCGTGCCCCGTGCATCAGAGTCTGTCGCCGGACGTCGACCTTCCCATCGTGTTTCACTGGACGGAGTGAGACCCGGCCGGCGTCGTCCGGCCCGCCTCGCGCCGGCTTCGGGCCTTCGCGCACCGGCTGCATTCGCCGGAGGCGGCGCTCCTTCATTCCCGTGGCTTCTTCCCGGGTGGAAGGGGGCGTTGGATGGCGGCGATGGCGGCGCGGATCGGATCACGCCGGGGCCGGTCCAGGACGACGATCCGGAACCGCGGATGAGGCCCGTCCGCAGGGCTGAGTTCGCGGGCCGCCTGGGCGAAAACGGGGCTTTGAAACGGACGCGCCGGAGTGTCCCACTCGACGCCCGCGATGGCAAACGCGCGCCGCGTTTCGGGTGCCCGCATGAAGTATTTCCAGCAAAACCCGCTGCGCAGGTTCTCCACCATCGTCAAGGTGATGCCCAGGTCGATCGCAATGACATCAGGCGAGACCCAGCCGGTCTGGGGATTAAAGGCGTCGGCGAAACCATAGCGGCCCCACACCCGCGCGCCTCCGACGGCGAGCATCTGTCGCAGGGCGTCGAGGCATTCCTGCGGGGCAAACGGCATCGAACCGGCCGGAGCGGAAGGCACCAGCGTGCCGTCCAGCCACTCGATGGGTCCCTGCGGGCCACCCCAATTGACATAGCCCCGCGCGCTATCCGACGCGGTCAGGCCCCAAAGGTCATGCGACCAGAAACTGAACCGGTGGGTCAGGGAGGCGCTCCACTCACGCTGGGCCAGAGTCGCATCGACCGAATTCTGCCAATAGTCGACAAATCGGTCGTGCTTCCCGCGAAAATCAAACCAGGCATGCGGATACTGGTGCGTGAACAGGGACGGAGAACTCAGGTAAGTGCGGGCGCCATAGACCGCCACCGGTTCACGCCGCCAGGCGTCCCAGGCGTCCGGCGGCAGGGCATTGGCCGGCGCCCCGATCCCGAGCAGGTACAGCCCGAGCAGTTCGCTGTAGCTGTCCCAGCGTTCGGCGAGGAACCCTGTTTCGGGCTTCCAGCCGTGGGAAAACGTCTGGCCGCCGTTGAGCGCCCAGATCCAGTCGATCCGCGCGTAAAGCCGGTTCACGAGCCGGCTCACCTCCGCGCTGTTCAGATACTCCCGCGCCAGGATCGCCCCCTGAAGAAACAGCGCCGTGTCGATCGTCGACGCTTCACTTTGCCACACCCGGGCTCCCGTGTGGAGGTCGACGAAGTGATAGAACCATCCGCGTTGCTGGGCCAGGGTCCGGTCCGCAAAACGGAGCACGGTCAGCACGCGCTGGATCGCCGTCTCCCGGTCCAACCAGCCGCGGTCGGCGCCGATGCACCAGGCGGTCAGCGCAAAACCGGAGGCGGCGATGCTGGCCGGCGCGTGGCTCGGCGAGCCGTCGAAGGGCGCCCGATCAAGGGTCAGTCCCGTCTTGGGATCCGTGTGGTCGCAGAAATAGCGAAACGCCCGATGCTCGATTTGATCCAGAAAGGCGTCGTCATCGTTCAGGTTCGGTTCCGGCTGCGAAACCGGCGCCAGCACCCCCAAGGTTGAATAGAGGACGGCGCACGCGCCCCCGACCACCCAGAGGCGCATCCGCCGGAAAGCGGGGGCGGGCCTTGGGGCTGGGGAGGCGTTCTCTGTCATCACCGGCCAATATCGTCGATTGCCGCGCGAATGGGAATCCCGCGGTGCGGAAAAAGTCGGTAAATCACCCCGACGCGAGCTCGCCCGCGGCGCCGGCGCAGGGGGAATTCCCTAGGCGCGCGGGGCCGGGGTGGCGGGCGGGATGGACGGGGTCCCGGGCGGGCGTCACTCCACGGGCGCCAGCCGGAACGCGGAGTTGAAGATCAGCTCGATCTTGCCGACATGGACGCGGACCTTGATCTTGCCGCGGGCCGCGCCGGCGCCATCCGGCACGGCGCGGCCCTCGATGCGGCGCCCTTCGCCGGCGTTGTTGCGCGCCTGCCCCGTGAAATGGACCGTCTCCCCCCGCATCAGCCGGCGCACCTGGTCATCGGGGAAATCGATGGTGAGGTGCCCCTTCTCGCTGAAAAAGAAGAACGGGACCACCTTCGCGGCGTAGTCGGCCGCGTAGGCTCCGTCGCGATGGCGGAACGGCGTCAGGGTGAGCCGGACGCTGCCGACGTAGATGGATGTCCTGGTCGGATCCACCAGCGCCTGGTTCGGGCGGCCACCGAACGGGAGGTCGGTCGCCGCCGGCGGAGCGTCAGCCGCCGCGCCCGGCGGCCCGGCGGCAATCGCCGCCATCAGGGCAAGTCCATGGATGACACGACCGAGCACTCAGCCACTGTGGAGGCGTGGCCCGGCCGGGCAACCCATCTTTCGAATTGCCCCGGGCAGCGCCCGGCGGATGATCTGACGCGCGTATGTCCAAGATTGCCCAGGCGATGTGGGGCGGACGTTTCTCCGAAGAACCCTCCGCACTCATGCGGAAATTCAGCGAGTCGGTGTCGTTTGACCAGCGGCTCGCGCCTTTTGACATTCAGGGCAGCCGGGCCCATGCGGCCATGCTGGCGCGGGTCGGCTTGATCACGGCGGCGGAGCGGGATGCCATCGACGCCGGGCTGGCGGGCATTGGCCGCGAGATCGAGGCGGGCAAGTTCCGCTGGCAGCGCGATCTCGAGGACGTCCACATGAACATCGAGCACGCGCTGACGCAGCGGGTGCCGGCCGCCGCCAAGTTGCACACCGCCCGGAGCCGCAACGACCAGGTGGCGGTGGACCTGCGGCTGTTTCTCAAACACGCCTGCGCGGGGCTGCAGGCGCGGCTGCACGCCGCCGGCCGCGCCCTGCTGGGCGCCGCGGAGGCGAACCGCGCGGTGCTCATTCCCGGGTACACGCATCTGCAGCGCGCGCAGCCGGTGCCGTTCGCGCACCACCTCCTTGCCTGGCTGGAGATGCTCGAACGCGACCACCGGCGGCTGGCGGAGGTCACCGACCACGCCAACTGGTGCCCGTTGGGATCGGGCGCGATCTCGGGCACGACCCTGCCCATCGACCGCGCGTTCACGGCCCGGGCGCTCGGCTTCGTCGATGGGCGCGGCCGCCCGCGCCTCACCCGCAATTC
>Ga0265338_10008062_pt1 | contig 12884 bp, 12 predicted proteins | sample 42126metaG_FD_193579 | JGI IMG/M metagenome (GOLD analysis project Ga0265338, IMG submission 193579) | Rhizosphere microbial communities from Carex aquatilis grown in University of Washington, Seatle, WA, United States - 4-21-26 metaG | ecosystem: Host-associated > Plants > Roots > Rhizosphere... | reverse complement strand
CACCGCGAACACGACCCACGCTTTGTAGCGGAACCACGTCTTCCACGCCGACGCGATCTGTTGGCGCATCACGACGCGCCAGCGCGTGCCGGTCGACAGTCGCGTGCCGGCGTACCGCTTGTAGCCGAGGTCGTGAATCGTGCCTTGGCTCATGCCGGTGGGCTCGCTGGTTTCGCCGGCGCTTCGCCGATCACGCGCATGAACGCCGCCTCGACGCTCTCGCGCCTGACCTCGAGCCCGCGAATCTGCACGCCGACGTCCTTCGCTCGCTGAAACACGAGCTCGGCGGTCGCGTTGGTCGGCAGATCGACCTCGAGCGCGATCGGCGAGGTCACCTTGCACGTCGCGCCGGCGGTGGTCAGCGCGTCGGCGAGCTTTCCCGGTTCGGCCTTGACCTCGATCGCGAGCTCGCTTTCGCGGCCGCGGGCGCCGCGCAGCTGGTCGATCGTGCCGGAGAACCGGACCTCGCCGCGATGCATGATCAAAGCGTGGTCGCACACGCGCTCGACATCGGGCAGGAGGTGGGTCGACAACACGATCGCGCACCCGCGGCGCTGCGGCAGCTCCGCGATCAGCTCGAGCATGTCGCCGCGCGAGCGCGGATCGAGGCCGTTCGTCGGCTCGTCGAGAAACAGCAGCTCGGGATCGTGGACCAGGGCCTGCGCGAGCTTCACGCGCTGCTTCATGCCAGTCGAGTAGCCGTCGATCGGCAGGTAGCGCTTGTCCTCGAGCCCGGCGTAGTACAGCGCCGCGTGCGCGCGTTGCATCGCTTCGGTGCGCGGTAAGCCCGACAGCTCGGCGGCGTAGGTGCACATCTCGACCGCGCTCATCCCCGAGAGGAACGCTTCCTGCTCGGGCATGTAGCCGACTCGATCGCGAATGTCAGCACCACGCGTTCGCGCCGACAGCCCGAGCACGTCGGCTTCGCCTTCGAACGGCACGAGCCCGAGCAGGCACTTGAGCAACGTCGACTTGCCGGCGCCGTTCGGTCCGAGCAGGCCGATGATCTGGCCGTCGACCGTCGCGCTCAATGCAGATAGCGCGGTGATGCCGCCGAACCGCTTCGTCAGACCGCGCGTCGCGATCAACGCCCTCGTGGTCGTAGGCTCGGTCACCGGCTCAGCACCTCGAGCGTTACCGGTACCACACCCGCGTCGATCATCTGCAGCTCGCGGGCGGCCGCTTCGGACAGATCGATGATCCGGCTGTGGCTGTACGGACCGCGATCGTTGATCCGCACGATAACGCTGCGCCCGTTGCGCTGGTTCGTGACCTTGACCCGGGTGCCGAACGACAGCGTGCGATGCGCCGCGGTCAGCGCGTGCTTGTCGAACCGCTCGCCCGACGCGGTCATCTGGGGCTCGTTGTAGAACGACGCCATGCCATGGACGACGCCGGTGGTCGGCGGCGTGACCGTGGTGGTCGTCGTCTGGCGCGGCGCGCTACTGCAGCCGGCGATCAAGAGCATCACGATCAGCGGTCGGGCTTGCAGCGAGCTCATCGAATACAGCCGGCGCCGATCGCTTTGCCCGCTTTGTCCAACGCCGCTTTGCGCAGCTCGTGGCCGGTCGGGCCGTCGCCGAGCTGCTTGCGCCGTTCGTCGCCGTGGCCGGTGCCGACGATGTCGCGCAGGTACGCCTCGTACTGGAACGTGTCGCTGTGCTCGTGGGTATGGCACTGGGTCGCGCACAGATCGGGCGACGGCGAGCGCTTCACCGCCGGGGGCTTCTCCTCGCCGCCTTTCGCGACGTGGATCGATGCGGGGCCGTGGCAGGTCTCGCATTGGATGTCGCGCAGGTTGTCGTTGTGCGCGAGGTTCGAGCCGCCCGGTTTGTCGAACCCGGTCACGTGACAGCCGATGCACTCGTAGTCGAACTGCTGACCGCGATCGACGAGCGTCTGCCAGGCCTGGGTGTGCACGGTCTTCTTCCAGAACTCGACTTCGTCGGAGTGACAGTCGCCGCACGCTGCCATCCCGACGTACGTCGCTTGGCCCTTCGCCGGCTCGGGGACGGGCTTGTCGGCCGCGGCTTTGACATTCGCGGCCCCGGCGTCGCGATCGTACGCGCGCACCGCCTCTTGCACCGGTGCGCTACATGCGAGTGCCTTGTTGATCCGGATCTGATCGAGCGTGAGGTAACTGCCGCGTGGCGGCGCCTTGAGCGGATGCGCGACGAGATCGGCGCGTTGTGCGGCGAGGTCCGTGCGCTCGGCTTGCTTCGTCGCGACGAACGTCGGATCGGCGGTCTTGTCGGTCGCGAACTTCGCGAGCTCGATGTCGAGCGCAGCGAGGCGCTTGTCGATCGCCGCGATCTTCGCGGTCGCAGCGCCGGCACCGCCGGCATCGACCAACGGCAACACCGGGTGGGTGCCGTCGCGACGCAGCGAGATGTCGATCCGGCTCAACACCTGGCCGCGGTTCCCGGGAATGACCAGCCAACCGTCGCCGACCTTCGACGGTTCGATCTCGACGTTCTCGGGCTCCGGTGCGTCGAGCCCCAAGCCGGCGATCGCGACGTCGATGCCGCCGATCTGACGGATCAGCGCGACCGCGTCCTTCTTGCTACCCGCTTGGACCAACGCGACGATGACGTCGGCACCGCGACCGCGCAGCCCGGTGATCGCGAGCTTCGCGGCGTCGACCGGCGCGGTGACCGCGAAGTGGCCGAACGAGTCCTCGGCGATCACGCCGAACACGCCGACCTTCGCGTCGCCGACTTGGACGACCTTCGGCGCTTCGATCGGCAGCTTGGATGCAGCCGGCGGGTTGACGAGCTCGCGCGGCAGGCGGACCGCGCTTTCGCCCTTGGCCAGGTCGGACGCGCCGACCCCGAGCGCGGCGACCTGCAGCGGCTCCTTATATAGAGACGCTAGGAGATTTGCTTTGAGCTCCTCTTCGGCCTCGAGGTGCGGAGGCACCGGGTTCTGCGAATACAACAGGCCCCCGGCATCGATCACCAGCACCGGGCCCTTGGCGCGCGCTTCGGCGACGAGCTGCGCGGTGCGCGAGATGTCGCCGAGCGGGTCGGAGGTGCAGCCGCATGGCCCGATTTGGCCGCGGACCTCGGCGAGGGCGAACAACGTGAAAGCGACCGGAGGCTTGCCGAGCGCAGAGCCCGAACCACCGTCTTTCACTTCGGATTTCGAGCAACAAGCCGCCGCGAGCACGACCCCGAAAGCGGCCATCCGCCGGCGCATCGCCAGCTCGTATACCACGTTGACAGGCCCTACATGCCTGGGTAGATTGCCGCGCTCGACGGCCCAGGCGTGCCTGGGTCGGCAACACCGCCGGATGGCGGTGCGGTGTGATCGAACGCAGGTTGCAAGGAACATATGGCTGTCGTCATTCGGTTTTCTCGCCAAGGCAAAAAGAAGTCGCCGTTCTATCGGATCGTGGCCGCTGACAAGCGGTGCGCGCGCGATGGTCGGTTCATCGAATTGCTCGGCACTTATCATCCGACCACCAAGGTCCTAAAGCTCGACCAAGAGCGCTACGACAAGTGGCTCAAGGTCGGCGCGCAGCCGAGCGGCACGCTCGGTTCGATCGTCCGTCGCGTCGCACGCACCGCCGCCAAGGCCGCGTAGTGGCGACCGAGCCCGATCTCGCCGAGCTCATCCGCTTTCTCGCGGTAAACCTCGTCGACAAGCAGGACGAAGTGCGGGTCGAGCTCGTCGAAGAGCGCGCCGCCAACGTGTACGAGCTCGAGGTCGCCGAGTCCGACCTGGGCAAGGTGATCGGCCGCGGCGGCAAGACCGCGCGAGCTCTGCGCGCGATCGTGCAAGCCGTCGCGCCGCGGTCGCGCAAGCGCACGCTGGTCGAGATCCTCGAATAATCCTGGGCGGCCTTATGGGAGCCGCGCGGATCGAGATCGGCGCCGTCGCACGCGCCCACGGGATCCGCGGCGAAGTCGCGATCTTCACGCACGATCCCGACTCCGCGACGCTCGGCGAGGTCGAGACGATCTGGGTCGGCGGCGTCGCCCGCACGATCAAGCAGGCGCGGTCGACCCATCGCGGTTGGCTGGTCGCGCTCGATGGGGTGACGACGCGCAACGACGCCGAAGCGCTCCAAGGCGCCAAGGTCGAGGTCGACCGCGAAGCGCTCGGGCTTGGCGACGACGACGTGCTGTTGTCCGACCTCGTCGGCTGCGCGGTCCGCCGCGCCGATGGCTCGCCGTACGGCACGGTCGCCGCGATCGATGCGAGCTCGGTGCAAGAGCTGCTCGTGATCCACGACGGCGACATCGAGCGCTTGCTGCCGCTGGTCGATGTCTACGTGCTCGGCGTCGATCTCGAGGCCGGCGTCATCACCGTCGATCCGCCGGACGGCCTGCCGGAGAGCAAGCGGCGATGAGGTTCACCGTCCTCACCCTGTTGCCGGAGCTGATCACCCCCGCGCTCGACGGCGGTGGCGTGGTCAGCCGCGCGGTCAAAGCCGGCGTCATCGCGGTCGACACGATCGATCCGCGCGAGTTCACGAGCGACAAGCACCGCACGGTCGACGACACGCCGTACGGCGGCGGCCCGGGGATGGTGATGAAGCCGGAGCCGCTGCTCGCCGCGATCGGCAAGGCGGGGCCGGGCCATCGCATCTTGTTATCCGCCGGCGGCGCACCGCTGACTCAAGCGCGCGTCCGCGAGCTCGCCGCGCTGCCGCACGTCGTGCTGGTGTGCGGGCGCTACGAGGGCGTCGACGAGCGCGTCACCGAGCTCGCGATCGACGAACAGGTTTCGATCGGCGACTACGTGCTGTCCGGCGGCGAGCTCGGTGCGCTCGTCGTGATCGATGCAGTCGCGCGGCTCGTGCCCGGCGTGCTCGGCGAGCCGGCGTCGGCCGACGACGAGAGCTTCTCGGCGGGCCTGATCGAGTACCCGCACTACACGCGGCCGGCCGAGCTCGAGGGTAAGCCGATCCCTGCCGTGCTCGCGTCGGGCAATCACGCGGCGATCGCGGCGTGGCGACGCGCGCAGTCGATCGCTCGCACGATCGCGCGTCGGCCGGCGTTGTGGCGGCGCTATCGGCCGACGCCAGCCGAGCTGAAGTCGGCGGCGACCCACGGCGTGGTCCCGCTCGCGCGCCGCACGCACCTCGCGCTCGTTCATCACCCGGTCGTCGATCGCACCGGCGCGGTGATCACGACCGCGCTGACCAACTTCGACGTTCACGATCTCGCGCGGTCGTCGCTGACCTACGGCTTGGCGGGCTATCACATCGTCACGCCGATCGCGTCGCAGCGCGAAAAAGCCGAGCACATCGCATCGCGGTGGATGGCAGACGAGCAAGGCGAGCATCGCGCCGCCGCGCTTCGCCTCGTTCGCACCGCCGATTCGGTCGATACTGTGGTCGCCGAGCTGACCGCGAGTTATGGCGCCGCGCCGCTCGTCGTTGCGACTTCGGCGAGCCCGGTGGCGTTTCCGGGCGTTCGGCGGGCGACTCCCGACGAGCTACTCGCAGAATCTTCGAGTGGCCCGGTGCTGCTCCTGCTCGGCACCGGCTGGGGGCTCGCCGAGGCAAATCTGCCGGTATCGCGGGTGCTTGCGCCGATCGACGGAGGTTCGGGCTGGAACCATTTGTCGGTGCGCAGCGCCGGCGCGGTCATCCTCGATCGACTCTTCGGTATCGCGACTTGACGCGACCGCCAGATCTCTGGCAAACCCTTGCCCCCGAACGTCTTTTGCAAGGTTTGACCGCAATGAGCGCGCACCGGATTCTCGAATCGATCGACAAGAGCCAACGACGCACTGGTGGGGAGCTCCCTGAGTTCCGCCCGGGCGACTCGATCAAGGTGTGGGCGAAGATTCGCGAAGGCGAGAAAACGCGCCTTCAAGCCTTCGAAGGTGTGTGCATCCGTCGCGTCGCAAAGGGCGCGCGCTCGACCTTCACCGTGCGAAAGATTTCGTACGGCGTCGGTGTCGAGAGGATCTTCCCCGACAACTCGCCGAACATCGACAAGGTCGAGGTCATCTCGCGCGGTCGCGTCCATCAGGCGCGGCTGTACTACTTGCGCGATCTGTCCGGTAAGGCCGCGCGCATCAAAGAGCGCGACAACACGCAGGACAACGCCAGCGATGCAGCCGAGGTCAGCGCCGACGGCGGCGAGCCCGCGGCGGCCGAGACCGGCGACGCGAAGGCCAAGAAGCCGCGCAAGAAGAAGTAGAACCTACGCTCGACGTCAGAGTCCGGACATAGAGTAGGCGGGAAGGGGTGAGGAGCGATGGTCAGTACCACCGACAGCGGCAACTCGGCTGAAGCTCGCGCGGTGGCGCTGCTGCTGCGCGAGGGCTATCAGATCGTCGAGCGCAACTTCCGCATCAAGGGCGGCGAGCTCGACATCATCGCGCGCGACAACGGCGTGCTGGTGTTCGTCGAAGTCCGCAGCCGTGCCGATGCCGATCACGGTCACGCCGCGGAGATGGTCGACCGCACGAAGCAACGCCAGGTCGCGCGAATCGCGCTGCAGTACATCGCGCTGCGCGATCCGGACTTCGCGCGGTCGCGGTTTGATGTCGTCGCGATCACCGGCGATCAGATCGATCTGATCCGCGACGCCTGGCGGACGTAGACTCCGACCTACGGGCTGATCCCGATCGATAGCCGTTTGAGCCCGACCGCTTTCGCGCGGTCGAAGATGCCGACGAGTAGCGCGCGCGGTGCGCCGTGCGCGAGCTGGACAGTCAGCTCGGCCTGGTGATCGGCTTGATAGATCGCCTGCAGCCGCGCATCGAGGTCGGCGTCGGCGATCGGCTCGCCGTCGATCGTAGTGTCGCCCGACGCCGCGATCGCGATCACGAGCGCGAGGTGTCGCGCAGGCGCTTGGACCGTACTAACGGCATGACCACTACCGCCGCCGCCGAGCCGGCGATCGAGCTCGCGTGCGACCAAGTCGCGCGTCCGGTCGGCAAACCCAGCGGCGTGCTCGGAGTAGATCGGGTTCATCAGGGTATCGGGCGTGTCGTCGTGCGGCGCGCCGAGGTTGTGGCCGAGCTCGTGTAAGAAGATCGCGGTCGTCTTGTGGCGGCGGCGCGCTTCCAACGCGGAGTCGCGCTCGTCGGGCTCGAGATCGTGAAACGCGCGCGTGAACACCTTGCGCTCGTCGAGGTTGGCGTAGCCGCGCAAGATGATGTAGCGACCGGGCTCACTCGCGTAGCCGATCTGATCGAACGTCGCGGACGCGAGCCCGAGCGCCGAGGTCAAGCCGACGACCGAGAACACACCGTCGCCATGGTCCAGCTCGGCGAGCGCCTGGAGATCCTCGGCGAGCGTGCTGCCCGGAGCATGGCGGTCCCACGCTTGGTACTCGGCCTCGAAGCGGACCCCGAACATCGGCGCGAGCACCGCGTTCGCGTATTCGAGCTCCTCGCCGAACACCCGCTGCCACGCGAGGTTTTGCGTTCGATACTCGTCGTCGGCCCAGACTCGGAGCTTCGCGACCCGAACCTCGGCGGTCCACCGGCGATCTTGCGACAGCACCGGCGGCGTGAGCTCGCGCAGCCGGTCGTGCTGCGACTCCTTGGCGGACTTGCCCTCGCCGAAATGGATCACCGGCGAGAAGCAGCTGCACACGAGCAGCAGCGCGATCCCGACGCCCCTAGCGACCCCCGCCAACCCGGGCTACTAGGTCTTACAGAGCGGGTACATCGCGTTGTTGTCGCGACCCGCGAGGTTGCAGCAGGTGTTGTCCGGGTTCGTCGCGTCGCACGCGGCGGGCGGAGCGATCTCGCCGGTATCCGGCACGACGACGTAGTCCTTGCAGATGCAGAACTTCTGGCAGCAGAACGGGCCGGGCGCGCTGATCGCGATGCCGCAGGTGAAGCCGGTGACGCACGGCGACTCGGGGACGCGGTCGCAGTCGTCGTCGCTCTCGCACTGCGCCGTGCACAGGCCGTTGTTGCCTTGCGGGTACATGCTGCCGGGCGGCAGCGCGCGCCCGAGCGGGATCTCGAGGCACGCACGCGATACGCAGTCGAGTGAAGGCGACGCGATGATCGTCGAGCCCGGCTCCGGCATGTTGCTGCCGAGGTCGCAGATCCGGCCGACGGGCGTTCCGTTGCAGCCGACCGCCAACAGGATGCCGGCGCCGAAGACAAGAGACGCGATGTGACGGCTGGCGATCATGGGCTCGGATAATCAAAGAGGGCACCAGCCAAGTCAAGACGGTGACCTCTAACAAACTCGCGAGGTCATTGTGATCAGATGACCCTGCAACCGGCCTGAGCCCGTTGTGTCTGCCCCGCGGATCGCATGCGGCGGCTCGCTTGACAATGCAACATCGCCACGCCGATGATTCGCCCGCCCATCCGTCGGGATGCGGGACCGGAGGAGCCTGATGCGTTTGCTTTCCCATCTGTCATTCGCGGCCGCTTTAGTAATCGGTGCCAGCGTCGCGTCTGCCGGCGGAGGTGGTGGTGCACCCGCCACCAAAGGTAAGGCGGTCATCAGCGACAAGGACGAGCCCGGCGTCTCGACGCCGCCGTCCAAGACGCTCGAGCGCGCGATCAAGCTGTACGACAAGCGCGACTTCTTCTCGGCCTCGATCGAGCTGAAGAAGGTGCTCGACGGCGAGAGCGGCGACGACGCGAAGAACAAGCAGCGCGCCGAGTTCTTCATGGGCAAGACGCTCTACCAGATGGGCTTCTACGCGGGCTCGCTCGCGTACTTCGACAAGCTCGTCCAGGCCGGCGACCAGCACGCGTATCATGGTGCCGCGCTCAAGTGGCTCGCCGCGCTGTCGCGCGTGCTGCCCGAGACGTCCGGCATTCTCGAGAAGATCGGCACGTACGATCCCTCGGCGCTCAACGATCCACAGCTAGCGTCGGTCAAGGACGAGCTGCTGTTCCTCCTGGGTCGCCACTTCTATCGCCACGGCGGCGATGGCGACTTCGACAAGGCGATCTCGCTGTTCCAGCAAGTCGATCGCAACAGCCCGTTCTACATCAAGGCGAAGTTCTTCGAAGGCGTTACCCACGTCCGCAAGTACGAAGGCAAGCCCGCGGTCGACTCGTTCAAGGACATCTTGGTCATCGGCGAGGAGCACCCGAAGGCGTACGCCGCCGACGATATCGCCGACTACCAAGAGCTCGCGCAGCTGCAGATGGCGCGCGTGTTCTATTCGACGCAGCAGTTCGATACGTCGATCAAGTACTTCGAGAAGATCGACCAGAACTCGGCCGACTGGGCGGAGTCGCTGTTCGAAGCGTCGTGGGCGTACTACATGAAGACGCTCAACTCGAAGGCGCTAGGTAACATCCACACGCTCAACGCGCCGTACTTCGAGAACCAGTTCTACCCCGAGGGCGTGCTGCTCCGCGCGGTGATCTACTTCAAGTACTGCCTCTACGATCAGGCCGAGGAAGCGATCGCCGACTTCAACGAGAAGTACGGCCCGTTGAAGAACACGCTGACCGACATCATCGCGAAGACCGCCGACAACGCGGAGTTCTACGAGTACGTCAAGAAGGTCAAGGCGGGCAAAGGCGGCCTCGATCCGACGGCGCAGCGCCTCGTCATGAGCCAGCTCAACGACAAGACGTTGCTAAAGACGTTCGCCTGGGTCGACGAGCTCAACCACGAGCTCGACATGCTCGGCAAGAGCGACAAGGCGTGGCAGACGACGCAGGTCGCGAACGAAGTGCTGCAGGAGCTCACCGTTCAGCAGTCGGTCGCGGCGGCGGACGCCGGCAAGGTCGCCCGCGATCGCATCGACCGGTTCGCCAAAGAGCTCGCGCGCCTCAACGGCGACGGATTGCGCATCAAGCTCGAGATCTTGAGCGCGAAGGCCGACAAGGTTTCAGCCGACCAAGCCGGTCAGCGCGTCGCCGCCGACCATCGCGAAGAACCGATTGTCGTTGACGACGAACACTTTCAGTGGAAGTTTAATGGCGAGTACTGGAAGGACGAGCTGGGTTATTACCGGTTCAAGATCCGGTCCCGCTGTCCAAAACAATAGCGTCTTAGCCGGCGCATCGCCTCGCCCACCCGACGATGACGGCTAATCGAACCCACAAGATCCTGGCTCCATTCATTTGGGGAACGGGATTTTTGCGTTCGCCTGCGGTCAGATCGATGGCCGGGACCTGCGCCCGGCCAGCCGCACTGCCGAATGGCAGTGCGGTTCTATCGATGATCACCTACTCACGCGTCGCCCGCGCCTTGCCCAAGTCGTGTTCTAGTCCCGCCGGAAGAAGAGAAGGGAACTGTCATGTCTAAGTGGAAGCTCACCACCATGGCCGCATTGGTCGCCGCAGCAGCTGCTGCGCCGCTAGCGCAGGCCGACACGAAGCCAAAGTACACGCGCGCCCAGGACGTGAAGATCAACGTCAACCTGTCTGAGCGCAGTAAGCCGATCCAGCCCAAGGCCAAGGATCCGAGCGAGAACCAGCCGGCGCTCAGCGCCGATCAGGTGCTCAACGTCGAAGGTTTGGTCGGCGACATTCGCATCGAGGAAGAGGCGGGCTTCATCCAGCTGATCAAGGAGACGTCGGACAACGACGTCGACGAGAAAGCGGATCTCTACTTCCGACTCGGCGAGCTCTACGCGAAGCAGCAGCGCTACTACCGCCTGCGCTCTGCCGAAGCTCAGCTGATGGTCGACAAGGCGCGACTGCCCGCGGACAAGGCGAAGAACGCGGCGGCGTTCAAGGACGCGAGCGACAAGGCCAAGGCCTACATGCTCAAGGCGGTCAAGGTCTACCAAGCCCTGACGAGCAACGACAAACTGAAGAACTACGCCAAAATGGATATGGCGCTGTTCTATTACGGCTACACCCTGACCAGCGCGAAGTACATGAAGGAAGCGCGCGGGGTCTACGACCAGCTGCTGAAGAACTATCCGCAGTCGAAGTACGTGCCCGAAGCGCACCTCGCGTTCGCCGACTACTTCTTCGAGCAGAACCAGCTGGCTGACGCCGAGGCCCGCTACAAGATGGTCCTCAAGTTTCCGAAGTCGCAGGCGTACTGGTACGCGTACTACAAGCTCGGCTGGGTCGACCTGAACCTGCAGAAGTATCAGGACGCGCTCGAGACGTTCTTCAAGGTCGCGCAGAACACCGCGAACGATCCCAAGAACAAGACGCTCAACGCCGCCGCGAAGAAAGACTTCGTCCGCGCGTACGCCGAGGTCGGCAAAGCGGACCAGGCGCTCAACGCGTTCAAGCGCGTCGATCAGAAGTACGCGCTCGACATGCTCGCGATCTTGGCCGACCTCTACCTCGACCAAGGCAAGAGCGACAAAGCGATCTTCGTGTTCCGCGAGCTGATGAAGCAGGAGCCGACGAACAAGAACGTGTGCCTGTGGCAGGACAACGTCGCGCGCGCGATGATGTCGATGCCGGGCTCGAGCAACAACGACAAGATCGCCGAGATCGAGAACCTCGTTAAGCTGTGGGGCGCGATCAAGCCGAAGAAGGTGCTGCCGCCGTCCGAGGCGCAGGAGTGCCACGACAACGCCGCGGCGATGTCGGGCGAGCTCGCTCGCGCGTATCACTCCGAGTCGGCGAAGACCAAGAACCCGGAGACGCTCGCGTACGCCGAGAAGCTCTACAAGGTGTACCTCGAGGTGTTCCCAGACGCCGAGGACTACGCGCAGACCCAGTACTTCTACTCGGAGCTGCTGTGGTCGCGCGCCGAGAACGAGAAGAACCCGCGGCTCCAGACCGAGCTATGGGAGAACGCTGCGGTCGCGTTCACCGACGTCGTCAAGACCGGCAAGGTCGGCGACAAGCTGATGAAGGAATCGGCGTACGCCGCGGTGCTCGGTTGGAAGAACGCGCTCAACGTCGACCCGCGCGTGAAGCAGCAGGCGGACCTCGAGGACGCCAAGGCCGACACCGACTACAAGACCATCCCGGAGCCCAAGCCGATCCCCGAGCGCGACCAGAAGATGCTCGCGGCGTTCGATATCTACATCAAGTACATCAAGGACCCGAAGGACGACGAGCTCGTCGGGATGAAGTTCTTGAAAGCGAACCTCTACCGCCGCTTCAACCACTTCGACGAGGCGATCCCGCTGTTCATGGACATCCTCGATCACCACCGCGACCACGAGACCGCGGAGTACTCGGCGCAGCTGCTGCTCGATACCTATAACCGGCTGCACAAGTACGACGAGATGCTCGCTCTCGCCGACAAGCTCGATAGCGACAAGAAGTTCCTCGAGGGCAAGGACTCGCTCAAGGGGACGATCGAGACGTTGAAGGCGCAGTCGCTCGCGAAGCGCGCCGAGCACCTCGAGCAGGCCGCAAAAGACTCGAAGGACTTCTCGCAGTACGTCGCGTGCGGTCAGGCCTATCTCGACATCTACAACCGCAACCCGGAAGACAAGGGCAACGACGTCATCCTCTACAACGCCGGCGTTTGCTTCGAAGAGGGCAAGTCGATCGGCCTCGCGGTCAACATGTACAACCGCCTGCAGAAGGAATACCCGAAGTCGAAGCAGACCGCGCACGCGGTCGGCCGGCTCGGCAAGGTCTACGGCGACATCGCGTTCTACGATCGCGCGTCGGAGCAGGACGAGATCTACGCGAAGAACTACGCGGCGGAAGCTGACGCCGCGAAGCTGATGGGCGAGGCGGTGTTCTTCCAGAAGGGCATCGGCAACGACCAGAAGGCGATCGACGACACGAAGTACTTCATCAAGACGTTCGGGCCGAAGAACCCGGGCGATGCGGCGACCGCGAGCTTCGCGCTGACCTCGATCTACGAGAAGCAGGGCGACAACGAGGCGGTGATGAAGCACCTGCGCGAGTACCTGCACGACTACGGCGAGAAGGGCGGCATCGATCGCGTGATCACCGCGCACGCCAAGATCGGCACGATCCTGTGGAACCAGTCGTGTCCGGTGAAGCTGGTCGACGGCTCGTGCGTCAAGGTCACCCGCGAGCGCGCG
>Ga0265338_10008061_pt1 | contig 12884 bp, 14 predicted proteins | sample 42126metaG_FD_193579 | JGI IMG/M metagenome (GOLD analysis project Ga0265338, IMG submission 193579) | Rhizosphere microbial communities from Carex aquatilis grown in University of Washington, Seatle, WA, United States - 4-21-26 metaG | ecosystem: Host-associated > Plants > Roots > Rhizosphere... | reverse complement strand
GACTCCGAGGCACGCGAGGAAGAGGTCGGTCGAGATGTAGTCGAAGGAGAAGAGGTTCGTGCCGCGCATCGTCAGGCCATGCGCGAGGCTGATCATCCGCGCGAGCAGGAGATGGTTCACCGCGACGTACGCGAGGCAGGCGACGAGCCCGGCGACCGCGAAGCGCAGCTCGTTCGTCTGCGTGAGCGGCACGTGATGCACCGCGAGGCGGAAGACACCCCACATCGCGAGCGTGTCGAGAAGGCCCTTCGCGATGTTGAAGCTCATGACCGTGACGGTCTTTCGTGTCCGCAGCCACTCCGGGATGTACAGCACCGCGACGAGGAGGACTGCGAGCGGCGCCGGCAGCAGGATCACCGCCGGGACGATGAACACGATCGACGTCTTGTAGCTCTGCTTGCCCGGCTTCTCGACGGTGAAGAGCTGCGTGACGGCGCACAGCGGGGCCAGGATCAGGAACCATCCCCAGTGCGACGAGGACGTGCTGAGGCGTGTGAGCAGCGGAACGGCGACGCCGAGGGCGGCGGCGACGACGACCACGTGGAACATCCTCGCCGGACGGCTGAGCTTGCCCGGGCCCGGATAGCGGGAGCGCGGCGCCGCCGCGACGGGCGCCGCCGCCGCGAGCGTCGCGGCGGCGGTCAGCGCCGGGGACCGGTGTTCGACTGCGGCCACGTCGCCCTCGCTCCTTCTTCCCCGTCGTTCCTTATGGCTTCCAGATCGTCGCCGACCAGTCCGACGCGCTCCATTCGGAGGCAGACCACTCCGACGCCGACCACTCCGACGCAGACCACTCGGAGGCCGACCACTCCGACGCCGACCACTCCGACGCAGACCACTCGGAGGCCGACCACTCCGACGCCGACCACTCCGACGCAGACCACTCCGACGCAGTCGCGACGTACGACGCCCACGCGTCCCCGTCGAAGTGCGTGCCCGTGGAGTCGCTGACGACGAACGACTCGAGGTTGACGTCGGGGTTCGGCGGCGAGGAGACGAGCGCGGCGGCCGCGGCGTCGATCTCGCCGACGCCGCCGGCGAAGCCGGCGACGGCGGGCAGCGGGGCGGCGGAGACCATCAGCGCGCCCTTCACCTGGTCCGGCGTCCAGTCCGGGTGGAGCGCGAGGAGCTGCGCGGCCGCGCCCGCGGCCATCGGAGCTGCGAACGACGTGCCGGACATCCACATGTATCCCGGCGCGACGACGCGGTCCGGCTCCATCTGCACGAGGTATGACGATGTCGGCACCGGCGCGACGATGTACCGGCCAGGGGCGGAGAGCTCCGGCTTGCGGAAGCCGTCGGCGGTATCGCCGAACCCCGACCACGGCGCGACCGTGTCGTCCGCGGGGAGCGCCGTCCCGTTCTGGTCGAGCGCGCCGACGGTGATGACGAACGGATCGTTGCCGGGGGCGTAGCCCGTGTCGACCGCCGTCCCCGTGCCGTAATTGCCGGCGGCAGCCGTGACGACCACGCCGTTCAGCCACAAGTTCTCGACGGCCTTGTCCAGCGGGTTGAAGCGGAAGCTCGAGATGCCCGCCTCGACGAGGGAGAGGTTCGCGACGCGGATGTTGTACTGGTCCTTGTTCGCGAGGATCCAGTCGCAGGCCGCGATGACGTCGCTCGAGAGCGACTGCCCGTGCTGGTCGGAGGTGCGGAGGCTGACGATCGGCGCGCCGGGAGCGGCGCCCGGGAACGTCGTGGAGGCGCCGGCAGCGACGCCGGCGACCATCGTCCCGTGCCCCTCGTCGTCGCCGGTCGCGCTGGGCGTGAGGCTCGACAGGTTGACGCTCGCGACGAGCCGCGAGCCGAAGTCGCCGATCTTCGTCGGGTCGACGCCGCTGTCGATGACCGCGATCGCCGGCACCGAGCTCGCGCCGGCGAGCGTGCCCCAGAGCGGCGCGATGTCGGTCGACGCCGTCCAGCCCTGCGAGTCCTGCCAATCCGACGTCGTGCCCATGCGGGCGTCAGGTGTGATCGCGACGATGTGCGGCGCGTTCGCGAGCCTCACGAGGTTGGCGCCGGAGATCGCCGCCGATGCGCCGTCGATCGACCTGAAGGCCCGCTTGAGCTCGCCGTTGCCCGCCCTGACGGAGGTGGCCACGTCGGAGCTGCGCACGGTCTTCTTGTCGCCCTGCACGATGACGCGGAACATGTGGGTCGGATTCGCCGCGGCGCGCTTCAGCAGCGCCGCCGGCACGTATGCGCCTTTGTTCCCGGTCCCGTACCCGGTCCAGTTCCCGTTCCCGTTCCCGTTCCCGTTCCCGTTCCCGTTCCCGGTAGTGGGAGCCCCGTTCCCGTTCCCGGTAGTGGGAGCCCCGTTCCCGTTCCCGGTAGTGGGAGCCCCGTTCCCGTTCCCGTTCCCGTTCCCGTTGCCGTTGCCGGCGTGGCCGGCCGCCGGCACGACCAGGACGGCAGCGATCGCCGCGAGCGCCGCGAGCGCGATGCGCATGCGCCTCGTACGTCCGCCGCCGCCCTTCCCCCAGAGCGCGCTCCCGCGCGCGTCTGAGGATCCGCTCCAGTCGGCCTGCCTCGGGACTGCCATGTCTTTCAACTCCTTCGCGTCTGTGACGCGGCCGCAGTGGCCATGTCCGGGGACCGCTGTCCTCGTTCGGCCGACCGTAGGCGCATGGGGCGATCGAAACGTCCCCCGAACGAGGCAAGGGCGAAAGATCCCTCAAACGAGCGATGTCCGCCCGAATGGCGGTCACCCCTCGCGGAGGGCCGTGCATCGCGACCGCCGCCTGCGCCGCCGGCGCTCGTCGTCGAACTCGTCTAGCGTCCTCCCGTGCGCTCCGCACGGGTGATCAGCGTCGTCGGCTGCCACGCCGGGGGCGAGGTGGGCAACGTCGTCGTCGGCGGCGTGATCGCGCCCGCGGGCGAGACGGTCTTCGAGCGGATGGTGGCGCTCCGCGCGGATGACTCCCTACGACGTCTGTTGCTGCGCGAGCCGCGCGGCAGCGTCGCCGTGCACGCGAATCTCGTCGTCCCGTCGCTGCGTCCGGAGTGCGACGCAGGCTTCATCATCATGGAGCCGACCGAGTACCCGGCGATGTCGGGCTCGAACACGATCTGCGTCGCGACCGTGCTGCTCGAGACGGGGATGGTCCCGATGTCCGAGCCGGAGACGACGCTGCGGCTCGAGGCGCCGGCCGGTGTCATCGAGGTGACGGCGCGCTGCAACGGCGGACGCTGCGAGAGCGTGGAACTCACGAACGTCCCCTGCTTCGCCGATCGCCTCGACGCGCAGCTCGAGGTCGACGGGCTCGGCACGATCGCGGTCGACATCGCCTTCGGCGGCATGTGGTACGCGATCGCAGACGCACACGCGCTCGGCTTCGCGCTCGAGCCGTCGGAGGCACGCGAGCTGTCGCGGGTCGGCGAGCTGATCCGCACGGCCGCGCGCGAGCAGCTGCCGTGCGCGCATCCGGAGAACCCGGACATCGCCGGCGTCAGCATCGTCGAGATCGCCGAACCGTGGCGCGGCGTCGGCGCCGTCTCGAAGAACGCCGTCGTCGTCGCGCCAGGCCGGCTCGATCGCTCGGCGACGGGAACCGGCCTCTCGGCGCGGATGGCGGCCCTGCACGCGCGCGGGCTCATGCGCGCCGGCGACGCGATGACGCATGCGTCCGTCATCGGCTCGACGTTCGACGGCCGCATCGTCTCGGAGACGACGATCGGCGGCCGGACGGCGATCGTGCCGGCGATTCGCGGCAGCGCGTGGATCACCGGCATCACGCAGGTGCTCGTCGACGCGAGCGACCCGTTCCCCGAGGGCTACCTGCTCTCGGACACGTGGCCTGGCGACGACGTCCAGGCCTGAGCGACACCTGCCGGTAGACTTGTGAGGAGCGTCCCCGTGTTCTGACTCCCACACGAGCCCGCCGCATGCCGTTCCGGGGGAGTCGCCAAAGGGAGGACGTTATGAGGAAGACGCTGAGGCGCATCCTCGACCTGCTGCGCGGTACCGGCAGCCAGACGCAGCGCGACGGAGCACCGATCCGCAGTGGGCTGCAGGAGCCGCAGAACTAGCGCGTGCGTACGGCAATCGTCTCCACCTACCCGCCGCGAGCCTGCGGCATCGGGACCTTCGCCGCCGACGTGCGGGGGACGCTTCTCGGCGTCTCCGACGTCGACGGCGTCGATCTCGTCGCGGTCGTGAACGAGCCGTCGAGCCCGCAGCGGCGCGGCGTCCTCGCGACCATCGCCCAGGCCGTCCGCGGCGACTACGTCCGCACGGCCCGGATGCTCGGGCGGCTCGACGTCGACGTCGTGCTCCTCCAACACGAGTACGGCATCTTCGGAGGTCGCGACGGCGAGTACGTGCTGTCGTTCGCGCGCGAGCTCGCGCAGCCACTCGTGGCGACGTTGCACACGGTGCTCTCGAAGCCGACACGTCACCAGAAAGAGGTGCTGACCGAGCTGTGCGCGGAGGCGGAGCTCGTGATCGTGATGACCGAGACGGCGCAGCGGCTTCTCGTCGACTGCGGAGCCTGCCCGGCGGGCAAGGTGCGCGTCGTGCCGCACGGGGCTCCGGCGCGCATCACCGCCCGTGCAGCGGCCGGGCCGACGGGCGACCCCTTCCAGCTCTCGACCTTTGGACTGATCTCTCCGGGCAAGGGCCTGGAGACCGCCATCGAGGCGCTGCCCTCGATCCTCGATCGCCATCCCGACGTCACGTACGTGATCGCCGGGCGCACGCATCCCGACGTCGCCCGCCGGGAGGGCGAGCGGTACCGGTTGATGCTGCAGCGACGTGTGCTCGAGCTCGGGCTCGATGACCACGTGGAGTTCGACGACCGCTTCCTCTCGATCGACGACCTCGGTGATCTGCTCGCGGCGACCGACGTGTTCGTGACGCCGTACCGCAGCCAGGAGCAGGCAGCCTCGGGCGCGCTCACGTTCGCGATCGCAGCCGGCTGCGGCGTCGTCTCGACGCCGTACTGGTACGCACAGGACCTGCTCGCCTCGGGTGCCGGCCGGCTCGTGCCCTTCGACGATCCGGCGGCCCTCGCAGACGCGGTGTGCACGTACATCGAGCAGCCGGAGACACTCGCCGCCGCCCGGGCCGAGGCCAGGCGCATCGGCTCGACCCTCGCGTGGCCGTCGGTGGCAGAGGCGACCGCAGCCGTGCTGAGGGAGGCGCACGCACTTGCTCCCCGCCGCCGCCCCTCGGGCGTGGCCGACCTGCATCTCGCGAGCATGCGGACCGACCACCTGCTGACCCTCGTCGACGACGTCGGGATCGTGCAGCACGCGCACGGGATCATTCCCAACCGCGAGACCGGCTACTGCGTCGACGATGTCGCGCGGCTCGCCGTCGTGTCGCTCCCGCTCGCCCGGCACGGAAGCGAGCAGCAGTGGACATCGATCCTCTACCGCGCACTCGCCTTCCTCCATGCCGCAACCGGCGAGGACGGGATGCGCAACTTCATGGGCTACGACCGCCGCTGGCTCGACGAGCCGCACGTCGGCGATCACGTGGGCCGTGCGGTATGGGCGCTCGGGGAGATCCTCGCCACGGCGTGGTTCGACGCCCTCGTCGTGCCGACACGCGACCTCCTCGCGCGGATGATCCGCCCGCTCGCCGGAGACGTCTGGCTGCGAACGGCCGCCTACACGGTGCTCGGCCTCTCGCGCCTCGACGCCGACCGGCTCGAGCCCGAGGCCCGTCACCTGCTCGAGCGGCTGACGGAGCAGCTGGCGGAGGCGTATCGCCGCACCGCCACGGAGGATTGGCGCTGGTTCGAGGACGAGCTCACGTACGACAACGCGCGACTGTCGCAGGCGCTGATCGTCGGCGGCGATGCGCTCGGCCGGAGCGACTTCGTCGAGCTCGGGCTGGAGTCGCTCCGCTGGCTCGGCGACGAGTGCGGCCTCGCGCAGGGATCCCTACGGCTGCAGGGCCACGGCGGGCGGCGCAGAGGCGAGCCCGCACCGGGTGACGGCGACGAGCAGCCGCTCGATGCGGCAGGGCTCGTCGAGGCCGAGCTCGCCGCGTTCGCAGTCACGCACGAGGCCGAGCACGGCATCAGAGCGACGAGCGCGTTCGAGTGGTTCCTCGGACGCAACCGCCTGCAGAAGCCGCTCTACGACTTCGCGACCGGCGGCTGCAGCGACGGGCTCGGCACCGAAGCGGTCAACGTGAACGAAGGCGCCGAATCGACGCTCGCCTTCCACCGCGCTGCTCTCCTGCTCGACGCGGCTGGCGTACGCGCATCCACGCGCGAGACCGCCGTCGAGCTTCCCAAGAGCCTTCAGGCGGCCGCGCGCAACGCGGCGACGAGCTCCGCCGTGTTGACGCTGGCAACTCCGACGCAGCGATCGCCCGCGCCGTAAGTGAGGTAGATCGTGCCGTCGGGCAGCGGTACCGCACCCTGCACGAACACGACCTCGTTGACGTCGCCGCTGCACTCCCATGAGAGCTCCGGGCGCAGGATCGGCTCGGGCAGGAGCGATGCGACGCGACCGGTGTCTGCATCGAGGAGCGCGACGTTGATCGTGTACTGCGCGTGGGCGCCGCGCTCGTGGTAGAAGAGCAGCAGCCCCTCGTCGACGGCGACGGGCGGTGCGCCCGCGCCGACGCCGAGTGCGCCGGCCGACGGTCTGATCAGCGTGTGCCGGTCGAGCTCGCGAAGATGCTCGTCCCAGTAGTCGGCGCGCGCGTCGTACAGCTCGTCGAGCGAGTCGAACAGCGCGAGCTGCATGTCGGGGATGATCCGGTGGATGAGCGCGACGCGCCCGTCGCGGAGGTTGAAGATGACCGCGTCCTTGTCGGGAACGTCCTCGGGACCGACGACGCGACCCGAGTTGCGGTTGAGCGCGAAGTGGCCGTCGGCGTAGACGAGCCGGTGCACGCCCACGCGCCACGGCAGCCCCGAAGCGGGATCCGGCAGGTTCGTGTACGTCATCATCACGTGCTCGGCACCACCGCTGTGCACGCGCTGGACGCGCGGGTCCTCGATGCTGTGGATGCCGCCGGGCGAGCCGGCCGCGAGCACCTGCTGGAAGCGGTAGTCGAGACCGTCGTCCGAGGTGAAAACGAGCACGTCGGAGATGTAGTGGACGAAACGTGCGCCAAACCCTCGATTCCGCGTGTAGCCGTCACGCACGCCGCGGGCGAACAGGTGGAACGTGCCGTCGACCTCGATCACGCCCGCGTTGAAGATCGGGCCGTAGCCGGGGACGGATCCGAACTCGACCACCGGGGTGTCGCGAAGGCGCCGAACGGCGATCGTGGACGGACCACCGGCCATTCGCCGGTTAGGACGGCTCATCATGTGCAACCTCTACAGGAGGGATCGGATGGTTGAGGTGAAAAGTTGAGGTCCTCGGAGCTGTTCACACGGTACACGGGGAATCCGATCCTCGAATCAGGGGATTGGCCGTACACCGTCAACGCCGTGTTCAACCCGGCCGTGACCCGTCTCGGGTCCGAGACCGTCCTGCTCGTTCGGGTCGAGGACCGCACGGGTCTCTCGCACCTCTGCGTCGCCCGCAGCGCCGACGGCGTCGGAGGCTGGCGGATCGACGCAGAGCACCGATTGCTGCCCGACGTCGAGTCGGAGGCGGAGCGCTTCGGCATCGAGGACGCGCGCATCACCCTCTGCGGCGACGAGCACATGATCGTGTACACCGGCTATTCGAGCGCGGGCCCACTCGTGCGCCTCGCCTCCACGCACGACTTCGAGACCTTCGAGCCGCACGGCACCCTGATGCCGCCCGAGGACAAGGACGCGGCGCTCTTCCCGCACAGGTTCGACGGCCGCTGGGCCCTCATCCACCGGCCGGTGGCGACCCAACCCACGCAGACGGCGCACATCTGGCTCTCCTGGAGCCCCGACCTCCACTACTGGGGCGACCACACCGTCCTGCTTCCCGCCCGCGAGGGTGCCTGGTGGGACGCCCACAAGGTCGGGCTCTGCCCGCCGCCGCTCCTCACCGAGCGCGGCTGGCTGCTGCTGTACCACGGCGTTCGCGTGACCGCGGCCGGAGCCATCTACCGCCTCGGCCTCGCCCTGCTCGACGCCGAGCATCCGGACCGCGTGCTCGCGCGCTCGAGCGAGTGGATCTTCGGACCGGACGCGCCGTACGAGCGCGCCGGCGACGTTCCCGACGTCGTGTTTCCCTGCGGCTGGCTGCTCCAGGAGGACGGCGACACGGTGCGGCTCTACTATGGCGCCGCGGATACGTCGATCTGCCTCGCGGAGGCGAGCCTCTCGGCGCTCCTCAGCTGGCTCGAGCGCCACTCGTCCTGAGCGAAGGCGTAAAGAGCGACAGCGCACTTCGCCAGACGACGACCGCCACGAGAACGGCGGTGCCGGTGATCACGCCGAGCACGCCGATCGAGACGGCCGCGTGCACCGCCCGAGAGGCCTCGACGCCGGCGGCCACGAGCGCCGCGCCGCCGGCCCCCATCTGCGTGGCCGCCCCCGCCAGGCCGACGGGGAGCGCTGCCGCCGCGGCCCCCGCGCAGAGGAAGAGCAGCGCGACCGGCACCGAGTAGCCGACGCCGAACGCTCCCAGGAGGAGGAAGAACGCGACGGCGCGGACGAGCCAGCACGCGGACACGAGCGCCCATGCCTCGGAGGCGGGCCGCAGCGACGTCGTGCGCGGGCCCACCCAGCGGCCAAGGCGAAAGCGCACCGCGCGCCGGCTCGCCGCGAGGCGCGGCAATTTCCAGATGAGGATCGCGGCCACAACGCCGGCGGCCGCGACGAGCGCGAGCGCGGCCCGCATGCCGGTCCCGGCATTCGGGAGGACCGCGCCGGCGAGAGCGAGCGGGGCAATGGCGACGCTGTCGATGAGCCCGAGCATGACGAGCGAGAGGCAGAGCACGCGCACGCCGGCGGGGCACCCGGGATAGCGGCGGACGACGGCGACGCGCATGGCATCGTCGAAACGGCCCGGGAGGAGAACGCCGACGAGGGCTGCGCCGCCGTTGCCGGCCGCGAGCGCCAGGGTCGTCGGCCGTTCCGAGGCGGTGAACAGCCGCCCCCAGCCGAACGCCTTGAGCGCCTGGGCGAGAACGAGCAGGAACCCGGCGGCCACCAGCAGGGCCGGATGCCGGCTCGAGAGCGGCCACGACATCACGGCGAAGTGCCGGGCCGCGAGCGCGGCGAGGACGAGCGTGACGACGCCGGTGGCGGCGCCGAGCAGCCACCGTCCCCGGCGGGAGCGGCGTAGGTCGACGCACGCTCCGATCAGGAGCCGGTAGCGCGACTCGAGCAGGATCGGCGCGGCGGAGACGACCACGGCCGTCAACGGATCCCGCGACAGCGCCGGGTGCTCGCTCATCGGTGAGGCCTCCCTCCGTCGCAAATGCGATCCCCGACCTGGGTTCTGAGGGCGGATTCGTCCCCGGACCGGATTGCTTCTGGCCCGGCGGAGCTCCACAAAGTCTACCGCCGCCCGCTCGAGTGGTACGATTTGCCACCAGTAGCGCCGTAGCCATCGGCGCTGCGAGCCACCGCGCGAGGCCGAAAGCAATCGGGCTCGTGGAAGGTCCACCCTCAGCCAAGTGGGTCGGAGTCGGAATCGACCGGCCGCACGTGCACAGGCCGGCGACATGCTTCGAGTCGCAGGAGGACCTGATGGTGGAGATTCGCGTCGCTGTTGCTGATCCAGCAGTCGCGCACGGGCTCATGCAGCGCCTCGCCGCGCTCTTCGACCGGTCGTCCGTCTCGTTCGACCGGTTCCGGAACGAAGTCCACGTCCGCTCGGAGTGGGAGTCGCGCGCCGTCGCCCAGGTGATCGACACGGTCGAGTCGTGGCTGGCGACAGCCGGCGTCGGCTCGGCGCAGCTCACGATCGGAGACCGCTCGTACACGATCGCCGGCCCCGAAGCTCCGGGCGGGTCGGCCGCTTGAGCCTTCCAACTCTTCCAACGGAGGTATCGATATGGGAATCACCGCAAGCCTGCTTCTGAGCGCCGCCGGTGCGGTGCTGATCTGGGCCGTGAACGCCACGGTCAGCGGCGTGAACATCCACACGGTCGGAGTGATCCTCCTGATCGTCGGGATCATCGGGTTCATCGTGTCCGTGTTCTTCTGGTCGAGCTGGGGCGGGTTCCACAGCGCCGCAGCCACGACGACCGTGACCCGCGAGGAGCACCCCACGCCGCGGATCTAGGGCCGGCAGCTATGAGCGGAACCGGGGAGCGCGCGGGGCGGCGCCCCGGTTCCGCGACGACCGTCGCGGTGTAGCCTTTCCTGACGAGGGTGGACACGAACGACGTCTTCTCGCGCATCGTCGCGATCTACGAGGCGGGCGGTGTCCTGCCGGTCTGCGCCTGGTGCGGCCGCGTGCGAATCGACGGCGTGTGGCTCATGCCTCCGCCGGCCGCTCTCGCCGCCATCGACGTGCGCCACACGCTCTCGCACTCCATCTGCGACGCATGCGAAGCGCGCGGCGCGCCCGTGGGCGCCGAGGCCGGCTACTAGGAGTCCGACGGCTGCATCTGCACGGCGGCCGTCGGGAGAAGGAGCAGGTGGCTCTCGACGACGGCGGCGGCGACGTCGCTCAGCTTGCGGCCGTTGTGCTGGGAGTGGTCGCGCAGCATCTCGAACGCTTGGTCGGCGTTGGTCGAGTGGCGGGCCATGAGGATGCCCTTCGCCTGCTCGATGACCGCGCGGCGGCCGAATGCCCCCTGCAGGCTCTGATACTCGGTGAAGCGCTGCAAGGTGATGTCGATCGCGCTCTGCAGCTCGTCCGGGCTGCCGTCGATGATGTAGGCGAAGACCCCGCGCTTCGCGGCCTCGTGGATGTAGGCAGGGTCGTCGGCGTGGAGGATCGCGATCACCGGGCAGGAGGCTTCGCGCACGATCTCGGAGATCAGCTCGAGCGCGTGCTCCGAGCTCGACCCGAGCCCGACCAGGGCGACGTCGGGATGCTCTCTGGCCGTCGCGCTGCCGACCTCCTTGACGTAGATCTCCCTGGCTATCACGTCATGGCCGAGCCCGATCACGACGTTCGCGAGCAGCTCCAGCCGGTCGCGCTTCTCGTTCGCGATCAGGACGCGGAGGTGTTGGAGCTCGGGTTCGGGCACGGGGGAAGGCAACACAGAATATCCGATTCTACCGCGAACCCCGGCGGCAGAACGTGGTAAAATCTCTCGGGTAGCGCCGTTAAAACGTCGGTGTTGCGATGTCCCCGCCGGGCCCCAAGCTGTGTGGCCCGGCGACACGGCCTCCCACAGGTGAACGCGGGCGGAGCGGGTTCACGCCTCGACCACCCGGAGGGGACATGTCTCAGACTGCAGATCCGCCACACGAACCGGACCCACCGGCGGCCGACGCCGGACCGGACGGCGGTTCGACGTCGCCGCTACCCGAGACGCGACGGGCCCGCCTGACGCGTCACGGCCGCCGAGTCCGTCTCTACACGAGCGCGATCGTCTTCGTCGCCCTGCTCGCCGTGTTGGTCGTCCTCATCAGGAAGAACACGCGCGGCGTGAAGCTCGACTGGGCCTTCGGCTCGGGCCATGCATCGCTCGTCTGGATCATCCTCGCCGCCGCCGTCATCGGCTGGCTGCTCGGGATCACGACCGCGATCGTGTTCCACCATCGAACGCGGCGGCCGTGATGGCGCAGAGGGTCGAGCCGCGCGAACGCACCCGTCTCCGCGTTCGCCCCGGATTGATACCTCGCGGCGCCTTCGCCCTGCGAAACACGCGGCGGGAAGCGAACCGCGAAGGCAGGGCGTTCCTCGACGAGCTCCGGTGCGAATGCGCCCGGCCGGATTGCCGGGCCACCTTCCCCGCCGCAGCCGAGACTCATCGCCGCCGCTCGGACAGGTTCATCGTCGTGCCCGACCACCTCGCCGGAGAGGCAGTCGTGGCGGCGGCGGACCGGTTCTTCGTCGTCGAGCAGCAGGCGCGGCCGAGCTCGGGCTAGCGCGGCCCCGGAAGGGTCAGTCGCCGCGTGTGCGTGAGCTTGCTGCTCGGACCGCTCACGAGTGCGCGAGCGAAGCTCCGGGATGCCTGCTCGTCGACGTACGTGATGATCGGGCCGTGCACGAGGAGGCCGTCGGCAGCCCTCTCCTTGATCAGCGTGGTGAGGAAGTCCTGCGCGAGCCACTCGCGGCCCATCGCCACCGCGCAGCGTGCGGTGATCCGGTGCAGGTCGTCGTCGAGCGTCTCGGTGTCGGTGAGAGACGGGCGGCGCACGAACCGCGTCGGGCCGACTGGGACGATCCGTGCAATCTGTCCGATGAGCTCGCGTCCCGGCTCGAGCTCGCTCGTGAAGAACTCGATCTCCACCTCGCGGTAGCCGCGCGGGATCACGCGCAGCGCATTCACCTGGGAGTTCGTGACGTGGAGGATCTCGCCGGTGATGCTGCGGATCGTCAGCGAGCGCAGCGACACGGACTCCACCACTCCCTGCACCGTCAACGCGTCCACGGCGACTGTGTCGCCGATCCTGAACTAGCCCTCGAAGAACATCAGCAGGCCTGCGATCACATCGGTGAGGAAACGCTGGGCAGCGAAAGCGACGACGATCGCGAGGAAGGACGCGCCGACGATCGTCTGCAGATGCTGCGCACCTGACAGCGCGACGAGCGAGAGCACGATCGCGACGGTGACGGCGAGGTAGCGGACGGTGGTCTGGATGAGCGAGACAGCCGTCTCGCGCTGGCGGAGGCCCGCGATCCGGTCGGTGTCGAAGCTCGCGCCGGCTCCACGCCGACGGTCGTTGCGGTCGACGATGAGGACTGCGAGCCGAGCCGCCACCCTGCTCACGATCCAGGCGAGCAGGAAGAGGCCCGCGACGACCACCGCGACCCCAAGCGGCCGCCCCAGCGGCACGTTCCTGCCCAGCAGGTCGATCAACGTTCTCATCGGGATGCCTTCCCTCCGTCACGACGCCGGCGGGCTCGCCCTGTCGAGG
>Ga0265338_10008059_pt1 | contig 12885 bp, 9 predicted proteins | sample 42126metaG_FD_193579 | JGI IMG/M metagenome (GOLD analysis project Ga0265338, IMG submission 193579) | Rhizosphere microbial communities from Carex aquatilis grown in University of Washington, Seatle, WA, United States - 4-21-26 metaG | ecosystem: Host-associated > Plants > Roots > Rhizosphere >... | reverse complement strand
CCCGCCAGCCTCCCACTCATCCCCAAAAGCCAACCGCCCGTCCCAGAACGGTTTGGTGACGCGGAAATATATCGTAAATTTTAATATATCGAGTGAAAATAATTACTAATTTTTATTATTACTCCCGTTGACACCCGGCGGCGCGGCGGCGTACGCTAATCCCCGCCGACCCCGGCACTTTTTATGAACAAATCCAAATGTTGCTTTTGCGGAATCGCCGCCGCCATCGTGTTTGGCTGTGTTGTGGCGGTGATCGTCGTTGTGATCAAACATCAGATCGCCAGACCCGCCGCCGGAGCGACGCCCCTGCCAACGACGCCCGCACTGGCCATCACTCCGACGGTTCCCGCCGGACCGGATGATCTGTTTGAGGACGTCACCATCAAGGCCGGCATTCGATTCGTTCACCAGTTCTGCGATTCAAAAATTGCGAACATCATCGAGTCCAACGGCGCGGGCGGGTGCTGGCTGGATTACGACGGTGACGGCCGGATGGATTTGTTTCTGGTCAACTCCGGCCCGCTCGATGGCGTCACGCATCACGTGCCCGGCACGGCCAGCGAAGGACCGCGCCTTTACCGTAATCGCGGCGACGGCACATTCGAGGACGTCACGGTGAAGGCCGGTTTGAGCGGCCTGGGCTACTGCACCGCCGCCGTCGCCGCCGATTATGACAACGACGGCCATACGGACCTTTATGTCGTCGGCGTGGGACGCTCCTATCTTTTCCACAATCGCGGCGATGGCACGTTCGAGGATGTCACGGAAAAGGCCGGCGTCGCCAACATAGGCGGCACGGGCATCGGCGCGGTCTTTTTCGACGCGGACAACGACGGCAAACTCGACCTTTTTGTCGCGAACTACCTCACCTTCGACCCGGGCTATCAACTCTACTACAATCCCGACGCCTATCCCGGCCCGCTTTCCTACAAACCGCAATTCAACAGGCTCTATCACAACCGCGGCGACGGCACGTTCGAGGACGTCAGCAAGTCTTCCGGCATTGAAATTCCCGGGCACCGGGCGATGTCCGTGGCCGTGTACGACTACAACAACGACGGCGCACCGGACCTTTACATATCGGATGACGGCACGCCAAACCTGCTGCTGGTCAACGACGGCAAGGGCCATTTCAAGGACGTGGCGCTCCAGGCCGGCGTGGCCTTCAACGCAATGGGCGAGGCCGCCGGTTCGATGGCCGCCACCATCGGCGATTGCAACGGCGCCGGGCGCGAGGACATTCTCGTGACGCGCCTGGGCTACGGTTCGCTTTACATGGGCACGACCAACGGGATTTACGATGACCGCATGATGGCGTCGGGCCTCGGCTCGCTGACCGCGCAATTTGTCTGCTGGGGCGGCTGTTTCCTTGATTACGACAACAGCGGCAAGCTCGACATCTTCATCGCCAACGGCGACCCGCATTACCTCGTCGGCTGGGAAAGTTTGCTGCTGGAAAACCGCGGTGACGGCATCTTCACGGACGCGGCGGCCAAGGGCGGCGAGTATTTCAAAACCAAAATCAACGCGCGCGGCAGCGCCGTGGCGGATTATAACAATGATGGCCACATGGACATCATCGTCACCACGATTGGCAACCGGCCTTTCCTGCTCCACAACCGGGACAAATCCGGCAACCACTGGATTACGCTCGACCTCGAAGGCACCAAAAGCAACCGCGACGGCTTTGGGGCGAAAGCAAGGGTGACCGCCGGCGGCAAAACGTATTTCGCCGAAGCGCGCTGCGCGGCCGGCTTCCTCATGCAAAGCGACCGCCGCCTGCACTTCGGCCTGGCCAGGGCGACGAACGTGGACCGCATCGAAATCCTCTGGCCGAGCAAACAGGTCCAGGAACTGACCAACGTCAAGGTGGATCAAATCCTCAAGGTCCGCGAACCCGGCGAACGGCAATAAACGTGAACCCTGCCCGCCATTTTCAAATTGCGATTGTTGCCGCCGGCCTGGTCCTGCTGGCCGGCACCGGCTGCCGCAAGCCCGTGCCGCCCGGCGCGCTGGTCCTGACGCAGTCACCGGCCGCCGCCGCCGCGATTCCGGCAGCGGACACTCTTGATTCGCGTTATCCATCCGGCAGCCGCGTTGTGCTGGTGGAGGCGCCGCCCGGCCCGAAGCGCGTTCGAGTGCTTTCGGAAGGCCTGGCTGCCGCCGGTGATCCGGTGGTTTCCTATGACGGCCAGCGCGTATTTTTCGCGGGCAAAGCCAGCGCCACCGCCGACTGGCAGATTTATCAGGAGGATTTGGCGGGTGACCGTCCTCAGAAGCTGACCTCCATGCCCGGGGGCGCGATGAGTCCGGCGTTGCTTCTGAACGGAAGCCTGGTCTTTGCTTCACCGGTTCCAAAAATCGGCGGGGCCGATTCCCGCCAGCCGCAGTCCGCGCTTTATGTTCAATCGCCCGGCGGCCAGCCGCGCCGATTGACCTTCAGCTCCCGCGGCATCGCCGAGCCGACCATGCTGGGTGACGGAAGAATCCTGTTTGTCTCGTCGCCACCGCCGGAGTCAGGAAACTCCGCCTCCGGCCCGGCGCTGTTCACGATCAACAATGACGGCACGGAAATCACCGCCTTCGCCAGCCAGCATAATCCTGGCACGATCATCGGGCGGCCCCGGGAATTGGCTGATGGCCGGGTGGTTTATCTGGTTTCAAAGTCCGGTTCGAGTTCGGCGGAATTTGTCCGCACGGCCCGGCCGTTTCAAAGCCGCTCGCCGCTGTTTCCCGGTGTGACGGCGCGCGTCAGCTCGGTGCAATCCGCGAGCAATGGCGATTTATTGGTGTGCGCCGAAAACTCATCGGGTGCCAAAACTTCTCTGGCGCTGTTCCGCGTCAATCCCGTCGCCACCACCTTGGGCGCACCGCTCCTGGCGGATCCGGACTGGAATGATTGCGAGGCGGTCGAAGCGGCTCCGCATCCCAGTCCCATGGGCCGGATTTCGACCATGGATCCTGCGAAATCGACCGGAAAAATCCTTTGTCTGGACGCGAATTTTTCCAACAAACAACCGGACGCGACAACCCCGGCGGCAACCCATGTCCGTGTGCTCGCGGAAACGTCGCCGGGAAATATCTGCGCGCTCGGCGAGGTGCCGGTGCAGGCCGACGGTTCGTTCCTGGCGGAAGTGCCGGCCGACGTGCCGCTCGGCTTCGAGTCGCTTGATGAAAATGGCCGGGTCCTGCGGCACGAAGCGCCGATGCTCTGGGTGCGACCGGCCGAGAACCGCTCCTGCATCGGCTGCCACGAACCGCGCAACCGCTCGCCGCACAATCATCGTCCCCTGGCCGTGAGCGTGCCCATTACATCTCTGGCACGGAAAAACGCCGGGCCGGCCACAACCAAATCCAACTGATGAAAAAACGCATATCGATCATCCTGTTGATTCTGCTGTGCCTTGCCGGCGTGACGCTCTGGCTCAGGCAGAATTATTGGATTGATCACATGCGCCGCATGTCCGGCCAGAAGACCCTGGAGAAGGTGACCTGCTTCAATTGTCACCTCGTCTCCACGTCCCGGTTGCGTTGGGCACAACCCCGGCCGCATCACGACGCGCCCGCCGGCCTGGCGGTCTCGCCGGACGGCAGGAAAATTTACATCGCCCTCGATGATCGCGATGAAGTGGCCGAGGCGGACACGGCCTCGCGTCAGGTCCTGCGCCGGGTCACGGTGGCGGGCCGGCCATTTGGACTGGCCCTGGACGCAACCGGAAAAAACCTCTTCGTTACCTGCCGGGACGGCGACCGGCTGGCGGTGCTGGACACGCAGACGCTTCAGGAAACCGGTTCAATCGCCGTGGGCATGGCGCCGGTGGCCGTGACCTTTTGCCGCACTGCGGCCGGCGACCGCCTCGTGGTGGCCAATTCCATGTCGGATGACATTTCGGTGCTTTCCGTTTCGCCGTTGCAGGAATTGGGACGGCCATCGGCGGGTCGCGAACCGTTTGCCGTGGCGGTCACAGCGGATGGGACCCGCGCCTTCGTCGCCAACCGCATGGTCCGGCTGGTCTCGGTCAAAACCATTCCCGCGTCGGAAATCACCGAGATTGATCCCATGACCGCGCGCACGGTGCGCCGCGAAGCCCTCGAGTCGGCGCATCTTTCTGAAGCCATCTGCGCTGTGCCGTCGCGGTCGTGGATGCTGACGCCGCTGGTCAAGGTGCGCAATCTCGTCCCCATAACCCAGGTGGCCAACGGCTGGGTGATGTCCAGCGGCCTGGCGGTCACCGACGTCAAAAACGGCAACGTCATTCAACTGCCGCTCGACGAAGCAAACAATTATTTCGCCGATCCGGCCGGCATTGCGGTGGATCCGGCCGGCCGGCGCGCCTTTGTCGCCTCCGGTGGCGGCGACGTGGTCACCGTCGTGGATTTGGAACGCCTGGCCGGGTGGCTGGAAAAGGCGGGCCCGACAACGAAACGGGAGGCGATTTACGACATGTCGCTCTCGCCCGAATACGTCACCGCCCGCATTCCCACCGAACGCAACCCGAAGCAACTGGCGCTCAGCCCGGACGGGGACACGTTGTTTGTCGCCGAACGGCTGCAGGACAGCATCCTCGTGGTGGACGCCAAAAGCCTGGCCGTGGAGGGCCGGATCGTACTGGGCGACGGCGGGTTGAACGATCCCATCCGGCGCGGCGAACGGGTTTTTACGAGGGCGGCTTACACTTTCCAGCATCAATTTTCCTGCCGCTCCTGCCATCCCGACGGGCACGTGGACGGCCTCAGTTATGATTTTGACACGACCGGCATCGGCGACAACCTGCTCGACAACCGCAGCCTGATGGGCGTGGCCGGCACCGAGCCGTTCAAGTGGAACGGGAAAAATCCGAGCCTCGAGGTCCAATGCGGCCCGCGCTTTGCGAAGGTGCTGATGCGCACCGATCCGATTCCCCAAAAGGAATTGCTGGACCTGACGACGTTCATCAAGTCGCTGCCGCCGCAGCGCGTGATGGCCCGCAGCACGGACGGAAAATTGACGCCGGCGCAGGAACGCGGCAAGGCGATTTTCTTCGCCACCAAGACCACGACCGGCAAGGAGATTCCGCACGAGCGCCGGTGCGCGACCTGCCATCGCCCGCCGCTGTACTCAGCCCGGCTGTCGTTCGACGTGGGCACCGGAGGGATGTTCGACACTCCGCATCTGCTGGGCGTTGCCGACACCGCGCCCTATCTCCACGACGGCCGCGCGCTGTCGCTGGAGGAAATCTGGACGCTGTACAGCACCAACGACTCGCACGGCGTGACCAGCTACATGAACAAAATCCAGCTCAACGATTTGGTTGAATATCTGAAAACCCTTTGAACCGAAAGGAACATAAACCATGAAAACCTTTTTAAATCCTCTGACGCTCACGGCGGGAATGGTGTTGCTGCTTTCCTTCGCCGGCGCGCCCGGCGTCCGCGCCGCGGACACGGCGACGAACGACCTGTCCCTGCCGTTCCCGTTGATTGACCGGTTTGAAAACTTCCAGATGAAGGACGGAATGCCCACGCACAAGGCCCACTGCGTGTTGCGCGCCAGCGACGGCAAACTCTGGGTGGGCACCTACAACGGCGCGCTGGTGCGCGAGGACGGGAAATTCCGCCGCATCGGCGTCGAGGACGGCCTGAGCCACAAGATGGTTTTGTGCATGGTGGAGGACAAACGCACCGGCGACATGTGGATCGGCACCATGCGCGGGCTGAACCGTTACAGCGCCGGCCGCATCACCACCTACCTGCAAACCGACAGCGGGCTGCCGAACAACGTGATCTACGGCCTTGGCATCGTGGACGATAATCTCTGGGTGGCCACCGCTGCGGGCCTTGGGGTGTTGAATCTCAAGACCGGCGAATGGACCATTTTTGACCAAACCAACACCACCATGCACGAACCGTGGGTGTATGCGGTGGCGGGCGCAAAAGACCGCGTCTTCGTGGGCGTGTGGGGCGGCGGCATTCTCGAATACGACCTGGTCAAAAAGATTTTCACGGAATATCGCGATCCCGACCGCGACTTTCATTTCGAACTCGTCCATGACGCCGGCCCGGTCGCCGACATCACCTCCTGGGTTGCCTGGGAGGACGGCATCCTCTGGCAGGCGACCTATTTTGGCATGTCGCGCTACGACGGCTCGCGCTGGCGCACGTGGCAGGAGAAGAAATCGCCGCTCGTCTCCAACTTCGTCAATTTCATCCAGCCCCATGGCCGCGTTGCCTGGGTGGGCACCGACCGCGGCATCTCCGTGACCGACGGCAACACCTGGGTCAATTATCGCACCAATGAAAAGGGCAAAGGCATTGTTGAAATCACGCGTCCAGGCCAGCCGGTCGAGACGCGGACCATGTCCACCAAACTGCCGAATGATTTCGTCCTCGGCATCTGGGTGGATGACCAGGAAGCCTGGTTCGCCACCTCCGACGGACTGGCGCACGCATTTTTGTCCGCTCCGCCAAAGTCCGCCAAAGTTGCGGACGCGAAATAACCCGAATTTAGAAAGGTCACACATTATGAAATCAAACGTCATCATCCCCGGCAGCCAGGCGGATCGCCTGATTAACTATTCCGACGCGGAAAAAATCGCGCGCCGTGCGCTCGGCCTGCCTGCGTGCGAACCCGCGCCCGGCGGCCTCATCAAACAAGTGCCGAAAGGCCGGAAGGTGGTCAGCAAGCAGGCCATCACCGAAACGAAGGTCTTGAACGAAGCGTCGGACTACGGCGCGGCCTTCGTGCGCGGCCTGCGCGTGGACCTGCCCGGCGGCATCACGCACCTGCTCTTCAGCGGCACCGCCAGCATCGGGCCGGACGGCGAGACGCTCTACCCCGGCGATTTCCGCGCCCAACTCTGGCGCACCTATTACAACCTCACCGGGTTGCTCGCCGCCGAGGGCGCCACCTGGCATGACATGGTCCGCACGACCTGCTACATCCGTGACATCGAGCGCGACTACGGCGAATTCAATTCCATCCGCAACGAGTTTTTCCACGCGCTGGGACTGGATCCGTTCCCGGCCAGCACCGGCATCCAGGCCCGGCTTTGCCGGAGCGATCTGCTCGTTGAAATCGAAGCCATTGCGATTCTCATAAAGTAGGAGGCCCATGAAAAAAATATGCCTGATTTTGACCGGTCTTCTGGCCGTCGCACCCGCCGGCTGGTGCGCCTACGAGGAAAAAGAGGACGCCAACGTCAACACCAACTACATCGCCGAACCGGTTCTGCCGGCGGGCACGCCTGCGGCGCAACAACCGGCGGGCGCCTATCCCTACTACGGATGCGTGCCGGACGAAATGCTGCCCTACCGCAACATCACGCCGTTCTACCAATACTGGCTGACGCGCCTGCCGTTTTGGGGGCCGGGCAAGGATTATCCCGATCCGTCCGGCCTGAAAACACTCCGGGTCGGCCTGCTCAGTCCGCCGCCTTACGGCCCGGAAGCGGTCCGGGGTGAGATGAGCAAGAAAGGCGTGCTGCTCGCATTCGAAGAGGCCAACGCCGCGCGCCAGCCCGGCGAACTGCCGTTTGAGGTGATCGAAAAAGCCGACTCCCCGCAGTGGGGCAGCGCCGCGAACATCGCTGTTGAATTTGCCGACACCAATGCGCTCGCCTTCATTGGCACAATTGACGGCGATGCCACGCATGTCGCGCTGCGCGTCGCGCTCAAGATTGAAACCTTCATGGTGAACTGTTCTGATCCCGACCCGTCGCTGACTGAAACGCAAATTCCCTGGCTGATCCGCAATTTCCCCGACAACCGCCAGCAGGGTTATCTGCTTGCCAAATTGATTGTGGAAGAGCGCGGCCTGACCAAAATTGTTGTGTTTCGCGCCAACAACCGGCCCGGCCGCGTGGGCGTCCGGCCCTTTGTGGATGCGGTGCGCCGGCTTGGCCATCCCGTGTTGCAGGAAATCAATTTCAAGGACGGCGACCGCACATTCAACACGCAGGTGGCCGTCATCAAACAGGCGAATCCGGACGCCGTGGTCTTCTGGGGCAATCCCGCCGAGACCGGCCCCGCCGCGGCGCAACTGCGGGCGGCGGGCGTGAAGGCCGCGTTCTATGGTTTTGACCGGCTCGTGGACCCGCAGTTCGTCAAGCTCGCCGGTCCCGCCGTGGCGGAAGGCGCGACGGCCGCCTACTTTTTCGACCCGGACAAAACCGACCCGGCGTGGACGAATTTTGTCGCGCGGTTCCAAAAACGTTACGGCCTGAAGCCGGACATTTACGCCGGTTACGCCTACGACGGCGCGCAAATGCTAATCAATGCGATCAAGAAAGCCGGGCCGAACCGGTACCGGATTCGCGACCTGATGGCCGCCATTGACGAATACAACGGAGTTTGCGGTTACATGCGCTTCGATGCCCGCTGGGACAACATCGCGCCGATTGTCTACGCCCAATACCAGCAAGGCCGCTGGCATTACTTTCCCGAGCCAAAATCAAAGCCGACCAAGACCGCCGCGAAGTAACCAACTATAAAACCGTCGGAGACGACGCAAGGAGTCTCTGAAAGAACGAGCCTTGTCACCCCGGCTCCTACCCAGTAAGTTTTTTAAGTAATCCATGCCCTGCAAAGCACGTCCCGCCCTGGCAGCCGTTGCCCTGATGGCTTGCGCGGCGTGCCTGCACGCGGGTGAAACGCCCGCCAATAACACCAACCTCGTCATCGGCCTGCTCGTGCCGCCGGAGGAACCCGCAGCCGCCAGCCTCCGCGAGGGCGCAATGCTCGGTGTGGAACTGGCCAATCAATCTCCCGGACCGCGCGTCCGCCTGGTCATCCGCGGACGCACCGGCCAATGGGGCGCGGACGGCGTCGAAGCCGCCCGGATGGCGACCGATGACGGCGCGTTGGGTTTGATTGCGCCACCGGATGGCGCGGCATCACACTTGGTGTTGCAGGTCTCCGGCCGCACCGCCGTGCCGGTGATTTCCCTGTGCGCCGACTCCTCCGTCAGCCAGACGGGCGTCCCCTGGATGGCGCGCATCGTTCCGCGCACGGTTGAGGAAGCCAGGACGTTGTTCACCGGCATTCATGCCCGCCATTGGGCAGCCGTCATTCCGGACGGACGCGCCGGACGCGAAGCGGCCCGCGACCTCAATGAAGCCGCGACCAACAGTGGTTGTTCCATCGATAAAATGATCGAAGTGAACCGGTCGTTCACGGACGCGGCGCGGCGCGGCAGACAAATTCTGACGAATCGTCCGGACGCCGTTCTGCTCTGGCTGGACCCGGCCACCGCCGGGACACTGGCGAAAGCGCTGCGCGCCGCCGGTTTTGCCGGCACGCTGGCCGGACCGGGACGGTTGCGCTCGGCGGATTTTGCGAAGACGGCGGGTGGCGCCATGGAAGGGGTGACGGTGCCCGGTCCCATTTTGGAAAAGGATGCCACCACCGCCTTTCAACATTTCACCGACGCCTTTCAGGGGCGGTATGACCATGAACCGGACGCGACCGCGGCGGCGGCTTGTGACGCGGCCACGCTATTGATTCACATTCTGAAACAAACCGGCGACCGTCCGGCGCACGAGGCTTTTCCCATCAATTTTTCACTGGCCGGCGCAACCGGAATTTTGAGCTTTGACTCCCAGGGCAACCGAAAGGTAAATCTTCAGCTGCTCGAAGCGCATGGCGGGCAGTTCGTTCCCGCCGGAGCCGAAGCGAGTAAATAGCGGATGACAACCATGAACAAAATAAAAATGGGTCCTCCGCAAAACCGGCGTAGCGGCTTCTCGGCAGAGAGCCGCATTCTTCAATTTGCTGAAGAAATGCGGCGGTCTGCCGACCGCCGCTACGATGAAAGGGAGTTTTTCAGAGGTCTTAAAATGACTGGGGTCTCTCTCAGTTTCGTACTGGCCGGGCTGATAATTCTGGCCGGGGCCGGTTGCGGGCGGCAACCCGCCGGGCAGGCCGCGCCGCCGGAACCGGCGGTGACGTTCAAACCGCAGGAAATGGCCGATGCCCTCGCTGCCGTGATTGCCGCCGATCAGAAGACCTATGCCCTGCCGGACGGAGACGAAAACCTCATGGCGCTGCACGCCCAAAGACTGCGCCAGGCGTCCGAATCCGTTCAGCAGGTAGGCGCGGAATTTCACTACGTCCTGCGTTCGCTCTGGCCGATCAACCCGAAGAATGCCCCCGAAACCGACACGGAAAAGGTAGGCCTCCAATTCGTCCTCGATCATCCCGGCACGAATTACTACGGCAGCGAATCGCTCGGCGGCCGGCACTATTTCACCGCCGTCTATGCCGAGACGGCCACTATGAATGCCTGCGCCGACTGCCACAACCGGAACCCGGCCAGTCCGAAGAAAGATTTCAAAGTGGGCGACGTGATGGGCGGCCTGATTGTGCGCGTGCCGCTGGAGTTTTGATGGCGCTGGAAAAAATGCCACCCAAACAAAAAATGAATTCCATCAACGGCCTTGAAGTGCAATCCTGCTGAAACCATGAATCCTGTCACTGCCGCGCATATTCATCTGGCCCTGTGCCACGTCCCCATCATGGCCATCCTGTTTGGCTTGGGCTGGCTGGCCTTCGGTGTGTGGCGTGGAAGCCGCGACATCCAGAAGGCGGCGCTGGCCATGTTCGTCCTGGCTGCGGTCCTGGCCGTGCCGTTATATCTGACGGGCGGAAGAGCGGCGGGCGCGGTCAAAGGTTTGCCGGGATTTTCCGACCATATCATGGAACAACATCAGGCAGCCGCGGGAGTGACGCTGGCAGGCTGCATCGTGCTCGGAATTGTGGCGCTGGCAGGATTGATTCTCTTCCGGGGCCGGGTCGTCGCCGGCTGGTTTGGCGTGCTGTTGCTGGCGGGCGCGCTGGTGGTCGGCGGCCTGGTAATCTGGACGGCCAATCTCGGCGGTCAAATCCGCCATTCGGAAATCCGTCCTTACGACGCCCAGACGGAGTAGAAGTCATCTTCTAGATGGTGTCTGGTGGAGCGAGGCTGCTGATGACCCGCCTTTTTTTGAAAACACGGCTCGCGAGGACTCTCGCCCCACGAGGGAGGGTCGAACTGCCGCTCGGCCAGGCGGCGCGGCAGCGCCGCCCTACCGGGTTTCGGTAACAGTCATCGGACGGTCGATCAACACGTTTTCCACCTTCTGCCGGGTTCCACCCGGCCAGTTGATTTCAACACTGTCCACCTTGTCGGCGTTTCCCAGCCCGATGGTGACGGGCAGTTCGGATTGCGACAGGTAGGCGCGCGTGGGCATGACCTGCCGCCAGAGCGTCTGGCCGTTCACCCGCACCCTGATCCACGCGCCGATGGCGTCGCGATTGCTTTTGGTGCCGACGAGTTTCAGCCGGATCCAGTGGTGATGCAAATTCTGGTCGTTGCGCAACAACAGCGGCGGGCCGCCAATTTGCGTGAGCACCACGTCAAGGTCGCCATCACCGTCAATGTCGGCATAGGCCGCACCGCGCCCGACGATGGGTTGGAACAGGTCATTGCCGCATTTCTCCGGCGGCACGAGCAGGAAGCTTGCGCCCTTGCTGTCGCCGCGGTTCCAGAACAGTTGGGCGGGCTGGCGGTACTGCTGGTTGGCCTGCACGCGATTGATTTCGGGTTCCAGGTGCCCGTTGGCGGTGAGCACATCGAGCCGGCCGTCGAGATCGTAATCGAAGAAAAAGAGGCCGAACTTCAAGAGCTTCTGGCTGGCCGGACCGACGCCAGCCTGGGTGGCTTCGTCGGCAAACAGGAGCGAATCGCGCTGGGCGACGTAGAGCGCGTTCATCTCGTTGGCGTAATTGCCGATGGCGATGCCCAGCGTGTCGTCGTTGCGGAACCGGGCGGAGTCAATGCCCATTGCGCCCCGGACGAGGCCATAGGCGTCGTAGGCCACCCCCGAACGCGCGCCGATTTCCTTGAAGGTGCCGTTGTGTTCGTTGTGGAAAAGAAAATTTGGCACGGTGTCATTGGCCACCACCAGGTCAATCCAGCCGTCGTTGTCCACGTCCACCGGCGCCACCGCCAGCGATTTGGCCATCGGCAAGCCGGTGGCCGGGTCCTTGATCTGGACGCCGGCCTGCGCCGAGACGTCGGTGAAATGACCATGGCCGTCGTTGTGATACAGATACGGAAACGTGCCGGCAAAATTTCGAGGCGGGCCGTAGGCGCGCCCGATGTTGGGCAGCACGTAGCTTTTGGCCCGGTCAATCTCCGGCGACCACTGCACGTAGTTGCAAACGAACAGGTCGAGTTTGCCATCATTGTCATAATCAATGAATGCCGCGCCCGTGCTCCAATCGTTCGTCGAACCACCCACACCCGCCTCCTGGGTCACCTCGTGAAACTTGCCATGACCGTCGTTGTGAAACAGATGATTCCCGCCGACCGCCGTGATGAAAACATCGGGCAGGCCGTCATTGTCGTAATCCCCGATGGCCACGCCCATGCCATAGAAGCTCACGTCCAGGCCCGAACCTTTGGTGACGTCCGTGAAATGGCCATGACCGTCGTTGTGGTAGAGCGCCATGGTCGAAGGCGGTTTGTTCGTGGACTGGTGCCCCGGCCAATCGCAGGAGTTGATGAAAAGCAAATCCTGGCGGCCGTCGTTGTCGTAATCGAAGAACGCCACGCCGCCGCCCAATGTTTCCGGCAGCAGTTTGTCGCCATAAGCACCATTGTTGTGAACGAAGGTGATGCCGGCCTCCTTCGTGATGTCGGTGAATTTCGACACGGGAATTTCATCCGAAGCCGCGAGGACCGGCCCACCCGCAGCCAGAACCAGTGCCGCGAACGAGACACAGCAATGCCAGCCCCTGCCTTCCGCCCTCTGCCCGGAAGGCAGGTGGGAGGTGCGGACGCCCAAGTCTTGTGTCAGAGAGGATTTGTTTGGCATCTTGAAATCGGTTATAGCTTGTATCAGCAACCGGAACATCAGGCAACATGAC
>Ga0265338_10008058_pt1 | contig 12886 bp, 10 predicted proteins | sample 42126metaG_FD_193579 | JGI IMG/M metagenome (GOLD analysis project Ga0265338, IMG submission 193579) | Rhizosphere microbial communities from Carex aquatilis grown in University of Washington, Seatle, WA, United States - 4-21-26 metaG | ecosystem: Host-associated > Plants > Roots > Rhizosphere... | reverse complement strand
GTCGTGGTGTGTCTGGAAATAGCCCAACGACAGGGTTGGTTCACTCCAGGCATAGAAACGAAGCGTCCAACCGCCAGAGGCCGAATGCTCCAGCAAGGCCTCGTCGACCGCCATGTTCCACGGACCCGTCGCCGGCGGGTCGATTAGCAGGCGGCAAGTCGTCATTGGTTCCTGGTCATTTGCCACTTTCCTTCCACTTCATCATCGGCTGCCTTGTCGCCTGGACTTCGTCGGGGCGGCTGTTGAATGTGCTGTGGGGAGCGTCGTGCAGCAAGTCGGCCGGCTCCTCGGTGATGCGAAACAGCGCCTCGACAAACGCGTCGAGCGTTTCCTTGCTCTCGGTCTCGGTAGGCTCGATCATCAGCGCCTCCTTGACGATCGGCGGGAAATAGACCGTCGGCGCGTGGAAGCCGTAGTCGAGCAACCTCTTCGCGATGTCCATTGCGGAGACGTTCTTATCGGCCTTGAGCTGCGCCGCCGAGGCGACGAATTCATGCATGCATCGGTCGCCCTGGGGCACCGGAAAAATGTGCTTCACGCGGCTGAGCAGATAGTTGGCGTTGAGCACGGCGTTTTCGCTCACGCGTCGCAGGCCGTCGGGGCCGTGTGTGCGGATATAGCAGTACGCTCGCACCAGCACCCCCACGTTTCCAAAGAAGCTTCGCACCCGACCGATCGATTGCGGCCGGTCGTAGTCGAGCCGGAAGCGGCCGTCGCCGACGCGTTCAACTATGGGCACGGGAAGGTACGGGGCGAGATGGGCCCGCACGGCGATCGGCCCGGCGCCGGGTCCTCCTCCACCGTGGGGACCGCTGAAGGTCTTGTGTGGATTGAAGTGCATCAGATCGGCGCCAAAATCACCCGGCCGACTGACGCCCAGAATCGCGTTCATGTTCGCGCCATCGAGATAGATCAGCCCGCCGGCGGCGTGGACCAGCTCGGCGATCCGGCCGATTTGGCGGTCGAACATGCCCAATGTGTTGGGGTTGGTGATCATGAACACGGCGGTTCGCGCGTCGAGTTTGGCGCGTAGATCGTCGAGATCGACGAAGCCTTGCGGCGTGCTCTTGACGGTTACCGTTTCATAGCCGGCGACGGCGGCGCTGGCAGGGTTCGTGCCGTGGGCGCTGTCGGGCGAAAGGACCTTGGTCCGCTTCTGACCGAGGGCACGAAAGTGGGCCCGCGCCACCAAAAGCGCCGTCAGCTCGCCATGGGCGCCCGCCGCCGGTTGCAGAGAAACAGCGCTAAGACCGGCGATCTCGGCCAGCATGTCTTGCAGTTCGCAGAGCAACTCGAGCAGCCCTTGGAGCGTGTCTTCGCTCTGGTAAGGGTGCAAGTCGGCCAGTCCAGGCAGCGCCGCGAGCCGCTCGTTCCGCTTGGGATTGTACTTCATCGTGCAAGAGCCGAGCGGGTAGAAGTGCGTGTCGACCGACATGTTGAGTGTCGAGAGATTGGTAAAGTGCCGCACCACGTCGGGCTCGGCCAGCTCAGGCATGCGCGGCGGCTGTTCGGCCAAGGCATCGCGAGGCAACAACTCCTCGAGTGGCGATTGTGGCACGTCGCATTTGGGCAGTAGCGCCGCGCGCCGGCCGGGCTTCGACAACTCGAACAAAGGCAGGGTGGCTCGGGTGTTACGCATCGTCACGTCTTTGTAAAGGGAGTTGGTTTCGCGATCATTTCAAGCAGGTTGCCAGATCGTCGATCTCCTCCTTGGTTCGCTTCTCCGTGACGCAAACCAGGAAGCAATCGGCCAGTTCGGGATACCAGCGAGCCAACGGCACGCCCGCGAAATAACCCGCGCGGCCCGCTCCGGCCAGAAGTTCTTCGACCTGGCCATGTCGGTCGCGGATGACGAATTCCTTGAACGTTGGCCGGTCGAAGGCCGGCGACAGGCGTCCCGCCGCCGAAAGAGTGCGGGCGGCGTAGCGGGCCTTGTGCAAGCAAAGCTCGGCTACCTCCCGCATCCCACGCGGCCCCATGAGCGCCAGGTAGATCGTCGCACGCAGCGCGTACAGCCCCTGGTTGGTGCAAATGTTGCTCGTCGCCTTCTCGCGTCGAATGTGCTGTTCGCGGGTTTGCAGCGTCAGCACCCAGCAGCGCTTGCCGCGGCGATCGACGGTCTGCCCAGCAATCCGGCCGGGCATCCGCCGCACCAGCTCCTCGCGGCAGGCCATGATCCCCAGGTACGGCCCGCCAAAGGACATCGGACTGCCAAGCGATTGCCCTTCGGCCACGACGACGTCGGCACCGTAATCGCCCGGCCGCTTGAGCAGCCCCAGGCTGATCGGATCGACCGAAACGGCCAGGAGGGCCCCTGCGTCGTGCGTTACTCGGGCGATGGCCCCCATCTCCTCGATGCAGCCGAAAAAGTTGGGTTGCTGCACCAGCACGCAAGCCGTATCGGCATTGACCACCGCCGACAACTCGCTGGCCGCTAGCGTTCCCTTGGGTGTGCCGACGGTCACCAGCTCGATGCCGAGGTTGTCGAGGTGTGTAGCGAGAATCTGGCGGTACTCGGGGTGAACGCTGGCCGCCGTCACTACTCGGCCACGGCGGCCTGTGGCGCTCACGCACATGAATACGGCCTCAGCCGCGGCGCTTCCACCATCGTAAAGGCTGGCGTTGGCGACATCCATGCCGGTCAGGGTGGCGATCAGCGATTGGTACTCGAAGAAGACTTGCAGGTTCCCCTGGCTGGCCTCGGCCTGGTAAGGAGTGTACGAGGTGTAGAATTCGCCGCGCGAAGCCAAGGCGTCGACCGCGGCGGGAATGAAGTGGTCGTAACTTCCGCCGCCAAGGAAGCAGACTCGCTGTCCCGCCGTGATGTTCCGATGGGCCAGCTTGCCGAGATGGCTGGTCAGCTCGATTTCGGTCAGCGCGGCGGGCAGGTCGAGCGGTCGGCTCAGTCTCAGATCGGCCGGTACCATCTCGAATAATTTGTCGAGCGAATCGATGCCGATTGCCGCCAGCATCGCCTGCTGGTCTTCCGTCGTGTTGAGGATGTAGGGCATGCTTCTAGTGCTCTTCGGCGCATTGTTTCTCGTATGCCGCCTGATCGAGCAGCGATGCCAGCGACGTCTCGTCGGTGAGCTTGACCTTGATCATCCATCCCTCGCCATACGGATCGGCGTTCAGCGTTTCCAGCTTTTCTGAAAGCCCTTCATGGACCGCGATCACGTCGCCTTCGACCGGGCTGTAAAGGTCACTCACGGCCTTGACCGATTCGATCTCGCCGAACGGCTCACCGGCCTTGAGACGGCGGCCGACCTTAGGTAATTCGACGAAGGTCACGTCGGTGAGTGCCTCCAAAGCGAAGGCGGAAACGCCGATGGTTGCGACCTTCGCGCCGGCGTCGGTCTCGACTCGGACCCATTCATGGGTTTTGGCATAGTGCAGGTTCTTAGGCGTCACGGGCAACTCCCTTGGGAAGAACTTATGGCTTACGACGATAGAACGGCAGGGCCGCGATCCGCGCCGGCTCGGGCCGGCCGCGCACGTCGATCATCACGTCGGTGCCGGGTGCGGCAAACGCAGGCTCGACATATCCCATCGCGATCGGTTCGTCCAGCGTAGGCGAAAACGTGCCGCTGGTCACCCGGCCGATCGTCCGCCCATCGCTATTGGGCGCGGCGGCCAGGATCGCGTAACCTTCGCGCGGCGCCCGTTTACCGGCCGCCACCAGGCCCACTCGCCGCGGCTGCGACTTGTCATCCTTCAGCCTTGCGAGCGCGTCACGGCCCGTAAACGACCGTCCTTCGAGATCGACCGCGAACTCGAGTCCGGCCTGGTAGGGATTGATCGTCTCGGAAAGCTCATGCCCGTATAGCGGCATCGCGGCCTCAAGCCGTAGCGTATCGCGGCAACCCAGTCCGGCGGGCACGGCCCCTGCCGCGACAAGCGACTCCCAGATTCCCACGACAACCCGCGCGCCAACGATCAGCTCGCAGCCGTCCTCTCCCGTGTAGCCGGTGCGGCTGACGATGCCTCCGTGTCCCGCGATGGCGGCTTCGCGACCGGCGTAATACTTCATCGCGGCCAGCTCCACATCGACCAATGGTTGCGTGAGCTCCAAGGCCTTTGGTCCCTGGACGGCGATCATCGCCCAATCGTGCGTGACATCGGCCATGGTCACGTCGGGAGCTACCGCGAGGCGTGGGGTGATCCACTCGATAATCTTTGGGCGGTTGCTGGCATTGACGACCAACAGGTGGTACGGCTGCAAGGCCGCGTCGGCAAGGCGGTAGACAAGCACATCGTCGAGGATGCCGCCGGCGTCGTTCGTCACGAGCCCGTAGCGGATACGTCCGGGCCGCATATCGCTCACGCGACGCGTCACGAGACGATCGAGAAAAGCCGCGGCGCCGGCCCCGTCGAACCGCAGGCGGCCCATGTGCGAGATGTCGAACACGCCGGCGGCGGAGCGGGTGGCCTGGTGCTCGGCCACGATCGACGCGTATTGGACCGGCATCGACCAGCCTGCAAAGTCGACCATGCGCCCGCCGTGCGAGGCATGCCAGGAGGTGAGGGGAGTCTGGGCAAGTGTAGGGGTCATCTCGAACTTGGTACGACGTCTACGATCGAATTGCGAAATATCAGGTTCATTCCGGCCCCGCTGGCAATGGCAGAACCAGAGAAGACGCCATTGTACCGGACGATCGCGCGGTTGCCAGGGAGCTTCACGGGCGAGCCGGTTTCTTGAGCACCTCCCGTAACAGCTCCATCAACCGTGGCACGCAAACGTCGAGACTGTATTTCTCGCGAATCAACTCAACCCCCTTGGCCCCGAGTGCGTGGTAATCGCGCGGGCTATCGAGTACCTGGCAGGCCGCGTCGGCGAAACCGTCGATGTCGAAGAAATCGACCAGAAGGCCCGTCTGTCCGTGTTCGATCAGTTCGCGGACGGGTGGCGTGTCGGAGGCGAGGACTGTGGCGCCACACGCAAGGGCGTCGAATAGCGACCAGGAGAGGACGAAGGGCACCGTCAGGTAGACGTGTAAGTCGCTGATTGAAAGTAGCTGCGCCAATTGCGAGGGGGGCAGAAAATCGACGAAGGCAAACCGCGCGAGATCGTACTCATCCTGCGCTAATACCCACTTCTTAAACGAATCGCCGACGATCACCTTATGGTCGCCGCCGTAACAGATTTCGTCCTTCCCGGCGACGACGAACAGCACGTCGCTCCGCCGCTGGCAGATCCGCTTTGCCATCCGCATGAAGATATCGAATCCGCGGAGCGATTCGAGGCCCCGCGACGCGTAGGTCACAATCTTGACATCGTCGGGCACGCCGCGCCCGGCGACCTGCCGCGTCACATTGGGCCGGCGGCGCCAAAACTCGGTATCGACGCCATCGAAGATCACCCGCACCTTGTCGTGGAACATGCCCGGCAAACGGTCGCGCTGCCAGCGCGTGGGGCTGTAGCCCGCATGGCAGTTCTCCAAGTCGGCCAGCAGCATCGCGTTGCGGGTGTAGGTCCGCAGCAGGTCGATCTGGGGATTCGGAAAATCGGGCCGGAAATCCATATCGGATTGGTGTGCGCGGTAGAAGTACTCGAAGTAGTTGACGATCGGCGCGTCGTAGAGCTCGCGGAGGTAGATCGTCGAGCCGAAGCCCGAATGGCCGACGATCAGGTCGGGCTTGATATCGGGCCGCGCCTTCAGGGCCTCGAACACGGCGTGCGCATGCCAGACGGCGTTCTCGAAGGTGCGGCTGCAGTAATGCGTATTGTCGGTCGCGCCACCTTGAAGCTTGTATTGAACGCACTCGACCCCGTCCACGTCACGCGGCGCCATTTGCGAGACGAACGTCGCGCGGCACCCGTGCTGGCGGACCAGGTGCCGGGCAATGTGGCCAAACTGCGCGGGAAACGTCTTATGGACGAAGACGATGTGCATGTCTTTGGTCAGTAGTCAGTGGTCGTTTAGTCATTTGTCAGTGGCAACGAGGTTAGCATTTGGAACCTGAATTTTCATTGCCCACCACCTAATGCGTGTCCCCAAACTCCTAAAGCCTTTTCTCACCGCCTAGCCCTGTTTTCCCATTTTGCCTAGTTCGTGTCAGCGGAAACGTCCCCTCAAGCCGCAACGGCCAAACGACCGATACCAGAGCTACATAACGCCACGGCTGGTGCTGCGCGCGGGACCGGCAGCCCGCCTTGGATTCACTTGCCGGTGGCGTTATTCACGTCGAGGCTCGTGCGATGCGGTTGGTCTACGCATTGGTTGGTGGGATCACGCTGGCGCTAGCGTCAAGCGGCGCGCTGGCGTTTCCGAATCCGGAAGCACCCACGGACGCGAAGCTGCCAAAGCTGCAGTACCTCAATTCCGACACGATGTCCATCGGAATCGCCGCGGCGGTACCGGATCGTGGCGGCGCGCAACCGATCGAAGTGCAGTTGCACGTTTCGGACGATCAAGGCAAGCATTGGAATAAGGTCCAGGTGGTTGATCCAAAGGACAAGAAGTTCATTTTCAAGGCCCCGCACGACGGCGAATACTGGTTCATGTCGCGGACCAAGTACCCAGGCAACAAGCTCCTACCCAATGAGCCCCCCCGCCCCATGTCGCGAGCGATGATCGACACGGTGCCGCCGACCTTGGACCTGTTGGCCGAACGCGGTGAGGGGGACGAGGTGCATGTTCGCTGGAACGCGACCGACGCGAGCTTGGATCCCGCGAGCCTCAAGATCGAGTATCAGGCGGAAGGCGCCGACACGTCGTGGCGACCCGTCGCGCTCGACAGGCCGCCGAACGGGACAAAGGGAGATTATCGCGGCGAGATCGACCTCGTACCGCAGGGCACGACGGGCCAGATCACGCTTCGCGCCGTCGTTCTGGATCTGGCCAAAAACGCCATGACGACCGAGCGCCTCGTGCCGCCGCCGGGAACAACCACCGATCGTCGTGCTCAAAGGACCACAAAGGCCAAGGTCACAAAGTGGGAGCCCGTGCAAAGCGAGCGTTTCCCGGGTCAGGAACCCGAACACGAGAGACCGGCCGACGGCCCTCCTTCAGGCATGTCTGCCCAGTATCCCGGCGATACGCCCGAGGCCGAACCGATTGCTCCCGGAAAACCAGCAGGCGACCGACGTCATCCGCTCGTTTCGGCGCATGACGATCATGATGCGGAGGAGATCCCAGCACCCCGACACGACGGCCACCGCACCGTGGCGGGGCAGTTACGTCAGCCCACGGACCCGCCGTATTTTGAACACGGTTCCGCGGATGACGACGATCTGAATCAAGACTTCCAGGGCGAGTTGTTGCCCTCCGGGGTGCATCCGCACTTTGTCAACACGCGAGAATTCGAAATGATGTACGACGTCGAGGAAGTCGGTTCGTCGGGCGTCGCGCGGGTCGAATTGTGGGCCACGCGCGACGGCGGACGCAATTGGGAGAGCTTCGGCGAAGACGACGATTGTCAAAGCCCGATGCTGGTCGAGGTGGATGAAGAAGGGACGTATGGTTTCCGGGTCGTGATCGAGAACGGCGCCGGCCGCCGTGGATTGGCCCCTTCGCCGGGCGATCTGCCCGACGTATGGGTGGGCGTCGATCTCACGAAACCGCGCGCCCGGCTGATATCGGCCGAGCAAGGGGCTGGTGAGGAGGCCGGCGAACTTGTGATCACCTGGGAAGCCGACGACGAACGGCTGGGTGCCCGGCCCATCGCTCTGTCGTTCAGCGATTCGCCCGGCGGACCGTGGACCACGATCGCTTCGGGCTTGAAGAATACGGGCAGTTACGCCTGGCGACTCGACCGCCGCGTGGCTGACCAAATCTACCTGCGGCTCGAGGTCCGCGACGAGGCCGGCAACATCACGACGATCGAACCGCCCGACCCCCTCTCGATCAACCGCGCGCGTCCGCAGGGACGAATTCGCGACATCCGCGCGCGTGACGATTCGGCCCAGGGGCCGCGAAGGATCCACAACTTCATGCGGTGAGTTCAATGCCGCTTGAACGGTAAGGCACCGCGCGAACGAACCGATTGTTTCGATTGCGTTCCCAAATGCGACATCGGCGAATTGGGACCGGGCGCGGTCACAACTTCCCCTTCCCGCGAAAAATCCGGCAATTGGGAAGCCGCCTCTTAAGCTCGGTGACTCCCGCCTCGGTGACCTGAGTCTCATCGACATCGAGGGTAGTCAGTCTATCCAGGCCTTCGAGGTGCGAAAGATCGGCGTCGGACACGCGCGTCGCGTCCAGATTCAGCTTGCGGAGGGTTCGCAGGCGCTTCAAGTGCGCGAGGCCCGCACCCGATACGGATGTCCCGCGGAGACTCAACAATTCAAGTCCGGTTAGCGCAGCAAGATGAACCAGTTCGGCGTCGGTCACATTGGTTTTGCCGAGATCCAATAGTTCGAGCTTCCTGAGGTCGGCGAGGTGAACGAGCCCATTGCCGACCATGTGAGTCCCGCGGAGGTCCAGGTGTCGCAGGTCCTTGAGCATCGCCAAGTTCTTCAACCCAGTATCGGTCACCTTTGTCCGTGCAAGGAGTATTGTCTCAAGAGAAGTGAGATCCTTGAGGCCGACGAGGCCTTCGTCGGTGATGGTGCGTGGAAGCGATAGCACTTTGAGACTGCTCGTCCCCTCCAGATGGACCAGTCCGGCACCGGTTACCTGTGCATCGGCGAGAACGAACTGTTCAAGGCGAGTCAGATTGCGCAAGTGGACCAGCCCTGCGTCGGTAATGCTGGTTCCTTTGAGATAAAGCGATTTGAGGTCTTGTAACCCCGCAAGATGGCGCAGGCCTTCGTCGGATATCTTATTGCTGCTTAGATGCAACGTTTCGAGCCGGCGCAGCGGCTCGATGTGCCGCAACCCCGCGTCGCTCGCAGACGCTTTGACGTAGAGGTGCCTGAGTGACTTGAAAAGACCGGCTCGGGTCATCGCGACATCGGGCTTGCCTGGGAGGATCGTGATTTCTACAACCTCCGCAAAGAAGTTATCACCGACTAGCTTGCGCGCCCACACAGGCCCGGGGGGCTCATTGGTTGAGTTGAGCCTCACCCGTGGGTCCGTTGGCTCATAGTCGAATCTGACGCTGGCGTGCAACTCCCTAAGCGCCGAGACGGCCTCCCGTTCGAGTCGTTTGTGTTCTATTTTCAACGACAGCCAAAAGAACGGGACGGCCGCAATAACGACGATCACGAAGAGCGATCGAAGACTGAATTGGAACCAATGCCGCTGGAAATGGACGATGCCGATGAATTTGGCAATCCATTCAAACATGGTCATCGCTCTGATGCGCCTGCCGTCAGCCGGCGATGGGCAATCGTTTCGTCGCCGACTGCCATCTTGCCGGAAGAAGACTCGCTCTACGCGGGCACGAATGGGGCGTCGTTTCGTCGCTCACTGCCATTATGGTATGCGCGCATCCCATGGTTATACCTAAACTTGGCACGACGAGCACGGACGTGCGGCGTTCGGTCGTGGTGCCAAACGGGTAGTGGGGCATCAGGTGCGTTGCTGGGCCGATCTCCCACTACCCGGCGTTCGGCCGGGCGGCAGCGCGAGCAACGGCGATAACCAGACCTTAGCGCGGCGTTTGACCCTCGGCCTGGGTGCCGTCGCGAAACAGCCTCTGGGAAAGCAGGTACAAGTCGTTTTTCCATACCGGCCAGGCATGGCTGCCTGAATCGACGTGCCAGACGTGCGGCACCTTCTCTCGTTCCAAAGCGTCGTGAAGCGCTTGGCTTCCTTCGATCAGCCGGTCGGCATTGCCGCAAGACAGCCAGAGCAGGCGCAGTTGCTGGCGACTTGTGGCGTCGCCAATGCGTTCGGCTTGCGGACCGAAAAGCGCCGAGGAAAAGCCCCCGACCCAAGCGAAGGTGTCGAGGTGCGCCAGCCCGATCGAAATCGCCTGCCCTCCTCCCATCGACAAGCCGGCGATGGCACGGTGCTCGGCGTCAGGCTGCACCGCGTAATGCGATTCGATGAACGGCAGAATGTCATGCAAGAGATCGTTTTCAAAGGCGTTGTCACGGCCCAATCGACGATCGTTGCCGGGGCTTCGCACGGAGCCGTTGGGCATGACGACGATCATCGGCGCGAGCTTCCCTTCGGCGTACAGGTTGTCGAGGATGACATTGGCCGATCCTCTCCGTTGCCAGCCCGTCTCGTTGTCGCCGGCGCCGTGCAACAGGTACAGCACGGGATATTTGCGGTCAGGCGCATAACCCGGCGGCGTGTAGATGACCATTTTTCGTTTGCCGCCGACCGACTTCGAGTCGTATTCGACCGTCTCGATTTGCCCCCGGGCAATGTCCTTTCCCTCGACGTCAAACCCCGCCGGCGCGTCGCCGCCCGAGGCCGGCAACGAAGGAGTGATCGTCAAGCCGCCGCTCGGCGCCGGGAATTTGAACTCCGCCCCCTTCAGTTCCGTCAATTTGTTTTGCTGGTCGGCAGTCAAGACGAGCAGCATGTCGGCATCGGCCTTCCTACGCCGCTCTTGCATTTGTGAAAAAAGCTCGCGCCGCTCGTCGTCCGACATATCCTGGAAATTCCGCGCGCCGGCGCCGGAATTGCGCGATTCTTCTTGAATCGCACGGAGCTTGTCTCTCTGTTCCGCCGAGAGGCCCAGTTGGTCGGCGACCTCGGTACGGGCCAGGGCCGTGACCCCTTCGCGCTGCAAGCGCAGTTGGTTGAATCGGGTAAACTGCGCCTGATCCAGAATGGTCGCGATCTTCTCGACGACCTTGCGGCGGGCTTCTTGAATCTTCTCGCCGGCTTCGGCAAACCGCTTGGCGCGCTCTTCCTCCGGAAGGTTCTGGAGTTCTTGGAAGTTGCCGAACAAAGCCCGCGTCTGTTCTTGTTGCGCCGCTAGGAGCTCATCGATCTGTTTGCCTTGTTCCTCCGTGGCGGCAAGCTCTTTGCGAACCTCCGGCATCGCCAGCAATGTGGCCGGGGATGCGTCGGCGCCACGCATTCCTCCAAAGCCACCACGACCAAAACCACCGGGGCCGCGCCGGGCTGGCGGTTGAGCGGAGACCGCGGAAGCAATCAGTAGAATTAGAAGCCCACCGACCAACGTCCGTTGCGGCACCATAAGATCGCCTTTCGAGTAGTGTTAGCTGCCCGGGAACAATCTAGTGCGGCGGCCATCAGCGAACGTTACATCTGGGCGGGCGGGGTTCGACAAAGGCGGAATGACCGCTCGACGCGTTTGCTCGTCGAGCCTGCTTCATCCGTTGTAATACGCCACGCAACAGACGATCACCACGGCCACTACGAACAGCGAAGAAAAGCCGCAGACTCTGACCACCAGCCGATCGCGACGTGCCAGGTTTTCCCAGTGCGGCGTGTTGAGTTCGGCCATGCCTTTGATTCTTTCTTCCACTGTTCACCTTCCCTTGGTTTGAGCCGTTAAACCGGGAAACGCAAGGTTTGCCGTCCTTCGAGGTTACTTCGACGATCGACGGCGGAAGCAAGTCGAGCTTCAGCATCTTTCCGTTCCGGTGCCGCATTGTACGGCTTTTGAACGCCAGGGATATGGCAGTGGCCGTTGTATTGGGGAGTTTCTTGGCACCGAAGGATGAACCGGCTACGCCCTGTTCTCCCCCAGGAATTCCACGAGCAACCGGTTCACGCGCTCGGGCTCCTCGTGGTGCACCCAGTGCGTGGCCTCTTCAATGAGCTCCAGTCGGCCATCAGCGCAGAGGTCGACACTCGGTTGGGCGGCTTCGCGGCCGATAAACTTGTCGCGCGCACCCCAGATCATGAGCGCTGGAGTCGCAATCTTCTCCGCTCCCATTTCGCCCAGGCCTCTCCAGAAGTTGGCACGGTACCAGTTGACCATCGCCGTAAAAGCTCCGGGCTGCGACCAGGCATTGCGGTACTGCTCAATATCGGCGTCGCTGAACGTGCCGGGCCGGCTCGATTCGAGCAAGCCTTCGACCATCGTTTGCCAATGGTTCCGACGCGCAACCCATTCCGGGAGCGAAGGGAATTGGAAGGCAAACATGTACCAACTGCGCAGCAGTTGTCGAGGGCTTCGACGCACCAGCGCCATGAATACCCGCGGATGGGGCACGTTGATAACCGCTATCCGATCGAGGCGATCTGGATAGAGCGAGCCAAGGCGCCAGGCGACCGCCCCGCCCCAATCGTGCCCGATGACCGCCGCTTTCCTCCGGTCGGCGGCGTCGATCAGCCCTACGACGTCTTCGGCCAGCGCGTCGAGCCGGTAGGCGTCGCGACCGCGCGGCTTGTCGCTGGTATTGTAGCCTCGCTGGTCCGGCGCCCAGACGCGGTAGCCCGCCTCAACCAACGGGCCAATCTGGCGTCTCCAGCAGTACCAGAACTCCGGAAAGCCGTGCAGCAAAATCACGAGCGGCCTTTGCTCCGGTCCCGCGGCGACGACGTGCAACCGGACGCCGTTGGTCGAAATCGTCAGGTGATCGAGGTTGGGGAGCACGACGAGTTTGTTGACCTATGGGACTTTTTGGCAAGGCAGGGGAAGTAGCCCCTTCACCGTTGTAACACCCCGCGCCAGTTCCTACACTGAGTCTCTACCCAGCCCCAACTGTCGAGGTAAACGATGAAAACACGGTACTTACCGCTCGTCGTCCTGGCCTTTGGTTTCTTCTTCTCTCTCGTCGCCGGCGCCGCCGACTGGCCGCAATGGCGCGGGCCCCTACGCGACGGCGTGTCGCGCGAGACGGGCTTGTTGCACCAGTGGCCGGAGGGTGGTCCCAAGCTGCTTTGGCAAGTCAAGGATATCGGCCTTGGTTACTCAACCCCCGCGGTGGTCGGTGGCCGGCTCTATCTGCTGGGTAATGAGGGAATGGATGACGAATTCGTCGAGGCGCTCGATGTCAACGACGGAAAGCGGGCGTGGTCGACGCGCCTTGGCAAGGTCGGCCCGAACCAGGGGCCGCTGTACCCCG
>Ga0265338_10008056_pt1 | contig 12888 bp, 10 predicted proteins | sample 42126metaG_FD_193579 | JGI IMG/M metagenome (GOLD analysis project Ga0265338, IMG submission 193579) | Rhizosphere microbial communities from Carex aquatilis grown in University of Washington, Seatle, WA, United States - 4-21-26 metaG | ecosystem: Host-associated > Plants > Roots > Rhizosphere... | reverse complement strand
GGATTCTCCTCGGCTCCCTGGGGGTAGCTCTCCTCGACAAGGCAGGTCTGCGATTCAACAACCAGATCCTTTCGCTCGTATTCGGCGGCTCCTCACTCCATGTCGCCATCTCGAACGGCAATATCGTACTGTCGTGTGCCGCCTCGCTCATTCTCGGCACGGTCGCGTGGGTGTACCCGGTTCGTCTGGCGCTGCGGATTCCCCCCGTTCGCGCCATTCACACGGTGTGATGGCAGGCATGACGATTCAGATCGCGTTTCGGAATTTCACGCGCAACAGCCGCCGCTTCATACTGCTCGGGCTTTCCGCCTCTGCGGGCTTCTTCTTCGTCTGCACCGTTCAGAGCCTTGTTGCGGGTCTTTCAAGCCAGATCAACACGCGCGGCGCCCGCTATTATGGCGGGCACGTCATCATCAGCAGGGTGGAAGGCGCCGCACCTGTTACCCCGGCTGCCGCCGAGGACCGTTTCATAGGGGAGGCGATTTCCCGGGCCGGAATCCATCCTGCAGCGATCTCCCACCGGACTCACCTCGGGTCGCAGGGGGTCGTGTTTTCCAACGGTGAATCGGTGCAGATCCGGCGTGTAATCGGCATGGATTGGTCCACCGAGGGCCCCAAGATCAGCGGGCTCCAGTTTGTGTCCGGCAGGCCGGAAGAGATGAAGGAACCGGGCGGGGTTTTGATCTCTGAGGTGACCGCGCGGCTGCTCCGAGTCCGGGTGGGAGACCAGATCATTCTGCAGGTCAACAGAGATGCGGGCGCACTCAACACGCTGCCGCTCGTAGTGAAGGCCATATTTCGAGAGGTGAGCATATTCGGATACTACACCGTGTACATGGACCGAGGCGTTCTCAACCGCGCACTCGGAAAAGACCCTGACTCCAGCGCCTCGTTCGGCCTGTACCTGGACGACTATCGAACGGCGGGCAGGATATCGGCGGCTCTTTCCAGGGCCCTGGACGGCCGCTATACGGCAGTGCCGGTTGTGACCTTCATGCCTGAGATCGGCACGATGCTGAAGGCCCTGACCGTGGTCAGCTATGGCATCCTTGCGCTCCTGTCCCTTGTCATTGCCGTGGGCATTCTGAACATTTACCGGGTGATCATCTATGAGCGCACCAGGGAGATCGGTACGATGCGCGCTATTGGAGTGCAGAGATCGCAGGTGCGGAACATAATTCTCTGCGAGGCGATTTTCCTCGCCTTGTGCAGCGTCGCTGCGGGTCTTGCATGCAGCATTCTGGCGCTGTCGGCTGTTTCCCAGATCCAGCTGAGCGGCGCCTCCGGGTTCGACATCTTCCTGGACCGCGGACACCTGAGCTGGATCCTGTATCCTGAAAACGTGGGAGTCGACGCAATGCTGATTGCCCTGATCACCCTTTTCGGCGCCCTGGGTCCCGCCCGATCAGCACAGCGGATCGAGCCTGTGGTTGCAATTCGGGCCGAATGAAGAGGAGCATATGAGAGTTCAGTCCCGTGCAGCGCGGATTTGCCTGCTTCTCGCCCTATCTGCGGGAGCCATAGCGAGGCCTTGTCCAGGAGGAGCGCAGGCTGCCGCCAGCACCCCCGATCTTGTCCAGCTGCTCAAGAAGGCCGACTCCCTGGTGACTTTCCCTGATTCCGATTTTTCCGCTCAGTACACCTTCATACAGGAATCCCCCGGCCAGGGGACGAACTCCAAACAGGCCATGGTGTTCAGGCGGGATAAGAATAACACATACCTCATCGTCATCGTGAAGCCGGAAGAAGACAAGGGAAAAGGCTACCTCAAGTCAGGAAACAATCTCTGGTTTTATGACCCCGTGTCCCGCAGGTTCACATTCACGAGCGCGAAGGACCGGTTTCAGAATATGAACGCCCGCAATTCGGATTTCACGCGTTCCAATCTTGCAGGGGACTACAAAGTGACGGGGTCCACCCGGCAGACGCTGGGCAAATATGACTGCTGGCTCCTTGATCTCCAGGCGACGAGTGACGACATCACCTTCCCGAAAATGAAGATCTGGATCGACGAATCAGGCCTGGTTCGAAAGACGGAAGATTACAGCTATTCCGGCCAGCACGTAAGAACCGTGGCCTTTCCCAACTACCAGCAGATTGGCACGAGGTATATCCCCCAGACGGTCGTGATTTTCGATGAACTGCGGGGTGCCACGATTAATGGCACATTTGTCAATGAGCGGACCACATATACCATCGCTCGACCGTCGCTTGAACGTTTGCCCGACGCGACCTTCACAAAAACATGGCTGGAAAAGCTTGGTGAGTAGGGCATCACACCAATGGATCGGCTTTGCGTGCCTGCGGAGGGCCGCGTGCATCGCGGCACTCGTCTGCCTGCTGGCGGCCGGGCTTTCCGCGCAGTCCCAGACGAGCCCGGACAACCCGGACAGCCTCTTCAACGACGGCACCTCTGCCACTCCGCCTATTGAGGGCCAGCAGGCGCCGGAAACGCCGGCAACGGCCTCGATACGTCCCGATGATCTTCTCCGCGACGACAAGATCCACTTTTTCGGATCGGTGGACATCTACGGCCTGGCCGGACTCGGCTGGTCGCAGTTTCCCCAGCTGGCTCATCTGGGAGACAATTTCGGCCCGGAGGGCGGCGGTTCCCTTACGACGAATATCGGCTTTGAAGTTCGGCCGGCCAGTGAGCTGCGGATCCGCGGCACGCTGAGCTACTATTTCCCGACCGCAGGACCTTTGTTCTCAGAGATGATCGTAGACTACTCCATCCTGAACAGCGTCTTCTTCCGTGTCGGGTCCTTTGCCTACACCTGGGGCAATTCCCAGTTTTTTCAGTACGCCAATCTCCCTGCCCGAAGCCTCCCGGGATGGGTGGGGACAACCAATTTGCCCTTCTGGGAGCAGACGAATCTCCTCACCAGCGCAGTGACGGAGACAGTGCCTGTCACTTTGAAAATGAACATACCGTTCGGCCTCAACGGACTTACATTCCTTGCCCGGTTCGACCTGGCAAACTACTTCCCCAATCCTTCCTCACCCAATCCGAAGGACGCCGGGTATGGACTCCAGTATGACATGGTGACGGGTCCTATAGAGTGGAGCGTTGCCGGATTCTGGCAATACCTCCTTACTCCTCGGACTTTGCTGGCGATGAAGACGACCGTAAGCGGGTTTGACATCTCCGCGGAAATGATCATGGCCTACCCGGCACGGTTTACTCTTTCCGGCATTTCTACGGTCAGCACGACAGGAGGCGGTATCTTCGTGGGCGGCGAGCTGCAGCGGATCTATCCCACGGCCGTCATCGGGCTGTCCCGGGAGTGGACGGACGCGCATATCAAGTTCTATGCGGAATACGCATACAACGGGGAGCGTGATTCCGGCACCTCCTGGCTCGCTGACGCGACCGGCCCTGGAGGCCACAACTCGGCCGCAGTTGTCCGCTTCAACCAGCTTGGTCCGGCGGGCCTCGCTTTCAATCTGCTCTGGCAGCAGAACTGGACGGATGGATCGGCGCTCATCGCGCCATTCCTGGAGATTTCTCCCGTGGCTCTGACGACAATACAGATCGGGCTCCCGGTCATCTTCGGCCCCAACAACGGCGAGGTAGTGAATAATCGTCTGGTTCCCGGCGGCAAGCGCGTCGAGCTCCTGATCCTTGTGAAGCTCAGCGCCAGCTTCAGGCAGTAGCGCGATGTCCGGCAGGTTGATTGCGATCATCGGCGGAGCAGGCTTCATTGGAACTGAGCTGGTCCGGCAGTTTCTCCAGAAGGGCGAGAAGGTGCGCATCGTGGACAAGAGAACCAGCGCCACCTATCCTTCGCTCTGCCGCGCCGCCGACGTGAGAGATGCTGCCGCGCTGCGCGCGTCTCTCCAGGGTGCCGATATCGCGTACAACCTCGCTGCGGAGCACAAAGACAACGTGAGGCCGCTCACACTCTACGACGAGGTGAACGTGGAGGGCGCGCGAAATGTCTGCCGGATCGCCGCGGAACTGGCTATCCGCGCGATTGTGTTCACGAGCTCTGTCGCCGTCTATGGCTTTGCCGCCCCGGATACAGATGAAAAAGGCCCGCTCCATCCCTTCAACGACTACGGCCGGACCAAAAAGGAAGCTGAAGGCGTTTACCAGGAGTGGCTGAATGGCGGCACGGGACGCATGCTGACGATCGTGCGCCCCACGGTCGTGTTCGGACCTCGCAACAGGGGGAACGTCTACAACCTTCTCCGGCAAATGGCATCAGGACGATTTGCCATGATCGGATCGGGAAAGAATGTGAAGTCGATGGCTTTTGTCGAAAATGTGGCGGGTCTCCTTGCGGCCGCCGCAGACTTTGGACCGGGCGGGCATCTGTTCAACTACATCGACAAGCCCGACCTCTCGATGAACGAGCTGGTTGTCCTCGTGAAGCGATGCCTGGGATTGCCCGCGCGCATAGGGCTGCGAATACCCTATGCCGCCGCATACCTCGGGGGCCTTGCAGCGGATGGTGCGTCGAAAGTCTTCAGGAGAGAGCTTCCCATCAGCGCCATCAGGGTCAGGAAGTTCTGCGCAACCACCCAATTCGGGTCCTCCCGCCTGGCCGCAACCGGGTTCGCGCCGCCCGTGTCCCTCACCGAGGGACTTGCGCGCACCATCGCCTATGAGTTCCTCGGCGGCCGGGAGAAAGACCCGGAGCACACCACATTGTTCGAAAGCGAGTAGGAGTCGAAATAGATATGTAACAGATTCAGAAAGGAGAATGTGAAATGAAACGTGCGCTTCTGGTCGGAATCAATGACTATCCGGGTACGCAGAACGATCTCCATGGCTGCGTCAATGACATCACGAACCTGTATGACGTGCTGGTGAAGTACTTCGCCTTCGCCTCCACGGATATCGTGATGCTCTCGGATAAGCGCGCAACAAAGCAGGCCATCCTGGATGGGCTCAGAGGGCTCATCGCGAAAAGCGGGGAAGGGGACAGCGTTGTGTTCCATTATTCAGGCCATGGGTCGCAGGTGCGGGATACGGAAGGAGACGAGCTGGCGGACGGCCTGGACGAGATTATCTGTCCGTGGGACTTCGACTGGAACGGGACGTACATCAAGGATGATGATTTTGCCGGCATTTTCAGCGGCCTTGCCAGGGGAGTGTCACTGGAAGTCATCCTCGATTCGTGCCACTCGGGAACCGGAACACGTGAGATGATAATCGACAGGACGAGCCTGTGCGGTCAGCAGACCGGGTTCCTTGATGAAAAGGCGCTCTGGGCGAGCAGTCATTGCATTCGGCCGCGGTACCTGGCGCCTCCGGCGGACATCGCGCTCCGGGCGGATGACATTTTCGGGGACACGCTGAAAACGCGCCGCATCGGGGAGGACGCGGCCCTGAATCATGTCTTGTGGGCGGCCTGTCGTTCTGACCAGTATTCCGCTGACGCTGATGTCGGAGGAAGGCCGGGGGGTGCATTCACTTATTTCTTCTGCAGGCACATCAGGGACACGGCGGGGAAGGTGAACCGGTCGGACCTGATCAAGCTGGTGCGGGCCTCCCTGAAGCACGAAGGATTTTCCCAGGTGCCTCAGCTCGAATGTCCGGAGGATCACAGGAAGACAGAAGTGTTTGACTAGGCAGCGCCCGCCGCCGCCGAGGAATCTCCCCTGGCGTTCGAGCCAAAGAGCAGCGCCGCACCCGCATAGACCACCGCCACCCCCAGGAGGACAGCGCTGAAACCAGCGGAAGTGGAGATGATACGGGTAAGGACCGAGCCCGTGACCGAAAGCGCGCCGTTCATTCCCCATGCCCACGGCAGGATCGATTTTCTGTTCGCGGACAGGACCGCCAGGCCCGTGGGGAACGGGACGCCAAGAAACAGGCCGAAAGGTGCAATGAAGCCGGCTGCAATCAGCGCCTTGAGCGGAAGAGAAAGTCCGAGTCCGGCCTTGAGAATGGGCGACAGACCGAATTGATAGAAAAGAACAAAAGCCACGATGCCGCTCACCGCGGTCATGACAAGTGAGCGGCCGTCCGCCTTCAACTTTCCCGCAGCCAGGCTGCCGAGGCCGGAGGAAATCAGGAGAACGGTGATGACAATGGAATTGGCATACACGGGATCGGCAAGGAAGAATACGAATCGCTGAATGAGGAATATTTCCGCCATCATGTAGCCGATGCCCAGCGCGCCGTAGTAGGCAATCACTCCCAGCGTGCCCCGCTGCCCGCTGAAAAGCTCTTTCCATCGCGCGGCCAGGGGAAGCATGATGATGAGCAGCCCGAAAATCAGGGATTGAAGAAAAGTGGCAAGCAGCAGGAGGTAACCCCATTCTTCGGATATTTCCCCGGCATGTGAAACAAACTGCGGCACCGTAGCCGGCTTCAGATAGCCCGAGTAATAGGGTTTGTCGTCCGACGCTGGACGAATATCGAAAACATAGTCAGAAAACAGCTCCTCCTGCCTTCCCGCCAGCATCCATTCAAGGGAATAGTGATAAAGATCGCTGGCCCTCAACTCCGCATCCGGCGCCCTTCCTGAGTCATTGGACGAGTCGTCCGACTGATAGAACGCGCGATACCCCGCCAGAATCCGCCCAAAGTCCTTTGTTCCGGCGGGCATGCCGTCGTAGTAGTCGGGCTCGAAGGACATGCGGCGGCAATACTCCTTCAACCGGCCGATCTCCAGTGGGCTGAAATCGTCCTTTTTTATCAGCACGGTTGCCGTCGAAAGCAGAAGGTTGAAAGCAAAGATCTTTTTTTGCGGATTCTTTACGCCGCTCAACCGCATTGCATCAACCAGCGTCGAGAGAAGCCGCGGCACGTTCCGCGGCGGGCTCAACGTGTCCCATACGGTGATGGAGAGGATTCCCGATGGTGAAAGGCATTTCATGTATTCCTGGAGGGCCTCCGCGGTATAAACATAATTTTCTTCCACCGAGTATCCGCCCGCCTGCGACAGCCCGATCGAATCAATGAGCCCTATCTCGACAAGATCGAATCGTTGAACCGTCGAGCCTGCAAAAGACCTCACCTCCGCGTTGACCAGCTTCACCCGCCGATCTGCCAGAAAATCCCCCCCGTACTTTCTGAAATACGGAATGTCCCTCAGCATGTGCACAAGGTCGGGATTGGATTCGACCACCCATACCTCCCTGGCGCCGTGATGAATGGCTGTGTGCACACTGGCGCCACCGCCCAGCCTGAGCACGAGGACACGGGGGTTCCTGAGAATGATGTAGGGAGCCGACATCGGAAGGAAATCGATGTAGTTTTCCTCGTCCGGCTTCAATTTCCGCATCACGCCGACCGGCCCATTGCCGTCCACATACATTCCAAGGAATGCATTCCGAGGCATTTTCGAAAGTGAGACGCCCGCATTATCGCTGAGACCTGGGGCGAAATGGAAGTACGAGCTGGAAAACACCCGCGTTTCGCCCAGGGGGCTGAATGCGTCGTAGACAAGCGCTGAATCAGGGTACTTGCGGGCGTAACTCTCTCCCTTGAAGTCAGAGACATTGAGGCTTCCGAAACGACCCAGGAGTATGAAGCCGACCGAAGCAACAACGACGAAAAGGGCAGCCTCAAGATGCTTGATTCGGAATCTGTCCTCCTCTGCGCTCCATCTGAGGCAGCAGAGAAGTGCGGGAAGGACAGCTACGCCGACAAGGGGATAGATCAGGAAACCCGGCGGAAAGAGGAACATGAAGCCGAGTATGAGAAGTCCGCCGAGACCTGACCCGAGCATGTTCCAGAAATAGAGCTGGTGCATTCTGCCGGCGAGCGTCATGAACATGACGCCGATGAAAATCCCGCCGGCAAAGAAAGGAACCCCGTACAGAACGTAGTACAGCGCGATCCACCAGAGCTGGGATGGGTCCGTTGCAATCAGCACCGGGTTGAACGGAATCTGCTGCGCCAGGGCGTGCGCGACCGCCATCGAAGGCCCCAGGGCAAAGGCTGATGAAGCCAGCCAGGTGTCGGGGTTGGTCCGTATGCGGCTTCCCAGAAGGGTGAGGAGCGTCCCGGCAAGGCCAAAACCCAGGAGGGCGATGCTGATCACCATGGAACCGAAGTTCGACCAGCTTGCCACCGAGAACGCGCGCATCACTTCGATCTCGAAAGCCAGGACGCAGACGGATACCAGGAACAGCGCGGCCAGTCTCACGTCGGAGAGCTTTGTCCGCCTCAGCGTCATTCGGTAGCCTTGGGTTCCGCTGCCGTGTGCAGGCCTCCGCCTTTGCTCGTAAAGGGAACGAATATCTCTTTGTGTTTTCCCTGGTAAATGTCCTCTCTCTCAAGGTCCATGGAACCGTCGCCGTTCACGTGTTTTGTGATGCGAAGGATGGTCTGGCCTGAAGGAGGACCGACAGGAATGACCATGATGCCTTCCGGCGCCAGCTCCCGCAGAAGCTCCGGCGGGACGTGGTCTATCCCGCAGGTGACGATGATCCGGTCGAACGGCGCGTGCTCGGGCCACCCATTGTATCCGTCGTCGATCTTTCTCTGGATATTGCCGTACTCGGGAAACCTTGCCTTGTATTTTTCGTAGATGCCATTCGTCTCATTGGCCAGCGCGCTCACGATCTCTATGGTGTAGACGTGGTTGGTCAGCTCCGACAAGACAGAGGACTGGTACCCGGAGCCCGTGCCGATCTCCAGAACTTTCTGATCCGGCTGCGGATCGAGGTAGTCCGTCATGCGGGCCACCATGTGAGGACCGGAAATGGTCTGGCCGTATCCTATGGGAAGCGCCGCGTTTTCATAAGCGCGCCGCGCATCACGGGCAAAGTACTCGCGCGGGGCCCGGAGGAACGCCTCGAGTATGCGCTCGTGGGTGATGTTTCTTGTTCGCAGAAGCACCTGCGCTCTTTCCCACTTTGCCAGGAGGTACTTTTCTTTCTCGTCCGTGTGGCTCAGCATCCAGGAGACGTACGCGGCCTGGTCCGTCAGAGGCGGGTTTTCCTTCCGGGAGGTGATGTCAAAAATGGGTCCCGGCTCGCCGAGCATGATCGGGCCTGTTTCCGGCGAAATCTGAGGCGCGGGCTGCGGCTTGGCCTTTACCTGCGCCGCGACCGGCACTGCCTTGGCAGTGTGGACAGGGGCACGGGCAGGAGCGGGGACGGGGGCGGGAGCGGGAGCGCGAACAGGCACCGCCGCCGCAGGAGCGGGCTCGGAGGCAGGTTGAACAGGGGCTGCTGGTACGGGTTTCGGCGGCGGGGCAGGGACCGCCACCGTGATACGCGCGGCCGGCTGATCCGAATCCGCAGTTCGTCCGCCGATGTCGACAATGATGAATGCCGCGAGCACGATCAGCAGGCCCGCAGCGGATGCGATCAGAACCCCGACCGAGCCGCGGCTGCCCGCACGTACAGAAGAGATTCTGGCTCCTTGAGCGGAGACCTTGGCGCCCGGCGCGGCCGCGCGCGGCTGGTAACCGCAGACTCCGCACGCCTTGCCTGGCTCGAGGTCAAATCCGCACTCGGGACATTGCGTGCTCACGAGCTGCACTCCCCCTCATCTGAGACGTTGAGAATACATTAGAATATCGACTCGTTCCATTGCGAAATTGAGGCGCGGGCTTGATTAAAGGTCGTCATTGGGCTAAGCAGTACGATCCGCGCGAAACGACAGGAAAGGTGGATAGATGGCACAGGAAATGACCAGGCTCGCTCTGGAAGGCAGGGAAATCGTGCTTCTGGGCACGGCACACGTTTCGCGGGAAAGTGTCGACGATGTACAACGGGTCATCAGCGAAGAAAAGCCTGACCGGGTCTGCGTGGAGCTGGATGAAGGGCGGCACGCCTCGATGACCCAGGGGAACAGCTGGCAGAACCTGAATGTCGGCAAGGTGATTCGGGAGGGAAAAGGGTTCCTCCTCATGGCAAACCTCGTTCTTGCCTCCTTCCAGCGCAGGCTGGGAAAGGACCTCGGCGTGAAGCCCGGCGAAGAAATGATTGCCGCGATCCAGGTCTCCCAGGAGCTGGGGATTCCGTATTCTCTCTGTGACCGCAACATCCAGGTGACATTGCGGCGGGCGTGGGGCCGCACGGGGCTCTGGGGAAAAGTGAAGATGCTCTCCGCCATGCTCGCATCGGTTTTCGCCAATGAAAAGCTCAGCGTTGAAGACATAGAGAAACTGAAGCAGAAAGACGTCCTGCAGAGCATGATGGAAGAGCTCGCCGACTACTTACCGGCGGCCAAGGCCGTGCTCATAGACGAGCGGGACATCTATCTTGCGGCCAGGATCTACCAGGCGGAAGGAAACAAGGTGGTTGCCGTTGTCGGCGCGGGGCACATAAGCGGCATAGCGGCGCACATAACGGCGCTGGCCGAAAAGAGGGAAACGGTCGATCTCGCGCCTCTCGATCAACTGCCCGTCAGGGGATGGGCAGGCCGCGTTCTTCCCTGGCTGATCCCCGCGATCATCGTGGTGCTCTTCGGGCTCGGCTTCATCAAGGCAGGATGGCAGATGAGCCTGCAGATGTTCTGGCGCTGGCTCCTGCTCCATGGCGGGCTTGCCGCCCTGGGTTCCCTCCTGGCCTTTGCTCATCCCCTGACAATCGTGATCGCCTTTGTGGGCGCGCCGATCGGTACCCTGAATCCATTCGGCAAGATAGGGCTCTTCACGGGCGTGGCCGAGGCATTCCTGAGAAAGCCGCGGGTGCGGGACGTGGAGAACCTCTCCGAAGACCTGACTACCTTCAAGGGGTTCTACACGAACAGGGTGACGCATATCCTCATCGTGTTCTTTCTTTCCACCCTCGGCGCGGCGATCGGGAACATCATTGCCATCGGCTGGCTGGCCGCGTTGTTGAAGGGCGGGAAGTGAGTCAGCCGATCCTGTATCGGTAGATATTCCCCTGCGTCCGCTCCGGGCTCAAACCCGGGAACCGCCAATAGTGAGAGACTACCCGGGCGCCGGGTGCGAGCTCCCTGCTGAGCTTCGCTTCCAGCCGTGCCATGACAAAACCCACCTGGAAGACGGTGATGAGGGTGTAGCGGGAAAGGTCCTTTCTCCAGAAAGTCCCCCAATGGATGAAGGCGCGGCCGGCGAGCCCCGCCTTCCTGATGTTGCTGCGCGAGACGAACACCAGCACGGGATTTATCTCGTATCCGTGGGCTTCCGCGCCTTTGAGAGCAAGCGCGATAACCACCCTGCCGTCACCTGACCCGAGGTCCGCAGCTTTTTCTCCCCGCCGCACATCGGCCATATCAGCCATCATGCGGGTTTCATTCTCGCTGCTCGGGTCGTAGATGGCGCCGCGCCCGAGCGGGAAAAAGACGAAGAAAAACAAGTACACCACCACGCCTGCAATTGCCACAGTCAGGATTGCCGCCATTTGCCTGTCAGGGTATCAACGATTTGCAGATCAGAAAAGCCCTCCAAGCGCGCGCCCGAAACGTGCGCGGGCCCGATTGTCTTTTGCGCGCCATCGTCCTGCGCGCTTCTATCACAAATTGACCCCGGGACCATCAGCCATTATCTTCATCCGTAATGCCAGAACTGACAGCCCACCACCTTACCCGGCTGTACGAAACGTTTCGCGACACGGAAGTGACATTCAATGCACAGGTGATCGCAGCCAGCGGCATCATGCCTGCGGACGTCCATCTCAAGGTGGCCGAGAAGCATGTGCCATGCGTGCTGTATGCCTGCTCTCTGAGCAGGGCACGGGTCATTGCGAACCTGGGAGACGCGGCCATTGCCTCGCACCTCCGCGCGAACAGCATGGTTTCCCTTCGCCTGGCATTTCGTCCGCACGGTGAGCCTGTGCCGCTGGCATTTTTCGTTTCCTGCAGGGTCGAAGGCCTGTCGGTGTACAATCCCCAGAAGCCGCAGCTGCAATTCGTGGGGCTGGAGTTCACGCAGCGGCCCTCGGACACGCTGATCGGGATCATCGGCTCCCTGCTGGAAGTCAACTCGAACTCGGTCCGGCGCAGGGACGAGCGGATCGTAATCACTCCCGAAACCATGCGCCTGATCGGGCTGGACTCCAAGGAGAGCTGCGTGAATATCGAAGGGGCTCCCCGACGATGCCTCGTGCGCGATCTGTCCTTCGGCGGGGCGAAGATCCTCGTGACCGGAGTTCAGGATCCACGGGAGGAGAAAAAGGTCCTTCTCAAGCTGGCCCGGTGCGAGCTGAAGGACGACGTGGTGCTTGACGGCAGCATTGTGCGCGTAGAGGAAGTGCAGGGGAGCAAGGACATCGTGGCGCTCAGCATCCAGTTCTCCTCAGATCCGCCCATCAGCTACAAGCAGAAGTTGAACGGCTACTTTACAGCGCAGGACAAGGCACGCTGAGAACGAAGCGTCTCACACACCTCAACCCATGAGAGAATCCACCCCGGCAGACCTTTCCCCGCATCCGCAGAATCCATCGGTCCCGGGAACGGTCTTTCCGATCCTCGTGGCCATCAGCGTGTCTCATCTTCTGAATGACACACTGCAGGCTCTCATCCCCGCCCTCTACCCCATCGTCAAGGACTCATTCCAGCTCACCTTCGGCCAGATCGGCCTGGTCACACTTACCTTCCAGGTCACCGCGTCCCTGCTTCAACCCGTAGTGGGCGCGATCACTGACCGCCGTCCGCAGCCATTCTCCCTCGTGGTGGGCATGGGGTTCACGCTGGTCGGATTGGTCTTTTTGTCTTTCGCCGGCACCTTCGGGATGCTCCTTCTTTCGGTGGGGATGGTGGGGGTTGGTTCCTCGATATTCCACCCTGAATCTTCCCGTATTGCGCACCTGGCGGCGGGTGCGAGAAGAGGATTTGCACAATCCTTCTTTCAGGTGGGAGGGAATGCCGGGTCCTCTCTCGGTGCTCTTCTCGCCGCCCTGGTCATCGCAGAACGGGGCAGATCGAGGATTCTCTGGTTCACTCTCCTTGCCGCGGCAGGAATGGTCGTGCTTGCGCAGGTGGGCCGCTGGTACAAGGCGCACCGCGCG
>Ga0265338_10008055_pt1 | contig 12888 bp, 19 predicted proteins | sample 42126metaG_FD_193579 | JGI IMG/M metagenome (GOLD analysis project Ga0265338, IMG submission 193579) | Rhizosphere microbial communities from Carex aquatilis grown in University of Washington, Seatle, WA, United States - 4-21-26 metaG | ecosystem: Host-associated > Plants > Roots > Rhizosphere... | reverse complement strand
CAAGTAGCTTTTTCAGTGCCTTCACTTTCTCATGGTGGGTTAATCTGGTCTTGCCCATCTCGTCATAGACCGAGCCGCCCGCATACTGGCGTAATTTATTGACTAGCACCCCAGAGGACGCTGCCGAGACGGTGACTTTCCCCTCGTCCAATTGTAGTAGGAAGTCTTTCTCCAGTTCCTCATACTCTTCCATGACGAGTAACGGAAGCTCAACGGTAATATCAACTTCCTCGGGCTCCCCTATTACGTTTGCTTCTTCACGGGTGATGGTAAGCGCAAGGTCAGCGATCTTGGCGAGGACCTCGTTTTTCGCATCCTCGTCCTTGATGACCCAGTTGTATTTCATGTAGTCGGTCGCCTTGAAGAACCGCTCGCGAAACTGGTAGAAGCTCTTGCCTAACCGCTTGCCATCGTCAAGTACCTTCACCTGCATAAATACCTCTTGCAAGTCGTTCGGCCAGGGCGTTCCGGTTAAGCCCCACCGATGACTGAACAGCTGCAGGTACGGCAGCAGCGCCTTGACCCGTGTGCCCTTCGGGTTCTTTATCATTGTACTCTCGTCGAAGACCAGTAGGTCAAATGGGAAGGGCTCGCGGGGGAAAAGTTGCTCCGCCAGCTTCGGGAGCTGCTCATAATTTGTAGTAAAAATTTCCGAGTCCGACCGCTTCACGGTCGCCAGATCCACGTCGCGAAGATTCTTCACGCGCAGATGTTTTGTATGCGCCCATTTCGCCACTTCATCAGGCCAGGACATGGTGGACACACGGATTGGTGCGATCACCAGGGCAGTCTCCACTTCACCTAGCACCCTCAACCCTTCAAACGCTGTGAGCGCGGTAACAGTCTTGCCGATGCCCGTTCCCACCCACAGCGCGGCTTGCGGACGCCCCATCAGCCACTCGATGCCACGAGTGTTCGAGTCATCGGGAACGAAGATCACAATTTCGGTGAACAGAGTCCGTCGATAAAGGCAACGGCCAGCTCGTAATTACTTGTCCACAGCGCGCCGACTTTCCGCTCACGCATTTGGACCATACGGTACTCCTGGATCGCTTTGGGTTTCTGCCCTGGCGCTTTGACCTCCAGAAAGCCTACCTCGCCGTCAGGGGTAATGATAATGCGATCGGGCACGCCCTTGGTGCCGGGCGCGACGAACTTCCAGAAGAAGCAGCCCTTCGACTCGGCGTACCGTTTGATGCGGTGCTCTAAAGAGGATTCACGCATTGGGATTCACTCCGATTGATTTGAGATACTCGTCTTTCTTCAACTGGAACAGCCGGGTGACAAGCATGTGGATTAGATCTTCACGCCGTTTTCCGTCTAGCTCCATGTCGATCAGAACCATCAACTCAACTTGCGAGCGTGGCTTCTGGAGATGGTAGAAGAGGGTTACGTACCCGGCAAGCGGGTTGGTCTTAATTTTGTGGGCCTTCTCTTCCGGGGATTTGGCTTTTGGCCCTGGGGGTTTGGTTCGCATAGGTGGGATAGTGAATTTCTATTTGAGTTAGTCAACCCAAAGATTGAGGGTGCGTAAGAATGCCTCGGCGCGCTGGGCGGCAGTGGCCCTTAGACAGTAACACCATACCTCATCCCATCCAAGCCCGTGCAGATGGTCTATGACGAAACTTTCTCTATCATAGTTCCTTTCAGGCATGAGTGCATTACACTCATCATAGTGAACGTCTGACTTGCAAAGTATGCGTATGAACCTGATTTGCTGTTCATCGGTTAAGGTCTTCTCTGCCTCGTGCATTACATTAAGGTCACTTAGTGGATCTATTACGGCCAAATACTCGTTGCCCGCCCCAACGGCAGACCAAGCGCCTTTCCAGTAGGCAACATCGTCGTGCCACTCAATTTTGTCCTCGATAGTTTTAGCGATTGCAATTCGTTGTTGTTGTTTGTTCATGAGTAAAATTCCTCCAGCCCGCCTTTAACGGCGAGCGGCAGTCCGTCAGCCCAGGGGGGCATCTGAACCATGCACTGCTTGAGCAGCTCGTCCCCCCGGCTGAGGGGGTCTCTGGCAAGCATCTGATCGTGGACCAGCATCTCTGGTTCAAAGCCTTCCGCCGTAGCCCTAACCAGTCCGTAGGCCATCACGTCAGCGGCGATGCCCTGACATGCGTTTTCGTAAATTTTTCCACCGTAAGTAGATACGCGACCGTAGAAGGATTTCCCAACGATCTGACCCCAGAAAGAAAGTTCATCCGTAAAGTCCCCGAAGGACTCTTTGAAGACGTGTTTGATTTCTGGATACGGGTAAACTATTCCGCGCCCCGACGGCAGTTTCATCACGAGATATGGAATACCTGAAATTGTCTGCGTGATGAAGCGAAGACGTTTTGCCGTGAACCACTGGCCGGGAGCGCGTACAGCGTCTTTGGCCGCACGATCAATCAGCCCCCAAATGGCTTTAACCTGATGAAACCTTTCGCGGAAAGTCGCTATGGCGGTCGCCGCTTTTTCCTTCGTTACGTCCAGACCAAAATTCTCCGTGCAAGTGGTAAAGAACTTATCTGGACCCATGCCGTATTGGGCCCCGAGGCAAGTCACTTTTCCGAGTAGATAATCCGGCGACTTGTCTTTTATATCTGCCGCTTTGGTTCGGCAGATGCTTGCCGCGAGATTCCGATACACGTCTACACCATTCGCGAAGTCACGCACGATGTCGTCCTGCCCCGCAACCCAACTCCCTATGCGGGCCTCCACCGCCGAGTAGTCATAGTCCCAAAATGGGCCGCGGATAAACCGGCGGATCAGCTTGGCGGCAAGTTCGGATGGTCCGCCGAACAGCGTCGGGAACGCCTCCAGGTCGAATGTTGGATTCTGGAAATAATCGTACACGTCATCCGGTACTTTCTCCGCCCCGTTGTTCTTCTTGAAGTTCTGCGGCTGCACGGCGCGGCCCGACCAGCGGCCCGACCGGGCACCGTAGAATTGAAAAACGCCATGTACGCGACCGTCGGCGCACGCCATAGCGCGCATGGATGTCACTTTTTTTGCCGCCGAGTATTGAAGTTGTGAATACAGTTTAAGGAGTTCAGCGGACTTGCCTGTGGCGGTCTTCAGTGTTTCCGCAACTGTGTCAGAAGTCATATCTGGCATATTCAAACCTAGCATCCCCAACTTTGTTCTCACTAATTCTCGCTGAGTGGGTAGGCAGTCCATTGCGTATCTAAAATCCTCTCGCAATCCGGCAGTCTCGGCGTCGATTAGCTTGGATGCCGTCTCCAGCGCGGGCAGGTCCACTGCGAAGCCGCGGAGATTCATCAGCCAGTCGGCTTGGAACGCGGCCAGCAGGTCGCCCTTGAACTCGAAAGGCTTGAGGCGGGCGTGCGCTTCCTGCTCTGCGAGTACGTCTGTTCGGTTGTAGGAAACAAACTCTGCCCACTTGTCGGGCTCGTCCTTCGGATATATCCGGCGTGCGGGCTGTGGGACTTCTCCGCGTTTCTTTCGCGGGGTGTAGGGTATGGAGAACAGCTTTATTAACGCTGAACCCTTGGCGTCCTTCTTATTCTTCAGATCCAAAGCCTCGGAGAGCTTCGCCAGGGAGTCGGGTAGAGCGGCCCGGCGCGCCAAGGCTTGCGTACAGCGCCACTGGTGCGGCTTCGGCGGGAGTAGCCCTAGATCTTTCAGCGCCCGTGCATTCGTGATGAACGCCTCGAACATAAAACTGAAGGCCCAGATGATACTCTCCGGATTGGTGAACGCCTCAGTGAGCAAAGCCACCGCTTTAGGGTCCGCCGGATGGCCGGTGACCCGAGGGTTTTCCCAGACGTAGACTACGCCGTCCTCGCCAGCGATACCGGCGAGTAGGATCTCGGTAGACGGGTCTTCCGCATACCGGGCCGCGCCGACCTCCTCAAGGTCGGCTTCGGAATATGTTTCGTAATCAAGAGAGAAGGTCATGGGCGAAAGCGAAGAGGTAAATTTCTAGGGCCGGAAGTTCTGAAGACCGAACCATTAGCAACCAGATCGAACTGATCGGTACGGCCTTCAAGGCTGCGTTGTACCTGCCACTGGGTTTCCCCTCCCGCGTTATATGTACAACCCGTACGAACTACTTGCCCGCGTGCGCCGTCAAGTGCGCGCTTGCGCAGTGTTTCGGCATCAAGCCCGCGTCCAAGACGAGCCGCCGCCTGCACTGCGTTTGACCGTCTTGCGTATTCTTGCGCAAGAGATCTACGCTGACTTTTAGGTACTCTGTAAAGTGCCTGCATAAGCTATTCTTTTGGCGTGCAAGTAGTGATATTCGCCTTGTTCGGCGAAGAAATGGCGTCGAGTGCAGCTAGTGCATTTTCAAGAGACACCGTAAGGCAAGAGGTGCATAGTAGTGCGCGGTCATCGTGCGACCACTCGCAACCCTCGTTGAGCGACATCGGCGTGAAGCATCGGCGGCATTCGGGAGACTCCTCCCATTGCTTACGATCAAACGCCGAACCAGTCGATACAGCGCAACACGCCTGATCTACACCTTCGGCGAAGGCTTTTTCGTCTAGCGGCATCGGGCCGCACTTATTGGGAGTGTTCATTGTTCGGCGTGTGGCTGATCTTTAACGTTAGACTGATACTCGGCGAGCATGAGCTTGTTGCGCGTGCGTTGTTCTTTGGCCGAAACGAACGATTCCAGTGTGTTCGTGCGGGGAGTGCGCGCTATTTTGTGCGCGTTTGGCTCGTGCATAAAGCTCACGTATTCGATGAAGTCATCGTATAGCGCCTGCCCTTTGGCCCATATTGCTTGCTGTGCTTTTGTTGGTGTTTTCATAGGAAGAAATGTCTAACCATTCCATTACAACGTCGCTGCGCTCCGTGGCTGAATCGGGTTTGTTAGGCGAAAAATGGCGTTCCAGCAAACGCGAGTATACCCCAAAAAAACAGCTCTAGGGCTATCCTTACGATCCTCGGTTGTCCTCTCGCAATTTCATAATTTTCAAACTCCTCTTCATTGTTTTTAGAAACAGCCCATATGAATAGGCATGTTAATGGTAGTTTGAACTGCCTAACCATTGCCTTACAGCGCAACGCCGGGGATTTGTCTGTTTTGTTTTTCATACGTCTTTCTGTTGACCGATGTCATTCATGGCGTGTGTCGCCTATCGAGTTAGACGAAAAATACCCCCATGCCGCCGTGGTAGTTATACCGTTACATTTTCACTACGGACGCTGCCCCTTTGCAGGGCTGGCCATGTGCTCGGGCGTCAGCCGTAACGGCGTGAGGGTATAGGTGTTGGTTAGTCGAGTACGCTGGTGTCCGCCGGGACTTCGGAGAAGTCGTCAGCAGACGCCTTCGCGGCTTTGGTGAACGTCGGGCCGACCTTCACAAGCTGGCAACCGAGGAAGGTCGCGTTGATGCGACGACCCCAGGAGGCGTCGAACTTCGGGTTCAACTTCGGGTCCTGCACCCAGATGTCGAGCAGCACGTTGTAGTAGTACCCGGACTGGATGCGGTCCTGGTCTTCCACGGTGAGCTGAACTTTCTGCTGGTCGAACACGGCTGGCGCGGTCTTGTTCGTCGAGGGGATGAACATAACCCCCGGACCATAGCCATCCATCGGGGTGCCGTCGTCATTCTCGTACTCAGAGCCATCACGCAAACATGCCTTGAAGTCCTTCGGGATCGCCTTGCCCTTGGCGGTGTACGCCTCGGCCAGGGCTTTCTTGATGGTCTCTTCGACGAGTTTGATGTCGGCAGCATTGGCCTTCTTGTCGAGGATCGAGGTGAAGCGATATTTTAAAACGGCTTTGGAGGGATCTTTCTCCCCGCCAGCGGTGGGAGTAAACGCTGCGATGAAACTGCCGCGTACATTTTGCAATTTAACTTTCATGGTATTAACTATTTTGGTTATTTTTGTTGGTTTGGTTTATTCTGCCTCGGAAGAGGCGGAAATTGGTTATATGTCTTCGTCAGTTAGGACGGATTTTTTCATTGGCCGGGGCGCGGGTACCGGACTCGCCCATGAGGGCACGGCAGTTTTCGGGCTTACCGGCCCGAAACGAAAGGGCGCACAACCACCTCCGCAGTTACGTTGGACTGTTGAAAGCGGTACGCTTCCTTTGCGATGACGATCTGTTCAGCATGACGTTCGTTATTGGCGAAAAACGGCGCAATAGGGGTTACTGTGGCGTTTGAAAGGACTCCCGTTGCCGTAGCGTTGGAGGGAATTTCTGTAATTATGGCTTCGTAGACCTGCATGATAGTAGAGATTTAGTTATTTTTGTTGGTTTGGTTTATTCGCCGCTCGCGGGTAACACCGCAAACTCGGCAGAAATTGTTTCCGTTAGTGCTGGGCGGGGGTCGCTTTCCGGGACAAGAGTCGGAGACCCTTCACCCCGTATAATCAGCTTCTCCAGCTTGCTGTAAAGCTCAGCGTCCAACTGCACAGCGCCTTTGACGAGTTTATCAGCATCAGCAACCCCGATCACGCTAATCTCGCGGCATGACTCGTGGGGGAAGAGCTTGCGCAGAAGCGAGAAGGCTTTCTTCTCGTCACTCCATTTTCTATTCCCTTGGCGTCCGGCCACCAGTTTCAACCCTGGGAACTTCACGCCGGAAGCAGCGCGGCTGTCCACGTACTGCTCCAATTTGTTGAAGAACTTTTTCGCGGCAGGTATAGCGCGATACATCTTCGCGAGTTTCTCGTCTGTCAATGAGGCGAAGTCGCCGAGGTCGATAGCCCGTAGTTCGGCCAACTGAAGAGCTGCCGTTGCTTGCTGAGTCCGAGCGGAACAAAACGATTGGGCCGGGCAGAATTGGCAAGCCTCGTCAGAGGGCGTAAACGGCTGGTTGAAGGGATCGGCGAGGATATTCTTTGCTGCGGTATGAACGTCCGGAACTGGGAAGTCCGTGTCAGTTGGCTTGACGGTAAACACGTCGCGCTTCTCGCCCGTATGGTGGCGGGGCATGTAGATGTGGATCGAGGTAGTTGCCGAAGTCCAGTTGTAGTGCTGGATTGCTGCATATCCGTAGAGGAGGAGCTGTAGATTCTGTTTCGCCTCCACCTCCACACCTATGCCTGCCTTCAGGTCGATGATATGCAGGTGATCTCTGCCTACATCATAAAGCACAACATCCGGCGTGCAGGTGCCCGGCGCGTACCCACGCGGGATTGTCTTTTCGATCCCCATAATCGAAGACCCCTCAATGCTGGCGCGCACAGACTGCACGTAAGCTACGAACCCCATAGCAGCCTCCCACAGCTCTGGCGGGATGTCGGGGTCTTTGGGATCAATGCCTTTCAGCACGGCAGCGGCATACTGGTGGATACGGATGCCCTCGTCCTGGTCTTCCGTGGAGGAGGGCACGAGGCGGTCCTGGTTCTGGAAGCAGAAACCGGGGGAGGCAAGACAGGTTGCCCATGTCTTGGCCCGCGACGGGCGGAGAAATTCGGAGAGTTCAAGACTCATGACGCTCCGTTTTTAATAAAGTCGGCCTGCACTGCTGCATAGTTTTCCGGCTTGAGGGCAGAGAGGGTGGTGACGCCGAACTTGGCGAGCGCCGCTTTCACGTCCGGCAGGCGACCCTTGGCGACCAGCTTCTCAGCGAGTGCGCGCAAGGACTGGCGGGTGATGGGGTCTGGTTTTGGCTCTGAATATACTTCCGGCGGAACATCTTTGGCCTCGGTTTTTATCGACCGGTCGATTTTCGGGGCGGGAGCTTCGGGAGCCACTTCGACGCAAGCACGCTTGCTGGCGAGATAGTCAGGTGAATGCTCAATCGGCTCTTCGACGAGCTTTTTGGCGACCGCTTGGATCTGCTCCGGGGGTACGGTAAGGTCGAGTGAAGCAATCGCTTTCTTAGCCGCCGCTTGAACTTCCGGCGAGTAGGTCAGAACGACCGTAGCACCTAAGTCTGTGCCGGTAGTCGATAGTTCGGTCTGCTCGGGTTCAACGGCGAGGGAGGAAAGGAAGACCGCCATATCGCGCAGGGCTTCGGAGGCTTGCTGGAGTGAATTGGCGAGCAAGCGAACGCCATCGGGTGTGATTTTCATAAGGAAACTGAGGAGTTAGAGATGTTGTTGCGAAGACGGCGAACTTCTCGGCTCAACTTGGAAATCTCCTGAGCCGCTTTTTCTGCTACGCGCCGGGCACTGGACTCGGTATCGAAAGGATCAAACCCACATCGAAGAAGCAGTTTCCCACTCTGGGTCTTCCGCATATCCATGCGCACTTTTCGCTGTTCGGGTAGTTCGTCGTTCATAAGAGAGTAGCTAAATTTTTGTCGTTAAGGATTTGGTTAGTTTCACGCACCTCTTCAACCGTGACGTTCGGTTCGATCAGAACTTCGGGGATGTCGCGCCATTCTTCAGCCCCGCTTATATTGCGCCATTTCTGCTGGAGGGTTCTCTTCTCGGTGTTCTCTAAATCATAGGGTCTAATAGCCCACCGTAAAAAGCGGGTCGGGTAGAACGCATGAACTTCGTACTCGGGGATTGGGGTTGTCATAAGGTTATTTTTGATGGTGAAAACCCCGCTCAGGACACTATCAATTATCTGGCTGGGTTTCATAAGGGTGTATTTCTGACGATATTTATTTTCTATTCCTTGTCAATAATTATTTTCTAAATTTCTACCACCGCGCCGCGCTCGTCCAACGTGCTGCCGTTCAACCGGCTGCGGGCGGCGTCCTGCGCGTCACCTTTGAACTTGGTCAGGTGGGTCCAGAGGGTATGACGCGATTGCGAGGTCTTGTCGTTGCCGAGACGTATCCGAGCGTTGGATACGAAGCCCATCTCACGAAGGACAGCGGAGAGACCCTGATCGGAGAAGAAGCCGACGCCGCGTTGGGTCTCAAGGATAGCGTGGAGGCTCTTCAGGCTGACGAGGTCGGGCTGTACGAGCGGGTGGTCACCATCCTCCAGGGCTTCACGGATGGCGGCGGCGAGGGGGGAGGCAGAGGCACCTAGCATCTGGAGCAGGTAGTCTGTCACGGGCGCGTGGCCGTCGGCGTCGAACGCGGCGCTGATCTTGCGGTTCTCCAGGAAGTGGCGAACGCCAGCGGCTTTGTTGAACACCACGTCGTACACTCTTTTGTAATACTCGGCTGGAATGGCCTGCACCTGCTCGCGGGTCTGTAGTGCTGAGAACAATACAAAGTACCGGCGCTCATCTTCCGACGGTGCGATGGCGTCCTGATGATTGGTGAGGAGCAAATAGTTCGTCGTGTTGGGCTCCTCCACGGCTTCCGTGTTCATCCGACGCACGGTGATACGGTCATTCGAGATGCGGGGTTTAAGCATGTTCATCACCTGATGACGCGCCGTTCCGATCACCCGGATCTCCTCCACGCACGCGAGCTGGCTACCGGAACTCCAGCCGGTGAACTTGTCGAAGAGGGTCGCGCCGTCCACGAGCTTGACGTTGGTGGGGCCGAGCACCTGGCGCATCATCTCAGCGAACACCGTCTTGCCGCAGCCCTGCGCACCTTGCAGAAGTGGTGCCCAGCGGATCTTCTTGCCGGGTTGCTGAACCAGACAACAACACCAATCGAGGAAGAGTGAGCGGTTCTCTGGTTCAACGATCAGGCGGTCCAAGTGGCCGGAGATCAGGTCTTCTGCTTCTGCGGCGAGGGATTTGTCCGCCTCTGGAAAAATAGGCATGTATACATTCAGAAATCTCTTCCCTTGGTCGAAGAGGAAAACCTCGGTCGGATTTGCGGGGTCGTAGCGGGTACTGTCCACGCGGGGAATGCGGAGGATATTCAGCAGGAAGTCCTGGGGCTTCGTGGCGGGTTTACCACTATCGCCGGGCTCACGATTTTCGCCCATAAGTTGTAAGCTGTACATGCTGTCTAACACCTTGGGACTGAAGTGTCTACCGCTGGCGCGCACGAAGAATTCGTCGTCAGACGCGATGTACACCATCCCGCGAGCCCACGGGGGGAGTTGCCCTTCTGGAAGGGGAGAAATCTTGGCGTCTGGATCATAATTCAACCGGGATTCCAGTTTCTTCAGCTTGGTCTTGAGGTCATTTAAGCTGACCCCCATACCGAGTGCAGTCAGCGATTTCCCTAAATGTTTAAGCAGCACCAGACGTTCTAATGGATCAAGCAACGGAGCGGAGGCGATCAGCTTTATCCCCTCGCGCATCAGTTCGGCGGAGGAGTGATCGCCCTGAATCCATACAAGCACAGATTTGAAGGACTTCTGTGTAAGCACTACTGGCGACATTCCACCTTCAACGGCGAGGTGGAGGAGAGAACGGAGAGTGACCGGGGCACGCGAAACCGGATTGGCCACTAGGCTGCGCCATTTAGCCCGCGTCTCGTCCTGTCCAGCGTATTTTGAGCCCTTCGAAGACCAGGAATCAAAGATTTCAAACGCAGCGGCGTCCGATTCCGCATCGGCCCCAAATTGATGCCGGAGCGCGGCGGCGACCGAGAGCCACTTTGAATACCCTACATCAGGCGAAATAAAACCTAGCGCCGTCTGGATCTCCGCTAGTGTGATATTGCCAACGCGAGGGACAAGGAAATCGAGGGGGTCCATGCCCGCGTCCACTTTCGTTTTGCGGGAACTCACCGCAACGACGCCCTCCGGGGTTACGCTGGCGGTAACTGGTTCCCCCTCTTCCTCTGCTATTAGGAGGGGTGAGTGGATAGCTAAGTCCTCGCCGGAGAATAGGCAGGGTAAAAACATGGGTTGTACCGCCACGAGGGACTCCGGGGTTATGGTCTTGAGCCCAAGCCGACTAGCGAGATATTGGATGGCCGACTTGTATCCGGCTATGGGTATCCGATGCGCGGATACGATTATGCGAATACGTGGCGCGGCTTCAGTTGACGACGCCGTAGTATAGCAGCAGAATGGGTGCGGAGAGAGCGCGGAGCGGAGTAATTCTGGTGTTTCTACGAACGGTGCGGCGTCGTGCGCGTCGTCAACATCAATCGCGAGTAGGTCGCAGTGTAAAACATTCTCCATCTTGCGCTCTGTTGCCCCGCTATTGAGCGCGCAGGGAATTATGTAGGGCACCCTCTTCACCCTATCGCGTTCATTCTTGGGGAGATTGGCATACTGTAGTCGGGTGACATTTAGGAGTATAGCCTGGCCGAAAACTTCGCGTACTAGCGTTCTCCAGTCGGTTTGAGGGAGCTGTTTCACTACCCCAAGATTTGTGGCGTTTCCGCCGAAATATACGCCGGGGATTAGGTCAGTCATGTTGTTGGTTATATTTAAATTTCCCGAAAAGATTAGTTGCCTCCGCCTCGTAAACCGTACTTGCGGCTTCGGGGGTATGGAAATATCCGAGGCACTTGCATCTCCCCCTTACCCAGATTCGGGCGCACCAGCGCGCTTTCTGCCGGTGCCAGCTCACACCCCGAAAACCCGAGGTATTATCCCTACGCAACCCTACATTCCAGCTATTCTCCCTACGTGTAGCTTCGCGAAGATTGCAAAGTCGATTGTCCCTCCTATCTCCGTTTGCGTGATCTACTTGGATTTTTGGCCAGACGCCAAATATATATAGCCATGCCAGACGGTGAGCGTAGTATAGTTTAGCCCTCACACTTATTATTCTATACCTCCCGCCATGGCTCACACCCCCAGCAATACTGCCTGCTTTAGCATTGTGACTGGTGCCTACTAGACGCGTAAACACGCCTGTCGTCGGCTCGTAATGGAGTAGCTCCTTCAGCCGGGCTTGTGTTAGCTCTTTCACTTTGCACCGCCTTTCTTCGTAGCCGGTCTGCCGCCTTTCAGCCCGTTTGCACGGGAACTCTCGGTCTTGGCCGGGCTCTTCACGCGGCCGCCTTTGCCGCCGATCAGCGACAAGTAGTGGCGCACATTATCGTCGAGTATTTTGCTCATGGGGATACACAAAACCTATGCGGCTTCAGTTAGCAAGCCCTATTCTGCATCTTTCTGTTCGTTATAGATATTGCGTACCCGCTTTGCATAGTCCGCCGTCGATTTAGAAAAGTTGCCGGTTTGTGCCGCGTGAAACCCGCCGTTCCAGGCTGCGGCCAGCCGGTAAACCGTCGGATGTTCGAGATTGCCGTAGAGCCAAAGCAGATGCCCATAAGCTACGCTCCGCTGAAGGTCGAGGTCTGCCTGCAGTTCAGAAGACGCATGCGCGAGGAACGATGTGGAGGTCTGACTAGTCCATACGGCGCGCGTGATTTGGTAGCGCGAGCGTTCACCTGCTTTGCCGATATGCGTTGTTTTGGCGTTCTCAACCGCTGCGATGGAGTCTGCGAGCCTACCCAAGTCGACGGTATCCTTGGCATGGGCAAAACCGAAACCAAAGGGGAGGAGGGATATTAGAAAGCGTTTCATACCGATTTGGGTTTCGATTTTCTACGACGCAATTCCTTCAGCTCGGCTTCCATCTTGTAGTATGCGGCCTTCCAGTTGGCGGCGCGCATGTCGGCCTGTTCGGCATCTTCTTTGTACTGGCGAAGGGTTCGGCCTTTCTCCTCTGGCTCTTCACTTTTGACCTCGTCGAGTAGCTCTTCCGCTTTCAAAGCTCGGGCTTCCATGTCGTTGGTCTCTTGTTCGGAAGCCACTAAGCGTTTATCCGCTTCTTTCAGTTCGGCTTTCAATGCCTCTTCTTCGGAGTGGAACTCAAGAATTGCTGCCCCCCTGTCGTCAGTAACGGCGTTCACGTTAGTGTCTGCCAAAGGGTGGAGATTAAGCTGGGCCAGATCGTGGAGTAGTTGGGAGTATGTCATAAGATTATTCTGCGGAAGAGTATGACGGAATTTCAGGGTTGAAGGTCCAGAGTTCTATCGGGGTTTCGTATCCAAGGGAGGTGGGAAAGTCCGGGTTACGGACGCAATAATTAGTAAGCTCAAAAAGCGAGCGGAAGAGGTTTTTAATCTTCACGTGTGGATGGGGTTAGGTTTGTCAGTGTTGTTACGCTTGAATGTGCCAAAAAGTTCGGTTGCTTTCG
>Ga0265338_10008054_pt1 | contig 12888 bp, 4 predicted proteins | sample 42126metaG_FD_193579 | JGI IMG/M metagenome (GOLD analysis project Ga0265338, IMG submission 193579) | Rhizosphere microbial communities from Carex aquatilis grown in University of Washington, Seatle, WA, United States - 4-21-26 metaG | ecosystem: Host-associated > Plants > Roots > Rhizosphere >... | reverse complement strand
GCTTTCCCCACGTTGAAACGCGGGGCTAACGACCGCTGCGCCTACGGCGCGCCTGCGGCCGGATGTCGCGCGGCGTCCCCGGTCCCCAAGTGCGAGGGACCGGGGGCACCCGGCGGGTGGGGGGGGATGACGGCGGGTGGGGGGGATGACGGCAGATTTGGGGGGATGACTTCGGGTTGGATGACGGCAGGTTGGGGGGGGCGCGAAACGTGGGTCCAGAAGACACTTGCAGTCTTTTCATCCTGTCCTGGCTCTGTTTGTTTAAAGCGGCTGCCACCCCCGCCGATAAACGAGGCGACACCCTATGAAGAGAAGGCACGCCGGTGGCAACCTGGGCAGTGGACAAGATGGCACAGCGCATGGACGCCCACGGAGCAACCGGGAGATTCCGCTTTACCGAGCACGGCGCCGCAGGGCCCGGGAACCGTTGAGATGAGCAATCAGGCTGAAGCCAACCTTTTGGCTTTGACGGAAAGCACCGAATCGCTACGCGAAGCGCAGAGGATTGCGGGGCTGGGCAGCTATGTTCTGGACATTGACTCAGGGGTGTGGACCAGTTCGGAGACACTGGATGCGATCTTCGGAATCGATGAGGAATTTGAGCGCACGGTGTCGGGATGGACGGCCCTGATCCATGCTGCCGACCGGGCCATGATGGCGGCGTATTTTGCCGGTGAAGTGTTGGGCAAGCGCCAGCCTTTCGACAAGGAATACCGGATTATCAGGCAAAGCGACGGGGAAGAGCGCTGGGTGCACGGCCACGGGCGGCTCGACTTCGACCCTTACGGTGTCCCGGTGCGGATGCGGGGAACGATCCAGGACGTGACCGCGCGCAAGCTGGCGGAGAAGGCGTTGCGGGAGAGCGAGGAACGTTATCACGCGACGTTTGAGCAGGCTCCGATCGGCATTGTGCACACCGCCAGGGACGGCACGCTGATCCGGTGCAATATGCGCCTGGCCGAGATGCTGGGCTACCAGCCGGACGAGATTCCCAGGCTCACCGTTCAGCAGATCTCGTGCCCGGATAACGTGCGGGAAAGCATGGAGAAGATGCGGCAACTCTGGAGCGGCGAGGTTGCCACCGTGAACCTGGAAAAGCGCTATGTCCGCAAGGACGGCAGGCTGATCTGGGCGAGAATTACGGCGTCAATGCAGCGCGATGCAGAAGGGCGCGCACTGCACTGCATCAGCCTGGTGGAAGACATTGACGCCCAGAAGGCCGCCGAGGAGCGCCTGGCGGCTACCCGGGAAGCGTTGCGGGAGAGCGAATCGCGGTACCGCATTGCATTTCAGACCAGCCTGGACGGCGTGTGCATCAGCCGCCTGAGCGACGGCAAATTCATCGATGTGAACAAGGCATTTCTGGACATGATGGGTTACGAGCGCGAGGAGATGATTGGGAGGGCGGCGCTGGAATTGAACTGCTGGGCGGAACCGGAAGCTCGACGGAATATGGCGCAGATAGCGTTGAGAGACTCCTGTTTCCGCGACCAGCTGGCGCGATACCGGAGGAAGGATGGACAACTCATCTGGGCGCAGGTTTCGGCTTCGATGATCGAGATTGAAGAAGAAATCTGCCTGCTGGCCCTGGTGAGGGATATTACCGAGGCCAAGGCCGCCGAGGAGCGTCTGGCGGCAACCCAGGAGGCGCTGCGGGAGAGCGATGCGCGGTACCGCACCGCGTTCCAGACCAGCCACAATGCAGTGAACATCAGCCGCCTTGAAGATGGATTGTATTACGACGTGAACAAGGCCTTCCTGGAGATGATGGGCTACGAACTGGACGAGGTGATTGGAAAAACCGCGCGCGAGCTGGACCTGTGGGTGGACCGATCCGAGCGGGAGAGGATGGCCGCAGCCATTCGCCGCGAGGGGACGTTCCGCGAAGAGGTGCAATTCAGAAGGAAGAACGGGGAGGTTTTTTGGGCGCTGACGTCGGCATCGCTGTTTGAGCACTGCGGCGCGGCGTGCCTGCTGGCGATGACGCAGGACATAACGACTGCGCGGGCCGCGGAGGAGGAGATCCGGAACCTGGCCTTTTACGATCCGCTGACCGGGCTGCCCAACCGGCGCCTGCTGCAGGACCGGCTGCGGCAGACTCTTTCAGGCAGCTCCCGCCAGCGGCGCAACCAGGCTTTGTTGTTTGTGGATCTGGACAACTTCAAGATCCTGAACGACACGCTGGGCCACCAAACCGGGGACCTGCTGCTGAAGGAGGCCGCCCGCCGGCTGAGACTTTGCGTGAGGGAGACCGACACGGTGGCGCGGCTTGGAGGCGACGAATTTCTGATCATGCTGGAAGAGCTGAGCCCGAACCCCGAGGATGCCGCCGCGCAGACCGAAGCAGTGGCCGGGAAGGTGCTGGCGGCGCTGGAGCAGCCTTACTGGCTGGACGGCCGCGAGTGCCGCAGCAGCGCCAGCATCGGCATCACGATCTTTGGAGACCGGCGCGAGACCCCCAATGAGGTCATGCAGCAGGCGGATATCGCCATGTATCAGGCCAAAGCAGCCGGCCGCAATACCACCCGCTTTTTTGCCCCGGCACTGCAGACAGCCGTGGTTGCGCGCGCCGCCCTTGAGGATGAACTTCGCCACGGAATCGAGGACAACCAGTTTGTTCTCTTTTACCAGCCCCTGGTGGATCACAACTGCCTGGCTGGGGCGGAAGCTCTTCTGCGTTGGAATCATCCGCGACGCGGCCTGCTTGCGCCGGGCGAGTTTATCTCAGTGGCGGAGGAGACGGGGCTGATTGTGCCCCTGGGCAACTGGGTTTTGGAGACAGCCTGCGCCCGCATTGCCGAATGGGAACAGCGCTGCGAGGGCATCTCAGTGTCCATCAACATCAGCGCAAGACAGTTCCGCCAGCCGGACTTTTTGGAGAAGGTAGTTTCGGCGCTCGATCGCAGCGGGGCCAGTCCGGGGCGGCTGACGCTGGAACTCACCGAATCGCTGTTGCTGGACAATGTGGAGGAGACGATCGCCAGGATGGAGGTACTCAAATCCTGTGGCGTGCGATTCTCGCTGGACGACTTCGGCACCGGCTACTCGTCGCTTTCTTACCTGAAGCGGCTGCCGCTGGACCAGTTGAAGATCGACCGCGCGTTTGTGCGCGACATCCTGGTGGATGTTTCGAGCGGCGCCATTGCGCAGGCTGTCATCTCACTTGGCCGGGCAATGGACTTGTCGGTGGTGGCCGAAGGCGTTGAAACCGAAGAGCAGCAGGACCGTTTGGCGAGGATGGGCTGCTATGGCTATCAGGGGTACCTGTTTGGCCGGCCGGTACCGGAGGACGATTTCGAGCGCCTGTGGCTGGGGGCCGGCGAGCGCGCGGCGGTTGCGGATTAAACAGTCCCAGTGCGATCAGCCCATCAATAAGCTCATTCCATCAACGGCCGCACGCACCTCTGCGTGCTGGCCACCCTTGTGATGCAAATCACATTGTTTCTGCTACTTAGGGTTGAGTCAGGAACGCACCTATCAGCCGATGTGCTGGAGCTGAGAGTTGCGTATTCTTTTTTCGTTCGTTCCCGGGCGGATTTGTCTGGAGTGTTGTTCGCGCTGCGTGAGGCGGGGCCAGAGCAGGAGCGCGTGCCAAGAGGGACCAAGGGACCGGATTTGCGGGCCGGCGGTGACTACGAAGACGAATAGCAATTATCGAGCGCGGGAATCTCACCGGGAGATCTACGCAGCTCCTTTAACTTTCATTTTTCTTTATGAGGCCATTCCATGAAGCGCATTTTTCTGTTGATTTGTATTGCATTGACTCTTACGGTGTTGACGAACGTTGCCGGGGGTCAAAGCGCGACCGCGTCGTTGCGGGGCGTGGTAACGGATGTTACCAGGGCTGTGGTGCCGGGCGCTGAAGTTACGATTACGCAGATTGGCACGGCGCAGCAGCATATGGAGCGAACCGACAGCAATGGCGAGTTCTCGTTTCAGGAATTGTTTGTGGGCGAATACCGGGTGTAGGTGCGGGCTGCGAGTTTTGCCACGTGGGTGAACCAGCGGATACACCTGGATGTGGGGAACCAGGGAGAGATCGCGGTGCAGCTGGTTCCGGCCACAGCCCAGGAGACCGTGGAAGTGAGCGCGGAGGCCGCGGGGCTGCAGACCAACGAGATTGCGCAGGGCGCGGTGATCAGCGAGACCGAGATTGCGAATCTGCCGCTGAATGGGCGGAATTTTTCGCAGCTGGGGATTTTGCAGCCGGGAGTGCGGCCCACCTCCGCGGGGCTGATGGTGCAAGGCACGTTCCGTCGCGTGGGCCAATACTACGAGGTGAACGGCCAGCGGCCGGAGTCGAACACGTTTCTGGTGGACGGCATGCGGGACATCAACCGGCTGGATGGCGGATTCGCTTACCGGCCGCCAGCCGACTCGATGGCGGAGTTCAGGATTTTGACGACGACGGCGCCGGCTGAGTTTGGCGGAACCGACGGGGGCATTACCACCATCGTTACCCGATCGGGCACGAACGATTTCCACGGAACGCTGTATGAGTTTTTGCGCAACGACGTATTGGATGCCAACAACTACTTCGCGCCGCAGAAGGAAGCGCTCAGGCAGAACCAGTTTGGCGGAACCGTTGGCGGGCCGATGGCGCGGAACCATGCCTACTTTTTTGCGTACTATGAGGGGCTGCGCGACTTTCAGGACATTACGCATGGCGTGGTGGCGCCGACGGTGGAGGAGCGCAGGGGCGACTTTACAGCCGATGCGCCGATTCTGGTGAATGGCACGCGGACGCCGCTGGGCAACGATTTGACCGGGCAGGTGAACGCGATCACGGCGAAGTATCTCGCAATTTTTCCGGTGCCCAATACCTCGGAGAATCCGCATCTGGCTCAGTCGTCAAGCCCGAGCCGGGACACGAGCGACCAGGGCGGGGTGAAGGCGGACTGGCTGCCGCGGAACGCGGATGTGCTGAGCGCGCGTTACAGCTATTCGACGACGGAACACCTGAGCCCGTACTCGGAACTCGGCGCCGATTCGCCAGGGTTTCCGGTGGGGTACTACTCCAACACGCACCTTGGCGGATTAACGGAGACGCATACGTTCACGACGCATACGGTGCTGACGGGGAATGTGAGTTTTTTTCAGAGCCACATTGTTCTGGACAAGCGGCTGTCTGGGTTCTCGCCGCAGGCGTTCGGGTTTGGATACGCGTCGACGTGGGCTACGGCTACGGGCGCGCCGCTGATTATGACGCAGGGCTACTCCAACGTGGGCGACCCGATTATCAACCCGCGCGACACGATGCAGAACGACTACGCCTTCAGCGCCAACCTGGCGCACACCCAGGGCAGGCATGTGGCCAGTTTCGGCTCGCAGTTCCGGCGCACGCAGATCAACGGCTACCAGGCAAACTTCGCTTCCGGAACCTTTTCCTTTACCACTCAGGGTTACACCAACAACGCGATGGCGAACTTCCTCCTTGGCAAGCCGGATATCTTTACCCAGGCGGGGGGCGACTTTACGCGCGATCTGCGGGGATGGGAGTTGGGCGCCTATGCCCAGGATGAGTACCGCATCAGCTCGACACTTACGTTGAACTACGGCGTGCGTTATGAGATCACCACGCCGTTCAGCGACATTCATAACCGACTGATGGCCTGGGCTCCGGGGAAACAGTCTGTGCGCTATCCCAACGCTCCGGCGGGGATTCTGTTCCCGGGAGACGCGGGCGTGCCGGACACGATTGCGCCGATCTTCAAGGGAGACTTCGCGCCCCGCGTCGGCTTTGCGTGGGACCCGTTTGGGAACAACCGCACGGTGATCCGGTCAGCCTATGGCATCTTCTACGACGAGTTGTTGAATGGTGTGGGAATGCCGGTGCGCGGCGCCAGCAGCGCGCTGGGGCAAACAGTGGTTCGCACACTTACCGGATACACGAAGATCAACTACGCCAACCCGCTGGGAACTGTAGCCAATCCATTTGCTCCCGGGCAGTTTGCATTGCCCGCGTCCACCTTTACCATCGATAGCCACCTGCTGCCGCCCTATGCGCAGGACTGGAATCTCACGATTGACCAAAGCCTGGGCAAGCAGAACCTGTCCATCGGATACATCGGGTCAAAAGGAACCCGCTTGCCGCGCCTGGTTGAAGCCAATCCCGCGATCTATCAACCCGGTGCGACCTTCGCCAACTCGCCGCGGCGCCGGATCTACTCAGGCTGCACGCTCACAGCCGGCGCCTGCACGCTGGGCACAGCCGGGCTGGTGGAAGGAAATGCGAACTCGACGTTCCACTCGGCGCAGGTGTCACTGACGCGGCGCGGCACGCCGGAGTTGAGCTATACGCTGGCGTACACGTTCTCCAAAAATCTGGACTACTCGTCGAGCCTGCACATGTCCGGCCCGGCTCCCTGGCTTGTGCTGGGGGAGCTTGACATTGCGCAGAACAACCAGGATCTTCGCGGCGAACACGGGCGCTCGCTGTTCGACTCGCGGCATCGTTTTGCGGGTAGCCTCACTTACGCCGTACCGTTTGCGCACGGCCACACGGGCGTGTCCCGCGTTCTGCTGGATGGCTGGCAATTCAACGCCCTGCTGGCGGTGAACTCGAGTACGCCGTTCACTGTGTACGACTCGGCAAACGTCTCGCTCCAGGCGCCGCATCCCGGGGTTTCGGGCATGTTTGGGGATCGGCCGAATGTGGTGGGCAACCCGAACAAGGGAGCGCCTCACAGGGTGTCGCAGTGGGTGTCTCCCGCGGCGTTTGAGCGGCTCGATCCGGTTGCGGATGCCGGAAAATTCGGCAACGAGGGGCGGAACGTCATCGATGGACCTGGCTACGGCAGCCTGGATACGTCGCTGGACAAGAGCTTTGCCATCACGGAAAAAGCGAAGTTACAGTTCCGGGCGGAGGCGTTCAACACCACCAACCATGTCAACCTGATACCGCCGGTCTTCGACATGAACTCGCCTGCATTCGGGCAGGTTACGGAGGCACAGGCCGCGCGGGTGTTCCAGTTTGCGTTGAAGACTCAGTGGTGAAGTGCCCCCGAAAGCGGGGAGCGCCGGCGGAATCGGATGCGCACTGGGCCGATTGGCTCAGTGCGCATGTGTTTGCTGAGGGCAGCGATCGGTCCAGCGCAGCCGGGCTGGCGCGCAGGTTTCTTGTGGGCTAAGTTCGTGCGGTCCCGCGGGACGTTTTGCCATGTCGGGACGCTTAGACACGGCTGCCGAAGACAGCAGAAGGGCTGCGCCGAGTGCTCTCGCACGCGGCCAAGCCCCTGGTGAAGATCCACCGACTGCGGCATTAGGGTGGCCCGGGGTCTCGATTGTGAAACCCCGGGACCGCGAAGCCTATTTGAACTGGCGGATGATATCCAGCACGTAATAGCCGAGAACGTAAAGAGTGACGGCGCAGAAGATGCCGAGGATGGCCTTGCCGGCGGTCTTGGTGCTTTCCAGCCGTGCGGTGATGGCCGCCTGTTCCTGGCCGATGTGAGCGGACGAAGTTTGGAGGACAAGCTGGACGTCCTCATTGCGGCGAATTCTGGAGACGTAGACGCGGAAAGCAATCAGAGCGAGAAAAGAGAAACCCCACACAAGCCACATTACGGGAATGGAAGACATGATCACCTCAAGTAAGAGAGCTCGGCATGGGGCACAGTCAGCGGAAACTATCGCATGCGATGTGCAACATGCCGTCGCTCGCAATCATACGAACGCACGCGCCGCGAGCGAGGTGATGACTGTCACGACTGAAGGCAGGTTTCAGTAGTCAGGTGTCAGGTGTTAGTAGTCAGTTGTCAGTTTTCAGTTGTTAGCCGCGCCCGTGAGCGCCGACGCGGGAATGGGGGCCATGCGCGCGGGAGTAAACGGAGTTGTAGGTGTTAGCGGGGAGTGGGCCACCTGCCAACCTCGTGCATCCGCCCGCTCATCGCGATGAAAACAAATCGCGATGTACGGGGCACACTCTTCCTATGCCAGGATGAGTGGGCCGCCTGCCTAGTTTGTGCTCGTCAACGAGAACGTAGTCGCGTGCGATATAGCGCCGGAAGTTGCGGTGATGGTGACCGTGGAGGTCTGCGTTGAGTGGCCACCGGACCCGGAGCCTCCGCAAGCGATTGCGCCAAGCGCGAAAGCCATGGCCAACGCGATGATCGAAACGCGCCAATAGAGAGGTCGGTGTTTTCGGGCGCGGCTCAAGAACCAGAGGCCGAACCCGAGAGCCGAGAAGGTCAACGGAGCAGAGCTGCCGCTTAAATCATGGCCCGGCGTGGGCGGCCTGAAGGGTGAGAAGTTCACTGTGGTGCTCACGGGCGCGCCGGCCGGTGTAACGGTCGCCGGATTGAAGCTGCACGTGACGTAGGAGGGCAGCCCGGAGCAGGCGAAGGTCACCGCGGCGTCGAAACCGTTGACCGGCGTCACGGTGATACTGGACGTTGCAGGCGCGGAGCTCGTTTCTGTGCCGCTGGCCGGGCTGATCGAAAGCGAAAAGTCCGGCGGAGGCGCAGAGATGGTGACAGTGACTGCGGCCGACGTGCTTCCGGTGAAATTGGTGTCTCCGCCATAGACAGCGGTGATGCTGTTGGCGCCCGGGGGCAGTTGGGTTGTGGCATACGCCGCCTGGCCCGAGGCATTCAGCGATCCGCTCCCCATCGTAGTTATGCCGTCGAGGAACGCCACGGTTCCCGTGGGCACGGCCGTCCCGGAGGCCGGAGTGACGGTCGCCGTGAACGTGACATTGGTTCCGATAGCGGCGGTGGTGGAGGCAGTCAGCACGGTGGCGGTGCCGGTGAGGCCGGAAACCACCGCGCCGAGATCGAGTTTGGCGATGAAGGCGCTGGTGAACGCGGGAATCGTCGTCTGATAGGCACCGCTAGTGACCGGAAAAGTGGAGGACTCAGCCGTGCCGGCGATGTACACGTTACCGGCGCCGTCAAGCGCCAATGCGCTCGATCCATCCCCTGTCCCGATGGCGCGTTCGCTGCTTTCCACGTTGGGGTTTGTTCCGTCCCCGCCCAGGAAGGTGGAGTAGACCAACGCACTGCCCGCCGGGTCGAGCACGGTGACAAATGCGTTGTAGCCGTAGGCGCCGCCGGGACAAGAATTCCCGCAGGCACCGGTACTCACAACGTAGTGATTTGTTATTTGATAAGCGTCCGCGGTTACGGGGAAATCGGCCGAGGCGGTGGCTCCCGTCATGAAGGCATCGCCGTTGCCGTCGATTGCCAGCCCGTTCGCCTGGTCGCCGCCGTACTGTGCGAAGAACGGCGTGGGGTTGACGAAGCCTCCGCTGCCGCCGAGATACGTCGAGTACACGAGGGCTGATCCCGAGGGATTGAGCTTGGCGACGAAGCCCGTGGGACCGGCATGATAAACCCCGACGCTGAACTTATTGGTAGTCTGGAACGCTCCTTGCGTCACGGGGAAGTCCTCGGAAGCAGTAGCGCCGGCGACGTACGCATTGCCGGAGCTATCCACGGCCAGGGCAAGGGCCGCATCGCCATCGTACCCCACCGCCATGTTGCTGGGGCACGCGGTTCCGCTTCCACCCAAGTACGTGGAATAGAGCAGCGCCGAGCCCGCCGGATTCAGCTTGGCGACGAATGCATTTGTCGCCGCGGTGGCGGCGCCATTGCTCGTCTTCTGGAAGGCGCCTTGCGTAACCGGAAAGTCAGTGGAGAGAGCCTGACCGGTCACGTATGCGTCGCCCTCCGCGTCGATGGCGATGGCGAAGGCTGAATCCTCGTTATTGCCCAGGGGCCAACCCAGCAAACTCTCTCCCCCGGTTATGCATCCGCCCTGAACCACTCGCTGCCCGCCGCTGCCGCCCAGAAAGGTGGAATAGACCAGCGCCGTTCCGCCGGCGTTCAGTTTGGCTATGAACGCGTTGCTGTCCAGCATGGAGGACGACTTGTTTACGGTCTGAAAAGCCCCTTGGGTGACCGGAAAATCGCTGGACGATGTCTGGCCGGCCACATACGCTTCACCCGCCGCATCCACGGCAATTGCCGCCGCCCCGTCCCAAATGCTTCCGCCCAGATAGGTGGAGTAAATGAGGTCCGTGCCGGTTGGATTCAGCTCCGCGACAAAAGCGGAGATATTGCTACCCACTGTTGTTTTGTCCGTTGACTGAAAAGCTCCAGGCGTCACCGGAAAATTCTGGGATGCGGTCTGCCCGGCCACGTAGGCGTCGCCATTCGCGTCCACGGCGATCGAGCTCACCGCGTCGCCGCCGTTTCCACCCAGGTAAGTGGAGTAGATCAGCTCCGTGCCCGCCGCATTCAGCTTGCTGACAAAAACGGTGGAAGATGTGTATTCCGCGCCTGGATCGCTTGCCTGGAAAGCCCCTGCCGTCACCGGAAAGCCAGTCGAAATCGTCGAACCGGTGACGTACGCGTTGCCGTCCGTATCCACGGCAATGGCGCTGGCCCCACCCCCCAGCAGCGCTTCGTTTGGTACTCCGCTGCCGCCCAGAAAGGTGGAATACACGAGCACCGGATCGATGACCAGCGTTTTGGAGCGGTCATATTGTCCCAGCCGGAATTTCACCGCGTGGCTGCCCACCGGCACGAAAACACCGGGAATCGAAACCCGCCGGCCATCGACGATCTGGTAGATTGCCGGTTTGCGGAAGGTAAACATTCCTTCCGGCGCGCTCACCAGCAGATCTCCCGCGGTGGACCGGCGCACTTTGGTGGCGGAGTCAAATCGCAGTTGTATGGCTCGCGGATCGGACCCTGGCGCGGCCACAAAGTCGTACTCCAACTGCCGCTGGTTGCCGTAATAGACCAGGTCGATACCCGGATAGGCGTCCTTGTAACGGACCCTCGCAAAGGTGGGAATGCCCCTCCGCCAACGTGCCGGATCGTTGCCGATGAAGTAATTCACCGTTCCCGGCAACGGCTCTTCGCCCGTGGGGGTTACCGTCTGCCTTGTGCCTTCCAATTGCATTCTTACGGCCTGGCATGCTGCGGAGCGCCGGGAACGATCAGCGGATAACTGGGAATGACGCGCGGCTGTGCCCTGCCCGGGCCGGCACACCGCCAGCACGGCCGCGTCGCCGGTCAAATCGAGTTGGTAACCATTACCCCGCGCAAGGAATCCAACGTTTGCGCCGGACTGATTCCGATTGGCCTCGAAACTGAGAGGGATTTCCGCGTAATGCCTGGCAACCTGTGCTGGTTGCGCCGGCAAAGGGCCACGAGTGGAAGGCGCCGCTGCTGCCCGCGCCGCGGTAAACGGTGTTGTCGCCAAGAGTCCCGTTACCAGCAGAACTCGAACACATGAGGAACAGGCGTACATCGGTCCTCCTGAGTCCAGTGCGGTGTCATTCGCATGTCGTATTGGCTTGGCCTAGTTTATCTGACGCAGCGGCGCGCGCAAGGTTTACTTTCGCGCAATCGGTTATCGTGCTTTTCGAGCACGCGAGTTCGGAAATCGCTAGCGCGCAACCGGCAACCCGGAACATTCCCTGTTAGTTCCCTGGCCCTCTGTCCCTTGTCCCTCCTTAGCTGCGTTTGTTAGCCTTCCTGAGGAACACACGCCGGAAGGGATCACTTTCAAAACCATGCAAAATTCTTATAACGGGCTCGAACTGCCGCAGGACGGGCAGGCCATCCAGTACGAGAACGGTCAATTCACCATTCCCGACCATCCCATTGTTCCTTTCATTGAGGGGGACGGCACGGGGCGCGACATCTGGAAGGCTTCGCAGCGGGTGTTTGACGCGGCGGTGGAGAAGGCCTACGGGGGCAAGCGCGCCATAAAGTGGTATGAGATTTTTGCCGGGGAGAAGGCCTATCGCCAGTTCAACACATGGCTGCCGGACGAGAGCGTGAGCGCGGCGCGCGACCTGAGGGTGAGCATCAAGGGGCCGCTGACGACGCCGGTGGGGGGCGGCATCCGCAGCCTGAATGTGGCGCTGCGGCAGTTACTGGACCTTTATGCGTGCGTGCGGCCGGTGAAGTATTACCAGGGCGTGCCGAGCCCGGTGAAGCATCCGGAGAGGGTGGACATCGTCATCTTCCGCGAGAACACGGAGGACGTGTACTCGGGAATTGAGTTCAAGGAAGGCTCAGTGGATGCGGGGCGGCTTATTGATTTCCTGAATAATGACCTGCTGAAGGGGAGCAAGAAGAAGGTCCGCGCGGATTCAGGCGTGGGGATCAAGCCGATGTCTATTTTTGGGACCAAGCGGCTGGTGCGGTATGCGCTGCGTTCCGCGCTGGAGACTGGCCGCAAGACGGTGACGCTGGTGCACAAGGGGAATATCCAGAAGTTTACAGAGGGGGCGTTCCGGGAGTGGGGTTACGAGGTGGCTACTCAGGAGTTCCGCGAGCACACGGTGACGGAGCGCGAGAGCTGGATCCTGGGGAACGTTGAGACGAAGCCGGGCATCTCGATTGAGGAGAATGCGGCGCTGATTGAGCCGGGCCTGGAGTTCGGCAACCAGGCTTTCCGCGATGCGCTGTATGCGGAGATTCGAGACACGCTGGCCGCGATTGGCGAGACGCACGGCAACGGCGCGTGGAAGCAGAAGATCCTGGTGAACGACCGCATCGCAGACTCCATATTCCAGCAGATTATTATTCGGCCGGGGGATTACTCGATTCTGGCCACTTCAAACCTGAACGGGGACTACATCAGCGATGCTGCGGCGGCGCAGGTTGGCGGGCTGGGGATAGCGCCGGGAGCGAATATCGGCGATGGGTATGCGGTGTTTGAGGCGACGCACGGGACAGCGCCCAAGTACGCGGACAAGGATGTGATCAATCCGGGATCAGTGATTCTGTCGGGCGTGATGATGCTGGAGTTTATTGGCTGGAAGGAAGCGGCGCGGATGATTGAGAGCGCGATGGAGAAGACGATCCAGCAGAAGTTTGTGACGTACGATTTTGAGCGGCAGACGGCTGGGGCTACGAAGGTGGGGAC
>Ga0265338_10008053_pt1 | contig 12889 bp, 15 predicted proteins | sample 42126metaG_FD_193579 | JGI IMG/M metagenome (GOLD analysis project Ga0265338, IMG submission 193579) | Rhizosphere microbial communities from Carex aquatilis grown in University of Washington, Seatle, WA, United States - 4-21-26 metaG | ecosystem: Host-associated > Plants > Roots > Rhizosphere... | reverse complement strand
TAAGTTGTCCATAATGGAACGCATATCCTGAGATTTCGTGTGAATCAAACTGGTATTCAAAAGAGCGCCCATACCAACCATAACAACAATCAAAAAGATAGAAATAGCTATCATCGTTTCTATTATCGTAAAACCGCTATCCTTTTTTTTATTGATTTTTATATATTTTTTTTGCATATAAAACTATGGCAAGCATTGATTTATTTGAATTCTGCCCGAAGGATACACATCTATGCAGGATTTTATCAATGAAGGAGAGGAAATAGTAATCTGAACGTAGTCAAAACCAGCCGGTAGCGATAAACCATTTGAATAGAAAGCTGCGCCAGAATTAGGTCTTGTAAAAGTTATAGACAGAGGATTTGTAATTTGGGTGGGGGTTAAACCTAAATAGCTGTCTATCCTTAATATATAATCCCCTTTCGTAATAGTTATACTATTCAAACATTCCCCCGACCCCGGACAACTGGAAGAATCGTATGAATTATTTTGTGTATTGTGTCCGGCAATATTATCCCAGATACCAAGGTCGGTAAAATAAATAAAATTATTATTAGTCCCAGGGTCAAAATAAACACCGTAAGACGGTTTCCATGTTGAATCAATCTGCGTTTGCTGTGAGAGAGGCGGTAATTCTCCGGATAAAGCTGATTTTTGCGCTTGCACTATTTTTAGGGCAATATCATTCGCCAAAACTTTTATATCAACTTGCTCCTGATACTTGCTGTAGTTAAAAAGAACGATGGAAGTCATTACGGCAAAAATACTTAAGACCACAATAAGCTCAACGTAAGTCATACCTCTATTTAATTTAGAGCTTTCAGCTTTGAGCTTTTTAAATTCTAAATTTTTTAAAAAAGAAATCATTTAATTTAAAAACCAATCGGGAAAAGATGCAATTCAAAAAGAAAAGCGAGCAGTACGCCGAGAACCAAAAACGGAGCAAAGGGAATTTCGCTTTTTATCCCGTGCTTTTTCGAAAAAATAATAAGGATAAGCCCTATTATCGCCCCGGACCAAAAAGCCAGAACCGCGCCTGAGAGTATGCGTGAATATCCCAAAAGCCAGCCCAACCCTAAGGCAAGTTTCGCGTCTCCAAGACCCATCCAAGTTCCTTTTGAAACAAACCATATAAAGGCAAAAGGCAACGCCAGCATTACACCCGACAAAAGCTCCAAGACAGACGGAATGTGCGGATAAAATAGGTAATTGGAAAAGAAAAACAAGCCGATAAAAGCCATAACACCTAAGATGATGGAAAGTACGTCGGGAATTATCTTGTGCTTAAAATCATAAACTGCTATAACCAGTAAAATGGAAAACATCGTCGCGTAATAAGCGTAAGAGATGGAAAATACCAGCGTATTTATATAAAAAATATCCTGAAATTTTAAAAACAAACTTGCAAAAATCAACCCGGAGATAAACTCAACTATGGGATATTGATTCGATATTTTCGCTTTGCAATTCCCGCACTTTCCTCCTAGGGCGAAAAAACTAAACAGGGGTATGAGCTCATAGAAATGGAGCTTGTTTCGGCAAACCATACATTCGCTTCTTCCGCCAAAATGACGTCCGGTATTGAATCTGAATATCACAACATTCAAAAAGCTACCGATAATGAGACCAAAGACAAAGAAAATAATTGTGATGATTGAAGTCATAATAAAAGACTATAATTATACTTTTTAATATATCAATTATAGCAAATATAAGAAGCAAAAACTATGTTAAGTAAAAATACTAAAGGCAAACCGTTGTGGCCGCGGCTATAACGGCTACTCCGGCAGGAGTACCAGCCCAAGTATAAGAAACACCGCCTGCGGTTTTGTCACGGGCAACACCGGTATAATCAACACACCAAGCGCCGGTGGATGTTTGAGCGGCAACGGCCCATTGTACGCCGGAGGAAGGCAATCCAGTGGCTGAAGCACATCTTGTATTCGCTAAAGTCAGACCATTAAATAAATTTCCTAAACCATTATTTGCCGTGTCAAATAACGTACCAGCGGTCGTGGCGCAAGGCGTGACCGCGGCGACAGCTGTGCCTGTTCCGGTATAGAATTCGGCTTGGGCTCGCATATTATCAAGCTGCGCTTTTATTTTTGTGTCGGAACCTTTAGTCCTAGCGCTATTCAACGATGCCAAAACAACTGAGGCCAGAACACCTATAATAGCTACAACTACGAGGAGTTCAATCAATGTAAAACCCCTCCCGGGATTTTTTGAAAAATTCATTTTTTTCATAGGAATTTAGTAATTGTATCAAATATAAAAACAAAAACCACCCAAAGGGAGGGTGGTTTTTAAAAAAACTCTCTATATTTCTCTATTAAGGACAAACATATGAACTTGGTCCAATATTTGTATTCGCAGCCGCTTTTTTTGACACACCCGTACTATCAACACACCACATAACCGAAGCCCCAGTTGCAGAACCAGCAAGTGGTGCCTCTGCTGCCCAAGCGGAAGCGCTATCATGGCAAGTTACAGTGTTATAAGTGCCCGCTACAGTTGCTGTTGTATTTAAAGTAGACGTAACCGCATCGGCATTTACCGTAGCGGTAAGTAATCCGGCCAAACCGTTACTTGCAGTAGCTCCTGTGCATGCGCCCGCATAAGTGGGAGAAGCCTGCGAACTGGACCAAAGCTCTGCCTGAGGTCGCATACTAGACAATTGCGCTTCAACAGCGGCATCTTTACCTTTAGTCCTGGCACTAGAAAGCGATGCCAAAACAACTGAGGCCAAAATACCGATGATGGCTACAACGACCAAGAGTTCTATTAATGTGAAACCCAAACTAGACTTTTTGCTAAAATTCATTTTTTTCATAGAAATCTACAATTACTTTATTAATAAAATTTCTTATACTATATCAATCACGCTTTAAAAAACTACTAAGGGCAGACCGTAATGCCGGCAGCCATAACCGTATCAATTCTTGCCGCACCCGTGCTGTCCACACAGAAATACTTGGTTGTGTCAGATGTAAGCTGAGCCTGAGCTGCCCACGCGGAAGCGCTACTGCCTGCAGTATGGGTAGTAGTTTGATTATTGATACCAGTCAAAATAGCTTGAGTACCTGAATCAGTAGAAGCCCAAGTATTGTTGCCTGTAAATAAGTTATTGTAACTTCCACCATTGGAAAAGATTTCCGCTTGAGCTCTTAGACTAGACAATTCAGATTCAATGGCGGCATCTTTACCCTTAAAACGAGCGCTGTTTAGCGACGCCAAAACAACCGAGGCCAAAATACCGATGATGGCTACAACGACCAAGAGTTCTATTAATGTGAAACCTTTTTTAAGGTTAATCTTTTTCATAATAATTTTTTATTTATAACAAACTACATCTAATTTCGACTTGTTTTTAACACTTTTCATTATATCACAAAACTAAAAAAGTTATCCCCAGATAGAACACAACCCCCTCGCCCCCTTATCAGGGGGAATCTTTATTTCTCCTCCCTTGACAAGGGGAGGGATGGGAGGGGTTTACGATATTGAACCCGCAAGGTTGTAAATAGGCATCAGAATAGAAACCAGAAGTATGCCCACCCCCAAACCTAAAACTACAATCATTACCGGTTCAATCAATCCCACTAATGTATCAACCGCATCGTCAACTTCCCTTTTATAAAAATCGGCCAAAGTCTTCAAAATCGAGCCCAAAGAGCCCGTTTCTTCCCCGATTTTAACCATTTGTATCATAATGCCGGGAACTTGTTTTGTGTGTTTTTCAAACGCGACCGAAAAAGCCAAACCGGACTTCACTCCGTCCGCCACATCTTTTAAAATCTCTTTGTAAACCCGGCTGCCGACAACTTCAGAAGTGATGTCTATCGCCCGGACAATCGGAACGCCGGAAGTGAGCATCGTATCCATATTGTCCGCGATTCTTGAAAGGTAAAGCTTCCTGTAAAGATTCCCGACTGCCGGCAGAGCCAGACGCATATTGTCCAGATATATTTTTCCTTTTTCTGTTCCGGAAAGTCTCCACAACCACAATCCCAGCAATATCAAAAAAATAATAACCAGAAAACCATAATGCACAAAAAAGGTTGAAAGCGCTATGACTATTTGAGTATATATCGGCGGCGTTTGTCCGGAATCAAGAATAATGGCCGAGAGCTTCGGAATGACGATGACAAACATAAGCCCCATAACCACGAAAAATGTGCAAATGACGAATATAGGATAAATAAGAGCATTTTTCGTTTTTGAAGTGAGAGCATACTGGCGATTCAAATAATCGGCCAAATGGCTAAAGGTTTCATTTAACTTGCCTGTCTCTTCCCCCACTTTAACCATATTGACGTAAAAATTGGAAAAAACATCGGGGTGTTTGGCCAAAGCGCCCGAGATGGAAACTCCGGCCTGGAGGTCATCACTTATTTGATTAAGCTTTCCGGATAAAATTTTATTCTCCGTATTGGTGGCGAGCATTGTGAAAGCTTTCAGGGCGGAGACCTGCGCTTCAAAGAGAGTGGAAATCTGACGGGAAAGAATCACAACATCTTTCATCGGCACTTTCCCCAGGAAAGAGAAAGTGAGGAAAGATTTATTTTTCCCTTCATCCTTGATGGAAACAACAATGAGACCCCTTCTTTGCAGACCGCTTATGGCTATATCACGATTGGGTGCGTCAATTTCTCCTTCTTTACTTATTCCTTTGTCGTCTACCGCTTTGTATTTGAATAGCATATATTATTTCTTATGTTCCCATGAACCCAGTGTATGGGAATTTGTTAAATCATACGTTCAAGACCTTTGGGATTGAGCGAAAACTGATAAGCATTTTCTATGGTAATTTCTCCGGCCCGGACAAGTTCCAAAAGCGAATGATTTAAATCTATCATCCCGGATTCGGTGCCCGTTTCTATTATGACATCTATCTCTTGAGTGCGTTTTTCGCGAATTAAGTTGGAGACAGCATTATTATTCAACAACAGTTCACAAGCGGGAATGAGTCCGCCGGTAATCCGCGGGATTAATCTTTGAGAAAAGATACCAAGCAAGCTTCCGGCTAACTGAATACGAATCTGGTCTTGCTGACTGCCCGGGAAAGAATCGATAATTCTATCTATAGTCTGCGACGCATTATTCGTATGTAAAGTAGAAAGCACAAGATGCCCCGTCTCGGCGGCAGTTACAGCCGTGGAAATTGTTTCCGGAGTGCGCATCTCGCCTATCATTATCACATTTACGTCTTCGCGAAACACAGACCTGAGAGCGGTATAAAAATCTTTAGTGTCGACACCGACTTCGCGCTGGTCGATTATGGATTTATTGGGAGCGTAAACATATTCAATCGGGTCTTCAATGGTTATAATATGGCGCGCTTCTTCATTATTAATCAAATTTATCATTGATGAAAGCGTAGTGGACTTGCCTTGCCCGACAGGACCAACTACCAGGAAAAATCCCTGTTTCTTGCGGGCTAAATCCGCAATAATCGGGGGCAAATGCAATTCTGCAAGAGATTTAACTTTAGGCACCAGCCGAAGAGCGACACTAATCAAGCCTTTTTGAAAAAAAGCGTTACCGCGAAGACGCATTTCTCCCCGAAAATCGTAGGAGAAGTCCATTTCTTTTTCCTCCATAAATTTATCCAGCTTTGTTTTATCCAAAATCTCTCCCAAAAATCCAAGCGCATCTTCTTTGGTCAAAACCGGACGCTTTAACAGAAAAACGAGTTCCCCCGCCACGCGAATAGCCGGGACTTTGCCGACTCCCAAATGCAAATCCGAACCGTTCTCGCGGATAACATCCAAAATAAGTTCTTCAAGTTCTTTTTTATAATCCATATATGATAATTATACTATAAGATAACCTTGGGTAACAGTGTCTTGTGGACAACTTTACTCATTTTCATCAATAAAATTAAAGACTTCTTTGTACGGAATAATTCCATTGATGGCTTTAAGCATTGCATCCTCTCTCATTGTAAGCATCCCGACATTGCGGGCCACTTTATAAATCGCGGAGTCAACCGGATTTTTCAATATCACTTCCTGCATTTCTTTCCCCACTTTAAACATTTCAAAAATAGCAATACGGCCGCGGGTGCCCGACGGACATTCGGCGGAAGGAACCGTGTCGTACATTTGGTCTTTGATTTCAATTTCTTTTTTAAATTCAGCGGGTAAATCCTTTATTTCATTTTCAATTTGCATTTTAATGCTTGGGTCCATAGGCACAAGCTTCCTGCAGGCCGGAAAAGTCAATTTAGCCAAGCGCTGGGCAACGGATAAAATGAGAGTCGGCGATATTAGATAAGGGTCCACTCCCATATCAATCAAGCGAGGAACCGCTCCGATGGCGTTGTTGGTGTGAAGTGTCGATAAAACAAGGTGACCTGTCAGTGCCGCTTGAATAGCAAGCTGAGCCGTTTCTTTATCTCGTATCTCTCCCACCATTATCACATCCGGGTCCTGACGGAGAATAGAACGCAGTCCGGAAGCGAATGTGTATCCAATCTCCGGCATCATCTGAGACTGATTGATATCGGGCATATGATATTCCACGGGGTCTTCCAGGGAAACAATGTTGCTTTGCTCCTTATCAAGCTCGTTCATCATTGAATATAGGGTGGTTGATTTTCCGGACCCTGTCGGACCGGTAATCAAAATAAGTCCGTAGGGTTTTTTCAGCGCTTCCTGCATCATTTCTAGATTTCTTTTGGATAAACCAAGCTGGCTGAGCGGCTTAACTCCCTTTTCGGCGTCCAAAATACGTATAACCACTTTCTCGCCGTAATAAGCGGGCATAGTGGAAACACGAAAATCAATCTTGCGTCCATCAAGATTCGTGCTGAAGGAACCGTCCTGTGGTTTTCTTTTTTCATCCAAACGCAGTTTGGCCAGAATTTTGATACGCGCCACTATTCCATTATAAACATTCGGCGGCAACACGACTGCCGTGTTAAGAGAGCCATCCACTCGAAAACGCACTTTTACTTTTTCTCCGGTATTTTCTATATGTATATCGGAAGCTCCTCCCTCTATGGCATTGCGCAACATAAGAGCCACGATTTTTATGACCGGAGCATCCTCCACTATTTTCACTTCTTCCGGCTTTACATTCTTAAGTTCTTTATTTAAATTATTCGCTTCATTCAAACTTTTTATGTCAACTGTTTCATCTTGTTTTATTTCATCAAGCGCCTCTTCCACCTGAACCGACATACCTTTATAACTTTCCATTATGGTCTTATAATCGGCAGTTGAAATAAGAAAAATCTTAAAGGGAATACCCAACTTGGCTGAAATAAATTGCAAGGCGTCATTGGCTTGCGTATTCTCCGCGTCTATAATTCCGACTTCCAATACCCCGTCTTTAAATTCAATAGGCACAAAACGATAATGGAGAGCCGCATCTTCCGGAATATATTTCAAGACTTCAAAAGATACTCCTTTGGAGTCTATTTTCTTTACCGGTATTTGCAGATACTCTCCTTTTGTGGCAAGTATTTTCTCTTCCGGAATACCGAACTCAATTAAGGCCTCATCAATATCGCCATTATGACGCTCTCTGGCAAGATTTTTAATTTCGTCTATTTGGCTTTTACCGATTACGCCACTTTTAGCTAATTCTTCTAAAAAACTCATAATTAATTTGATTTAAGGGGTCGGAGTAACACAAGTATTTGTTGTAGTGTTTAAAACTTTAGGAAGAACACAGGCCGCCGGCGGAGTGATACAAGTGTTAGTCGTAGTATTTAAGACCTTCGGCAATGTGCAAGTCGGTATCTGTATAGGTGTTATACAAGTATTTGTGGCGGTGTTCAAAACTTGCGGCAATGCGCAGGTTATGGGCTGGATTGCATCAGAACCAATCGGAGCGAAAGGGTTCAATCTGCCCTCGTCTCCCGGCCCCGGAGAAGCAAGTGAAATACTGGAATCATGCAAATTTGTGAAAGCAGGGTCGGAAAAAATAGAGTCATCAAGTTTTATGCTTCTGACACTTAGCAATACGGCTAGAAAATTCTGTGCAATAACGGAATTCTGACTTAAGGTATTAGCATCCGGCAAAGCTGTGCCGGTAGCGGAAGTGCTAGAAGAAGAAACCAAATTCTGTTGGCTTGCAGTCGGTTTAAAAAATAAAATATAGGCCAGAATTAAAAGAGCCGCAATCACCGTAAATATTATTATGTTTTTTATTTTTGAAGCCATTTTAATTTTTTAGCCAATAAGTTTTAATCTTAAAGTTATAGGTATAAGCAGAAGAAGACGCACTGCTAAGCCCGGCACTTGTGCTTGAAGAAAACTGAATTGAAGACACATCAACAATTCTCAAATTGTTTTCCAAATCTTCCAAAAATTTAATAAAATTATCATAAGTTCCTTGAGTGGAAAATTCCAAATTCCAAATGCCATAATCCTTATTGGAAGAATTATTTACACTCGTCGCTCCCTGGACAACTCCCGCCGCTTGGGGCGCCGGGGTGCTGTCTGTCGCATTATATTTCACATCTTTAAGCACCATACCATAAGGAGACGCCACTTTTTCTATCTCAAGAATCAGACGGATATTATCAACATTGTCGGGTAAAAGTTTTTGAAGCTTGGCTAAATTGTCGGGGTCAAAAGAATTGTATTTCTGAGTTAAGACATCACGCTGCGCTTCAAGAGCTTTGGAATTATCCAAGGCTTCGTTGTAAGAGGCCACTTGTTCTCTTTCCGAGGAGATACTGTTATAAAACGGTTCGGTAAACATAAAAAACCCTGATAAGGCGACTCCTATTAAAATGACCGGTAAAATATATCTAAACATAATTAATTTGGCGTGCTCCCGTCACTTGTCGCCGCAAGTGTTTTTTTATAATCGGTAAAATTCGGGTCGACCGAAAAATTCAAGTCAAAAGTAACATTGCCTTTGTCGTCAAGCGAGAGATTGGAAAAAACAGGGTCAATTAAATATTTATTTGCCGTAAAGATATCCGACTGAAGGGCAATCGGCTGATAGCCCAAGGAGATTCCGCTCATTTTCACCACTATGTCCGAGCTTTTATTACTGCTGTCAAAATTGTAACTGAAATCGGTATAGCTGATAGTCTTCATCGTAATAGACTGCAAAGCTTTGAAAATCGGAGAGATTGCCACGTGGTTGGCTAAAATTTCACTTGAAGCATTCAAGCGTTTATCCAAAACCTGAAGCTGCACTATTTCCGACGGCTCAAAACGGTCTTTGGCCAGATTCAAATCATTTTCCATTTGGACAATGTTTTTCTTTAAAATCCCGTCGTAAAAATAAAGGGCTCCCGTGGCTATGATTACGGTAAAAAAAATAAAAACAGAAATGACAGTCAAAAGACTAGTGGGTCGGGATGAAACAACTCGCTCCGGAATTATCGGTTTCTTGGGTATAAAAGATGTTTGAAAATTTTGCTCCATTTTATTTATTATATCCTCACTTTATTATCGCACTTATTGCAATTTTCGCAAGGCTAAACCCAAAGCAACTGCGAATTCAGGACCTGTAGTCTCAAGAACTTTCTCCAAAAATTCGGGCGCGCCGACTTTGGAAAAGGGACGCCCTATATCTATCTCTGCTCGGAAACTATTAGACGCCGTTTCCTTCAATCCCTTGAGTAATGAACCACCGCCCGTAAATATTACTTTACTGATAGTCTTATTATAACTCTTTTCATACCCTAATAATACATTATTCGTTTCCGAAAAGATATAATCGATGTGAACTTTGATTATATCAGCCAGGCTTTTTTCCACGGGATTCTCAAAAAGGCCGAATTCTTTTTTCATTTCCTCCGCTTTGGAAAACGGAATGCCTAAAGACTGGGAAATAGATAAAGATATATCGGCCCCGCCGCGATTTATAGTGTGATGGCTTTTAACCATGCCAAATTCCACCAAAGAAAGCTTGGTGCTGGATGCGCCGAAATCAATCAATAAGACCAGCGAAAGCTCATGCTCAAAATTGGCCCGGATAGAAGAAAAAATTTCAATCTCGAAGAAACCGGCTTCTAGGCTGCATTCCGAAACAATGGAACGATATTTTGAAATTGCGTCATTTTGAATCGCAACCACGAGCACTTCTGTTTTTTCCGGCAAAATGGAAGATGAATCCGGGTTATTCGTTTCCTCAAAAGAAGGTTCCTTTTTCGGAAGTATGAAATAATCGAGAGTCACTTCCGTAATGGGTACCGGAATATATTTGCGGGCTTCCGTCGGAACAATGGAGGAAACTTCACTTTCTCTTATTTGGGCCGGCAACGGAATGGTAAAAATCAGACTTGACTGCACCGGAATGGAAAAAGCGCAGGAAACCGTGGTTACCCCGGACTGTTTCAAAACTTCCTTCAGGGCTTCAATGGTTTTATCAACCGGCAAATTGGTAACTCGTCCTAAATCGGTCTCGGCATAAGAACCAAGGGCTATGGCGCCGTAAGTCTCAAGCACGGCCTTGCTTCCCCTTTTTTTTATTTCAACCACTTTAATGGCCGAAGAACCGATGTCAATGCCGACAGCGCTGTCACCCCCGCCACTCCCAAAGAGGTTTAAATTTGAAAAAAAGTTTTTAAGCGGATTATCCATTTCCTTAAATTATGTCTATAATTATAACATATATGAATCTTTTAGACACCATATTAAATGTGGTTTTCCCTGTGAATTGCCTTTCTTGCGGAAAAGAGGGTTCTGATTTGTGCCTAAGATGCCTTTCGGATTCTCCTGCCGCAGAACGAGAAAGTGCCAATTGGATATTTCCGTTATTTGACTATCGCCACATACCCGTTAAAAAATCCATCTGGCTCTTAAAATACAAAAGCAAGAAAAGAATTGCCGGCATTTTCGCGGAAGTTATGTACGGGAAAATCATAGAAGAGCTTTCGGAATTAAGCGTGATGAAAAATTTTCGTGAACCGATTTTGATTCCTATTCCCCTTTCTAAAAAAAGATACAGGGAACGCGGGTATAATCAGGCGGAATTGATTTGCGAAAAATTAGTTGAAATAGATGAAAAAAATAATAATTTTAAATTGGAGAAAAATGTTTTAATAAAAATAAAAGAAACGGAACATCAGGCGAATATCAAAGAGCGACGTGACAGGCTGAAAAATCTTTCCGATTCTTTTTCCGTAAAAAATTCCAAAATGATAGAAGGTAAAAATATAATATTAATAGATGATGTCACCACCACCGGCGCGACGCTGTCCGAAGCCAGAAAAATCTTAAAACAATCTGGCGCGAAAAAAGTGATTGCTTTCACTGTTGCGCATTAAGTGTCTATAATATAAGATAAAAACATGAGAATAGTCATAAAAGTCGGGACTCAGGTCATTGCCGGCAAGAATGGTCTTGACCGGAAAAAAATAGGCAATTTGATTAAAGAAATCTCGGTTTTGTTAAAACGAGGGTCGGAAGTGGTGCTTGTGACTTCCGGCGCCATAGGCGCGGGGCTTCCCCAAGTGCCGTTCACGAATCCGCACCGGAAAAAAATCGCCGCGGCTATCGGACAGCCTCTTTTAATTCACGACTACATTCACGAAGCCAACAAATATAAAATCTCCATCGGCCAAATTCTTATTTTAAGCGATGACTTTACCAACAAAGAACGTTTCAAGAATTTCGTTTCAAATATCAAAGCGATGCTCTCTCATAAAATTCTGCCGATTATAAATGAGAATGACGTTATGAAAACGGAAGACCTGACCATCGGAGACAATGACATATTGGGGGCTAAGGTCGCGGTAGGGCTCAAGGCAGACAAGCTTTTGATTTTAACCAATCAAAACGGATTGCACACCTGTAACCCGGATGATAATAAAGATGCTGAACTCATAAAAGAGGTCGTTAATGTGAATTCAAAAATAGAGAATCTGTGTTCCACGGACAAATCAGACTTGGGGCTTGGCGGAATGACTTCAAAAGTCAAAGCGGCAAAATACGCCACAAGCCACGGAGTGGAAACGCTCATAGGCAACGGAAACAAAAAAGGTATAATTGCCAGTGTTATAGGCAAAAATTTTTCCGGCACAAGGTTCATAACAAAAAAGTAATGAAAACAAATGTCACAATTATAGGTTTCGGCACGATGGGCAAGGCAATTGCTAAGGCTCTAGGCAATCAGGTAAAAGTATTCCCTGTGGACCAGGGCGATTCGCTCAAGAGCGTTGATAAATCAGAATTCGTAATTTTGTCGGTAAAACCGCAGGATTCTGAAGAGGTGTTGAAAAAAATTAAATTAAATAAAAACACAATTTTAATTTCAATTATGGCCGGAGTCCCTATGAAAAAAATCTCTTTGCTTTCCGACCACAAAAAAATCATAAGAATGATGCCAAACTTGGCGCTTTCTATCGCCGGCTGGATTTCGGCTGGTTTGTCGCCTATTGAAAAAAAGGAGGCGAAAAAGTTCTTGGATGAGATAACCGAAAACTTTGAGGTAAAAAAAGAGGATGATATAAACAAAATTACCGCTATCTCCGGTTCTGGCCCCGCCTATTTTTTCTTGTTGGCGAAGGAACTCACCAACACAGCTCGGAAGCTCGGACTCAAGGAGGCGGAAAAGCTGGTGCAGAAAACTTTTCAAGCGGCCGCGCATATAGAGGGAGATTACGCGGAATTGGTGAAAAAAGTGGCATCTAAGGGAGGCACCACAGAAGCGGCGCTTAAGGTTTTGAAGTTTGATAAAATGACGGAAAAGGCTGTACTAGCGGCTTACAAAAAAGCAAAGGAATTAAGTTAATTACGAATTGTCAATTACGAATTACGAACCCAAAAAATGCAGAAAAAAATTTTAAAACAATTAAACAACGCTAAAAAAGCTTCAGCACCATTTGGCCTTTTACCGCACGCTAAAAGAATTTTAATCCTGAAAAATCTGGCTAAAGAATTACGTAAAAATAAAAAAATAACAATAAAGGCTA
>Ga0265338_10008052_pt1 | contig 12891 bp, 7 predicted proteins | sample 42126metaG_FD_193579 | JGI IMG/M metagenome (GOLD analysis project Ga0265338, IMG submission 193579) | Rhizosphere microbial communities from Carex aquatilis grown in University of Washington, Seatle, WA, United States - 4-21-26 metaG | ecosystem: Host-associated > Plants > Roots > Rhizosphere >... | reverse complement strand
CCCGGGACCTCACCCAGCAGCTGCTGGGTGAGGTCCCGGGCCCGCAACGCCGCGCGCTCGGCGTCGCGCAGATAGTGCTCCGTCTTGGCGAGGGTCTGCGCATCGAGCAGCGCCAGGGTGATGTTGCCCATGATCGCCGTCAGGATGTTGTTGAAATCGTGGGCGATGCCGCCGGCGAGAATGCCGATGGCCTCGAGGCGCGAGGCCCGCTGCAGCTCCTCCTCGAACCGCTGGCGGACGGTCACGTCGCGGATGACGAGCACGGCGCCGATGAGCCGGCTGGCGGCGTCGCGCACCGGGGCGCAGCAGCCCGCGACCAGACAAGTGGCGCCGTTGCGGCCCACCAGCGCGGTCTGCGGCGGCAGATCGATCAGCGCGCCCTCCTCCAGGACGCGGATCACGGGCAGGGCCATGACCTGGTTGGACTGCGCCTCCTGGAGGACGCAGATCTCGGCCAGCGGCCGGCCGACCGCGGCCAGCGCGTCCTGCTGGGTCATCTCCGCCGCGGCGCGATTCATGTACTGCACGACGCCCGCCGTTTCGGTGGTGATCACGCCCTCCGACATGGCGTGCAGCGTCACGGTCAGGCGCTCCTTCTGCGCGGCCAGCTCGGCCTCGGTGTGCTTGAGTTCGGTCAGGTCCACCAAGGCGACCACCGCCAGCTTGAGCTTCAGCGGCTCGTCCGGCCGCGGCATCCACCAATGCTGGTAGACGTCGTGGGCCTTGCCCGCAAAATCCAGCTGGGTCAGCTCGAACTCGCCGTCGTTGTCCCCCTGCCAGATTTTTGCCAGGAACAGCCGGGCCGCGCGCACCAGGTCCGGCGAAGACAGCTGCCGGCAATCGCGCCGGAACTGCTCCTCCGATTTCGCCTGGAAGAGGCGCACCGCGGTCTGGTTGACGGCCGCGACGCCGATCTGCGCCCCCAGGGCCGCCAGAACCTCAGGATGGCCCTCCAGGTGGGCCGACAGGTTCTTCACGCCCGCAGCGCGGATGATCTGCAACCGGCGGCCGAGGTCGCGCAGGTCCAGCTCGATGATGGCCACGGGCATGTTCTCGAAGAGCGCGCGATACCGCCCCTCCGATTCCCGCATCGCCTCCAGCGCCTTGCGCCGCTCGGTGATGTCGCTCAAAAAGCCGTGGATGTACTGCAGGTTGCCCGCGCGATCGCGCACGGCCCGGACGTTCTCGGTGATCCATTTGGTGCTGCCGTCGCGGCAGCGGACCTCCGACTCGAAGTCCGTCACGCGGTCGCGCGCCCCCAACTCGGCGAAGAACTCGGCGCGGCGGCCCAGCTTCACGTAGAGCGTCGCCGCCGCCGAGGCCATCCACTCCATGAACTCCTCGGGCGAGGCGCAGCCGAAGATCTGGGCCAGCGAAGGATTGACCCTGGTGAAACGGCCCTCGGTGTTCGACTCATACACCCCCTCCACGGCGTTCTCGAACAAATCGCGATAACGGCCCTCGCTCGCGCCCAGGGCCGCCCGGGTGCGCCGCTCCTCGGTGACGTTGCGGATGAAGGCCATCCGGGCGTGCTGGCCCTGGAACACGAGCGTCGTGCTCATGACCTCCACCTCGATGATCCGGCCGTCCTTGGACCGGTGGCGCATCACGTCGGAATACCGGGCGCCCAGCGGGTGCGTCTGGATCTTCTGGAGAAACCCCGGCACGTCCTCCGGGAGCCGGATGTCGGAGGCGGTGATCGCCAGGAACTCCTCCCGGGGGTACCCGTAAAGCTGCACGGCCGCATCGTTCACCGCCAGAAACCGGAGGGTCTTGCTGTCGAACACCAGCAGCGGATTGGGGTTAGAATCGAACATCAGCCGGTAGCGCTCCTCGCTGGAGCGGATGTTCTGCTCGGCCTCCTTGAGCGCCGACACGTCGATGAGCACGCCGAACAGCTGCCACCGGCCGGGACCGCGCAACGTGATCGAGACGCGTTCGTGGAGCCAGTAGGTGCGATCGGTTTTGACGATGCGGAACTCCTGCTCGTAGCCGGACACGCCGCTGTGAAGCGCGGCGGCGCAGCGCGCGTGCATCTCCGGCAGTTCCGGCACCGTCAGGATGTCGTATAGCGCGTGCGGCTGGATGACTCCCTCTCCGGTGAAAATCCGCTGCTTGAGGCCGGATTCCGGCACATCGAACATCCAGACCATCCGGCCGTCGACCTCGTCCACGCTGGCCTGCCACAGCATGCAGTCCGCCCGCGCCAGGATCTCCTGCAGCTGCGCCTCCGTCTGCTTTCGCGCCTGCTCGGCCTCCCGCCGTGCGGTCACGTTCGTGATCACGCCGACCAGGCTCCACTGGCCGGGTCCGACGGTGGTGATCGCCACCTGTTCATGGAGCCAGAGCGGTTTCGCGGGGCGGGGCACCTGGAAGTCCTGCTCGTAGCCGGCCTCCCCGCCACGCAGGGCGGCCCGGGTGCGCGCGAGCATCTCCGGGAGCTGCGGCACCTGGAGATCCTGCCACCGCATCTGCGGCTTTTCCGGGGGATCCTCGCCGAACAGCTCGCGGTAGAGGCTGGACGGGGGAATGAAGTGACTCCATTGCAGCTCCCCCGCGGCGGTCTCCACGACCCGGGCCTGCCACAGCAGACAGTCGGCCTGGTCCAGGATCCGATGCAGCCGCGCCTCGCTCTCCTTCCACGCCTCCTCGGCCTCGTGCCGCGCCGTCGCGTCCATCAGCACGCCGACCAGATTCCACTCGTCCGGCCCCAGGGGCGTGATGGAGACCTGCTCGTGCAGCCAGAGGGTCCGCTTCGGCCGGTTCACCGAAAACTCCTGTTCGTAACCGGACGCTCCGGAACGAATGGCCGCCTCGCTGCGGCGGTTCATCTCCGGCAGTTGCGGCGTGTCCGGCGCGTACCAGAGTCCGCTCCCGGTCGCCGGGGGCTTGTCGCCAAAGAGGCGGTTGGAGAGCACGGAGTCCGGCATCGCGAAATCGCGCCACTCCAATCCGCCCCCCGTGCGCCGGACGTTCGCGTGCCAGAGGAGGCAATCGGCCCGGGTCAGGATCTGCTGCAGGCGGGCCTCGCTGGCCTGGCGGGCCGCCTCGGCCGCCTTTGGCGCGGTCACGTCGACCATCACGCCGACTAGATTCCACTGACCCGGCCCGTCGGGAGTGATCGAAACGCGTTCGTGCAGCCAGATCGTCTGATCGCCCTTGATCACCCGGAATTCCTGCTCATAGCCCGGCCGGCCGCCGCGCAGGGCGGCCGCACTGCGCGCATCCATCGCCTCCTTGTCCGGCACGACCATGCCGGCAAAAAATGACCTTTGCGGGTCCCCGCTCATCCCTTTGCGATTGAGTCCGCCGGCGGCGCCGAAAATCCGCGTCGTCAGGCCGGAGGCGAGGGCCTCGAACTGCCAGGCCAGCTGGCCCTTCTGGTCGGTCACGTGCGCCTGCCACAGCAGGCAGTCCGCCTGGTGCAGGATCTTTTGCAGCTGCGCCTGGCTCTTCTTCGATTCCTCCTCGGCCAGGCGTTGGTCGGTGATGTCCCGCACGACGCCGACGAAGCTCCACTCATTGTCGCCCAGGCGGGAAATGCCCACGTCTTCGCTCAGCCAATGGGTCACCCCCTCCCGGGAGATCACCCGGAAAGTCTGCTGATAGCCGGACTTGCCGCTGAGCAGCGCATCGTCGGCCCGCCGCGCGGTCTCCACCAGGTCGGGGGAGTGCTCCATATCCCACAGCCCGCCCTGATCGATTGCGGTCGCCAGCTTGAAGATGGGGCTGTCGAACGACTGCGAGGGAACGTTGATCTTCCAGCGGAAGCGCCCGTCCTCATTGCGCACCTGCGCCCACCACAGGAGGATGTTCGCGTGGCCGAGGATCTGGCGGAGGAGTTCCTGGTTCTCCATCTTCGCCGTGACCGTCCGCTTGGCCATCGTGACATCCAGCAGCACGAGCACCAGGCGCGCCGGATCGGGCCGCCCGTCGCGCTCGACCACCCGGCATTGCACGAGGCATGCGCGTTCCTGGCCGCTGGCGTCGAGATACCGGAGCTCCTCCTCGGTCTGCCGGGCGCCCGCCCAGAGCTGCTCCATCTGGTGGCCGAAGATCTCCTGGTACGGCGGCAGGTCCAGCTGCGGAAAGCGCGCGATCAGTTCGGCCTTGGTCGCACAGCCGGCCGCCGTCACGGCCGGCTGGTTGGCGTCGATGACCCGAACCAGCCGCACCAGTTCGCGCGGCCACTCGGGATGCGCCATCAAATGTCGGCCCAGGCTCGTGGCCCCCTGACTCCGCAAGTGGGCGAGCGCGGCGGCCACGGCGGTGAAGTCCTCTTCCAGAATCTGGACGGGCGTGTTGTCAAACAGGGCGTTGCTCCGCGCCGCCGCCAGATGAAATTCGAAGGCCTGCCGGCGCTGCCGCCGGCTGTACCACCAGACCAATCCCGCCGCCAGCACGGCGAGAAGCCCGACCGCCAGCGCCCACCCCAGGTCCTCCGGCATGGCCGCGGCGAAACGCGGTTCACCAGTGAAATGGGCAAAGGCGGTGCCCGCCGTCAAGACCGCGCCGGCCGCCGGCGCTGCCTGACGCAGAACGTACCAACAACGCATGGTTCTCGAATAGCCGCCACCCCCGGATAGTGCAATCACGGTGTCACTCAGGCGCCCGGGGTATAATCCCTAGGCCGCCGGCGGCCCGACACGTTTCGGCGGACGCCCGGCGCCCGCCGGGCCGCATCCGGGACCGCGGCCGGCCTCTCCGACCCATCTGCCGGTCCGTGCGACGGGGTGGACTCGTCCGGGATCGCCCGCTTGCATCAGCGCCGTCATGATCACCATCCGCCCGGCTGCGGCCGCCGACCTTCCGCTCATCCTGCGCTTCATCCGCGCGCTCGCGGCCTATGAGAATCTGACGTCCGAGGTCGAGGCCACCGAGGAGCGGTTGCGCGCCAGCCTCTTCCCGGACGAGGGCCGGCCGGCCGCCGAGTGCCTGCTCGCATACTGGCAGGGCCAGCCCGCCGGCTTTGCCATCCATTTCCAGAACTATTCGACGTTCCTGGCCAAACCCGGCCTTTATCTCGAGGACCTGTTCGTGGAGCCGGCCCTGCGCGGCCGCGGCATCGGCGCGGCGCTGCTGCGGCACTGCGCCCGCCTGGCCAATGCCCGCGGCTGCGGCCGGATGGAGTGGGCGGTGCTCGACTGGAACGAAATGGCGAAGGGTTTCTACCGGAAGCTCGGCGCCGGCGAACTGGGCGGCTGGCGCATCTGCCGCCTCGCCGGCGCAGCCCTCGCCAAATACGCCTAGCACAGGCCGGATGGGCTTGCGCCGGGCTGTCGCCGTCGTTCGCTGGGGGCGATGAACCTGCCCTTTTTCTGGATCGACGCCTTCGCCAGCCGCGTGTTTGCCGGCAATCCCGCCGGCGTCGTGCCGCTGGAGCACTGGCTGCCCGATGACGGGCTGCAGCACATCGCGTTCGAAAACGGCCTCGCGGAAACCGCCTTCTTTGTCCGGACCGGCCCGGACCGCTTCCATCTCCGCTGGTTCACCCCGGCGGTCGAGGTCGACCTGTGCGGCCACGCCACGCTCGCCACCGCGTTCACCCTGTTCACCCAGCTCGGCCAGCCGGGCGACCGCGTGGCGTTCGACTCGCGCAGCGGGCCGCTGTCGGTCGCGCGCCTGGCCGACGGGTGGCTCGAACTCGACTTCCCCGCCACGCCGCCCGCGCCGGAAAGCGACGACGCCACCGGGCGGGCCGTCGCCGGCGCGCTGGGTCTGGCGCCGACCTGGCTGGGCCGCACCCGCTTCGATCTGTTCGCCGTCCTCCCCGACGCCGAAACCGTGCGCACCCTGCGCCCGGATCTCGATCGCGTCGCGGCGGCCGGCGGGCGCGGGCTCATCGTCACCGCCGCCGGCGGGGACGGCGCCGATTTCGTCTCCCGGTTTTTCGCGCCGCAGTCCGGCGTGCCGGAGGACCCCGTCACCGGATCGTCCCACTGCGCGCTCGTCCCCTACTGGAGCGAACAGCTCGGACGCACGCGCCTGCGCGCCCGCCAGGTTTCGGCGCGCGGCGGCGAACTCCGGTGCGAGGCGCGCGGCGACCGCGTCGGCATCGCCGGGAACGCCGTCCTCTACCTCCGCGGCCAGATCAGCGTCTGACGACCGGCCCGGCGGTATCCGCCGCCGGTTTCCGTTGGCCCGCCTCCGGCCTCCAGGGCCAGGCGCCCACCGCTCAGAAGCGCGGGGAGAATGGGGCCCACGGCGACAGCTCGCGGGCATCGATCGGGGCGGCGGGCGGGCCGGCCGGCGGCGGATCGGCCGGCCGGGGCGGCGCGCGGAACAGCCGCGCCAGCAGCGGCGCCGGACGCAGGGCCGCAAGCCACGCGCCGACCTGCCGCCGGCGGGGCGCGTTGAGTTCCGCCGCGGGTAGGGCCGCCGGGCCGCGGCCGCGCCGCGTCGCCCGCCGTGGAAGGGCCGGACGGTTGGTGGGATTGAGGAGGCGCGGATTCATGGGAGGGAGTCTATCGCATCCGCGCGCCGGGCGGCAGGGGCACCCGCCGACGATTGTGATGGTCACAGTTGATGTTGCCAGAAACTGTACCGGTATCATTGTGCCTCGGCTGCTGCTGACCCCCGCCCGGGGCCGGTGCTATTGTCCACCTCCCGCCATGACTCCGCCCGCCTTCGCCTCCGCCCCGCCGGTCCCCGCCGGCGGCCCTGCCACCCTCTCGCCCGGGCGGATGGCGCCGCCATCCCGGGCGCCCGACCAGCCGCTTTACGCCGAGCTGGCCGCGTCGGTCCAGCGGCTGATCGAGCGGGATACGCTGCGTCCCGGTTACCGCGTGCCGTCGGTGCGCCGGATGTCGCTCCAGCGCGGCGTCAGCATTTCCACGGTGCTGCAGGCCTACACGCTGCTGGAGAACCGCGGCCTGCTCGAGGCGCGTCCCCAGAGCGGTTATTACGTGCGGCCGCGCCTGCTGGTCGCCGCGCCCGCGCCCCGCATGGGCCGGCCGATGGGCCGGCCCGCCTACGTCACCGGGGGCGACCTGGCGGCGGACCTGCGCCAGGCCGCCCTCGACCCGGATTTTGTGCCGTTCGCCGCGGCCTGCCCGCATCACTCGCTGTTTCCCACCCGGAAGCTGGGCCGCCTGCTCGGCGCCGCCGTCCGCAACGACCCCACCCTCATCGGCCGCTATGCCATGATCCCGGCCTACGAGCCGCTCGCCCGCGAGATCGCCCGGCGTTACCTGCTGACCGGCGCGCCGCTGCACCACGACGAACTGGTGATCACCGTCGGCTGCACCGAGGCCATCAACCTGTGCCTGCGCGCCGTCACCCGGCCGGGCGACACCGTGGCGATCGAGACGCCCGCCTATTTCGGATTCCTTGAGACGATCCAAAGCCTGAACCTCAAGGTGCTCGAGATCCCCACCGATCCGGGCGAGGGCATCTGCCTGGACGCGCTGCGCACCGCCCTGGCCCAAAACGACCTCAAGGCCGTCGTGGTCATGCCCAATTTCCAGAACCCCCTCGGCTCGTCGATGCCCGACGCCAAGAAGGAGCGCCTCTACCGCCTGCTGGCCGACGCCCGGGTTCCCGCCATCGAGGATGACATCTATGGCGACCTGCAGTTCGGCGACCGCCGGCCCAAGCCGCTCAAGGCGTGGGATCGGGAGGGTCTGGTCATGCTCTGTTCCTCCTTCGGCAAGACGCTCGCGCCCGGCTTCCGCGTCGGGTGGACCGCGCCCGGCCGCCAGCTGGAGCGCGTCCGCCACCTGAAATTCACCAATACGCTCGGCACCCCGGTCGTGCTGCAGAAGGTGCTGGCCGACTTCCTGCGCGACGGCGGCTACGACCATCATCTCCGGTCCATCCGCCGCGCGTACCAGAACCAGATGCACCTGTTCTCGCAGGCCATGCGGCGGCATTTTCCGGAGGGCACGCGCCTCAGCCGCCCGCAGGGCAGCATGATCCTGTGGGTGGAATTTCCCGCCGGCGTCGATACCATCCGCCTGCACGCCGAGGCGCTCAAGCGGCGGATCAGCATCGCGCCGGGGCCGCTGTTCTCGGTCAAGGACCGCTATCGCAACTGCCTGCGCATGAGCTGCGCCATCCCGTGGAACGCCGAGATCGACGCCGCGCTCAAGACGCTCGGCGACCTGGCGAAACTGCAATTATAGGCGAGAGTCGCGTGCCGAGCGTCGAATGCCGGCCGCTGCGCCAATCCGGCCGGCCCTCGCTCGACTTTCGTCACTCGACTCTCGACTCATTTCCAACCATGCGCCGCAACGTTGCCATCCTCTGCTTCGACGGGGTCGAGGTCCTTGACTTCGCCGGACCGTTCGAAGTGTTCGCCGTCACCGACGAGCTGCAGGGTCGGGACGCGTTCCACACGTTCACGCTCGCCGAATCGCCCGGCGCCGTCCGCGCCGTCAACGGTCTGAAGGTCATCCCGGACTTCACGCTGGAAACCGCGCCCGCCCCCGCCGTGCTGGTCGTGCCCGGCGGCCAGGGCACCCGCGCCCTGCTCGAGCGGCCGTCGCTCCTCGAATGGGTGCGCCGGCGGGCCGCGCGCGCCGAGGTCACCCTGTCGGTCTGCACCGGCGCGCTCGTCCTCGCCCGGGCCGGCCTGCTCGAGGGCCGGCGCGTCACGACCCACCACGAGAACCTCGCGGAACTCCGCCAGCTCGCGCCCGCCGCCATCGTCGACGGCACCCGCCGCTTCCACGACACCGGCCCGATCGTGACCGCCGCGGGCATCAGCGCCGGGATCGACGCCTCCCTGCACGTGGTTGGCCGCCTGCTCGGAGCCGGGGTCGCCGAACAGACCATGCGTTACATGGAATACGGCCGGTTTGCCCAGCCGGCCTGACCCGCTCCGCCCGCCGCCATGCGTCCGCCCTCCCGCACCGCGCTCGCCGCCGCCTTCACCACGATCTACCTGGTCTGGGGCAGCACCTACCTCGGCATCCGGATCGCGGTGGAGACGCTCCCGCCGTTCCTGATGGCCGGCGTGCGCTTCGTCCTGGCCGGCGCCCTGCTGCTGGCCTGGCTGGCCGTGACCCGCGGCTGGCGGGCCACCGCCCGCCAGTGGCGCGACAATGCCATCATCGGCACCTTCCTGCTGCTGGGCGGCAACGGCATGATCTGCTGGGCCGAGCAGGTCTTGCCCTCGGGACTGACCGCCCTGCTCATCGGCTCCCAACCGCTGATCATGGTGCTGACCGAATGGATCTGGCGGGGCGGCCGGCCGCCCCGGCCGGTGACCTGGGCCGGCCTGCTGCTCGGCTTTGGCGGCGTCGCCTGGCTGGCGGCCCCGTGGCAGGATCCGGCGGCGGGCGGACTCAACCGGGCCGGCGTGGCGGCCGTTCTGGCCGGCTGCGTAGCGTGGGCCATCGGCTCGATCTACGGACGGCACGTGCGCGCGCCGGCCGAACCGCTCGCCGCCTCGGCGATGCAAATGCTGGGCGGCGGCGGCGCCCTGTTGCTCGCCGCGCTGATCCACGGCGAACTGGCCGGCATTTCGCCCGCGGCATTCTCGGCCCGCTCCGGACTGGCTTTCGGCTATCTCATCGTGGTGGGCTCGCTGGTCGGATACTCCACCTTCGTGTGGCTCATGAAACACAGCACACCCGCGCGGGTCTCGACCTATGCCTATGTGAACCCCCTGGTCGCGGTGCTGCTCGGCTGGCTGGTTCTCGGCGAGCCGGTCACCGGGCGCGTGCTGACGGCGGCGGCCGTGATCGTCGCCTCCGTGGTGATCATCACCTCCTGGAGCCGCCGCGCCGCCCCCCTGGCCTCCGCGGCCCTGCCTTCTCCCCTGTTGCCCACCAAAGCCATCGCCGCGAAATCGGAACGTTCTTCCTAGCGGCGGGTCTTAGGTCCCTCCCCATGACCGCCGCCATCGCCCTGATCGGGGATTTCGACGAAGACGTGACCGCCCACAAGGCGATTCCGCCCGCCCTGAGGCTGGCCCGCGCCGCCAGTGGGGTTCCGGTGACCTGGACCTGGATCGGAACCAATGAAATCGATTCCGGCTCGAACCCGCCGGTGCGGGGCCGCCGACGGACCAGCCTGGCGGATTTCGCCGGCATCTGGGTGGTGCCGGGTTCGCCCTATGCCAGCATGGCGGGAGCGCTGGCCGCCATCCAGTTCGCGCGGACGACCGGCCGGCCGTTTCTCAGCACCTGCGGCGGGTTCCAGCACGCTCTCATCGAGTTCGCGCGCAATATCTGCCAGGTGCCCGACGCCGATCATGCGGAAACCAGTCCCGACTCGGCCGAGCTCGTCGTGACGCGGCTGGCGTGCAGCCTGGTCGAACAGACCGCCGGCGTGACGTTCACGCCCGGCAGCCGCCTCCACGCAGTTTTCGGCGGGCGGCCGGCGGCCGCGGAGTATCGCTGCAACTACGGACTGAATCCGGCGTGGCGCGCCCGCCTCGAGGCCGGGGGCCTGCGCTTCACCGGTTTCGACGAGGCGGGGGAGGTGCGCGCCGGCGAGCTCCCTGCGCACCCATTTTTCGTCGGCACCCTTTTCCAGCCCGAACGCTCCGCCCTGCGCGGCGAACCACATCCGTTGATCACGGCCTTTGTCGAGGCGGTTGCGGCCGCCGGGCAGCCGGGTACTTTTTCCGGATGGCCGTCATCCGCCTCGCCGATTCCGACCGCGACCTCGCCCGGTGCGGTCCCGTGATGCAGCAGCTCCGGCCGCACCTCGACGCGGCCAGATTCGTCGCCCGGGTCCGCCGCATGCAGGCTGAGGGCTACATCCTGGCGATGCTCGAGGACGAGGCGGGGACCGTGCGGGCCGTGGCCGGATTCCGCATCCGCGACATGCTGGTCCACGGCCGCACCCTGTATGTCGACGACCTGGTGACCGACGCGGGGAGCCGTTCGCGCGGCCACGGCCGGCAGCTGCTCGACTGGCTGATCGCGCGGGCCCGCGCCGAAGGCTGCCAGGAGTTCTCCCTGGATTCCGGCACCCAGCGGCATGACGCGCATCGCTTCTATCTGCGCCAGCGCCTGCGCATTTCGTCGTTTCATTTCTCGCTCCCGCTGGCAGACCCGCCCGCTTGAGGAAACCGACGGCGCGGCACCAGGCGCCGCCGCGGCTCCAGCCCGGCCGAAGCCACCAATTCTCTATCGATGGCTCCTCACGCGGCCTGCGGCAGTCGAAGCGCCCGGCGAACGCCGGCGCCGGCAACGCCGCTTGTGTCGAGGGCCAGTCCGCGCTACACTGCGAGCACCGGCCGTGAACGCCACCAGTCAGTTCGGCCCACCCCCTTCTCATGCGACGAACTCTGTCTTCACGGCATCTCCTGGGCCTGCTTCTGCTCGCCACCGAGGCGGTTGGTCAGGGCAGGGCGGACGGCACCGCCGCGGACAGTTACACCATCGCATTGGCGAGCTTCGCCCCGCTCAATACGGACATCTTCATCGCCGCCGCCGATGGCAGCGACCCGAAGCCGCTCCTCCCGCACCCAGACCTCGACTACAACGCGTCGTTCTCGCCCGATGGTCAATGGATCGTCTTCACCTCGACGCGGAACGGCTCCGCGGACATCTACCGCGCGCACCCCGACGGCTCGGGACTCGCGCGGCTGACCGCCGACCCGGCGTTCGACGATCAAGGGGCGCTTTCCCCGGACGGCCGGTCGCTGGCCTTCGTCTCGAGCCGAAGCGGCGAGGCGGACGTCTGGGTCCTTGAATTGCCGACGGGCGTGCTCCGCAACGTCACCAACCATCCCGGCGGGGATTTTCGTCCGTCGTGGTCGCCGGACGGTCACTGGATCGCATTCTCGTCCGACCGCGATTCCAAGCATCCGAGCTTCACGTTCACTACGCTGCACTCCACCGAGATCTACCTCGTTCGCGCCGACGGTACCGGGCTGCGGCGGGTCACGCATCGCGACGCCTTTGCCGGAAGTCCCGCGTGGTCGGCGGATGGGAGGCAGCTTGTGTACTACGAGGCGAGCATCGACGACGTCCAGAAGATCACCAGCCCACGCCGGTTGCGGGGCACGACACAGATCGTCACCGTCGATCTGGCGACGAACGAGCGGCGGGTGGTGACGACGGGCGCGGGGGAGAAATGGTCGCCGCACTGGATCGCGGACGGGCGGATCGCCTACGCCAGCGGCGGGCCATCCGGCGGAGTGGAGTTTGTTACGGGCGCCGCGGGCGCGCGCGGCGAGGTCCGGAACCCGAGTTGGTCGCCCGACGGCCGGCGCATGGTGTTTCATCGCGACGTGGAGACCGGGTGGCCGCCGTTCCGAGCCTGGCCCAGCCGGGACCCGATGTTCCGGCTCGTGCGGACCGGGGTCTTCCCGTCCTATTCCCCGACCGGGGACCGGCTGGTGGTGAACGATCAGACGGCCGGTATCCTGCACAACTCCATTCTCGTGATGAACGCGGACGGGTCGCGCCGGTCAGTCCTGTTCAGCGATCCCAAACGGAGTGCGCTCGCGCCTGCCTGGTCGCCGCAGGGGGACCGGATCGCGTTTGGATTCGGCGGCTTTTTCCAGAGGTCGATCGGGCCCTCGACCGCGGACATCGCGGTGATGCGCGCCGACGGCACGGGCGTCCAGATCCTCACCGATGGAGCGGGCAACAACGGCCTCCCGAGTTGGTCCCCGAATGGACGCCGCCTCGTCTACCGGGTGGCGGGCAACGACGGCAACGGGTTGCGTATCGTCGACATCGCGACGCGCGCGGTGACCGTGCTGACCACGGGCCCGGGCCATGAGAATTTCCCGTCCTGGTCGCCGCGGGGCGATCGAATCGCCTTCACCAGCGATCGGGACGGCGACTACGAGATCTACAAGATCAGGCCGGATGGGACCGACATCCAGCGGCTCACGCGCACCCCCGGCAATGACGCCCACAACGCCTGGTCGCCCGACGGGGAGTGGATCGCCTTCACGAGCGCGCGCGGGGGATTCAAGGACGA
>Ga0265338_10008051_pt1 | contig 12892 bp, 17 predicted proteins | sample 42126metaG_FD_193579 | JGI IMG/M metagenome (GOLD analysis project Ga0265338, IMG submission 193579) | Rhizosphere microbial communities from Carex aquatilis grown in University of Washington, Seatle, WA, United States - 4-21-26 metaG | ecosystem: Host-associated > Plants > Roots > Rhizosphere... | reverse complement strand
TTTAAGCTTTTCGCTTGTTCTTTGGCTTCCGCCATAATTACGTCCTCCTGTGGTGCGTACGGCTTTTTAAGCCTCCCACAAATTACTTAACTTGTTAACTTTCTATCTCTATACCCATGCTGCGGGCGGTGCCGGCGACCATTTTCTTAATTGATTCGATATCCTCGGCATTCATGTCAGCTGCTTTGGCTTCGGCAATCTCTGTTAGCTGCGACTGGCTGAGCTTCTTCTCCAGCTTGACTTTATTGGGTTCGCCGGAACCTTTGTCTACTTTTAACGCTGCCAAAATCAGTTCGTCCGTAGGTGTTCCAACGATGCGCCAAGTGGTAGTGCGGTCATCAAAAATCGTGATGTGAACGGTCAGCATCTGGCCCATGCGGTCCTTGGTCTGCTCGTTAAACGGCGTCACAAAATCCATTATGTTAACGCCGTATTGGCCCAAGCTGCTGCCAACCGGCGGCCCGGCGCTGGCCTGCCCGCCACGGACTTTCATCTTCAAATTTGCTTTAACTTCTTTTGCCATAACTAGACTCGCTTTACCTGCAGGCCGTCGAGTTCAACGGGCGTCTCGCGGCCAAACATGTTAACTAATACTTTAAGCTTGCCTTTTTGGGCGTCAATCTCATTGATAGCACCGTCAAAACCCTTAAACGGCCCGTCTATGATGTTGACGACCTCGCCCACGCGGTAGTCAAACTTGTGTTTAGGCTCATCGCGGCCCATGCGTTTCATAATTTTGGCAATTTCTTCCGGTTCCACCAAAGTTGGTTCGGTACCGGTACCTACAAAACCGGTTACGTTCGGAGTGTTGCGGACAATGTACCAGGCATCTTCGGATAATTTCATCTCTACTAACACGTACCCCTGAAAAATACGCTTTTCGACGATTTTACGCTTACCGTTCTTAATCTCAATCATCTTTTCCTTGGGCACTAATACTTGGAAAATCTTGTCGCCCATATCAAGTGATTCCGCGCGTTGGCGGATGCTTTCGGCGACCTTTTCTTCGTAGCCGCTATAGGTATGGATGGCATACCACTGCTTGGTTGAATCGTAACGTCTGCTCATAATTGCCTTACTTTAGTACCACTTTCTTAAATATTATGTCCAAAACTTTATCTACTCCAAAAACTAGGGCCCCGAACACCACTGCAAATATAAGTACTGCCCCCGTTAACCGCCGGGTTTCGTGCCGGCTGGGCCAAGTGACCTGCCTTACCTCGCGCCAGGCGTTTATGAAATAGCGCGGCGCCAGCCAGCCCAGTCCTTTACCAATTCCCCTGCCAATTTTTCGCAGCGGGCTTGGTATCTTGGAGGTGCCTGGAAGCCTAATCTTTTTAAAAGGAGTTTTTGCCCTTGATAGGACCGGCTTTAGGCGGCCCGGCCGGGATTTTTTTTCGGCCCTGGACTGCTCGGCTTCCGCCCGCTCGCGAATAGTCGGCGCGGTCTTGCGGATCCTCGGCTGGTGTTTAGGCGTGTCCCCGTCCAAATCAAACTCCCCTGCTAACTTAAACAGCCTACTATCTAAAGTAGGCCTTCAAGTGTCAATAGTAGCGCATCTTGGTAATCCGTGCAAGATGTAATCTTATGTCTTGGCGGTGGTTTCTTGCGAGTTCGGAATATATATTTTGAAGGTGCTGCCTTTGTTCAGCTCGCTCTCCATGCGAATATTCCCGCCAACCAGCCTAGCCAACTTGGAAGTAATGTATAGCCCCAGGCCGGTGCCATTGACCTTCTTGACCCGCCAATCATCACTTCTGAAAAACTTGCTAAAAAGCTTGCCTTGTTCGCTCTTGCTAATGCCTATCCCGGTATCGGTCACTGTAAACTCCAGCCCGTCATTGATCTTGGTCACAGTTAGCGCAATGCCGCCTTTTTCGGTGTATTTGAGGGAGTTGGTTATAAAGTTCTGCAGTACTTCGCGAACATACAGCTTACTGCTGTTAAGCTGATCAACATCTGGTGAAAGATTAGCCTTTAAGCTGAGGCCTTTTTGCGCGGCTTGTGGCTCGTAGTCGTGTATTAGTGAGTCAACCAGCTCCGGTATATTGATTTGCTCGATAGTTATGGCCAGTTTGCCTCTCTCGGCGCGCGATAGCATAGACAGGTCATTAATTAAGTTTCCTAGAAATATAATCTGGTCGTGGGCCGCTGCCAAAGTTTGCTTGATAGTGTCGGGCGTATTGGTGCGCTCGGCCAGCAGCTGGGCGTTGCCGATGTTACCTTCGGCGATGGCAATCGGCGTGCGCAGTTCGTGGCTAGCCACGCTTACGAACTCCTCGCGTTCTTCTTCAAGGGATTTTTCGCGGGTTATATCCCTAAACAACAGTACATAGCCGCCAGTGTCAGCCGAGCCAAAGCCAACTCTTACCGGCGACAAGCTGAAGAAAAGATTAATGGTACTGCCGTCGCTGTACTGGAGCCGCCAATCACTATTGGTGAACGGCGCCGTTTTGCCAACTATTAAAATACCGATGTCTATCGGCCGGCCGGCTTTGTCTAACAGTCGGAGCACATTGTGCAGATTTTTACCGGTCAGGCTGTTAGTGTCTAACAGATCCAGGGCAACGCTGTTGCTTAGTGTGATAACACCCGATTTGTCAGTTGCCAGGACGGCGTCGGTCATATTGTTAATCAAAGCGTTCAAACGCTCATGGTCCAACGTCTGGTCTGGCTTGTTACCAGCTGTATTTCGGTATAGCTGCATCTCTCACCCTTAATTATGCCATAAAGATTATGCTAAAGCGGCCTAACCTGCGGTTTGTAGTCACGGATTTGTTTTTTTAGGCTTTTGGCTTCGGGTATAATTTTGCTTAAAGCGTCCCAGAAATCTGCCCCATGGTGCAGGTGTTCAGTGTGGGTAAGTTCGTGCAGTAGTACATAGTCGATAAGGTCCCATGGCAGCTGCATAAGGTAGTAGCTTAGGGTAATCGTGCCGCCCTTGGAACAGCTACCCCAGCGCGATACCAATTTACGGATACGGATATCCTTGTAATTATAGTCGTGGGCATTAGCTAACGAGCGTAAGCGGTCCGGTAGGAGCTGGGTGGCCTCGCTCTTGAGAGCTTTTTCGCAAGCGGCCATCAGTTTTTTCTGCACTTCAGGGCTATCAAAAGGTTCGGTGGTTCTTACCTCTATCAGGGTATTTCCGGTCCGGATTTTAAGCGGGCTAGCCCCCTGAACCGGAATAAATGCCACTCTGTGTAGTTTGCCGATTCTGGCACGGTCAGTGATTGGCTGCTGATTATGCTGGGCCAGTTGCTCCAAAATCCAGTCTGTCCGGCTGGTAGCAAAGGCGATGCCCGAACGGTAAGGCGCCCAGGCTGGCAGGCTGACCCTGACCTGGCCCTTAGGGGTGACGCTCAGGCGCAAGTGCTTGGCGCCGCGCCGTTTACTCAAAAGAACCTCACCGATGCGAGGAACTTGCACGCTGCGGTAGGCCATTAGCTTATTGTTATGTTGCGGCGGCTAAAGTCAACCCGCCCGGCGTGGGGATTGGGAACAAGGTTTATAAGGCCGGGCTTGGCCATGGAACCTTGCAACGAGCTGCTGCTGGTCAGTCCCATCTGGTAGAGGCGGTTTAAGATGCTGGACTTTTGCGTAGCAAACGAATGCTTGCCGCTTACAACCAAGTAGTTCTCGTTCTGGGGGTTCTGCATACCAACCAATTTATTATCAAAGCTAAGGCGGGTTTGCGGTTCGGCATATTTGTCGTCGTTGGTACGCCGGTCACGGGCTTGAGTACGCGCAAAAGCGCTATCTACATCTATCTGCAGCCATACCAGTAGGTACTCGGATCTGTGTTTCTGGGCCAAATCACGCAGTTTGCGGCGCTGAGCCAAACGGAAAGAGTTGGTATCGTAGACAACGCTTATGCCAGCGTCCAGGAACTCCTCGGTCATATAATTCATAAGGTGGGCGATGACAGCGTCCTCCTGGGCATCATAACGCGGCCGCTCAAACAGCTCGCTTCTTATGCGGTCGGCGCTAACGTTGACCATGTTAAGGTTGTCGGCCAGATTACGGGCCACGTAACTCTTACCGGAGCCCGGGAACCCGTACAAACACATCAATACTGGTTTACTTAGTGCGACTTTTGTCATCAGATTGATATTACCACCTCTGTATCTCAATATAAAGTGTTACTGCTTTTGGGGATCCCCTTTAGGGCTGGAATTGATGACGACGTGGCAGGGGCACGTGGAATCGAACCACGATCTAAGGTTTTGGAGACCTTTATACTGACCGTTGTACTATGCCCCTACGTCGGAACCGACATGACGGCTTCCGTAAGTGCGTCTAGCTTACTTACTTTCAGCCTTAGGTCGTTTCCTCCTCTTCAAATTTGCAAACGGTAATTAGACCCCCGCTTTGCAAATTTGTAATTAAATTATACCTTACATCAAACCAATTTAAGCCTTCGCGTTTCTCTAGTGTTTTCGGGGTTTGACTTCGTTACGGCCAAGATTCTTTTTAGTTTCTGTTTGCAGGGCTGCGACGCGTTTTACCGGGCAATATTTCTTAAGCTCCACCTTCTCGGGCGTGTTCATGGTATTTTTGGTCGTGTAATAATGGCGCTGCTTACAAGCCTCGCATATCAACCCGACAATTTTTCGCTTTTCGCCCTTCTTAGCCATATCCAATACATATTACCCAATAACAGATAAAAAAGCAATATATTCACTGATTGAAGATGGTATACTATAATCGGGATGAGTACATGCTATACCCTCGCATAACTGAAGCCGCACTTAGAGATCTATATATAGAAAAGCACCTGTCTATGATGCAGATTTCAAAGGAGTTGGGCTGCTCGCATCATAAAGTCGCTTATTGGATGACGCAATATAAGATTGACCGACGTTCTATAAGCCAAGCGGTCTATCTTGTGAATAATCCTCACGGTGACCCTTTTACGATTAAGGTACCGAAAACACCTGAGGAGTTAATATTGTTCGGCCTTGGTGTTGGATTGTATTGGGGTGAGGGTAATAAGGCGCATCGAAACGCGGTTAGGCTAGGTAATACAGATTCTAAATTGCTTAAGACGTATATTCTGTTTCTTACTGAATTATGCGGAATTCGCAAAGATTCGCTGAAATTTGATCTTCAGGTCTTCTCTGATATTAATATCGCGGCCGCGCTCAAGTACTGGTGCAAAACGCTCAATGTTAAGAAAGAACAGTTTTTTAAGCCAAGGGTGACTATATCTGGCTCAATTGGAACATATAAAAAGAAAAGTGAGTACGGAGTTGTTACAATATACTTCGGTAACACGAAACTACGAGATATAATCGTAGGGCAGATTACAGAAGTGGTTGAGCGGATAGCGCCTTGATAGCTCAGTGGTAGAGCACCGGCATGGTAAGCCGGCGACACGAGTTCAATCCTCGTTCAAGGCTCCAATTAGCTTCCTAAGCTAATGATTTCTTTTACTTTGTCTATAGCCTCTTCAACGCTCTTGGCTTGGACTTTGCCGCCGGCCGCCGGCTTGTGGCCGCCGCCGGCAAGCTGGGCAGCGATTTTAGCGACGTCCCTGGCATCGCCTACGGCGCGCAGAGAAACGGAGTACATGTCATCGCCGTGCAGTACATTTTTATAAACGATGAAGCCCCACTTGCGGCCGGCGATGTTCCTGATAAAGTCGTTTACGAATGCTCCGGTACCGTGGTTAAGTTCGGCGGGAGTTTTGCCGGTTTTAAGCCACCGCGCAACAAACCCGTCATTAATATAACTATAGCTGTAGTCGCCACCGCCAGAAACATTTGTAGCCAGTTCGCCGAGGATACGCATGTCGTCCTCGGTGTATTGATAAAGGGCGTTTTTTATCTGCTCGATGTTCGCGCCGGCGCCAATCAACTCATCCGCAAGTGCCAGGGTGGCGCTATGGCGTGGATTCTTATAAGCAAAGCCGCCGGTATCGGCGTAAAGGCCCAGCATGGTGGTTTGGGCGTAGCCTACGGGTTTGTTGAGTTTTAACTGTCCGAAACACAGCTCATACACCTCTTGGGCGCAAGCCGGGTTCCCGGAGTTCAGGTAGATATCAGCCCTATCCTGTCCTTCGGGTTCGTGATGATCTATAATAGCTGTCCACACGCGGTTCTTGCTGATGTAATGCTGAATCTTTGCACTACCAGCCCGGCTGCAGCGTTCGTAATTATTGGCATCAACTATGACGAAAAAGTCCGGTTTAAAGCTCCCGGTTACGGCCGCTAGCGGCTCAAATTTTATCTGATTATAGCCGTTCAGAAAATCCAAGCCGTCAGGCTCTTCTTCTAGCACCATCGCCACGGATTTATCTGGGAAGTTCAATTTTAGCGTTTCGCCTAACAATAAGACCGAAGCTACGGCGTCGGGGTCCGGTGAGATATGCGAAGTTATTAGGATTCGCTCCGCATCGTCAATAAGTTGTTTGAATTTATCAATCATAAAGATAGTGTAACGTAGTTAACGAGGTTAGGACGGAATTACAGACTTAGTTATCGAGAAAGTTATAGTAAAAGTGATAGATGTCTTCAAATCCATGTTTTTCGGCAAGTTTCTGTGCCGGTTCATTAAACGCATAGATTTTTGATTGGCAGACAGCAATTCCTTTGTCTTTTGCCCACTGAATCCTTTTGTCCGTCAAAGCACTAGCTATGCCTTGTCTTTGATGCCCAGGGCTTACGACTAAGTCGTCAAAGTAAGCTAGTTTTTTGAAGTTATGCATGTCGTCGAACTCTTGTATCTCTACCCGAGCTACTCCAACTACTTTTTCACCCGCTGTTGCTACAAATATCTGATGGTTTGGGTCTTTGGAATACTTTGTGATGTAGCCTACGGTATCGTAGTTGTTAATGTAGTCGTGGTCTAGAAGTCTAGGTTCTTCGGCGACATGGGACATCCACATGTTCTTAAGAAGCCTCGCAGCTTCTGGTATGTCTTGGTCAGTTAGCTCCCTAATTACAAACATATAAACTAATTATTGCACAATTGTGCCAGCGGAAAACGCTTATGTTTGGTGCAGGGTGTAGGATTCGAGTTATTCTGCGCCTGCGACAAAATTGCTTCGCAATTGCGCGAGGCGGCCAAGCATGGAAAACTCAAACAGCCGCCGGCTGTTCTCGCCTATCGGTTCTCATCTTTTTCTTGCAGCTTACCCACTTTACGCGGAGCTGCGTAAAGTGGAAGAGGAGCAACAATACAAGACCCCGCCCAATTTGTGCCACTTGATTGCGCAAATTGAGGCGGGGTTGATATTAGTTGTGACGTGGTGCAGGGTGTAGGATTCGAACCTACGAAGGCATAAGCCGACAGATTTACAGTCTGTTGTGTTTGACCGCTTCACTAACCCTGCATGCTTTTGCGTAGCAAAAGCAATTATCAACTATCAATTTACAATTTACAATGATTCAACAATGGTCATTGACCAATGAAAAATAAATGTTAAATGCCAAATGTTAATTGTTAATTGCCCGCCACGGCGGGCCTGGAGCCACCTGTCGGATTCGAACCGACGACCTGCTGTTTACAAAACAGCTGCTCTAGCCAACTGAGCTAAGGTGGCTCGTCGCAACTTACGCGCCTGCCTCGTTTTGCCGGTTTAGCAAAAGCTTCGGCTTAGCGCTAGGTTGCTCCTCTTCAATTTTACAAACGGTTGCTAGCGCCCCGCTTTGCAAAATTGGGTAGGGCGAAAGAACATAAGAAGGTTAGCATAACAGAGGTGAAATAGCAATGAAACGCTTGAGTTAGATGACTACTTTACGGGGGCGCAAGATTCGCTTGGGCTTGCCGGCGGGCATAATCAAACGGCCCATCTTCTTCTGAATCATGGCGGCCTCTTCCGTCATACCGCGCAACTCGTAAGCCTTGGCCAGCAAGCCGTAAGATTCGGGGTTGGGCTCCAGCTCCACGGCTTTTTCCAACTCCTGAATAACCATTTTGTCATTGCCCAGTTTCTCCTGAACCTTAGCGTAGGCAATGTGCCGGGCGGCCAAACCATCTTCTAGTTTTAGCGCTTGTTCAAAGGCCGTGGCGGCTTTGTGATAATTTTCTGTTTCGTAATATATAAGCCCGAGGTTGTGCAGGCTGGAGGCGCTGGGTTCAATGCTGCTGGCAATCTCAAAACAATCAATCGCATCTTTGTATTCACGCTGTTTGGCGTACAGGATACCCAGGCGGTTATAGGCCGCGGCATTCTTTTCGTCAATCTTAAGGATGGTCAATAGGGCTTTTTCGGCACGCAGGAAACGGTTCTCACTCATCCCGTGGTACGCTACCTCCCAAAGTTGGGCTAGGCGGTTACCGATACGCCTGGGGATAATAACTATATCCTTCTCAGCCAACCGTCCGTGGCGAAAAACAATCAAGCCGAACGCAACTAGCAGCACCAACGAGTACATTAAGCATTATTATATCAGGCTTATAGGTTGAGGTTAAGCGCTAGCGACAACGCTATCAGCCGCGGGCTGGCGTTAGCTGCCAGTCTGGTCTGCAGCAAGCCGATAAACTTGCGATTTTTAGCGAGAATTTTTGATTGCTTGGCATTCCCGTTCTTGACGGCATTTTGGTGCAGAGCCCGTAAAACCCGTTTGCCGCCGTCTAAAAAATGGCCAAGGCCGGCCTTGTCTTTAGACAGCCCGTCACAATAGAGTAAACGTTCGTAGGCGCTAGAGCCCAAAAACGTCTTAAAGGAGATAACCGCGTCTTTAAGCGGGTGGCTAGCCTTATCGTCCAGTAAAGAATCCAATAGCCCGGCCGCGCCGGCGCTTAGCAGCCAGTTGCTGGCAATATCAACCTCTCTGCGGTTATTCTGGTAATACGCCAGCGCCGCCGGACGGGTAACCGGGTAGACGGCTATAGTTTGGGCCCTGGAGGCAATAGTCGGTGCTACGACTCTGGATGACGGGGCGGTAAGGATAAATACCGTGTCGGCGGCCGGTTCCTCCAGCGTTTTAAGCAGCGCGTTTTGGGCTTCGCCGCTGAGGTTTTGAGCGCCATCTATGACGATTATTCGCTGGATCCCCGCCCTGCCCGGTGTTTTAAGCCGCAGATTATGAATCACGCCGCGGACCGCATCAATCGGGATTTCCTGCTTGCCGTCCGGCGCGCTGAGCTCAACAAAATAAGGGTAGGAAGCGAGCTTATCCGTACTTTCCAGTCCCAGTAAATTAGCCGCTAGGGCTTTTGCCAAGGCGTATTTTCCGCTGCCGGAAACGCCAACCAGCAACAGTGCGTGCGCCGGCTGGTTTAAGAAGTTATCAACCTGGTCCAGGGTCCTTGGGTGGACTAAAAGGCTGTGCCTAAAGCTACTCACGAGGCAAAATCCGTAAAATAGACTGGTGGTTCGGCTTGGAATATCCGGCGCTGGCTGCCGGGCAGCGTAATCTCCAACTCCCTAGCGTGTAACAAAAGGTTATTTCCGGCATGGCCGTACAAGCTATCACCGACAACCGGGTGGCCGATGTATTTAAGGTGGACACGGAGTTGATGGGTGCGGCCGGTTACCGGCTTGAGTTCCAGCAGCGTGAACCTGTTGCCATCCTTATCAAACTGCTTAAGGGTGCGGTAGGCCGTTTGGGCGGGTTTACCGGTTGGACTGACCTTGAAAGTTTGCGGGCGTTTAGGGTTACGCTCTATCGGGGCGTCAATTATGGCCTCAGTTGGTTCCGGCCAACCCTCAACGACCGCAAGATAGGTTTTCTTGGTTTTGCGGTTAGAAAATTGCTTTTGCAGGTGTTCCATGGCTTTTTCCGTCTTTGCTCCGATAATCACCCCACTGGTTGCCCTGTCCAGGCGGTGGACAATCCCAGCCCGGTTACCGGCCAGATTCTCATCCGTTATTTTGTCTTTCAAGAAACTGGCGACGGTAGATTCGGTGTTCAGGGCGCCCTTGCTGTGCGTTAAAACTCCGGCTGGTTTGTCCATAACCACCACTTCGTCATCTTCATAAATAACCGGTATCTCAATGGCCGCCGGCTGGGTTTTTAGTAGGGTATCGTCTATTTGCAACTCGTCCTTTAGGTGCAGCTTTTGGCCGGGTTTTACCGGATGCTTGTTTATTAGGACTAACTGCTCGTCAAACAGGTGGGACAGGGCTGAGCGGGCGAATTCCGGGAACTTGGACGCTACAAATACGTCTGCCCTCTGCCCCACGCCAGCCGCGCTAACTTTGAATTTCCGCATAAATCAGTCTTTGGGTCTTAGGCCGACGGCCTTTTGGACTTTTAGGAGAGTCGCGTTGGCGACTTCGTTCATGGCCTTTTCGTCGTCAGTTAGCTTCTGTGTCAGCTTAGCCTCGTCAACCTGGGATAGTTTGGCTTGAAAGTCAGTTAAGAATGCTCTGACAGCATCTGCTACGGCTGTTTTAAGCTCGCTGTAGCCGGTTTTGCCCTGCCATTCCTTATTTACCTCCTCTTGCGGCCTATCCGACAGAAGCGCGAGTATTTGCAGCAGGTTGGTGACGCCCGGTTGTTTTTCCCAATCATAATTGACGGATTCCAACGAATCGGTAGTCGCAGCCATAACTTTTTTAGCAGCTTCTTCTGGACTGTCCTTCAGCAAAATGGTCCCGGCGGGGTCAGATACACTTTTGCTCATTTTCTTTTCGGGGCTGCGCAGTGAGCGAATGCGCACCGGCTCCGTGCGTCCGGCAAATTCTGCCTGCTTGGAGTTATCTTCTGGCAGAATGAACAGATTACCAAATTTATTGTTCATCCGAGCGGCTAAATCACGCGTAAACTCCACGTGTTGCTTTTGGTCTTCGCCAACTGGCACCCATTTCGCGCCATAAAGCAGGATATCCGCCGCCATCAGTGCCGGGTAGTTGAACAGCCCCACCGATACATTGGCCTGATCTTGGCTTTTATCCTTAAATTGGGTCATGCGCGAAAGCTCGCCAAAGTAGCTAAAGCAATCAAAAATCCATGTTAACTCCGAGTGAGCGGGTATATAACTCTGGCGGTAAATGTAAGTATCTGGATTTTCTATGTCTAGTCCAGCGGCTATAAAATATTTAAGGTTCTTTATTGTCCTTTGGTATAAGTCAATATGCTCAATAGGGGTCGTAAAACTATGTAAATCTGGAACAAACATGTTGAGCTGGTACTGTCCTGCATGTTTTTTTTGCATTTCTACCATCGGTAAAAAAGCACCTAAGTAATTACCCAGGGTCAGCTCGTCATTAGAACGAATACCGGTTAAAACAACTTCTTTGCTCATTAGCCCCAATTATAACCCAAAAGTCGGTTCTAGCGCTTTGTGAATTGGCGTTGCTTGCGGGCGCCGCGCAGACCAAACTTCTTGCGCTCGCGTTCGCGGGAGTCACGGCCGAGCAGCTCCGCCTTGCGCAGGGTGCCGCGGTATTCTTCGTTCATCTCTATCAGGGCTTTGGCGACACCAAGGCGGATAGCATCAACTTGCGAGGCGTGGCCGCCGCCGGCAACCTTAGCGCTAACCACGTATTTTTCCGGGTCAAGTTCCAGCACCGTAAACGGCCGCATCAACTCGGTTTGCATCTGTTTACTATTATCAAAATAATCGGCGGCGTCTTTGTCGTTAATCTTAAACGAACCTTTGCCGCCCAGTACGCGCACGCGGGCCGTAGCGCTCTTGCGGCGTCCTAAAGCGTAGAAATATTTGTTATCGGCCATAAACGCTCCCTTCGGTCGCTTTAGCTGAAAGCTGTAAGCTGATAGCGGATAGCCGGAATGGTCGGGCTATTAGCTTTTGGCTATTAGCTTTTGGCTGATGATGAACGTAGTGAATCATTTTTTCTTGCCTTTCCTGTTCAAAGATATGTTTTCGGGGGTTTGGGCGGAATGATTATGCTCGGTTCCGGCGTAAATCTTAAGCCGCTTTAGCCTTTGATCGCGCAGTTTATTATCCGGTAGCATGCCGCGCACAGAGTGATGGACAACTTTAACCGGGTCAATCTGCATCTGCTCGCCTAGCGTGCGCTTGTAAAGGCCGCCGGGATAACCGCTGTGCCTAAAATAGTCCTTGTCCTCAACCTTGTTACCGGTGACCACCAGTTTGGCGGCATTTATAACAATTACAAAGTCACCGCCGTCAATGTGGGCTGATACGGTCGGTTTGCCCTTGCCCAGCAATAAGCTGGCAGCTTGGGTTGATAAACGCCCCAGAGGCGCCTCAGAGGCGTCCAGGACGTACCATTTGCGGCTGACTTCCTTGGGTTTTAAGCTATAGGTCTTCATTATTTCTTAACTCCGGCCGGCTTGGCCTTACGAACGGCACGTTTCTTAGCCTCAACCTTCTTTGGCTCGGCTTTAACTGGTTTAGCTTTTGCAGCCAAATCATCGACAAAGCCCACTTTAGCCAACTGCGCGCCGTCCCCGCGGCGGACCGAGCTGCGTTTAACTGATAGATAACCGCTGTTCCGAGCCGTAAGCTTAGGAGCAATCTCATCAACCAGCTTATGGGCGGCTTCCAGTGTCATTAGGCTCTGAATTATCTGGCGGCGGTTGTGCAAACCGCCAACTTTGGCCTTAGTAATCAACTTTTCGGTGTATATGGCGACTTCTTTGGCTTTAGGTAACGTGGTTTCAATGGATTCGTGCAACACCAAGGAATTAGCCAAGCTCTTCATTAGGGCTTCGCGCTGGTCGCGTTCGCGGCCGAATTTCTTGCCTTTATATCCGTGGCGGTGCATTATGCGCTCCCTCCGGTCGCTTCAATGAACAAATGCGACAAATGTTCAATGTTCAATGCATTAGTCCATTCGTTCATTAGTTCATTTGTACATTGGAATGACGGAGTCATGACTATAGTTCCAGCTCGGCTATTTTCTCTTTAACTTCATCTAGGGCTTTGTTGCCAAAACCCTTAAGGTCGCGCAGTTCCACTTCGGAAAGGCCCAGTAAGTCCTTGATGGTGTGGATTTCGTTGTTAACCA
>Ga0265338_10008050_pt1 | contig 12893 bp, 5 predicted proteins | sample 42126metaG_FD_193579 | JGI IMG/M metagenome (GOLD analysis project Ga0265338, IMG submission 193579) | Rhizosphere microbial communities from Carex aquatilis grown in University of Washington, Seatle, WA, United States - 4-21-26 metaG | ecosystem: Host-associated > Plants > Roots > Rhizosphere >... | reverse complement strand
GGTTGTAAACATTATTCCAAGTGGTTCCACCGTCCGAGGTGTCTGCCGCATCATAACCAAGGGCGCTGGTGGCAAACGTAACCGGGGTGGCCCCGGCGCTATTGCGATCCAAAGCCACGTTTATGGATTGAGCCTGTACCAAAGACGTGCAAAGACACAAGGATGATCCAATGGCCGCAACGATTTGAAATTTGGGGGTTTTCATATGAACTGATTAGTTTTGCTAGCTTTAAATTGAGAATAAATCACGGTCTAAATTCTGTCCATAGTGCTTGGTGTTGATTTACTGCGAAACACATTGAAAATTATGCGGAGACATTCGGCCATAAATCCATGACCATCGCTTGTAAAATCAACTATTGAGGCTGCACCATCGGATTCCAGCCATAATTCCCGCACAAATGCCCAAGTCTCTGCTTGTAGGTAGCCGCCAGAAAAAGCTATGTCAGCCTTGCGAATCACGTTATCATCCGGATCCGAGGCGACGATATGGGCGTGGCGGTTGCAAGCGTGCCCTTGCCGTAATGCCGAAGCGAGCACAACAACCAACGAAAGAAGTGTCCGCAAGGCTTCGGGAGGGTTGCATGTTCTAAAGGGAAAAAGCAGCGTTCGTCGTAACCCCAGCCGGAGTAAATAATTTATCACAACCAGAGCAACATCGAATCCATTTACTGTATTCTCTTATTTCGACCTCACGAGTCAGTCTATTCATTCTGGCTTTGGTTTGACCTGTCATTCCGTAGTGAGTCCAGCCATATTCCCATGTATCTTCAACGGAAAAGCTCATCCCCCTTTCCCTCTGAGGATTGGAGGCTGTATGGAACCTTTGGCGCTTTTTCATAAGCTTGGATTAATGTAATCAATTCGAAACATGAATCCTTACCGAGTTTCGGAAAAAAACTGTGAAATTTCTGCAAGCAAATTGAAACGAATCGGCTTGAACCCACATGTTTGACAGACTTCGAAAATCCGCCTTTTGAAAATTTGTTAAACATTCAATCTCGCAAAGCCTCGGCATTAAGATCTCTACAAGAAAGCCGTGTCAGGTTTTGCCAAGTTGTTTCTGAAATTCCTTGGGCGATATGCCGGTTGAACGTTTGAACGCAACCCAAAAACTATTGCCGCTTTCATAACCGCACATTTCGGCAATCACGTCCATTTTTTCGCTGGTATCCGAAAGCAGTTTTTTTGCGCGTTCGATACGAATACGGTGCAGCTCATTTCCAGGCGAACGCCCCAGAGTGTCAACAAATGCCTGGTGAAAATTACGCACGGACATGGCAGCAGCTTTCGCCAGATCATTTACCCCGATGGGTTCGTGACAATGTTCCCACATGAATCGCAAACTGCGCGCCACGCCGGCATGATTAACCGCAACCAAATCGCTGCTTTTACGAACAATCAATCGAAATGGAGGCACGCGCACAGTTTGTGGTGGAGTTGAGCCTCGACACATTATTTCATTCAGCAATTGTGCGCCGCGATAACCCACCACTTCCATGTTGACATCCACACTTGAAATTGGCGTATGCATGGCATCCACTGCCAGAAGGGAATTTCCGGCACCGATGATCGCGACCTGATCGGGAACGGCAATTCCATTAGCCTCGCACGTTTCAAGCAGTTCCAACGCCAACCCATCGCTGGCGGCGAAGATCCCGACAGGTTTGGGCGCGGATTTCAATTCCCTGGCCAGCCACTCCCGTTTGCTTTTCCAAGCTTTTCGATCCGTGCGATACGCCGAAGATTCATGCCATCGCAACCATGTTGCACTGCGGCCCGCAGATTCCAAGAATCTCACGAATGCCGTTCCGCGTTCGTCATAAACCCAGTTATAAGCATCGCTGTAAAAAATAAAGTGACAAAAACCTCGCGAGAGGAAATGGTCGGCCACCAGTTGTGACGTTTCCGTGGTATCTTCCAGTACGCGAGAAAATTTCAATTGCGGTCTGCGGAAACTAAAATCCACCGTGGGTTTTTTGGTTTTTACCACAAAATCCGCCAAATCATCGCCGGCCCCCAGCCAGGCAAGAATTCCAGCACCGTCCCAACCCCACGGAATCACCTTTTCGCGCGCCAAATCCTCGGAAAGATGCCAGCCGTGTTCTTGGGCAAATTTTTCGATCCCACAATGCAGCCGATAATCATACCAGCCAAGGACAAGCAATACTCGAAGCGATTTTTTTCGCATGGGGAGGACTTTGAAACTGAATGTTTATATTTGGCAAGCCCTTTTGAACAGCTCGCAGATTTTTCAATGTTTATTACAGAACTGGTAGATTGCAGGAACCTTTTTCACAAAGCTGACAGGCAAATCTTATCAAGAATTTGTTCCTCAATAAACAAGCCATGCACGGCCGTCACGGATACCGCAGGCGGAAAAATTCGCGGGCCGGCGCCGGATTGACCATCGGGATGGTCATCTGCCAATTGGTTGGCGAACCGGGCACATCGCCCCAGGCCGCGCTGTTGCCGAGGTCAATGCCGTTCGTCTGCAAAATCCAGCCCACATAATTAGTCGGCCACGACAATGTAAGGTTCGAACTGCTGGCCAGCGTGATGAGGTTTGTGCCAACCCAGGGCAGATTGGTGTAGGGGTTCAGGATTTCGATGCCGTTAAATTGTGCGTTCTGCACCACGTTGGTCGCGACAATGACAAACTGGCCGCTGGCATTGGCCGGCAACGTGAACTGGCGGACCACTGCCTTGTTGGCGGCACCCGCCGTCGCGTAAATATCGAAGTTGGTCAACACCTCGTTGCCATTGATCAGCACGTTGAACACACGTTGGCCCGAACCGGAGAAATAAATTTCCGCAAAATGAAGGCGCACCAAGTAGTTGTTGCCAGCCACCAGGTTGGTGAAAACGTAGGTGGTCGTCAGGGTGGAGTCCGAGTAGCGTTCGGTCTGGTAAACCGCCGGCGGCGCTGCAAACGCCGTGCCATTGGTGTTAATCGTGGAGGTACGGCTATAGGCGATTCCGGTCACAAAGCATTCATCCGCAGCAAAGAATCCCACCGCGCCGCCACCGCAGTTGACCGCATACAGTGGTATTGAGATCAGCGGCGTGGCGCTGACTTCGGAGGACATGCCGAAGTACGTTCCGTCCGGGGCCATGGCCGTGATGACGTAGTAATAGGTGACACCAAAGGTGACGGCTGCGTCCTGATAGGAGGTTGCCAGAACATTGCTGGCGATGATCGAATAGGAACCGCCGCTGACGGTTGAGCGCAACACGTTGTAATTGGTCGCACCGACGCTCGTCGCCCAGCTGAGATTCACAAAATTATATCCCGCCACGGCGGAAAGCCCGCTGGGCGCGGATAGGACAGGCGTCCCGCTGACTTGCGCGGAAGGCAAACTTCCTCCAGCCTGATTGGTGGCCGTCACCGTGTAATAATAGGTGACGCCGTTGGTCAGCCCGGTGTCGTTGAAGGCCGTTTGGGTGTTAACGCCGGCAATGGGTGCATAAGGCCCTCCGCTTTGCGTGGATCGGCTGACCGTGTAGCCGGCGGCCAGCAGCGAGGGGTTCCATGACAGCGAAACCTGCCGGTAGTAGGCGGTGGCGGAAACTCCCGTGGGCGTTGCCGGGGCCGTGGCGGGTGGCGGAAAATCAGGGTTGTTCGTGGCATTCAACCACCACAGGGCGCTGGTGACACCACGCGGATAATGGTAGCTGCCATGGGGACTGCCACCCGTGCTGTCCAACTGGTCCGACCAGCCTTGGTAGGGCGCTTCCTGGGTTTCCATGGTCGCGTGAATTTGATCAATGGTTCCATCCACGTTGCTGTTGTTGATGCCGAGAATGTTTTCGACGATGTATTGGCCAAGATAAACTTTGCTTTGCCAGGTGTTGCCGTTCGCGCTCGAAAGTTTCCAGCCGCCGGTGGTGGCGTCCAGGCACTTGCCGGGGACGAGCACGGCGACAACATGATTGGACAATGCCTGCAACATGCTGGCATATGGGCCATTCACGCGGTCAACGGCGTTCGTCAATCCCATTTGGGCGGGATAAGACAGCCCCTCCACGATCGGCAGCAAAGCCGACTGATTGCTGCCGTCCAGAAACGCCGGTATGAAACCCAGCGTGCCGTCATAAGTGTTCCAAGCGGTGACGATGGATTGCGCCGCCAGCCGGGCCATGTTTGAGCAGGCGTTGGCATCGGACATGTCGCCAATTTGTTTGAACATCGCCTGCAACGCGAGATAGCTGGCCCAATTTTTAACCGTGGTCATCGCGTTCAAACGCGGCGATTTCAGCGATGAGTCCAGCGCATCGTAGGTGGTGATTTCCGGAACAGTGCCGCCGCGCTCGTTGAGGTAGGTTGTGACGCCGTCCCGAGTGGCGGCGTTGGTGTCATCGCGCAGCAGCATGGAATTGAGGCAGGTTTGCAAAAGCGCCGTGCTGTTCGTGAGCCAGGCATTGTCGCCGGTGCGGCTCCAGTATATCCCGGCCGACAGAATCCAATTCTGCAGCTCCTCCTGTCCCATATACGAATACGAGCTTTCATAGGTCGTCGGATCCATGGCCGGCGCATCCGAGGTCAATCCCTGCCCCATATCGTGATGGAACCCGAAGCCGCCGGGCGACACCACCGAATTGGCAACCGTGTTGTAAAGCGGATGCGTATAGGTGTAACCGGAACCGCTGATGGCGCCGGAGTAAGTGTCCAGCACGTTGCGCAACGCCCAGGGATACATGAACGAATCGTAAAACGAGTGATCCACCGTGAGGTCAAAGGTGTTGACATAGTTGTATCCGCCCTCCATTTCGCGCCAAAGAAAGCCGTTGGTCGGGTCCAATTGCGCCTCCGTGCAGGCCTGGTAACTGTGCAGGGCGTCGCTGGCCAGAAACTGCCGGTAGGCATTCAAGTTCGCGCCCGCCATGGCCGAGGCCAGTTGTTGACAGCGAGTCTGCGCGTCGGCAAGTTCGCCGAACGCCGCGCTGATCACACTGTCCATGGACCCAAACAGGGTCGTGTAAAAATAGTGCGCTGAAATCCGTGAATCCGCCACCGTGCTCCGGTAATCCGCCAGCACCACCGTCAAGGATTTCGTTTGCCCCGCTGGAATGTTCAGGTGAAAGGCAAACCCGGAGGACATGCCGTTCAGCGCCGTTTTCAATGCCGTGCCGCTCAATAAATCGCACGTGCCCGTCTGCACCGCCAGGGCACCTTCCCCCACGGCAAACCCCTGATAAGCGCCGCTCGCATAACTGGTCTGCGTGCCGGCCACCGGCAGGCCGAAATAAAAATCCTCGGCCGTGCTGTTGGTATTGTGGATGGTGAAAACCATCCAGGTTGCCGGCAGGAAAAAATACTGTTTGTAGGCGAGCGTGGCGGAATCAAAGTTCGGCATTTTCCAGGCGGGCGTATAATTCGTCCACGTCAATCCGCCGTTGTTCACGTTCCATTGGTCCGTGCAGGGCGTGAGCGTCCGCTGGACGTTTGTGTCGGCAAAAAAAGTCGCGGTGGACGCAATGCCGGCCGTCGAAGCCACGAACGGAAGCGCCTGTATCCCGCTGCTGCCCGAAAGTGCAATCACCACCCCGCCGCCACCACTGCTGTAAGGGATGGACGAACTCGAAAAGCCGAAGCCGCATTTATCACCTTTGACGCCATACGCAAAAGTTGAATAAGTGCCGACTGCGGCATGGTCCACGTTGATGAAAACAAGCTGATTCGAAGCAACCAGAGTGTAAGCCCGCGCCGATAGGGCCAGCCCGCAAATGGCCGCAAGAAAAATGTTCCGGCTAAAGACAGTCAATTTCATTTGTCACTAATTTTCAGATTAATACGATTTTACCCATGTGACACTTATGCCCCTCTGACCAGCGACGCCGCCTTTCGCCGTTCGACCAACTCCCCCGCCATTTGAATCGTAACACTCTTGTTGAGTTTGTAGGCGATTAACAGCACGGTACAAATGCCAAATAAGATGCCGACGCCAATGCCAGCACAAGCGCGATAACCAGCGATTGCTTCGGGCGCGGCGGGGAGTTTTGTGTTGTAGCCAAAGAATCCCGCCATAATCCAGAGGAATGATGCCGAGCCGAGTGCAAGCCCGGCCTTCAAGGCAAAACCAATTGTAGCAAACACAATGCCGGTGAAGCGACGCCCGGTCTTCCATTCAGAATAATCTGCGACGTCGGCGTAAATTGCCCAGACCAGCGGAACCGTCGGCGCATAAACCACCGCGCTCAGGATTGTTAAAATTACCATTCCATTTACATCCGCGGATTTGAGGAAATAAAATGCAAATCCCAAAATTGTCGAAAGCGCGAAGCCCGCCACGGCCACGGCTTTCTTTCCAAACCGATGGGCCAGTGTCGCGGAAAGCAAGATCACAATGATGGTCGTGAATCTTCCGGCAACGTTCAGAATGCTATAGAACACGGCGACGACATTTGAACCGGCGAGATCGTCTCGTGTGCCGTGAACAATATAGCCAAGCCATTCCAGCAAACCTCCTGGCTTGGGATCGCCCGCTTGCAATGCCGGCCCGGTAAGACGGAGCTTTTCCAGGAAATCAAACATCGCGGCTTTGTCAGCGTATTGATGGTAGTAGTTGTAAAGCGCTCCGCCACGAAACGACAAAATCGCAAAGTGCATCAGTGTCATCACCACCATCACGCACCATGGACGGTTCTTCATTAGATCGGCAAAATCCCGTTTCGGCGAGGATTTGGTTTGAATGATGGGCTTGATCCGTTCATGGGTGGTAAAAACCGTTATGAGAAATAAAATCAAACAGAGCGCGGCCCAAATGGTCATGGTCATCTGCCAGCCGTAAGCACGGTCATGGCCGACGGAAAACTTGGCCACGAGTGGGAGCGTAAAACCTCCAACTATGAACTGGGCTATATTGACGGCAATGAATCGGTAGGAATTTAGCTTTGTACGTTCATCCAAATCGCTGGTCATGACTCCACCAAGCGCCGCATAGGGCATGTTATTCATTGAGTAGATGGTCATCATCAATGTATTGGTGATTCCCGCATAGACTATCAATGCCGCCATGTTCCAGCCTTTGGGCGAGGTGTAGGCGAGTACCATCACAACGGCCCACGGCACTGCCGTCCAGAGTATCCACGGGCGGAATTTGCCCCAGCGTGTGTTGGTGCGGTCGGCCAGCGCCCCCATGATCGGATCAAAAATCGCATCCCAAATACGCGGCCAGAACAGGATTGCCGCAGCCGCACCGGCCGTCAGGCCAACGGTATCCGTATAAAAATTCAGCTGAAACAGAATCATCGTCATGAAGACGAAATTCGCAGCGGCATCAGCGGCGCTGTAACCGATTTTCTCGGTAAAGGGAATCTTTTGGGTTGGGTCCATTATTCCTATTTAACAACCGTGAGAACGACCTTCTGCAAATCCGTATCGCGGGAGGAATTGCCAACCATGATTTCAAATTCACCGGGTTCGACAGTGTATTTCATGTCAATATTGTAAAGTGCCAGTGACTCCGGCTTGATTTCGAGTGCGATGGTCTTGGATTCGCCCGGTTGCAGCGAGACTTTCGTGAATGCTTTCAATTCCTTCACCGGACGGGTTACGGAGCTAAACACATCGCGAATATAGAGTTGAACAGTTTCCATTGCAGCACGTTTGCCGGTGTTTCTCACGTCGACATAAACGCGGGTGGATTCGTCCCGGCGGATATTCTTCTTCGCCAGCCTAAGTTTTGTGAATTCAAAAGTCGTATAGCTTAACCCAAAGCCGAAGGGAAACAACGGCGAGACATCGTCGAACAAATAGCCGCGCCGCGCGGACGGCTTGTGGCTGTAATACACAGGCAAATGACCAACGGAACGTGGAATCGAGATCGGCAGTTTGCCGCTCGGATTGAAGTCACCAAACAAAACATCGGCAACCGCATGGCCGCATTCCTGCCCGAGATACCAACATTCGCAAATGGCCGGAACATGCTGCGCAACATAGTTGATGGAAAGCGGACGTCCATTGAAAAGGACGGCAACGACCGGCTTGCCGGTTGCCAGCATTGCTTGGACGAGTTCATCCTGGCGGCCTAACATGTCGAGGCTGGTCCGGTCACCCAGGTGTTTGGTATTCCAAGATTCGCGTCCACCCTGCTCGTTGCAGCCGATACAGACCACAATCACGTCCGCCCGTTTTGCCACTTTGCGAGCTTCGGCAATCTGCCGACGATCCTGCCGGGGATCGCTCAAATACACCTCGTCGCGCTGACATGAGCCGCCGTCCTTCGTGATCTTGCAGCCTTCGCTGTAAACCACCTTCACCCGGTCGCCGACCTTTGCACGAATGCCGTCGAGGACGGTGACAAACTGTTTCGGTATGCCACTGTAGCCGCCAAGCAAAACGCGGTTCGCGTTCGGTCCGACGACCGCAATGGTCTTGATCGTTTGCGGATTCAGCGGGAGGAGATCGTCGTCGTTTTTCAGGAGCGTGATGGATTCCCGCGCTGCTTCCAAGGCCACGGCGCGATTTGATTCGCAGCCGACAATCCGCTCCGCTTCGTGCGGGTCAACATAGGGATCTTCGAACAATCCCATCTGAAATTTCCAATACAGCATCGGTGCAATCAGTTCGTCCAGTTCCGATTCCTTGAGAACTTTTTTACGGACGAGTTTGACCAGGTGCAGATAACAGTCGGGGTCGGGGAGTTCGATATTTACGCCGGCTTTGACAGCCAACACACAGGCTTCGAGTTTGTCTTTCGCGACGAAATGCCCGTGGGTTTGCGGTTTTTGGTGCAACTCAAGGATGCCGTAATAATCGGAAACGACGAAACCTCTGAAGCCCCATTCCTTTCGCAACACATCCCGCAGCAGCCAGCGGTTGCCGTGACAGGGCACGCCCTCCACCTCGTTGTAGCTGGCCATGACACTAATCGCGCCGCCCTTTTGCAAGACCTCCTTGAATGGAAACATAAACACCTCACGCACGGTGCGCGCCGACATGCTTGGGGGCGCACAGTTCATGCCCGATTCCGGCTGGCCGTGGGCAGTGAAATGCTTGAGCGTGGCAATCAACCGCTTCTTGTCCTTGAAGGACGCATCACCTTGAAAACCGCGCACGGCAGAAACGCCAAGCTGCGCATTGAGAAACGGGTCTTCGCCAAAAGTCTCCTCGACACGTCCCCAACGCGGGTCGCGGGCAACGTCCACCACCGGCGTAAGCGCCTGATGTGCCCCGCGCACACGAGTCTCCTCGGCGCTCATGGCGTAGAGACGTTCAATGAGCGCGGGATTGAACGTCGCGCCCAGGGCAATCGGCTGCGGAAAACTGGTCGCGTCTTTCGCGGCGTGACCATGCAGACATTCTTCGTGAAAGATCACTGGAATTCCCAAGCGCGAATGCTCCACAAAAAACTTTTGAATGACGTTTGTTAGCTCAGCCATTTGCCGCGCGTTGCGCGCCTTGGCCGGAGGCGCCGGGCTTATGCCGGCATCGCTCGGGCGGCCGACTTGCCCGATGCCGTGGCCTTTCTTGAAGGCCGCCTTTGCCTTTTTGAAATCAAAATTACCGTTCGCGTCAAAGAGCAGTTGGGATGTTTTCTTCCAGACACAGATCATTTGCGCGGCCTTTTCTTCAAGTGTCATGCGTGCCAGCAAATCCTCAACCCGGGCAGAAACAGCGAGATGGGGATTTTTGTAAGGCAGGACTTGCGACCCATTGGCAATGTTACGGGACATCAATTTCTGCGGTGAGTTCAAATAGAGCGTTGGACGGTTACCGACGTGATTATTCAGTTGAGTCGTGCTGGTCGAAACTAACTTGCAAACAACAGTTCTTAACGGCATTTTATTCATAATAGTCTTCAGGGATAGACAAGTCGCACGAACACCGAGCCGATTGATGGATCTATCAAAATATTTGCGGCCGTGGTGTTGGTGGAATCGGGCACCGTGACCCAATTGGATTCGAGACCATTGTCGAGGCTGTTGGTTTGAATCTGCAGGCGCCAGCCAAGATAATCCGCCGGCCACGACAATTGCAGTTGATTGCCAGAAACCTGAAAGCTTAGATTTGTCGAAACGTTGGCCGGCAGTGGCGAAGCGCTGGCCTGAACTGAATTTCCACTTTCACCGGTGACATTCGTCGCTGTTACCACATAAAAATAATTCGTTCCTGGCATCACGGCGAAATCGGAATAATTTGTCGCCGTCAAATTGGCCAGCAGTGAATACGACCCGCCATTGGTTGTGGATCGTTTTAAATTGTAACTGGCGGCGTTCGATGATGCGAACCACGTCAAATTGATCAGCAAGTTGGTCGCGATAGCGGTGAGATTTGCCGGAATACCCGGCGGCGGCGGCAACACCATCAAATTAATTTGGTTCGCCGTGGCGCTGCTCAAAGAGCAGGAATATCCGGATGGCGTCGTGCCGAGCAGGGGCAGGCCGCCGCTTAAGCTTCCGGTGTAAGTCATCAAGGTATAAGTGCCATTGGTAAAACCAATTCCTGCAGTTATATTCACAATCCCGCCAAGCCCAAGATTACCTATAACTGCCAGAGTAGCCGGATTAGTTCCGACAACATAATTCAACGGGGTGGCAGCGGTCAGGGTCAGATTGTGGCTGACAGTGAGGGTGCTGCCGGCAATTGTCAGCGCTCCACCGGCAATGGCGTTGGTTTTGGAAACCGTCGCCGGAGCATTGTAGAAACCGAGGGTGTTGCCAACTCCATTGGTGGTCACCCCATCAAGAAAAATCACATTAGTAGCCGCCACACTGTTGGTAACGATCACATTTGCGTTCCAAATTTGCATGGTGTTGGCGGCAATCGGCTTCTTGAAGGAGCAGTCTATGAACTGAAGGTTGGTGGTGTTGTAGATACCGGGAGTGGTCGTAGAGCTGGAATTAATATTGACGGATTGCATGACGATGTTTGAGGCGGGATAGTCGGGCAAGCCCCAGATCATCAACGGGGGCTGGCCATTAGGCACACTGGCCGTTACGTTGCTGATGGTGATGTTGCGGTATATCGGCGGCTCATAGGGAACGGGATTGGTGGTGGTATACGCCACGTTGGCTGCAAAGGCCGCATTCATTGTCTCAAGGGTGCCCTGCCCATATTCGTAATAGGCATAAATCATAATGGCATTGGCAACGTTCGTCATGGTCAAATTATAATAGTTGCAATTCTGAACCACGCCGCCGCGATCACGCGAGGACTTGATCTTGATACCGTTTCCAGTATTGCTGAATGAACAGTTTATGACCGTGAGATTTGACACGCCGTGCGAGGTGTAACTGCCGATGCTCAGTCCGTGACCATATCCAAATGTACAGTTCGTTACGAACATGTCTTTGGAAACCGACCCGCTGCTGCCAATCGCGATATTGTCGTCGCCGGTGCTGATCACACAGTCCTGAAATAATGCATTTGTCTCGGCGAAATCCACGCCATCCGTGTTATGCGAAGGATTCACCGGATCAGACGAATCCGGGGCGAACAATTTGACTCCGATAATATTGATGTTACCTCCATTGCCCTTGAGGGCAATATGTGCCACGGGCGGGTTGCTGCTGGTGAAGTCCTGAAGCAACACCTTTGAACACGGCTGCATACTGAGGATCAAGGGCCGGTTGATGGTCTTGTAGTCTGGCCACCAGGGACTGCCCTGGCCGTCAAACATGCCGGTACCGGTGACGGCAATGTTCGTGAGGCTCGGGCAATTGAGCAGAGGCGATACCGTGCCGGTGTAAGGCGAGCCAGGCCACACTCCACGAGGAAGCAGCTGGACAACGGCGTTTGAATCAAGCTGCAATCTTACATTGCTCTTCATCGTCAGTGGTCCGCAAAGAAATGTTCCCGGCGGAACCTCCACCATACCGCCGAGCAGGCCGCCAACATTGCCGCCAGCCGCCGCCGCATTGATCGCGCTCTGAATATTCGCGGCATTGTCGGCGTTGGTGGAATTCGCGCCGTAGAGTGCATTGGTGATCACGATGACGTTGTTCGTATTGATTGTGAGCGACCACGGCGTGAGTGCGTTTGCGGTCGCAGCCAGGAAGGCGGGCAGCAACAAAATCAGCAGCCGTAAACATGAGAAATATTTCACAATTTTAAGATGGGAATTGAAAAAGCGGGGCGACATTGGCGCCCCGCTTTTTGTGTTACATGGTTAATTCTACGTTATTCCGTTCACGGATAAGGATACTGCATCCTGAAGAACACATTGGTCTTCGCGGGATTTAGCGTGATGGTGACATTGGTTAAGTTGGCCGAATTGGGGTATGGGAACCAATTGGTTGCCGACGTCAAGGCCACGCTGTTGGTCAATAACGTCCAGCCGGAATTGGTCGGCCATGCCAGATTCAACGTGTTGCCGCCAGTAACAGAGAATTGGATATTTGGCGGATTGGTGTTCACCTGGCTGGTGACAGTTGCCACGGTGATCTTACCATTTGAACCAAGCGTGCTGGTCCAAGTGTAATTCGCGTTGTTTGGTGCGTCGTTCGTCTCCAAGTTCACGGTGGCAAAACCACTCACACCTGCGCTGAACAATTGGAATGAATCCCCAACGTGCAGTGCCGGGCCGAGGTTGGTCACCGTCAAGGTGCCGCCCGCCGTAAGCGTGCCAGTGACGACAATCGAATCGTTCGTGGCCGGTGTATTGGTGCGGTTCAATTCCATCAACATCGTCCCGGCGAGCGTGAGATTGCCGGAAACGTGCAATGCCCCGATGGTGTCGCCGGGGTTGATGGTCGAGCTGGCACTCGCGCTGACGCTGCCGTTGACCGTGCCGCTACCCGTCAATGTCTGACCACTGTTCAGTGTCAACCCGCCGACGGAAGAAACGTCGTATGTTCCGCCGCTTCTCGCAGCAATGACGGCAGCCTTGCCGAACGAACCAGAACCGGTGAATTTCAGCGTGCCACCCTGCACAGCAACTGTGCCCGTG
>Ga0265338_10008049_pt1 | contig 12894 bp, 15 predicted proteins | sample 42126metaG_FD_193579 | JGI IMG/M metagenome (GOLD analysis project Ga0265338, IMG submission 193579) | Rhizosphere microbial communities from Carex aquatilis grown in University of Washington, Seatle, WA, United States - 4-21-26 metaG | ecosystem: Host-associated > Plants > Roots > Rhizosphere... | reverse complement strand
CAACGGGGACGCGACGCACGAGCACGTCACGCGCAACCTCGGCGGCGATCCGTTTCGCGTGTACGCGTGCGCGTGCGGCTGGGATCAGACCTCGGGCGTGAAGTGGCTCTCGTCGTCGGAGCGCGATGGCTGGGCCTGCGCCGGTCACGACGCCTCCTGATTGTTGCACTTGGAAAATGCAGGTCTTCCTGGGCGACGTCAGCGCTATGATGCGCGTGGGGGAAGTTGCTTCACGGACGTGGACCTTCGACCGGAGCCGTTTCCCCCATGCCCATCACGCTGCTGCAGGAGCTTCCCGAGGTGCGCCTGGGCCACTTCGGCTCGGTCTTCGTCACGGTCTGGTACTCGGAGCTCACCGAGCGCGCGCTCGACGCCCTCGAGGGACAGCAGATCAAGCTCGCGAGCCAGCACAAGACGGTGACGCTGGTGTCGATCGTGGTGGGCGCGTCGAAGTCGCCGCCGCCGGAGCTGCGGGATCGCATCAAGGCGCGCGCCAATGACCTGCGGGCTCAGCGCATCGGAAACATCGTGGCGGTCACCAACAAGGGCATCGGCGCGATCATCGCTCGCACGTTCCTGGCCGCGCTCAGCCTCATCAACGACGAGAAGATGATCATCGTGAAGTCCGCGCGTGAAGCCGCCGACGCCGCGCGTGCGATTCCCGGTCAGGACCCTTCGGTGGCGGCCTACGCTGGGCTCGGCGACGAGCTCGAGGCCTTCGTGGCCCTGGCGGCGCCGCAGGCCGCATCGCGCTGAATCGCGCCGAATCGCGAGCAGAGAATAATCGCCGCGCCACTGCGTCCGTTGGCTGCCATGCCCGCTCGTCTGCTCGCGCTCCTCTTGTTGACGCTGCTTCCCGGGTGCGCCACGAGCTGGGCCGCGCTCACGCTCGCCGACGTGGACTGGTCGCACAACGGCTACCAGGAGGTTCGCCCCGAAGGACCGGTGGAGCGAAAGCTGGTGGCTTCGCCCGAGCGCGTGCCTGCGCCTCCGCCTGCGCCGCCTCCTGCGGTTCCGGTCGAAGCGGATCCGCCGCCGCCGCCCGTGATTCCGCCGCCACCTGTCGTCGTCGTGGTGCCTGGGCCGCGTCCGCCGCCGCCGCCGCCGATGCCCGAGCCGCCGCCGGATCCGTTTCACGTCGATGGGAGCGCGAAGCTCGCGTGTCGGACGATGGAGCGCTCGGAGCACGATCGCGTCCACGACGTGGCCTACACGTACACCACGGGCTGGAAGCTGCTGGCCGGCTTCACGGCCGTGAGCGAGGTCGTCTTCGGTGCGGGCTTCACGCAGGTGGGCTTGAACGCGCGCAGCAATGGCCAGAGCGGCACGGGCTACTTCATCGGCGCGAGCTATCTCGCGGTGGACGCGCTGGCCACCGTGGCGCTGCTCTTCGTGCCCGAGCACACGCGCGTGAAGGACTACGTGAATACGCCGGGCGCGTGGCGCTCGACGCCGGGGTGTCCCGTCGACATGGCCGTCGAGGTGGACGGACAACCTGCGCCGGTCGCGCCCGATGGCTCGTTGCCGCCCGACGCCGCGGAGGCCGTGCTCGATCAACTCGCGCATCCCGGCGGCGGCTTCGTGTTGCGCGCGGGGCAGCGCCAACGCGACGTGGTGCCTTCGCGCGACGAGCGGTGCAGCTGGGCCCAGAGTCAGCACCTGCCCACGACGGAGAAGCTCTGCGCGGGCAAGCTGGCTTGGATCGGAATGCCGCTGGACGTGGAGTTCCCCGACGTGCCGCCCGCGGGAAAGAAATAGCGCGCGTTACTTCGCCTCGACCACGGACTTGAGCGCGGCCAGGGTGCCCGCCATGGAGCCCTTCACCAGCGGCTTCATCAGCGCAATCACCAGCTTCTTGCCGAACGACGTCGCCGCGGCCGTGACCACGAACGTGACCTCGGTGCCTGCCTGCGTGGCGCGAAGCTCGAAGCGATCGGTGGTGTCGAAGGACGAGCCCTCGCGGCTGGCCTTGGCGAGCACGCGCGGCGGGTCGAACTCGGTGACCTCGAAGATCTCCTCGATGCGCCCGAAGCTACCAACCAGGTTGGCCACGTTCTTCACGCGCGTGCCCACGCCCATGGGCCCCGGCGTCACCTGCTCGCAGGAGACGTTCTGCTTCACGATGAGCTTGTGGTTCGGGTGGTGCGCCAGGAAGGCGAAGATCTCTTCCGGCGACTTGCGAATCTCGATTGATTCCGTCAAGTCCATGGGTTCGCCTCGAAGCCTGTGGAAGCAGTAAAACTGGTAACACGCTTCGAGGGGCGCGGGCAAACCCAGCGACGCCAAGTGCGCGCTGGGCAAAGCCGTCGAGTGCGTTGGAGCTACGTCACAACGACATGCCCGCGAAGAGATCCACGGTGCCGGTACCATCGGCGGTGAAGGTGCCCGTGGCGAGTCCGCCGTCGCCCTGGAACGCCATCGAGACGCCGCTGTACGAGAACGAGACCTTCTTGTTGGCGCCCGGGATCGCGCCCGAGGGCTGCGAATCGGGGTCGGCGACGGCGGTGATCTGGATCGTACCGCCTGACGAGCGCCACTCCTTGACCGGGCCAGCGGTCACGCAGCCCTCGTCGTAGATGAGGAAGCCCTTGCCGTTGAGGTCCACCGGACCGCCGTCCGTAACGTCCGGGTTGTAGTCGACGAGGGTGATCACCTCGCCAGCGGCCGGCTTTCCCGCGAAGCCCAACGCCACGGACTTGCAGGTGGTGGTGTCGAGGACGTTGGGCGTCCCGGTGATCACCGACCAGCCGGCGTCGGTGAGATTGGGGTTCACGCCGGTGGCATATGAGCCGGTGATGGTCTTCGCCTCGAACGTGCCCGGGGTGGCGTTGGAGGCCTCCGGGCTCGCGACGTTGAGGGTGAAGGTGCCACCGGCCGATTCGTTCTTCGCCGCATCCAGAATGCCGCAGCCCACACCCGCAGACAGCACCAGCACGCCAGCGATGATTCGACCCATGGCTTTCCCCTTTTGTTTCGTCTCAAGGGAAAAGTTTAGAATCTATGCAACTTCATTTGGGGTGGTCTGATGGGGCATGGCGATCAAATCCTCAGGGTGATGCCGGAACCATGAAGCAGTGGAATGTCGAGCTGAAAGGTCGGCGCGCGGCGCGTCAGTTCTGGACGACCGATGCCGGATCGAGCGTGACGTCCACCGTGATGTCGCCGTCGACCAGGAACGTGCCCGATTGTGTGTAGGTGGGCGCGCCGTTGAGGTCGAACGCCGTGATGCTGAAGTCGTAAGTCCCCGGGGCGAAGTTATCGAGTGTGATGCCATCGGTGCCGGCGCTCTGGCAGGGATAGTCGCCGCCGTTCGCCAAGGCTTCGCCGGGAATGCTCACCTCGATCGTCGCCGCGTACGGCCCGGCCGAATCGCAGGTGTTCCCATCCGAGAAATGCCAGAGCAGCGTCACGTCGCCTGGCGCTGCCTCATGCCCGCCGTGCCCGCAGGCGGTGAGCGACAGAGCCAGGGCCAGCCCCACGATTCCGATGCGCATCGCGAACTCCCTCCGCGCGAAAAGCTACACATCGAATGCGCGAGCGGCAGGAATGTCCGCGCTGAGACGAGCGCATCTTCGCAAGTGCGGTTTCCACGACGCTTGATTGCACGTGCAGTTTGGAATCAACCTTCGGGTTCTTTGCAATCAAACCCGGGAGGGGTCATGACGCGGATGACGAACGCGATGTGGGTGGCAGGCATCTTGTCGATGAGTGGCTTGGCGTTTGCGGAGGCGCCGCGGGATGCGTCGACCGGGCTCGCGACCGGAAAGCGGATGCACAAGCCGGTCACTGCCGAATCTGAGAAGAAGCCGGGTGCGAAGGCGCAACAGACGTCGCCGCGCGATCCTCAATCGGGGCTTCCGACTGGAAAGCGGATGCACAAAGAGGCGAGCCCCGGCGCGAACAAGGACGCGACGGCGGCTCCGGCACCGTCGAAGCCCGCTGATCCGGCTCCTGCGCCGAAGAGCAACTGAGATTTTTGAAAGCTTCCGGCTCTCGCTCGGCACCCAGCGACGGAGGTGTGTCCATGCGTCGCTTGGCGGGTGTGCTCGTCGTCGTCGTCGTCGTGAGTGGTTGTCACGGCTCGAGCGGTGAAATCTCAGGTGCAACAGCGAGCAGCGCCACCGGCACCAGCTCCGCCAGCGCGACCGCCTCCGGGACATCGGGGACCTCGGCATCTGCGTCGAGCGGTAGCTCCGCGAGCACCGGCGGCGGCTCCACGGGCTCGGCCTGCCACGGCGACAATGAGCAATGCGCCGACGGCTCGTGCTGCGCCGGCGAGATCTGCGGAACGTACGAGTTCGCCAATGCGCCCAATTGCTGCATCGACTTCGGCGGCAGCTGCGGCCCTGGTGCCACGTGCTGCGCTCCCGGTGAGTGCGCGAACGGAATCTGCGTGACGCCGCTCTGGCCCGACGGCGGCGATCTCGATCTCGGCTGCGCGCTGCCAATCGGATGCGTGGCGCCTTCGGAGTGCGTGAACTTCTCGGGAGGAGACACGGTACGGAGCGCGTGCCGCGTGCCCGACGGAGAAGCGTGCGCGTCCACCAACGACGATTGCACCGACCCCTACCGCGGCGATCCCACAACCTGCTGCGCGAGCGGAGCGTGCGACGCGGGCGTCTGCGTGTGTCTCGTAGATGCAAGCCCCTGCGCGGGTTCGACTGAAGCGTGTTGCAACGGCGGCGTCTGCGACATCTTCGAGAGCACCCCGGTGTGCTGCCAGTCAGAAGGAAAGTCGTGCGGCGCCGGAGCGTCGTGCTGCAATCCGATGTCCTGCGAGAATGGCGTCTGCACCGCGCCGCACTGGAGCGACGGCGGTCGACTCGACGAGCCGTGCACCGCATTCTCCGGCTGCGCATCGGACGCGTCCTGCACCACGCTGGATCCCGGCGCGAACGACGATCGCTACTTCTGCCTCGAGCGAAGTGGACAGCCATGCGGGAGCGGCTGCGCCAACGCGGCGACCCATGCAGCGCCATCGGGCGTCTGCTGCGAGAGCGGCTCCTGCAACAGCGCGGGAAATTGCGACTAACCTTCACCGCCCTGGCGACCCGCGAGCAGGTCATTGAACAATCTGACCCTGCGGTTCGACGGCGCGGAGAATGCCGCAAACTTGATAGGAGCTAACGCAGTTCAGAGTTGCTGTTCGCGGTGCGAACCATCCCGATCACGTGAGCGCCCCGCAGATTGAACGGGTCTTCGGTCAAGGCTCATCCACGAGCTGAATCTGGGGTTCGGCGGCGAGAATTCGACGCAGGTCTTCGTTGAGCTTCGCGATGACGGATTCAGGCCTGACCTTTGAAAATAGCCGCGTCCAGGGGAATACATCTGCGCCGATAAAGCAGTGCCAAACGATGTCTTCCTTTCGTGGAAGCTCGGCGCTCTTGGGTCCCTTGGCATCAGTCATGTTGCCGCATCCGACCCACAGCGCGAACGGCCTCCACGCGCACACCACGCAGCGGCCCCAGTCTTCTTCGACCATCTCCACCTTGGGATACCCGCACTCCTCGAGTCGCACCTTCAGCCAATTGGCAAGCTGGCGGCCGTAGATCCCTGGATTGATCTCCTCGTCTTCGCCGAGCTCGAGCTCGAACTTGGATGATTTGAACCAGTAACGTTCGGTCATCATTCACCCGCCGCTCACGGATGACGCCTCTCGCGCCGCGCGCCGGCGCTCATACGCACGCGCGACCGCGGCCAACAGCAGCGACGTCCCAACCAGGCCTGCGAGGGGCGGCCACGCGGCTGGCGAAATCTTCCCCGACGCGTCGAACATCTTGCCGGCGAGATAACTCAATAGAAGCAGCGGTGGAATGTAACCAAAGAGTGAACCCCAGAAGTGCGTCCAGAAGCGCACCCGCGAGACGCCCAGGAAGAAGTGCAGCACCTGCGGCATCCAGAAGATCAATCGCAGCAAGATGACGGTGAGCAACGCGCTGCGCTCGAGCGCTTCTTCATATTTGCGAAGTCGCGTGGGAATGCGCGCCGAGACCCAATCTCTGGCAACGAAGCGCGCGAAGGAGAAGCCGATCACGCTCGCGGCCATGGTGCCGATCATCGAGAGCCCGAAGGCCGTTTGCCAGGGCCAGATGAGCGGTGCGGTGGCGACGAAGAGCGTGCCCGGGACTCCGAACGGTTGCAGCACCGCATACGCGACGATGAACGCGAGATAGCCCCACGCGCCCAGCTCGGCGAGCTCGCGGGCGAGAGCTTTGGGACTGCCGAGCTGTGCGAACACGCCGAAGCGATAGGCGATCACCAAGGCAATGAGCACCAGGGCGATTGCCCCGAGCTTGACGTAGGTCGCTGGGCGCGGCGTGGCCATGCTGCTCCGATGAGGCCGATGAGGTTTGAATGTATCCTGCCTGCCTCGACCAAGGACTTCCGGTGAAGCGCATCGCGTTGGGACTGATGGTGGTGTCGGTGATGGGATGGGGTTGTTCCAGCGGGACCGCCGGCTCGAGCGACGCAGGTCCGAGCGACGCAGGTCCGAGCGACGCAGGTCCCGTCGACGCAGGTCCCGTCGACGCAGGGCAGGTGACCGACGCCGGCCCGCAGTGCGTGCCCACCGTTCCGCCGAGTCCGACGTCCGGCGCCTCACCCGCAGACGGCACGGGGAGCGTCACCTTCGCCATCTCCAAGCTCTACCTCGGCGACACCGACCCGGACGGCACCTCGGACAAGCTCAATGGTTGGAAACAGTTTGGTTACAACATCGACGGTCTGTGCTCCAGCGCGAGCTCCACGGACCTCTGCAAACCCGCCGACAACGCCTCGCACGCCAATGTCTACCCGGACGGAAACGGCGGCATCGATAACGCGTTCGGCGAGTTCATCTTGCCAATCATCTTGAGCGTGGCGTCCGATGCGTCGGCCAGGGCCAACCAATCGATCGCCGGGGGCGACGCGACGGTGCTCTTCGAGATGCAGAAGCTCGGAACCGGCACCGACTACACGCCGTTGAACGTGAGCGTCTTCAACGGCGGAGACCTCGGCGCCGTGCCCAGGTTCGACGGCACCGACGCCTGGCCCGTGCTCTCGAGCTCGCTGAACGACGGCGCCACCCTCGCCAGCGGCGCGAAGATCTCCGGGCCGAACGGCTACCTCGCGGGCGACACCTGGGTCTCCGGCGATCTGGGGCCCATGCCGCTCACCCTCTACCCGTTTGGCGGTGGCGTCCGGCTCATCCTGCCCATCGACCACGCGGTCATCACGCTTCAGCTCGATGCCACGCACCAGCACGGAACAAAGGGCGTCATCTCGGGCGTGATGGACACGCAGCTTTTCCTCAGCGGGTTCCGCGAAACGATGGGTCGCATCGATCCGACGCTTTGCTCGGGACCAACGGTCGACTCCATCTCCACGCAGATCGTTCAGGGCTCGGACATCCTGGACGACGGCACGCAGGACCCAACGAAGGTGTGTGATTCTATCTCCGTCGGCATCGGCTTTGACGCTTATCCGGTGCAGCTTGGCGCCGTGCAGCAGCCGCCGACGCCGCTGCCTTCGCCGTGTCCGGATGCCGGGAGCGATGGCGGAGCCTGATTCGCGCGGCGTAAGAGGTGGGAAGGACTACTAACTTTTGTGTTTGGGAAGAGGGTGCGTCTGTTCGCGAACCCGAGCGGACTGTTTGGACGAGAGATTCAGTTCCGGAACTCGGGCGGACTGTTTAGGAACAGTGCCGAAGAGTGCCTGAATCCATCGGGATGATCCGCGTCGGGAACCCGGAGGAATGAGGTCCTCGATGATAGCATTTGGGCCAAGGAAATTCGGTGCCACTTGCGCGAGAAGGGCGAGCGCCTTCAGGAGAAGAAGCCCGGCGTTTGGTTCGACTCTGGCCGGAGCGCGAATGAATACTCAAATCGAAGCCACACTTCGCGACGCATCGAACACGAACGATCTTGGCCGATGTTTCTTGTTCTCCAGGGATGGCACGACCCTGCTTGAAATTCGCCGCGCGAAACTAGCCGGACAGCTCGTCAGCGCTTTGGTGGGCGATCGGGGACGAATCAAGGCACTGATCGCGAGTCTCGAGGCAGAGTCGGGGCCCGTTCTCTATGGACAAGTCAGCGAAACAGCCGCAGCCGTTCAGTTGAAGAATGGAACCGTCGTCGCGATCTTTATCGCTAGGAAAGCAGACGATCTAGAATTATACAACATGTGCCTCGAGCCAAAGGAGCAGCTAGATCGCATCTCCTGATCCGTGGTCCCCGCGCGAACCCAAGGCGCCGCGACGTTTGTAGTACCCGTCGAAAATGGCTCAGCGAGCGAAGCTCGCCCACGAGCACGGTCGGGAACCTGGACGCGCTGGCGTACTCGCGCGCGACGAACCTCACCGAAGACGTGACGGCGCAGTTCAACCGGGTGAACTGGCTGTTGTCGAGAAACGACGCGCTCAACGTGGCGAGCAATGTCACGTTTGCATACGACGCGAACGGGAATGTCTCGAGTGAGCTCACGAGTGCGCGAGCGCGCGGGCTGCATTGGGATGTGCGCGACACGCTGACGGACGTCGTGGACAACGGCGTCACGGTGGGCGTTTACGACTATTGCTATTCGAAGCAGCGGGTGAAGCGGACGACGGCCTCTGAGCGCGTGGAGTACGTGCTCGATGACAAGTTCGTGCTCCAGGAGGCCGACGGATCTCAGGCTACGCACCCCAGCTACCGCCGGTACCACTATGCAAACGCGCCGCTCGAGGTCGTCGACCAGATTGGCAGCCGGTTCTACACGAACGACGCCGAGGGCAGCCCGAGTGATCTGACGAACCTCAACGGCACTGTCCAGCGGGCTATTCAGTACGACGCGTGGGGCAAGAATCGAAACAACACGGCGCCGACGAGCGCGGAGCCGAAGCTCGGATACCCGATAACGGCGACGGCCTTCCAGACGGGCGGGCAATTCGCAATCGGCGTCCTCGCGAGCGTCAATCAGGCCATCGACGACCCGTCGACCGTTGTCACCAGCGCAGCCGCGCTACCGGGAGAGGCGTACCGTGGCTTCAATTCGGCGCTCGACCCGAAGCTGAACTCGGATCAGAGGTGGACCGCGTTCGCTCAAGGCCTCGGAGCGACTAAGTTAGCGGGCTCACGTGGCACCATAATCCTTGGGAAGAGGGGGCTATGGACCTTGCACCGACTAAACACCATCAGGCTGCAGGCCCCGTTCAGGACTCTTTGCACCCCAACCAGCAGGGTGGCATGGAAATTTGGGGAGGTGGACGGTGACGCTTCACGGTGAGCCACTTGGCCGGCTCTTGGCGAAAGCGGAGACTCTGTCCTGGGACAGCACGATGTACGTCGTCGGCGCCGCACCCTGGGGGCTTGACTCCCTCGCGTGCACGTACCTCGATCCCGACGGAGACGAGCCCGATGAAGTTGTCTTGTCGACGGGCGATATCGCAAAGCGTGTACTTCAGACTGACCAAGTTCAACAGATCGTCGAGAATCTGCGAGAGCAGGTATCACCAGCGTCTGAGGAGAACCTCGTCGAAGCTTTGAACTTCTATTACGCCCGCGACGCCTTCATCGATTGGCTGAAACGCGGCGGCTGATGTTGGAGTCGGCGAGCCCGCCATCCGCGCACACGCCGACCTCAGCCCTGCGTGCTGCTTCGGAATCCAAGCGCGCCATCTACACCACCATTTGCGCGGGGTGTAGTGCCCACGCGAGAAGAACACGCCGCCACGACGGTCGAGGAGCCGCATTTCAAAGCTCAGGAGCCCGCCCTTCGCGCACTGTAGTCCGCACGCGTTCCAGTCACGCAGCGACGCCGGTGGAGGAGGCGCTTTTCAGGTGCTACGCGGCCTCGTGCTCCATCAGGTAGAGCGAGAGCGCATGCTGCACCAGGCGGGACAGGGTACGCTCCTCCTGCTGCGCGCGCGAGAGCAGGGCGTCCCGTAGTGAGCGGGGAACCCGGACAGAGAGCTGCGGAGAAACCCGGCTCGGTGACGAGGAGTCGTTCGAGATGGCTGGATCAGCGAAGTCGCGACGCAAGCTTCAGCTCCTCGTGACGAAGGCCGAGTTGACCATCTGGGAACGACGTACTGCTATTAACTAATCAAACAGCTCTGACGTGCTCGACTACAAGCGCGCCTTGAAGATGCTGGCAGAGAAGTTCGAACCGTCTGCCGATGCCGTGATCGCCGATGCCCAGCGCCGCCTTGGGAACAAGCGGTTCCTCGACGAGGCAGTCGGCAGAATGAAGGCGAAGAAGCTGTACGGCCGATGACGGGACGCGCCTCTGCGAGAGAACGCCAAGGCGTACAGACTTGGGCTAAACAATCGCCGTAAGCGACCGCAAGGACAACCAACTCTTTACTTCGGGAAGCAAATCCATCACTTCCTGAAGTAAGAAATCGGGTTCCAGAAGTGCCGTGTCTGCCTCGAGAAGCAAGTCGCTCACTTCCCGAAGCATGAACTTGGGTTCCGGAGCTGACGCGTCGACTCCGGGAAGTGAATCAATCGCTTTCCAAAGTAAGAAATTGGGTCGTCATCGCGCCCGCTCTCCAGCGTCCGGCCGCCAACCAAGCGGCGCACCGGTGCGGCGCGATGCCCCCCAGGGGCCGTCACTCGGTCCGAGCGAGCCCCAGCTCCTTCCAGAGAAACGCGACGTCGACGGGCGGGACGCTCTTCTGCGCGCTCGACTCGAGCTGCTTGACGAGCTGCCGCACCTGCTTCCGGAGCGCTGGATCCCGCGCCGCGTCGCGCGGGGTCTTGCCCCCCAGCGCCGGGAGCGCGATGTCCGGCCAACCCCGGTAGTGCCGCTCGATCATCTCGCGCATCGCCTCCAGGACCTCGGCCTCCGGAACCAGCTCCGGCCTCGGGCGCTTCGACCGGGTGTCTGACAGGGCTCCCGAGAGGTCCTCCACCTAGCGCGAGACGAAGCGGAGCTTCTTTCCCAGCTTGCGGGTCACCTTTTGCCGCAGCGACGTGGCCCGCTTGCGCGAGTTGGCCTCCAATTCCAGCGCGGTCTTCTTGAGGATCGCCCGGCCGAGCACCGTGTTCTCCCAGTCGGGGTGCATCCGGTTGCCCGAGCGGAAGAAGGTGTAGATGGCCTCACCACGGTGGCGCTCCGGCGGCTCGGTGAGCGCCTCCAGCCCGGCGGCGATGGCGTCGTGCTCGGCTGGATCGAACGCGAAGAGGAGCTTCACCGGCTCGAGCAGATCGCCGTCGGTGTTGTGCAGCTCGGGCGGCGGGCGGTTCTCCCAGGCCTCGATGACCTCCTCCCAGGCTCGAATGAGCAGCTCAGCCGTGCCCGGCTGGAGCAGCCGCTCGCGCGGCACCCGCTGCTCGTCGTCCACCCCCAGCAGCTCTCGCACCTGCGCCTCGGCGAGGCGCAGCGCTTCGGGCGCCAGGGGACGCGCGTGCGTTCCATAGATCCGCGTCTCCCCGCCGTCCTGGACCGGGCGCGCCAGGACGCCCACCCAAGGCTCGAGGATCTGAGAACCGGAGCGCTCGATCACCTGGAGGCGCTCTCCGGTGAGCAGGTCCAGCAAGGTGAGCCCCTCCCCGCGCCGCACCGCCTCGACCTCGAAGATCGACCACGGCGCGTGCCGCTGGGCCTCCAGGAAGGCCTTCTCTCGCTCCGGAAGGCGATGGCCCTCCGAAGCCAGGCGCCGCTCCGCCTCGGTCTGTCCTTCCCAGCGGAAGGTGAAGATCGACCAGGGGCCGAAGAGCTGCATGTCGTGGTCTTCGAGGGTCTCGAAGGGCACCGGGTAGCTGGCCATGGCCTGCTTGCGCCGCTCGGGCGACATCTCGCGCACCAGGCGCCGCTGCAGGGCATCAGCCTCGTGGGGCTGGAGGCGCCCGAGCGCGGCGGCGGCCTGCTGGAGCCCGTGGCACTTCTTGTACTTCTTGCCGCTGCCGCAGGGGCAAGGGGCGTTGCGGGGCACTTCGGGGACCGCGCCCGGAAGCAGTGAAGCCTCGCTCGCCTCCGGGGCCAGCGGCCCGGGCTCGAGCTCGAGGACCTGCGCGTCCCGATCATCGATCGGCGCGGGGATCTTCACCTTGACCGCGATCCGCACGGGGCCGGCTGCCATCTCGTGCTCGATCACCTCGGACGCGGGCTTGGCCCGGGCCACGGCACGCAGCACGGCCGTCAGGGCCAGGAGCTCCTCCCGCTCGGGGAGCCGGGTCTTGCCCTTGTCCCGCCGCACGGGCATCGGCACCCAGTTCGAGCCGAACGCCTCATGCAGCGGAGCCCGGGCGAACGCAGGCTGGTCGTCGAACAGCAGGGTGGTGGAGCGGGTGCGGCGCTCCTCGGCATTCCCGTCCCGGGCGCTCCCCAGCCGCGCCACCGTTCCGGGCTCGTCGTACATGGCCAGCCCGAAGGTGTCGCCCAGGCCTCCCATCACCACCGCCTCGCGCTTCCCGCGAACCGCCCCGCGCAGCTCGACCTCGAAGAGCTCCTCGTGCGCCCAGCGCTCCCAGGGACGGGCCTGCTCGAAGTCGCGCGCGGCGAGGGCCAGGGCCTCCAGGAGCTCGGGCGAGAACTTCAGCTCCGGTCCAATGGCCAGCCCCAGGGCCAGCGCGCCCCGGCTGCGGACCACGTCGTCCGGGAGCGGCGCCACGGGAAGCCCCAACCGCCGCGCGGCCAGCCCGAGGCTGGGCTCGCAGGTGAGCGGGGCGCCGGCGAGCTGCTTGCGCAGCTTCTCGAGCCCGCGCGTGTCGTTCGGAGCCGAGGCGAGCGCTGCCGGGCCGAGCGAGGCGTCGACGGCGATGTAGACGTTGTCGGACGGGGCGTCCTGGAACTCCAGCGGGCCAAGCTTGAAGGCGATGAGCATGTGCGCGCTCCCAGAGAGGAGTTCGGGTTACCACGCATGCCGGTCTGCGCGCTGTCCCGCCGTGAACGGGATCGCCCGGAATCGGCGGCGACGTGAAGGCGAGGGTGTCG
>Ga0265338_10008048_pt1 | contig 12895 bp, 12 predicted proteins | sample 42126metaG_FD_193579 | JGI IMG/M metagenome (GOLD analysis project Ga0265338, IMG submission 193579) | Rhizosphere microbial communities from Carex aquatilis grown in University of Washington, Seatle, WA, United States - 4-21-26 metaG | ecosystem: Host-associated > Plants > Roots > Rhizosphere... | reverse complement strand
TGCAGCGCGCCGCGCCCTGGCCGGGCTTCACCGACATCGCCGAGCAGCGCGCCCGCCGCTGGGTGCCGCCCTATGAATTCTATCCGCCCGACGCGCCGCAATCGGGCGTGCCGCACACCGATGAGAGCGAGCCCTACGAAGAGGCCGACCGAACCGCCCTGCTGCGGATCAACACCCTGCCGTTCGAGCACATCGCCGGCGCCCTGGTGTACCTGCACGTGATCGTCTCGCCGTGCCTGGAATCGGAGCTGACGCCCCATGATGTGCAGACCTTCCAGGCCATGCTCGGCCGCCCGACGACCGGGGTGCTGACCCCGCTGGAGAAGGTGAGGGCTATCCAGTACGCGGCCATTTCCGGTTCGCCCAAGGCCCAGCTGGTGTTGGCGGTGATGTACGCGGAAGGCGTCGGCGTGGTGCCCGACTACGCCCGCGCCTTCCACTGGTTCCAGGAAGCCGACAAGCAGGGCTCCCCCGAGGCCAAGTTCGCCGTGGCCACCTATTTCTCCGAGGGCCTGGCCGGCGTGGCCGACCAGCAGAAGGCGGAAGCCGTGGTCAAGGAGCTGGACGCCGCTCTGGCCGGCTTCAAGCCGTCGGTGCACCGGCTGAGCGCCCTGCTGGACCGGGTCGGCGGCGGCCATCGTGGCTGGTACGGCTACGGCCGCCCCGAGGAGGACGAGGTCTATCCCGAGGACGGCGATCGCTACGGCTACGCCGGACCTCCCGTGGGCCCGCCGGACCCGCCGGTCGTGGTCCCGGCGCCGACGCCGCTGGCCGAGGCCGATCCGCCCCATGCCGACCCGCCGCCGCACGCCTCCGGCGGCGAGGACTATTCCGGCGCCGCCGGGGACACCCGCCATGTCCGCCACATGGCCTATCACAGCTATTCCCGGTCCCGCTCCGAGTACCTGGCGCGGACCGAGGCCCTGGAACGGGCCGGGCGGCGCATGGAAAGCGAACCCGGCGGCCAGAGCACCCGTGTCGCCGCGGCAAGCCTGCCGCCGGCATCCGAACAGGCCCAGGCCCCGCCGGCCGATGTGGGGAGCAACCACTGATGCGCAGTCTCCTGCGTCCGATCCTCGCCGCCGCGGCCCTGGCCGTGGTCGCGATCGTCGGTCTGACCCCCTCGGGCGCCTCCGCCTTCCCGGTGGACGCCCAGATCGCCGAGCAGATCAAGCCCAACTTCGGCGTCCTGCTGCACCCGCCGATCTATCACCGGCCGCCGCACCACTGGTGGATCGAACGCCGGCGGCCGCTGCTCTACCCGGTGATCCCGGGATGCCGGGCCTATGGGCGCTGCCAGCCGCTGCCGCTGGTGGACACCATCACTGTCTACTGCGACCACGAGCCGATCCAGCCCGCGCTCGATCGCCTGGCCGACGGCGGCACCCTCGTGCTGCGCACGCGGGGCGGCCAGGCCTGCATCGGCAGCGTGGAGACCGACCGCTCGGTCACCATCGTGGGCGATGACGAGTCGATCTTCGACGCCGGCCCCGGACCGGCCCACATCACCCTGTCGCCCGAGCCTGGGCGGCCCTGCGTCCTGGCCCATGCCGGCAACATCGTGCTGAAGAACCTGACCATCGACGCCCGCGAAGCGCATGAGGTCGATTGCCTGGTCTCGGACGGCGCCTGGCTGGGATTGGATCACGCCCACCTCAAGTACGACGGCGACGGCGCGCCGATCGCCACGCGCGGCGGCCGGCTGGTCATCCTGGACTCCCGCATCGACACCCAGACCCTCGGCGCCGCGGTCCTGGCCGAGAACACGGTGGTGGAGATCCGCCGCACCGAGATCGACGCCCTCGGCGTCGGCCTGGAACTCACCCCCGCCCAGCAGATGGAGAGCCAGATCTCGGACGTGGGCATCTTCACCCGGCGCACCGACGAGGCGGACCGGCGCGCTATCGGCGACGCGGGGATCATCATCCAGGGCGCTCGCGAGATGCGGCCGACCATCCATATCGACGGGGTGACCATCAGCCGTTTCCGCACCGGCATCTCCATCGGCCAGAACACCAAGGTCGAGGTGGTGCGCACGCGCCTGGCCCATACGGCCGTCGGCATCTCCTCCGAGGGCGACGCCGAGATCGCCGACACGGCGATCGGGGCTGGCGAACTGGGGGTCTACGAGCTGGCGGGGCATGCCCGCGTCCGCGGCGTCATGGTCTATGGCGCCCGCTATGGACCGGTCGCTTCGGCCGGCGACGATGCGCCTCCCATGGACGACACCGAAACCTGGTTCTTCACCCCCACCGAAAGCTGCGAAGGCTTCCGCGGCGGCTGGAACTGCCGGTGGATGTCGCAGCTGCCGGGCTATTTCGGGCGCGACACGGGCATCTATGACGAGCCCTTCGGCCTGCACGATCACAGCTATGTCGGCGTGCCCGTACCAATCGTCTGCGAACCCCGGGGTCGCAACGAACGGCGTGGACCGGTGGACGTGAGGGTCGGCGCTGGAGTCAATCGCGGCGGCGCCGGCGGCGCCGGCGGCGCTGGCGGCCGTCCGGGCGGCTTTGGCGGTGGAGCCGGCGGTCCTCCGGGCGGCTTTGGCGGCGGCGCGGGCGCTGGACCTCCGGGCGGCGGTTTGGGGGCTGGGGCCGGGGCCGGCTTCGGCGGCGGCCCGAGGCCTGCGGGTCGGGGGCGCGAGGATCCCGCCTGCCGGGTCGTGCGGCCCACCGACGGCCCCTGGCTGAACTTCGATATAGGGGCTGGCTTCTCCCTGGGCGTCCATCTGCAGTAGGTCGCCAGCGGCGGGGGCGCGCGCCGTTGCGCCCTCGGCCGCAGCCCGCTATCACCCGCGCTCCCTCGAAAACCGGCGCGGAACGGAGCGGCCATGGCGGCGCAGTACATCTTCCAGATGCAGGGCCTCACCAAGGCCTATCCCGGCAACCGGAAGGTCTTCGAGAACATCTGGCTGAGCTTCTATCCCGACGCCAAGATCGGCGTGGTGGGGGTCAACGGCTCGGGCAAGAGCACCTTGCTCAAGATCATGTCCGGGCTGGACAACGACTACTCCGGCGAGGCGCGCGCCGCCGACGGCGTCAAGCGCGGCTACCTGCCCCAGGAGCCGGTGCTGGACCCCCAGCTCAGTGTCTGGGGCAACGTCATTTCCGAATGCGCCGAGAAGCTGCTGTTCGACCGCTACAACGACGTCGCCGCAAAGCTGGGCGAGGACTACTCCGACGAGCTGATGGAGGAGATGACCGCCCTCCAGGAGAAGATCGACGCCGGCGACTTCTGGGACATCGACAGTCGCATCGAGATGGCCATGGACGCCCTGCGCTGCCCGCCGGGCGAGCTGCCGGTGGATGGGCTTTCCGGCGGCGAGCGGCGCCGGGTGGCGCTGGCGCGCCTGCTGCTCTCCAAGCCTGACATGCTGCTGCTGGATGAGCCCACCAACCACCTGGACGCGGAATCGGTGGCCTGGCTGCAGCACCACCTGGAGCAGTTCCCCGGTTGCGTGATCCTGGTCACCCACGACCGCTACTTCCTGGACCAGGTCACCGGCTGGACCCTGGAGCTCGACCGCGGAAAGGGCCTGCCTTACGAGGGCAACTATTCCTCCTGGCTGGAGCAGAAGGCCAAGCGCATGGCCCAGGAGGAGCGCGAGGAGGCCGGCCGCCAGCGCGCCATCTCCCGCGAACTCGAATGGGTGCGCTCCTCGCCCCGGGCTCGCCAGGCCAAGTCCAAGGCCCGCCTCACCGCCTATGAAGACCTGGTCAACAAGGCCAGCCGCGAGGCCCAGACCTTCGCCCAGATCCAGATTCCCCCCGGCCCGCGGCTGGGGGACGTGGTGATCGAGACCGAGGGCCTGGAAAAGGCCTATGGCGACAAGCTGCTGTTCAAGGACCTCACCTTCAAGCTGCCGCCCGGCGGCATCGTCGGCGTGATCGGTCCCAACGGCGCGGGCAAGACCACCCTCTTCAAGCTGATCACCCAGCAGGCGGAGCCCGATGGCGGGTCGATCCGCGTCGGCGAGACGGTGAAGCTGGGATTTGTCGACCAGAGCCGCGACACCCTGGATTCCAACAAGAACGTCTGGGAGGAGATCTCCGGCGGCCTGGACGTGATGAGCGTCGGCGGGCGCGAGATCCCGTCGCGGGCCTATGTCTCGTCCTTCAATTTCCGCGGCGCCGACCAGCAGAAGAAGGTGGGCCTGCTGTCGGGCGGCGAGCGCAACCGGGTGCATCTGGCCAAGACCCTGAAGTCGGGCGCCAATGTCCTGCTGCTGGACGAACCCACCAACGACCTCGACGTGGAGACCCTGCAGGCGCTGGAAGCGGCCCTGGAGGACTATCCCGGTTGCGCGGTGGTGATCAGCCACGACCGCTGGTTCCTGAACCGCCTGGCCACCCACATCCTGGCCTTCGAGGGCGACAGCCACGTGGAATGGTTCGAAGGGGACTTCGACAGCTACGAGGAAGACAAGAAGCGCCGCCTGGGCGCCGACAGCCTGATCCCGCACCGGATCAAGTTCCAGAAGTTCACCCGGTAGGCGCATGACAGGCGCCCGTGGGACGGAAAGGGCGGGTTCGGGCGCGGACTGGCCCGCCCTGTCCTACGCCTCGCTGGGTCCGACCATCGAGACCCTGCAGCTCTGGACTCAGATCGCGGGAAAGGTGGCCCTCGCCCGTACCCCCTGGATCAACCACTCCTGGCACGTGACCCTGCGCCTCTCCGCGCGGGGCCTGGCGACGCCGCTGATCTCGGGCGGCGGGCCAGCGTTCCAGCTGGAGTTCGATTTCATCGATCAACAGCTCGTCGTGAGGACGACGGACGGCGGCGACCGGCGCGTGCCCTTGTCGGCCGGGTCCATCGCCGATTTCTATCACCAGATCATGGAGGCCCTGGAGGGCCTGGGCGTGGCGACCCGTATCGTCGCCATTCCCAATGAGGTGGCCGATCCGGTCCCGTTCGCGGAGGACCGCACGCCACGGGACTATGATCCGGCCGCCGCCCGCGACGTCTGGCGCGCCCTGGTCCAGATCCAGCGCGTGTTCGTGCGCTTCCGCTCGAGCTTCCTGGGAAAGACCAGTCCGATCCACTTCTTCTGGGGCGCGGAGGACCTTGCCGTCACGCGCTTCTCGGGCCGCAGGGCGCCGCTGCATCCCGGCGGCGTTCCACACCTGCCCGATGCCGTGACGCGCGAGGCCTATTCCCATGAGGTCTCCAGCGCCGGCTTCTGGGTCGGAGACGCGCGCTGCCCCGAGCCCAGCTTCTATTCCTACGCCTATCCGACGCCGGCGGGGTTCGCCCAAGCCGAGGTGGCGCCGCCTGGAGCCCGGTTCGAAACCGCCCTCGGTGAATTCCTTCTGCCCTACGATCTGGTCCGGCGGGCCGACGATCCTGACGGGACTCTATTGGCCTTCCTGCAGAGCACCTACGAAGCCGCCGCCGAGCTTGGCGGCTGGGACCGGACGGCGCTCGAGTGTGGGGAAGGCGAGGTCGGTCGGCCGCGGCCGGTCCGCTAGCGCCGTCTATTTCGCCCGTGCCCGGTTGTTGCGGGGCTCGTGCTCCAGCTCGACCAGGCCCAGCAGCTCCAGCACCGGGGTGACGTAGTTGGCGAAGCGGCCCCGGTAGCCCTTGCGAACGCCGTAATAGCCGCCCACCGGATTGTCGTCCGATCGGGCCCAGGCCTCGATCGTGCCGTCCTTCACCGGCTTGCCCTCGTCGGCGTTGCCCAGTTCCACCCACTCGCCCCGCGCCTTCAGCATGGCGTGCAGGTCCTCGATGGCGCGCAGCTGGTAGGCCAGGCGCGTGGATCCGACCTGGACCACCAGCGTGGGGGGATCCGAACTCTCGTCCCGCCAGGCCTCGTATTCCGAGGTCCGGGGCGGCGTTTTCAGCGTCCAGGGATCGTTCTTGGTCCCCGATCCTTGCTCCACGTCGCTCATGGCTTCCCCTCGACCTTGGCCCGCTCGACTCCCTCCAGCACCAGCCCGCGCGCTTCCTCTGCGCCGCCCCAGCGCAGGATCTTGACCCACTTGCCGGGCTCCAGGGCCTTGTAGTTGGCGAAGAAGTGCTCGATCTGCTGGACGGTGATCTCGGGCAGGTCCTTGATGTCCTGCACGGCGTCGTAGCGCTTGGTCAGCCAGCTGGACGGCACGCCCACCAGCTTCTCATCACCACCCTTCTCGTCCTCCATCAGCAGCACGCCGACGATCCGGCAGCTCATCACCGCGCCCGGCGCGATGGCTCGGGTGTTGACCACGATCACGTCGCAGGGGTCGCCGTCGGCCGACAGGGTATGGGGGATGAAGCCGTAGTTGCCCGGGTAGCGCATGGGCGTGTGCAGGAACCGGTCGACCACCAGGGCGCCGGAGGCCTTGTCCAGTTCGTACTTGATCGGTTCGCCGCCGATCGGCACCTCGATCACGACGTTCACGTCGCGCGGCGGATCCTGGCCGATCGACAGGGCTTCCAGACGCATGCGCGGCCTCCAAAACTGAGGGCCGCTCTCTAGGCGCTCGCAGCAGGGCAGGGAAGCCCGGGCCGGTCAGCTGAAGCCGTGGGCCTCCATCTTGGTCGCCTCGCCGCGGGCGATGCGGGCCAGGGGATTGGCCTGGGCCTCGCCTACCTTGGCCAGGGTGTTGCGGTCCAGGTGACGGAAGGGCTCGGGCCGGCCGCGCACCTGCAGCACGGTGGTGGAGACATAGCTCCAGCCGCCGTCGGCGTTGAAGCTGACCTCCAGTTCGTAGCTGTCCGTGCGGAAGGCCCATTCCAGGAAGTCCGTCGAGGCGATGCCGTAGCCCGGTGCGCCGCGATCGGCCCGCACGGTGATCCTCGAGCCGTCGGCGCTGGCGCGGCCGCCCGCCAGGGCCGTCTGGGCGCGCGGGATCGCCAGGGTCTGCACGATCAGGCCGGTCGCCGGCTCGTACAGCCAGTAGCCGATCTGGTCGTGGAAGGTCGGGTCCTCGTCGGTGGCCACGATGTGCACGTGATAGCGCAGGCCGTAGAACAGCTGGGGGCCGTTGGCCTGGGGGTCGATCGGCTGCATCTCGATCCGCTCGAGGAACTCGCGCCGTTCGGGCCCCGCGGCCTTGGGATTGAGGTCGACGCCCTTGGTCCCCTGCCAGACGCCGGCCAGCCGCGTCAGCGGCCCCAGATTGGCCAGGGTGTCGGGATCGACATCCTCCGGCTCGGTGAAGATGTCCTCGGGGAAGGCGTGCATCGGCAAGGCTCCGGCAAAGCTTGTCGCCGCCTCGCCTGGACCGAGGCCCGGCCGCCGTCAAGCCGCCAGGGTCATTCGCGGCGCAGCAGGTCGATCCTGTCGATGGCGCGGTCGAGCCGGGCGGCGACCCAGGCGTTGAGCAGCCAGACGCAGGTCAGGACCAGGGCGATGATCAGCCACGCGGTAAGCGCGATGGCCAGGTTCTGGGGAAAGGCCATGTGGCGGGCGGCGCGATCCTGCATGGACCCCAGGCCCAGGATGATGAAGCCGGGAACGGCGGGCAGCAGGTACCAGACCGGCACGGCCTTCAGGGCGTCTCGCTGACGCGCCAGCTCGTTGCGCTGGAATGCCAGCAGGCTTTCGACGGCGCCGGCCGTCGGCGTCCGGCTGGGACTGCCCCGCCGGTGCAGCTGCCAGAGCATGAAGGCGACGCCCAGGATGATCGCCACGTCGCCTGTGCGCGTGATCCAGTTGGTCCGGGTGAACAGGCCCATGTAGGCGAAGGCGGCGCACGCCCCGCCGCCGGCGACATATTCGATCAGGTTGCGGCGGCGGACCTTGCGCTCGAACCCGGCCGACGCTGTGGTGAGATCGGTCGCGGTCATCTGCGTCAGCTCCAGGGGTTGCGAAAGCCAGACGGCCTTCAGGGGATCGTCGGGAGAGGCGGGGTCGCTCATCGGGAGCCTCCCTGGTGGAATCGGCCGGCCAAGAGGGCCTTCAGCCGGTGGATCTTGACCGCCACAGCGCCGGGCGAGAGGCCGGTGATCTCGGCGATCTCGGCCGCGGGCAGGTCTTCCAGATAGAGCAGCATCACCTGACGGTCGGGCGGCCCCAGGGCCTGGATCAGGCCATTCAGCCGGTCCAGCACCTGGCGCTGGCCGGCGGCGGCCTCGGGATCGTCGGACCCGGCCGCGCCCTCGAGCTCCTCCAGGCTCGCCAGCCGGTTGGGACGACGCCTGCGGCGACCGACGTGGGAGGCGGCGGCGTTGTGCGCGACCCTCCAGGTCCAGGTTCCGAGCGAACAGCGCCCGTCGAAGGCGGCGAAACTGCGCCAGAGGGCGACATGGATGTCCTGCACCAGGTCGCGCCGCTCGTCGGCGTCGGCCTCATAGGCGCGCGACAGGCGTTCGATCGCCGGCCCGTACTGGGCGACGGCGTCGCGGTAGCGCGCTTCCTGGTCGCGGCTGTCGTCCAAGCTGTCCGCCCGTCCTGCTTGCCGACATTAGACGCAGGAGGGCGGGGTTTCTTACGCGGGGGCTCAGCCGGGCCCGGGCCCCGGCGGCGGGGCAGGGGCGATCACCACGTCGTGGTGGTGATGGTGATGCGGCGCCGGCTCCACGATCACGGCATGATCGTGGTGGTGGTGGTGATGGTGATGGACCACGGTGCGGGTGACCACCACCGTCTTCTTAACCGCCACGGCCCTGGCTGTGTGGGCGACGGGGTGCGCGGCTGGCCGCCTGACGGCGACATGGTGCGCCGGCGCGGCGCGATGGACCGTGCGATGGACGGCGGCATGGCGGGTCTGGGTCTGCACCACCTCTTCCGTGGTGGTCACCGTGGTGCGCTCCTGATGGTGATGATGGTGATGATGGTGGTCGTGAACCACCGCGCCGGGAGGCGGCCCGGGTGGGGCATCGGCCTGGGCGAGTTGAAGCCTCTCGACGGCGTTGGGGATCGGCTGCAGCAGTTCGGCGTAGCTTTGCGCGGGCGGCACGGGCGCAAGCGGGCTCGCCACGGCAGCGCCGCCGGCCGCCAGGGCCGCGGCGGCGCCGGCGGCGATCAAGGGCGTGTTCTTCATCGGGTGTTCCTCGGTGTCCTGTTGCTCGGTGGGGTAACGCCCAGGCCAAGCCTTGGGCTCCCGGCCGGCAGGGCTCGCGCCTGGCGGGGTCGCGCCCACCTGCCGCCATGGCGTCGACGTCCAAATCGAGACACGGCCTCTGCCTGCCTGCCTGCCTGCGTGGCGCCGGCCCGGCGATCGCGGCTCTTGATCGACGCCAACGGGGCAGATGGGCGTTTGGGATTGGCGCAAGGCCTGCCGCCGCGGCGACGGCCACAGATCACACCGCCCTGATCGGGCTCTCCAGCTCGCCGATCCGATCGATCCTCGCCAACACCACATCGCCGTCCTTCAGGCCCTGGGGCGGGGTCATGGCGTAGCCGACGCCGGAAGGCGTGCCGGTGGCGATGATGTCGCCCGGCTCCAGCGTCATGCCGGCCGACAGCGAGGCGATGATGGTCGGGATGTCGAAGATCATCATCGAGGCCTTGGCGCGCTGGCGCTCCTGGCCGTTCACCGTGAGGCTGAGCTCCAGCGTGGTCGGATCGCCGATCTCCTCGGCGTCGACGATCCAGGGGCCGAGCGGCAGGGAGGTGTCCAGCGACTTGCCCTTGAACCACTGCTCGTGGCGGCGCTGCAGGTCCCGGGCGGTGACGTCGTTGGCGATGGTGTAGCCGAACACGTGCCCATAGGCCCGGTCCTTGGGGATGTCGCGGCCACCCTTGCCGATCACCACCGCCAGCTCGACCTCGTAGTCCAACAGCTTGGTCAGCCCCTCGTCCAGCCGCACCGGCGCGCCCGGCGCGTTGATGGCGGTGGGGGCCTTGGTGAAGAACTGCGGGACCTCCGGCAGCTTGACCTCGCCCGCGCCCGGAAAACGGGCCCCTTCCTTGACGTGGTCGACGTAGTTGCGCCCGACGCAGAAGACGTTCTTGTGGGTGCGCGGAATGGGCGCCAGCAGCTGCACCGCCGCGGCCGAGAGGTTGACGTCCTCGTCGACCGCCAGCTCGCGCGCCGCCTTCAGGCCCTCGTCGCCCGCCTCGATCAGTTCCTGGATGGAGTTGACCGCCTGGGACAGGTCGGCGATCCGGCCTCCGCCCAGCCACAGTCCAGGCCGCTGCTCGCCATCGCGCGCGAAGGTGATGAACTTCATGGCCGTCTCCCGCCTCTGCGGCGGTTTGCATAGCCGATCCCGCGCCGCCCTGGCGAGAGCTCAGGCGGCCTTGGCGCGCTCCGCCGCGGTGGCGTCCAGCACCTCCAGCAACGCCTTCTCGGCCTGGCGGACCGACGGCCGGGCGAGGCGCTCGGCCAAGCTGTTGGAGGCATAGTGCTCGAACACGGTCGGGTGGATGTAGCTGGAGCGGCAGACCGCGGGGGTGTTGCCCAGGACGCCGGCGACCTGTTTCACGCAGGCGGCGACGATGCGCTTCTCCGCGCCCTTGTTCTCGGCGGGGCCGGCCTGGGCCAGGGCCTGGGCGCAATGCAGCGTTCCCGACCAGGTGCGGAAGTCCTTGGCGGTGAAGGGGCCGCCGGTGGCGTCACGGATGTAGGCGTTGACGTCGTGCGAGTTGATCGCGTGGCGCTGGCCCTCGTGGTCGACGAACTGGAACAGCCGCTGGCCCGGCAGCTCCTCGCAGCGGCGCAGCAGCGCCGCCAGGCGGCGGTCGTGGATCCCGGTCGTGTGCATCTTGCCGCTCTTGCCGCGGAACTCGAACACCGCCCGGGCGCCGTGCACGTCGAGGTGACGCTTGCGCAGCGTGGTCAGGCCGAAGCTCTTGTTGGCCTGGGCGTACTCGTCATTGCCGACGCGGATGGAGGTCTCCTCCATGATCCGGACCACCGCGGCCAGCACCTTCTCGCGCGGCAGGCCCCGGCGGGCCAGGTCGGCTTCCACACGCCGGCGCAGGCGCGGCAGGGCGCGGCCGAACTCGGCCATGCGGCCGTACTTGCACTCATCGCGATGGGCCCGCCAGGCGGGGTGATAAATGTATTGCTTGCGCCCCCGCTGGTCGCGTCCCGTGGCCTGGATGTGGCCGCGGGGGTCGGGACAGATCCAGACGTCGGTCCAGGCTGGCGGGATGACCAGCTTGGCGATGCGGTCCTCGGTGCGGGCGTCGTCGATCCTGGCCCCCTTGGCGTTCAGGTAGACGAAGCCCTTCCCTGCTTTGCGCCGGCGCAGCCCGGGGTCGGTGTCGTGCACATAGATCAGCCCCGCGGCCGAAGCCTCCTCGACACTTGCGGCGATATCGGACGGCATGATGGCTCCCCCAGCGGATGGACGTCGAGCCAACGGCCACGCCGGCCGCGCGTTCCGCGATCATACGGCGAGCTGCGACCTCACCCCTCGACGAACACGCCGTTCTGGTAGTCCGCGAAGGCCTGGCGGATCTCGGCCTGGGTGTTCATCACGAAGGGGCCGTAGGCGATCACGGGCTCGGGGATCGGGCGGCCGCTGAAGAGGGCGGCGCGGAAAGGCGTTTTTCCGGCGCGCAGGACCAGGCGGTCGGGTTCTCCGGCGGCGGCGCCGGTGGGGTCAAGCCAGGCGCTCTGGCCGGCCTTGAGCGGCGTGGATTGGGCGCCGACGGAGGCCGAGCCTTCCAGGGCGTAGAGGAAGCCGCGTTCGGCTGGGCCGATCTCCAGGACGCATTCCGCGCCGGGTTGCAGCGCCGCGAAGCACAGGTTCATCGGATAGCTGGAGCCGGCGACATGCTCGGCCTCGCCCTGGCGGCCGGCATAGACGCGGACTTCCCAGCCATCCCCCGAGACGGTGGGCGCATCCAGGGCGCGCTGGTCGGCGTAGCGGGCCCTGGACATCTTCTGGGCGGCGGGCAGGTTCAGCCAGAGCTGCAGCGAATGCACCCCGCCCGGGCCCGGCATCTCGGAGTGCATCACGCCCCGGCCGGCGGTCATCCACTGCACGTCGCCGGCGTTCAGCACCCCGTGGCCGCCGGTATGGTCGCGGTGCTCCAGCGAGCCCTCCAGCACCAGGGTCACCGTCTCCATGCCCCGGTGGGGATGGGTCGGGAATCCGGCCGGCGGCGCGAACCAGTCCTCCATCATCATCAGGAAGGGAGAGTGCGTCTCGAATTGATCCGCCGGCACCACGAAGCGGTTGGCGTGCGTCGCCGAGCTGCGCTGGGGCGTCGCCGCCGTCTCGATCCGGGAAACGTTTCTGTCCATGCCAGGCTCCTCGCGCCTAGCATATGGGAGCAGCGGCCGTTCAGCACAGGCCTTGCATGTCCAGGGCTTCGAGAGAGCGGAAGGGCGATCGTGCTGCGTCTGGTGTTCCTGCTTGCGGTGATCGCGGCGGCGGTGCTGGCCGGGGGCGCCCCGGCCAAGGCCGAGCCTCACGCGCCGCCCGAGATGGCGGCGCGGATCCGGGCGCTGGGCTCCAGCTTCGATGGCCAGGTCGGCATCGCGGTGCTGGACCTCAGGAACGGCTGGACCGTCTCATGGAAAGGCGAGGACCGCTTCTCCCAGGAAAGCGTCGCCAAGCTGTGGACCGTGATCGCTGCGCTGGACGCGGTGGACGCCGGCCGGATCCAGGTGGACGAGCAGGTGCTGCTGACCCAGGCGGATCTCAGTGTCTTCCACGAGCCGATCGGCGACCGCATCGGCCGCCACGGCTACCAGACCTTCATCGCCGAACTTGTGCGGGCCGCCATCGTCGACAGCGACAATGCGGCCAACGACTTCCTGGTCCGCCGCGTGGGCGGGACCCAGGCCGTCCAGGACGCGATCCGGCGCAAGGGGATCGCCGGCGTCGCCGCCGGCGTGCAGCAGCGTGAGCTGCAGGCCCGCATGGCCGGGCTGGACTGGCGCCCGGCCCTCGACGGCGGCGAGCGGCTGGAGTCGGCGCGCTCCCGGCTCGACCCCTCGGTCCGCGAGGCCGCCCTGCGCCGCTACCTGGCCGACCCGGAGGATGGCGCCACGCCCCTTGGGAC
>Ga0265338_10008047_pt1 | contig 12895 bp, 10 predicted proteins | sample 42126metaG_FD_193579 | JGI IMG/M metagenome (GOLD analysis project Ga0265338, IMG submission 193579) | Rhizosphere microbial communities from Carex aquatilis grown in University of Washington, Seatle, WA, United States - 4-21-26 metaG | ecosystem: Host-associated > Plants > Roots > Rhizosphere... | reverse complement strand
AACCCATGCCACGCGGGGCCTCGGAAGTGAGGCATTAAGAACTGGATAAGAAAGACGAAGTAGGCGATGGAAAGAACGAAGAGCACGACTCCCTGTTTTCTCTTCACGTTCGCCAAGATCATATAGAGCCCAATCCCCGCCGCATAGAGGGGAATATTCTCCTTGATCGACAGGGCAACAACGATCATAGCCCAAAAAAGCGGCATCTTCTCTTCGACCAAAAACAACAGGGCAAAGAGAATGATAACGATGCAAAATGGTTCAAAGTGAAATTCAAACTGATTGACCCCGTGCAGCGGAGCGTAGAGCAGGTACGAAACGGAAAACAGGATCGCAATATTGCGCGAGCGCAGAAAATGCATTGCGATCAGATAGACTGGAATGGCGCCCGCAGCCAGCCAGAGAGTTTGAATGACGAGGAGAAATATTTGTTGGTTGAATATCTTGTAGATGAGTGCAAAGAGGAGCAAAATGAAGTTAGCGTGCCGCCCCAGAAAATTCGGCGTGTCGATGCTGTTTTGGAAGAGATCTCCCCGCGAGGTATTCCATACGATCTGTGAAAAAATGCCCAAATCCTGGATATGGTAGTGGAGTTGGTAAAACTTGTAGAGTGTGACAGTAATGAACACCGCGCTGTAGAGCGCCGTCGATGTCAGCAGAAACATCCACGGCTGCTTAACTCTGAAACGTCCCAGGCGAAGGTCCTTGTCATAAAGGGTCGGCAGGAGTGCAATATTGAGAGCAAACAGCGTTACCGTCACCCATAGATATCTGACGAAACTCACCGAGCTGTCATCTCCCATCTGTCCCGCCCTGTGCGCCGACACATAGTGATAAAGGAAGGAGTTCTCAGAAGATCCAAAAAGCCACAATGCGACCACCAGAAGCGCCGCACCAACGACGTAGCACAGGATGAACAGTAGTTTTTTTCGATCAATGTTCATTGTCAAAACGTTCGATTATTTTCTTTCTTTCAACAATTCATGCGGCGGGATGGCGCATAAATGTCCTTCGTCCCTCACCGGGATCAGCCGGCGAGTATCCGATTCTGAATACCTCACGGGTCGGAGTTCTGAAGTTGCCCGCCTATGCGTAGGCCGAAATTCGTTTTCGACGAACTCACCACGAAGAGCGTAAACAAGAATACCGGATTATGATTGTAGAAGATCGTGTCGCTGGTGATCGCAGCGACGAGAATTGCAAGGACGACATAAATGGATTTTCTTTCTTTCAGATCAGCCAGCAGCCGATACATGACGATGAAGAAGCCGACAAACATCGCCCCGCCAAAGGAGAGGAGAATCCTGAGATAACTTGAGTGAGGGTTATTCAGCAATGCGGTCCCTCCCCAGACTTCGACAAACGGCAAATCATGATCTCTGAACCCAAAGAGCACCTGCACAAGAGGAGAATCGCGCAATAATTGAAGATAGCCGCTCCAGATATCGGCTCTCCCGTGCGTGATCGCGGCGAAAATGATGTCATCGATCGACATGAGAGACCCTATCATCGCAGGAACCAGAAAACTGAGAAAGATCAATAGGACGAAAATGAATTTCTTAGGCTTTTGAACCGCTGAGGGAAGAGCAAAGTACAACAACGGCACTGCGGCCATCGCCCACGGTGTCAGCCGCATTGACCAAATGACATTGACCAAAGCCAGAAGCAGGATGAAAAACCATTCCGGCCTTGTTTTTCGGAAAATGAAATTGAGGATCAAGACCAGCATGCTATAGGCATCGATTCCTCCCGTTGATCCGTCAAATCCAATGAGTGTGATAATGTACTTGTCGAAGAGGAGATCGTCAAATTGATTGATGCCGACGTCCGCCGCAGATCGAAACCCGGCGTTAAAGTAGTTGAAGTACACGAGGTACGACAGAATGACATAGATCACATAGGTGACGTTCACAAATTTCAAGAAGGAGGAAAAATCTGTCTCAACGTTGTCGAAAGCAAGATAGAGGAAAACGAAGTAGATAAGGAAGGAAATCTCTCTCCAGTTGACGCCAAGGACCGGCGCCAGAAATAAGTTCAGGACAACGATCAATGCCAGGATGGCCTGCTTCCTTTCGAAACTCCGATCGGCATGGACCGGATAGTACCGGAGGAACAAAATCAGGGAGAAGAGCGTGTAGAGCCCGGAAAGGAACGGATATCTAAACGTCGTCAGGTAAACGAAGAAGGTCAGATAGAACAATACGCTAGGCATTATTCGCCCTGTCCGGTGTTCTTGAGCACTGAGAGGAACTCCTCCGTATGACGCTTCACGGCAGGGTTGTTGTCGGCAGGAAAATTCCGGACGTAGTCCGACAATTCTCTCCAGCTCCTGGGACAAAAAATCCCGACCGAATCCATGATAGCATCCGCATCCTTGTTTTTGACCCCCATCAAAACCGCAAGACTCGCCGAGGGAATGCCGAAAAGCTTCGCGTTAATCAGCGCCGATGAATAGGTCGACAAGACTATGTTGTTCCGGCTGTAAAGGGACTCGACTGGCAAAAAAGGATCGTCAAGAATCATGGCGTCGCGGACTAGACTGAATTTGCCGGGTTTCTCCACGGGGTGCATCTTGATCACCAGAGTATAGTCCGGCAATTCCGAACGAAGCAGGTCGAGAGAGTGGAGTTCGTCGTTCAACTCGCACTCATGCGCCTCGACGGATGCGTTGGAAACGTAAATCATGTACTTCTGGTCCGCCAGGTCGACCTTCTTTTTGAGTATTCGATTGATCCTCGTTGTGTCGATCACCGGCAGAGTGAAGGTGCGCTTGGCCGTTATGACACTCTTTTCCGGGATACTCGCCAGTGAATATTCAAACAGCGCCGACTGTCCATAGCCGAAGCTCTCGCTGATGTGCTCCAGACTGAAGAGCTTGACGACAATTTTCTTCACGGCATCGAGAAACGCATTTTTCGAAGTGTTATACGATACGATTCCCTCGTCGACCAGGAAGTTCACGCTGCGATTCATTTCCCTCGAAAGACTGACGAACATTTCCAGCGGTTTCTCTTTGTCGCTGAAAAAGAACAGATTGTCGATCGGCCCCAGGTCGTCGAGGATCTTTCTGATCCGTTCGACTTCCCTTCTATGGTACTTCACATATTCGAACAGATTCCAAATCCGTTTCTCGCCACCACGGTCAAAGCTGACATGCCTGCAAAAAAAATTTTCATAATCGAAGAGGTGGTCGAAAGAATTGAATTGCTGCGTCGCCGAGCCTCCTTTGCCGCCGGAGTAGTTATAGACGTTAAACGTCACGACAATCGACTTCACGTTCTCAAAATTCCGTTGTACCAGCTCTGCAATTTGCGCGCTGCGGAAGACGTGGTACGGTCGATGACAGAGGAAAAGGTTTGTCATATCAGCGAACATCTTCGATTAAGAACGCAGGATTGAAGTTATGCCTGGCCAATCTGCGGACAATGATCGCATAGTAGGCCGCCGGCAAGAGAAACACAAGAACGGATCCGACGAAGCCGTTAATATAAAGGAAGAACAAGACCGTGATCGCCAAAGGCAGCAGAACATAGAAAAGAAGATACTGCAGGATGAAACGGAGGCTTTTCTTCAGATATACCAGGCTGATGATCGTCACGGAAACAGAATACGTCAGGATTCCAAGGGTCGAAGCGATGGCGATCCCCTCAAGCCCCATTCCCATGGTATAGAATAGATAAGCGCTGGCGACCTTCACCGCGATGGAGATCGCGAGAATGCTCAGCAAGATCTTTATCTTAAAAAGAGTGCTCAGGATGTTTACGCCGATCACCGTCACCGGAAGAATAATAAGTTCCGCCGCCGGGATGCCGCTCACGTACGCGGGCAGGAACCTGGTCACCACGAACGGCAGCACGTATATGAGCAGTCCGATCATCAGCGGCATCGCCGAAGATAACAAGACCGAGGGAATGATTGCAATATTATCAAGAGCGTCAACCCTTTTCGACTGACCGAAGAGAAGATTGAGCCGCGGATAAATTACCTGACTGATTGCGTCGGGTATCTGTTGCGAAAAAACAAACAGCATAATCGCCAGGCCGTAGTATCCGAGCATCGTGATATTGTAGAAACGCGTAATCAGGATCCTGTCGATAGTGATCAAAAAGGTATAGGCGATGCCGATAACGATCAACGGAAGCCCTATCTTGATAACGTGAAGGTAGGCCGGAATATTGATGCGGAATGAGAAATGATGATACTTCTTGATGTACGTAAAAAGAATGGCCGCCAGCGGGACGGCGCAGATGGAAACAAACTGTCCCCATATGTTGAAAAAGAAAACTAACACCAGCGTCAGCAGAAAGAGAGCGAGAGAGAAGAAGCCCATGACAGCCGAAGCGATGCGGAACCGGCTGTGGGCATAAAGGTACATGATATCATACTCGTATACCGCGTTGAACACGACTCCTGCCGATGCCATTACCACCGCAAAAAGCGCAAGGCCCTTGAGAAAGATGAAGGAATAGACGATAAACAATGCAGCGATGAAGCTCGTTGTTGAGAGCAATCCGGTGAAGCCGGCATCGTTCAGCTCTTCTACATATTCTTCCTTTCCCATTCCAAGATTTAAAGGGATCTCGCGGCTGATGCCGCTCGATACTCCCATGTTCGAAAGGGGACCGTACTTGCTTACCAAGTCAATCAGGTTGTAGAATCCAAAGTTCGTCGGTCCGAGGATCCTGGCCGAGACTATCCCGACAAGGAACTTTGAGACCAAACGCATCACGTTCGAAACGAGAACGTAAACTCCTGATTGGAGGATTTTCTTAAACAAGGCTCATTACAATATTATTCCGAAAAAGTATTGTGAAAAGACCGGCACCGCGATCCCGGAGCATCGGGGGGGATCTCGGCGCATTTTAGAATCGTGATGACGTTCTTCTGCTCGATACCGTCTGCCGAGGAACACGGACGAACGGATACACCCAGTCTGTCAGTCATACCGGCAAATCAGTACATCTTCACGTGTGAGGCAAAAAGGGAGATTCGCAGGTTGAGGTAAAACATATACTTCATACCCGCCGTTTGAATACTTTTCGAACACCTTTCGAACAAACTCGTCGTCGATGAGCGAATAATAATCGGGGTCGGATTTCATTCGCGAGACGTATTCAATATGGTCCTGATAGTGTGGAATCTTATCGACGGTCGTCTTCCTGTACTCTGCTTCAAAAACACGGCCCGAAGAAGACGAGAGGAATCTTCCCTTCTTGCTGATATTGGGCAAATCACCGAGCAACAGTCTGCCGTTGGGGTTGAGAAGTTTGACGGCAGCCTCGACGACTGCAAGCGGCTCATCAGCATAATGCAGGACGGAATAGAGGATCACTCTATCGAAACTCTTGAGCTGACCCCCGTCAAAATCTTTCGGAAACAAGCCCCTCAAGAGGCGAATATCTTCATGCTTGCCCGTTATGAGTTCGCGCTCGACGGCGTCGATCACCTCGGGTATATCGACGAGAGTCACAGACGCGTGTTGGCGTGCAGCATACTTCAACAGGGACTCAACGACAAATCCAAATCCGCAGCCGATATCGAGAAAGCTCTGTTTCTCCTGCATGTCGATCTTTTGAATGATATCGCCGACGATAGCTTCTTCTTTCCCTGCGTCGAACGCATATCTCCCCGCAACGGTGGTTTTATCTTTTGTCTCGAGAGCAATTTTAGCAAAATATTCTCTGCTCTTTTCTTGAATGGTCTTCATCGACTTCTTGATCCCATATTAGAGAGCGCTGCGAATAAGGCTGCAGATGCGCTCCATCTCACTGCGGCCTATCCCCTGATGGACTGGAATCCATACGCATCGTTTGAACTGAGGGCGAAGCAAATTGCGATTGACATCGAAATGATACAGGTCGGTCCAAATCCCGGAGGCCATCAATTTTTCTTTGATTCTGGCAAGGACATCTTCCTTCGCCACCAATGGCAGGACGTACGGGACGACATCCCTTTCAAGGTTCTGAAAGAAATCATACTCCCGAAACGTCTCAAGAGCCAGGTGGTAATTCTCCTGACGCCTCTTCATGGCGCCCGATCTCATGTCTCTCCGGGCAAGATTAAGCGACATTTTCGATATCCTTTTCGCCGAATCGATTTTGCCGTACGCCATCTCCTGAATCCTGTTAAAGAACGGATGTTCCCCCATGTCCGTGAGAATCCTTGAAACATGCGCTAGGCTGCTGACCAGATAGTCATGATCGCGTGAAACGGCAGCCTGCGCAAACGCGCGCAGTTCCTCATTTGCGGAGGCCAGCGCTCCTCCCTGAACGGAAGGAAACATCTTTGAGAGCGAGAAGATCGCCGCGAGCCCGAACGTCCCCACTTTTCGGCCTTTGTAGTACGATTCATAGACATTGACGCAGTTTTCCATGACAAACCACTTTTTGTCGCGTGCAACGCTCAGAATCTCATCCATGTCCTGAGGAAATCCGTACTGATGGTAAACGATAATCCCTTTGGTGTTGCTCGACGGCGCCAGAGCCGGGAAGCAGACCTTGTGCATCACCTGATACACGCTCGTGCAAAGCCATTGCGAGATGATCACTTCGGTGTTCTTGTTGGCGATCTCCCCTTTGGCTTTCAGAAAGTCGAGGATGATCCTGAGCGCTGCCCGCGCGGTGCCGGTGTAGATCACCCCTTCATATTTTTCCTCCAGCAGCGGAGCATTCTGGGGAAAGAATCCCGATGCCAGATCAAGCACCGAGTAGGATTTGTTCTCCTTGACCCTGAATCTCATTGTGAGGCTCCGACGGACGCACCATCCACGAAGTTCTTCAAGAGTATTTCAATATTTGCATTCAAGTCCTCGCTCAACCGTTTTTTGCTGAAGTACTTGATGCCCCTGTATAACGGTTTTGTTCCGCCCCCCAATCCCCTTTTGAAAAAGGAAATGCTGAGGTCCTTCTTGGATGGGTGATCGAACACCTGTTCTCCGAAATGCTGCCATCCGACCTCCAGCGCCTCATAGCTCCTTCCCTTGTAGTACTCCACAGCGGCCCAAAGAATTGCATGTTCCAGGGGAAGTTCGGTATGGAAGTCCGGGTCGTCAGACGAGGAACCATAGTAGACGGAGCCCTTATGATGGAAGAAATAACTGAAAGCGACGTACTCCTGATCATGTTTCAGGCAGATCAGGGATGCTTGGTCATTCTTCAGCATTTCGTATTGGATGTGGAATGTCTTGAGGTCGCGCGTCACCCGCCCCGCGGCCTTGTGGTGCAACAGCCGGTACTTTTCGTGGATCTCGAAGGTGCAATTCGCGTGATCGCAGATTTCAATCGTTAACATTTTCGACGTCTTATTAATGATCGCCTGAAAACTTTTCCTCAGATTCTTCCAAAGCTGTTCGGGGCTGCTTTTCAGGTCGATGATCGCCGTGGCAATACTGGTGTCGAGATATCCGTACTCAGTCAGATAGTTGTAGCCAAAATCTTCTGCCAGGGGATCCAGGACAAAAAGGATCTTTTCGATCTGATGGTCGATGCCCAGCCGGTCGATTTCAGCGAAGACAGTCCGCTCAATCTTCTTTCTGAAACTGTCGTCGATGTTCAGGGAGATCAACGGCGATCGAAGGTACCCTCCACCCGACGAGAACTGCAGGATATCCATGGCCTTCTCGAGAAACAACGGTGCGATACTGACGGGGCGGTTGTTTTCCACGACTGCAAACGAGAGGTCTTTGACGAATTTCTCCGCCGCGTAGATCTTTTGATACTCGATAAATTTCGGTAGATAATTCCACGAGACGTTTTCGTTCTCCTCCAGGAATCGCCGGTAGAGTCCCTCAAACGCCGGATCAGAGCAGTAGACCAATTGCATTCTTCAATCCTCGTTCAATTAAGTCGTTTGAACCCCGAATGGCACACCGGTCCTTTTAAGTACTTTTGAGGATTTCCATCCGTCAGCGCCTTCTTAATAAAGAGCATCGCATCATCGGCGGCCTTTAAGTATTCTGCCACGTGATGTTTCTTATGTGCGAACGAAGAATAGAAGGCGGTGGTCGCCAGGAACCCCCTCTCGAGCATTGATTGAGTGAAGAGAGTTTTCAAAACGAGGGAATGCTCTCCCTGGAACGCAAAGTGCGCGAGAGGCTCAATGCCGTCGATTGCAACATTGAGGTCATGCTTCTTGGCCAGCCGAGTCCATCCATCCTTCACCAATTTGCCGGTCGAAATCAAGTGTTTGGGCACGTCGTGTTTCAACATTTTACGGATCGTAGCGATCGCCGCCACCGGTCCAATTCGTTCGGTCCAGTATGTGCTGCTGATAAAGCTCGATTGAGCGGCATCCATCACATCCGCCTTCCCGATGATCGCTGCCATCGGATAGCCGTTGCTCATCCCTTTCGCAAACACCGCAAGGTCGGGCTTGAGGCCGAGCTTCAGGTGGGCACCGCCGACATTCAATCGCCATCCAGACGAGACTTCATCGACCATGAGAATGATGTTCTCTTGTTTCGTTACGCTCCCGATCATTTCTATAAATTCTTTTTGCGGATAAATGTTTCTCACCGGTTCCACTATGACGGCGGCTATTTGTCCGCGGTATTTCTTGATGAGATCGGCGAATTGGCGCGTGTCATTGTACTGGAACGGGAAGGCGGACCCCCGCAAACCACGGGGCACGCCGACCGGGCTCAAACCGGGAATAAGGTGTCCATCGAGCGCCTTCTCTTCGGCAAGATTCGCAGCGAGGTACCAGTCGCTCCAGCCGTGATACCCACAGAAAAGCACGATATCCTTCTGAGCTTTTGCCCTGGCAATTCGCACGGCAACCGCCATCGCCTCGCCGCCGCACCTCGCATACCTCGTCATTTGAGCCCATGGGTGCAAACTTAAGAGTAATTCCGCGAGCTCGACCTCCTCGGGAGAATTAAGGGTGTTCATGCTTCCCTTGTCAATCGCCTTCTTCACTGCGTTGTTTACATCCTTGTCGGCATAGCCGAGCGTGCATGCGCCTATGCCCATATAGCTCATGTCGATATATTTCTTTCCGTCGAGGTCCCAGACTTCGCAGCCTTTGGCACGGTCGAAGTACGCCGGCCAGAGATCCGGCAGAAACATCTCCGGCCTCTTTGAGAGCAGCTGCGTTCCTCCAGGAATCATCCCCTTTGCTTTCTCGTACAGCCGTTGTGATTTTCCCATTATCGTAACCTTTTGTATTGAATGATCCGGTTCGTCGCCGCTATTTGTTTTTGTCTTTTTTCAACGAAGAGAGATACCCCTCGTTTCTTTGAATATGCGTATTGATCTCCAACAGGCTTTTTTCATTTTTGACCAGGTTCATAACCGCATGGAGGCTGACAAACGTTCCGACCTTCTCGAGCTGATCGTAGATCAAAGAAATCAGCTTGTAGTCCTCCGGGTTGTCCAGTGTAAGCCTCACACTTTCTAAGTTCTCATCATTTTCAAGATTCCCGATTTTGAACTGGGTGTTATGGTTCCTGATATATGGAGTCACGTGTTCGCGTTCGGAAGCCAGACGGGCAATGCGCCAGGATTCCTCCAGAGATGCAAAGGTGAAGACTTCTGTGTCCATGCCGTCGGGAAACGTGGGAGGGTTGGAATTTGACACGTAGTCATACCCTCCCTCAAAAAACATGGCAAGAACTTTGTCGACCACCGTCGGATCGATCAGCGGGCAATCGCCCGTTATGCGAACGACGGTATCCGCGTTAGCCCATTTCGCCGTCCGATAAAACCGGTCCAGCACATCTTGGAGATTGCCTCTGAAAACTTCAATCGATTCCGCGTAAGCCCATTCGGCCAGCGGATCGTCCGATGCATCGACGCTGGTTGCCAGAATTCTACGGTCAAGCTTCCGGCAGTATGAAAGCTGGTGAAATACCTGACCGATGACATTCCGCTTCCCGAGAGGCATGAGGACCTTTCCCGGAAGCCGGGTAGAACTCATGCGCGCCTGCACGATTGCCACGTTGTTCATAATTTCCAGTTCACTGGATTCAGAAGCTCGGTCTCCTGAACTCTGATCGCATCGATCTGGCCAAGGAGCGTCGAGTCGAAATCTTTCCGCGCGACGTCGAGATTCATGTTGAGCTGCTCCAATGTTTCAACCCCAAAGAGAACTCCGTCGATCATCGGTTGTTGGAGCGCGTAGTGAAGCGCCAGATCCTGGATTTCCACATTGCTCTCTTTTGCCAACGAATGAATTTTCTGAAGGTACGTTTTCAGAGGGGCGAGACGATCGGGGATATCGTCGGGATGCTTGAAGAACAGTCCCTGCAGAAATACGGACCGGGTGTGGAGCAGCTTTCCCGCACGTTTCGCCCGTTCCATGAGGCCGCCGCGCTGAGAAAAATTATCCAGGAGGTTGAAGGGAAATTGGATCACGTCGATCTCGTTCGACTCCAGAACGCGCGCGAATTCATCCGTCGTATACACCGAAACTCCGATCCTGTCAATCAATCCGCGGTTCTTGAACGCCACGAGTTCGCGAAGAGATTCCGGGTATTGCAAAAGATCGCCGAACCGATGGAACATGAGACAATAGATGGTCTCCAATCCAAGTCTCCGGATCGAATTCTTGATCCCGGACTCCAAGGAGGCGAATCGTTCATCAATGCGAAATTTAGTTATGACCCTGAATTTTCTTCCTTTTGCATGGAATGCGCCGAGAAGTTCGGCAGCGGTACCGTACCCATCCGCCGTGTCTGCTGTTCTAACGCCCTGTTCGAACGCCTCTGCGAGGATGTTCAGACCCTGGCCCTCGGAGGGTTGTCCGGTCGTATTGTTGATGCCGTATGGCATGCCTAGTTGAACGGTCCCGAGGATCAGCTTCGAAATCTGGCGGCTCGCAATAGTCGATGCGGCGGATTCCTCAGCCACTACACGATTTCCCATGACACCGGTGTGCCTTTCTTCACGTCTTTCTTGACTGCTCTTCCAAGAACAACTTCGTAGAACTTGGGGGGCAGGCCGAGACCGGGACGGACTATCCGAAGGTTGTCCGGGGTAAAAATCTCGCCCGCTTTCATGTTCTTGCCCACATACAGTGATCGACGCCACTGAAGCGATTGTTTCTCCTTCTCAGTGGGTCCGTACGTGATCGCACCCAGAGAGTGCCAGGCCCGTTCGGTTTCAACGACAAGCGATCTTAATTCTTCAGGCTCAAGCGAAAATGCCGAATCGACTCCGCCGTCAGCTCTTTTCAGCGTAAAGTGTTTTTCAATCACCCGAGCTCCGAGAGCAACCGCCGCTACCGACACGCCCGTGCCCATGGTATGATCGGAGAGGCCTACGGGACAGTCGAAAAGCTGCTGCATGTGCGGAATTGTCATGATATTAGTGTTTTCAGGAGTCGCAGGATACGTGCTAGTGCATTTCAGAAGCACGAGGTCTTTGACTCCTCCGCGGCGCAAAATCTCGACCGACTCTGCAAGTTCCGAAATGCTGGCCATTCCGGTGGACATGATCACGGGCTTTCCGGTCGACGCAACTTTCTTGAGAAGGGGGTGATGGATGTTTTCGAACGAGGCGATCTTGTAGACGGGAACATCCAGAGTCTCGAGAAAATCCACGGCCGACTCGTCGAAAGGAGTACTGAAGCAGTCGAGGCCGAGATCATGGCAGCGTTTGAAGATTGGAGCGTGCCAATCCCAAGGCGTATATGCTTCCTTGTAGAGTGAATGAAGTGATCGGCCTTTCCATAGACTCGCCGCATCGCCGATGACAAAATCTCCTTCTTCGACATCAAGCGTGATTGTGTCCGCTGTGTACGTCTGCAGCTTCAACGCCTGCACGCCTGCGGTTGCCGCCGCATCGACTATCGCCAACGCTCTCTCCAGCGACTGATTATGATTGCCGGACATCTCCGCGATGACATAGGGACGATGCATCGCACCGATCGTGTGTCTGCCTATCGTGATATCTTTAATTTCTTTCATGGCGGTTCACAGCGTTAAGTTATATGTACATCTCATCGAAGAAACGATAGAAGCGTTTCCCGATCGCCTTCCGGCTGTCGAAGGGATCGATGGGATCCCCTTTTTGCTGTTGCATAGACCACAATAAGTCCCTGAAACCGACCGCGTCCCGGAATCCGACGGTGCTTGAAAAGCGGGGGTTTATTTCGAACATCCGGGGACCGTTCTTTGTCAGCCGGAGCTGAACATTGACAGCGCCTTCAAGACCCAGGGCTTCTGCAATGCGTTTGCAGTAGTCCTCGACCGGAGCGCTTTCAATGACGGTCGCACTCCCCGTGAGCCCTCCGAAAAGTTTCCGTTTCAGGACGATCACCCGCACGATATCTGCACCGCGAGCCCGGAAGACGCCGCACGTATATTCTTCGGAATCCGGCAGAAGAAGCTGCTGGAGCACTGAACCTTTTTCCCGTTCAGAAAAGAATCGGTACTCCTCTTCATTTTGCAGCACGTGCAGCCCTTTGGATCCGGACCCATGCCTTCTTTTGAGAATGCAGGGATATGCCGGCGGAATCTTGTCGGCTGTTTGCGTCCACGGCAGCGGAATCCCCTTCGACTCAAGAAACTTATTACACACAAACTTATCAAAACAGACATCGACATGAGGGCCTCTCGCGACAATGAGCTCCGAGCGAAGGCCGGCATCCACCTGCTCGGACTTCTTCAATGCCTGGATTTCATATTCATTAATCGGGATAACAAAATCGATTTCGTGCCGGCGTGACAGCTCAACGATTCTTGACACATACGATGGATCGCCGGCCTGAGGAACAATTTCGAATTTGTCGACTCTATACCGGCCGGCATGGTCATCGTAGAGGTCGGTGCCGAGAATAAATCCCCCCTCATCCAGCCGCCGCAGGATCCTGACAACTGCTTGACCGATATCGCCTCCTACCGCCGTCACCAAATACTTCATCGTATTCTCGTTAGAACTGCTTTTAGGTATCGGAT
>Ga0265338_10008046_pt1 | contig 12895 bp, 17 predicted proteins | sample 42126metaG_FD_193579 | JGI IMG/M metagenome (GOLD analysis project Ga0265338, IMG submission 193579) | Rhizosphere microbial communities from Carex aquatilis grown in University of Washington, Seatle, WA, United States - 4-21-26 metaG | ecosystem: Host-associated > Plants > Roots > Rhizosphere... | reverse complement strand
TGGTGCGCCCAGTGGAGCGACTTGCAGGAATTGCGCCCCACGCTGCTGGGTCATGAGATCGACACTCGCTATCTCAACACACTTCCTCGCACGGAAGTAATGTTCGTGCTCACAATGGAAATTGCGATTGGCGATTGCCGGGAGTCGGCGCGGCTTGGGTTCCCCTACTTCACGCTGGAGCCCCTGTTGGCCAAGTTGGCCGCGGAAGGGAAAACGACAAGTTCACAAATGCCGACGGCCACTCCGCCCAAATGGAACCAGATCTTCGCGAACGTCCAGGTTCCCGTCGTCGCCAGGTTCGACGCGCTTGATCTCACCGCCCGTCAACTCGCCGCCCTGAAGGTAGGCGACACCCTCGCGCTGGAATCGGCCCGCTTTGCGGAAGTTCGTGTCCGTCTCGGCGAAACCGCCAAGTTCATTGGCACCGCCGGTACGTCCGGCCAATTGTGGGCCGTGCAATTAACCCGAAAACTATAGAGCAAACCCATGAGCACAAATACCGAAAGCCCTCCTAATCTCGATGTCTTGATGAACGTCGTCGTCAGACTATCGGTCGAGCTCGGCAGTTGCCAGATCCCGATGCGCGATGTGATGCAACTCAGCGTCGGCTCCGTCGTGCGCCTCGACAAACCGACCAACACGCCCGTTGATTTGTACGTGAACAACACGCTCGTGGCCCGTGGCGAAGTCGTGGCGGTGGAAGACCGATTCGCGATCAAGATCGCCGAATTGCTGGGGGGCGTAGCGTGAGAATAAAGTCGCACCGGCTGGACCACGCCGCTTTCTGCGCGTTGATGTTGGGCAGCACGACGGCGTTCGCCTCAGCTTCCGAGCCACTACCCGATGCCGGGCTATCGGTATTGCGGGTGATGGGGGCGCTGGCTTTCGTACTGGCCTTGTTCTTCGCCGGGGTATGGATGGTAAAAAATCGCCAGCGAATACCCGGGCTTCGTCGACGCGCACCGCGCCTGAATGTACTGGAGGTGCGGTCACTTGGTAATCGCCATTCGCTATGCCTAATCGCGTGCGAACAGCAGCGACTCCTGTTGGCCGTGTCCCCTACTGGAGTGACGCTATTGAGCCGCCTCCCCGAGGGCAAGGGCGAAGACCAGGTGCTGACGACCGGCGCTTCGTCACGAAACTTTGGCGGCATCCTTCAGGGATTCCTAGCCGGAAAACCATGAGGACTCTTCGAACAGGCTGTCTGGTGTGCGTGATCCTAATCAGCTTCCTCATGGCGACTGGGTCCGCTTTGGCCCAGACGAATCTGGCACCGGCGGCGGGAGGCTCGGGGATGCTTCCGTTTCGGTTCAACATCGGCGTCGAATCGTCCCCGCAGCCAAAGGACGTGGACATCGCCATCAAGATTCTCTTTGCGCTCACGCTGCTGTCGATCGCCCCGTCGATCATCCTCTTGATGACCAGTTTCACGAGAATTGTGATCGTGTTGTCGTTTGTGCGTCAGGCGCTGTCGCTGCAGGGCACGCCCGCCAACCAGGTGATCGTCGGGTTGTCGCTGTTCTTGACGTTCTTTATCATGGCCCCGACGTGGGAACGTATCAACCACGATGCGTTACAGCCGTACATCGCCAGTCAGATCACCGGCGACCAGGCCATGGATCGGGCGAGCACACACATTCGCGCCTTCCTGCTGAAACAAGCACGGGCAAAGGATGTCGAGTTGTTTGTCGCCCTGGCGAAGATGGAACCCACGGCGCCCGACGCGCTGCCGCTACGTGTCATCATACCCGGTTATATCATCAGTGAACTGCGCACGGCGTTCCAGATGGGATTCCTGTTGTTCGTGCCGTTCATTCTCATCGACCTGATCGTGGTGACTGTGCTGATGAGCATGGGCATGATGATGATGCCGCCAGCCACCATTTCACTGCCCTTGAAGCTGCTGTTATTCGTGCTGGTGGACGGCTGGTCGCTGGTGGTGCGTTCGCTTATCCAGAGTTTTGGAATCTGATTATGGACCCGGCATTCTGCGTTGAACTGTTACGAGCAGCGATCTTTCAGGCAGCCATGCTGGTCGGGCCGATTCTGGGAGTCGCGATGGCAATCGGCCTCGCCGTCAGTTTGTTCCAAGCCGTGACGTCGATTCACGAGCAAACGTTAACGTTTGTCCCTAAGGTGGTGGGGATAGGCGTGGCGTTGATTCTGTTGCTGCCCTGGATGTTGCAAACCATGATGCAGTTCACCACGTCAGTAATCGAAAAAATGCCCCAGATGGTGCGCTAACATGCTCCCGTTCTTCACCCTGACATGGATGCTGGTGTTTGCGCGGATCAGCGCGATGCTGCTGATCTTCCCGGCGTTCTCATCAAACACCTTTCCGGCGCGCCTGCGGGTGGCGCTGGCGGCGATTTTAGCCTACATGATCAGCCTGCCATTACCATCGATCCCCGTGGCTCCGTCCAGTCTGGGATCAATCATGTGGCTCCTGGCCATTGAAATCAGCGTTGGAATTCTCCTCGGGTTCGTCAGTCGTATCGTGTTCTTCGCGCTGGAGTCAGCCGGACATATTATCGCGACACAGATGGGGTTGACGATGACCGCTGAATTCGACCCCTTCAACGCCGCCCGGACCGATGCCCTCAGCACCATGCTGACCTTCCTGGCCATCACCCTGTTTTTCAGCGCCGACATGCATCATTGGTTTCTGATAGGACTGCAGCGCAGTTTCGACATTCTTCCGATAGGTCAGGCCCGTCTCAGCTCCGATACGGTGACCGATATCGTCTTCCGCACGAGTGGCATTTTCGTGCAAGCCACGTTGCTGGCTGCCCCGATCATCGCCGTGACGTTCCTGATCAACGTCGTGTTTTCCGTGCTGGGTCGGGCCGTGCCGCAGATGAACGTGTTCCTGGAGAGTTTCGCCTTTCGAATCATGGCAGGCCTGATCGTGTTTGGTCTAACGCTGGAACTCATGGCGCAGCACATTATGAACTGGCTCCGCAACGTGCCGGACGATTTCTTGCGCGTCGCGCAACTACTGGGAGCTCACTGAAGGATCGGACACGATGGGACTCTTCGACGACCAAGGCGAAAAGACCGAGCAAGCAACTCCGCGGAAGCTGGAAAAGGCCTTCCAACGGGGCCAGTTTGCGCGTAGCGCCGAGGTGCAAACCGTGTTCGTGCTGACGGCCGGTCTGCTGGCATTGACATTTGCCTGGCACGATGGCTGGGAGCGATTGACCGGGGCGACGTCCTACATCCTCGGGCATCTCAACGGTGTGTCTCTGGAACCCACCATGATCCATGCCTACGTCATCAGCGGGGCCTGGCTGCTTGCGCAATGCGCCGGCCCGGTCATGGTGGCGACACTCATCGGCGGGTTGCTGGCGGGTAGTATCCAGAATCGGTTTCACACCGCCTCGGAGGCCCTGGAACCGGATTGGAACCGCTTGAATCCGGTCCAAGGGTTGAAACGGGTATTCTCGATGCAATCCGCTGTGCCCACAGCCATCGCCATGACAAAGCTCGCCGTGATCGTCTTCCTGTCCTACTCCGTAGTCAAAGAAATTCTCGACGACCCGATCTTTTCTTCCATGGTAAGCGTGGTCCGAGTCGGCCAGTTCATGGCCGAGACCGCGATGAAGGTTTTCATCCGGGTCATCGTTGCCCTGACGGTCGTCGCGGCCGGCGACTATGGCTACCAGTACTGGCGCACCAACCGCGATTTGATGATGACCAGGGAAGAGTCGAAGGAGGAACTCAAACAATCGCAGGCCAATCCCCGGGTCCGCTCCCAACAGCGCCGCTGGAGATTCCGCACCTCATTCCGACGCATGCTGGCGGACGTGCCCACGGCTGACGTGGTCGTGACCAACCCCACCCGCTTGGCGATCGCGCTCCGTTACGATCGCCGCACCATGCGCGCGCCGAGGGTCGTCGCGAAAGGGGCGCGCCTGAATGCGGCGCGCATCCGCGAAGTCGCGCAACAACATGCCATCCCGATCATTGAGAACAAGCCGGTCGCACAGATGATGTACAAATACGGCCGGGTGGGCGCGGAGATTCCCACGCAGTTGTACGTCGCCGTCGCGGAAATCCTGGCGTGGGTTTATCGGGTCAATCGGTATCGGTATTACGCTGAATTAAACCAAGCGAAGGCCTGAAGATGCCACCATCCCATACACCTTTCGGACGTTTGCTTCGTTACGGCGATCTGTGGTTGGCCTTCGGCGTTTTGGGGACCGTGCTGCTGTTGATCCTGCCGATTCCGCCGTTCTTACTCGACACACTTCTGGCCATGAGCATCGCCTTGTCCACGCTCACCTTGCTGGTCATTTTGTACCTGAAGGAACCTTCGGAATTCAGTAGTTTTCCGGTGCTCCTCCTGTTTCTGACGTTGTTCCGACTGGCGCTCAACGTGGCCTCGACCCGCCTGATCTTGTTGGACGGCTATGCGGGGCACGTGATCGAAGCTTTCGGCAGTTTCGTGGTACGTGGCAACTACGTCGTCGGGCTGGTGGTCTTCCTGATTCTTGTACTAATCAATTTCATCGTCATCACCAAGGGCGCCGGACGCATTGCCGAAGTTGCCGCGCGGTTCACACTCGACGCGTTGCCCGGCAAACAAATGTCGATCGACGCCGAGTTGAACGCCGGCTTGATCAAGGAAGACGAAGCCCGGGCGCGCCGGCGGCATGTCGAGCAGGAAGCCGATTTCTACGGGGCGATGGATGGCGCCAGCAAGTTTGTCCGCGGAGACGCGGTGGCTGCGGTTCTCATCACCATCATCAATGTGTTGGGCGGTTTCGGCATCGGCATCCTTCAGAAGGGCATGACCATGGGCGAGGCCATCCAGCGATTCACGCTCCTGTAGATCGGCGATGGGTTGGCGTCACAGGTCCCGGCATTGGTAACCTCCACAGCCGCAGGCATTCTCATCACCCGGGTGTCGTCGAAGAACGATCTCGGACAGGATTTGTCAAAGCAACTTCTGGCATACCCACGGGCCATCACGGTCCTGAGCGGAATGCTGTTCCTCATGGCGTTGCTGCCAGGGTTGCCCACCATGCCGTTCCTCATACTGGCCGTGATAACCGGTGGACTGGCCTACGCCATCAAGAAATACGGCGTGGCGGCGCCAGATTTCGGCGCGGAACTGGTGGGATCGTCTTCGAAGACGGGGACGACCGGAAAGAAATCGGACGCATCAGCCACCGCTGCAACCACAACTCCATCGGGAGAAAAGCTGGAAGAGCTGTTGTCGTTGGATACGTTGGTGGTTGAGCTTGGATACAGCCTCGTCGGCCTTGCCGATCCGCGCAAGGGTGGCGACTTGCGCGAACGCGTGACGTCTTTGCGGCGGACATTCGCGCAAGAGATGGGCGTACTGATTCCTCTCGTGCGGCTCCGGGACAATCTGCAACTTGGTCCGGAGGAATACCGGTTTGTGCTTCGGGGCGATTTGATTGCCAGCGGCAAGTTGATGCCCAACCACTCGCTCGCCATGAACGTGACCAACAGCAAGACCCTGCTCAAGGGTATGCCCACGACCGAGCCTGTGTTCCAACTTCCCGCCACATGGATCACCGAGAGCGAACGCAAGAACGCAGAACTGGCAGGCTATACGGTCGTCGACGCGGTGTCGGTGCTGGTCACACATTTGTCCGAGACCGTCAAGCGGCAAGCCCACTTGATTCTCACGCGGCAGGATGTGCAGGTGTTGCTCGACAACCTCAAACAGACGCACCCGACGGTCATCAATGAACTGATTCCGGGCCAGTTGAACGTCGGCCACATCCAGCGCATCCTCCAGAACCTGCTGGCCGAGGGACTCTCCATTCGCAACCTCGCCGGCATCCTTGAAAAAGTCAGCGATTACGCAACCGTCACCAAGAATCCCGACGAACTCAGCGAGCATGCCCGGCGGGCCTTGGGAGCCCAAATCACCAAGAGTTACCAGGGCGAAGATGGTTGCCTGCGCGCCATCACGTTGGATCCGCGACTCGAACAACAGATCGCCCAGGGCATGCGCACGTCGCCAGGGGAAGTGGGTCTGGTGCTGGAACCGGGACTCGCGCGGCATGTGATGGATCAGTTGGGGAAATGCGTGCCGCAGATGGTAGCCGCCGGCCATACCCCCGTGGTGGTCTGCGCGCCGCAGATCCGTCTCGGTTTCCGCCGCTTCTTCGAGAGTGCGTTCGCGGAGTTGGCGGTGTTGTCCTACGCGGAACTTCCCACCCGCATACAAGTCCAAAACGCCGGCATGATCCCCTGCCCTCAATAACCCATGAACTTACGACGATTCATCGCCAACTCAGCCGCAGACGCGGTCACTCAAATCCAGGCCGAAATGGGAAAGGCAGCCGTCGTTCTCGACGTGCGGTCCCTGCCGCGTCGCCGCGGGCAGACCCAACAAATGGAGGTTCTGGCAACGGTTCCCCAAGAGCCGCCGAAAGACGAGCGGGTAGACCATTTGTGCGAAGAAATTTCCAGACTGAAGCTCTCGCTTCAGGCACAGACCCAGACCCAGCAAGCCGTTGAATCAACGCCGCAGGCCAGCGCCGCCGTGGCGAGCGCTCATCGTTTCCCGAAACTCGAGGAGGTGGGAGATTCGTGGCGCGTCGGCGCGTTGCTGGACGAGGGCGGGCTGCTGCCGGTGTATGCTCAGTGCATCTTGGATCGGTTGCAGTCGCTCTACGGCCAATTGCCTCCGCAGACGCTCATGCAGGAGATCATGCTCATGCAGGCGGTGATGAAACAGTTTTGGAACGATGCCAAGCCATTGCAGGGCAAGCAATTACACGTGTTCGTCGGCGCGACTGGCATCGGCAAAACAACCGTGCTGTGCAAGTGGTTATCCCACAGCGTGCTGTTGGAGGGACGTTCGGCACGGGTGTGGCGGCTGGATGGGCGCTCCGCGAATACGTCGGAAACTCTGAGCGTCCACGGCGATGTGTTGGGTGTGCCGGTGGAGCGGAGTTGGACAGGTGAACCGAGTGCTGAAGAATTGGGCTTTGTCGATCTGCCTGGAGTATCGTCGTCGGACAGCCAAGCGGTGGAAGAGTTGGCGGAACAGATTGAACAGTTTCCCCATCCGCAGGTACATCTGGTGGTGAGCGCCATGTGCGAGCCGACGCGGCTGCTGTCCCAAGTGCGCGGCTTCTCGGCGCTGCCGATTGCGGACCTGATCGTGACTCGGCTGGATGAAGACGTGCGCTGGGACAAGTTGTGGAATCTGGTGCTCGGCACAAAGTACCCGGTGCGCTTTTTTTCGGCCGGGCAAAATGTTCCCGGCGACTTCGTTGAGGCGACACCCCAAGTGTTGTTCAAGCGTCGATTCCCTCGGGAATAGGGCAGTTCTTGGTCAACGCCAATCTCTGGCAGACCGCCTGCTAAACCCTACTCCAGATGAAACTGTTGATTCTGCTCGGAGGAATGGTGGGTTTTATAACGGGCGTTGGTCTGGGACTGCTCCGGGAAAAGTCTTTGTGCTCCATCGTCCTCCACGCCTGCGTCGTCATGTACGTGGGCGGCCTGCTGATGCGATGGTGGGGACGCGTATGGATTCGGGGTCTGCAATACGCCAACGAGAAGGAGCCAAGTCGTGGTAAAGAGCGCCTGCCCCGAAATTGAAGTAATCGCTCCGCCAACCGAAGCGCGGGCCACGGCGCGTGAACTGTGGCGGCGCTATCGCAAGACCAACGTGGGCAGCGTGACCGAAGGCGAGTTGATCCAGCAATACTTGCCTTTGGTGAAATCCGTGGTGGGCCGGCTCGCGATGACGCTGCCGCCGCACGTAGAGATCGCGGATCTGCGTAGCGCGGGCCTCGTCGGGCTGGTGAATGCCATCCGCCATTTCGATCCCACGAACGGGGCGAGTTTTGAGACCTACGCGCGCATTCGCATCCGCGGCGCCATGTTCGACGAACTGCGGCGAGTGGATTGGGTGCCCCGCAGCGTGCGCGACAAGGCGCGAAAAGTGAAGGCCGTGATGCAGCAGATCGAACAGGACAAGGGCACACTGCCGAGTGAGCACGAGATGGCCCGGGCCCTGAACATTTCGGTGACCAAGTATTACGAGTTGTTGGACGAGATCCGCCCGACGACATTCATCAGCCTGGATGCCGTCGGAGACATGTCGGGCGAGGATGGAACGACGGACCACGAAACTGTCGCTGACCTGAGTGCGATGAGTCCGGATGAGACCGCGACGCAACGCGACTTGGTGCGGTTGGTCAGCGAGCGGATCCAACAATTGCCGGAGATGCAACGAAAGGTGCTGGCGCTTTACTACTTCGAGGGTCTGCGCTTGTGGGAAATTGCCGATGCGTTCGGGTTGACCGAGTCGCGCATCTGCCAGATCCACACGCAAGCGATTCTGGCCATCCGTTCGTTCGTTCATCAGCTTGAACCGAAAGAGGTGTGACGCGTAGCGGCGGGTTCACTTCATGACTATCATTGTTGGACTTATCGTGGTTCTCGGTGCGGTCCTGGGTGGCTTCAGCATGTCCGGCGGCCATGTGGGCGCGTTGATACATGTCTCGGAGTTCATCATCATCGGCGGCGCAGCCGTCGGTGCGATGATCGTGATGTCTCCGATGAAGGTGCTGATGGATATCATCAAAGGCATGTTGCAGATGCTCAAGGGCTCGCCATACAGCCGCCAATCCTATGAAGATCTGTTGAAAGTGCTGTACCAGATTTTCATGTTGGGGCGCCGCAGTGGCATGATTGCGCTGGAAGAGCATGTCACCGCGCCACAACAAAGCAGTATCTTCAGCAAGTACCCAAGCCTGGCCGGCAACCATCACGCGCTGGAGTTTCTCTGCGGAGCGTTGCGCCCGCTCGTCGATGGTCGCGTCAAGCCCGAGCAGCTCAAGGGACTGCTGGAAGCCGAATTGACCGCCGCCGAGCGCGAACATCACGGCCCCGTGGGGGTGCTGACCAAGACCGCTGATTCGATGCCTGGCTTCGGGATCGTGGCCGCGGTGCTGGGGATCGTCATCACGATGGGAGCCATCAATGGCCCGGTGGAGGAGATCGGCGAGAAAGTGGCGGCGGCATTGGTCGGCACGTTTCTCGGGATTCTACTGTCGTACGGGTTCGTTGGCCCGCTGGCGACGAACATGGAATTCCTCGGCGCGGCGGAACTGGCGTTTTTGCGTTGCATCGCCGTCGCCGTGAACGGGTTTGCCACCGGATTGGCGCCGATCATGGCCGTGGAGGTCGCCCGCCGTGGATTGAGCAGCGAGCTGCGGCCTGGTGAACAAGAAATGGAAACGATGCTCAAGGCGCTCAACGTGCAGAAGACATGACGCGCCGGGTATCACAAGGTGGTGGAGAAATATAATGGCTGCCGGAGGAGGAGGCTCTTGGAAAGTTGCCTACGCCGATTTCGTGACGGCGATGATGGCGTTCTTCCTCGTGATGTGGATCACAGCACAGGACAAGAAAATCAAGGATGCCATTGCCCATTCGTTTAATGCGCCTTTTGAGTCGATCAAGAAGGCTCCGCCCAATCTCGTGCCCCGTGAGTCAATGGGTCTCGTTCCGAGCCGCACCATCCAGCAGGATCCCTTTTCGACCAAGGGAAAGTACGAATCCCCGTCCGTTGTCGAGGTGGAACTGCTGCGGCAACTTAACGAGAACCTGCTCAAGGCACTCAACAGCAACCCGGCCGCGGAAGAGGGAAACTCGGTCAAGCTCGAGCTCACGGGCTACGGGCTAAATATCACGGTGTTCGACCGCGTGCAGAAAGCGATTTTCGAGCGTGACTCGGCGCAGTTGACGGATTACGGCCAGTGGTTGTTCTCCACGCTGGCGTGGGAGATTGCGCGGTACAAGAACTTCTCCCTCGAATTGGGAGGTCACACCATCGCCGATTACCAGCCGCCCGACCCGCATTTGGACAAATGGGATTTGAGCACTGACCGCGCCAACGCCGCGCGCCACGTCCTGATCACTCATGGTGTCAACACCGGTCAAGTGTCGAGGGTCAGCGGTTACGCGGACACGGAACCCCTTCCCGAGACATCGCCGTCCGGCGAGGCCAACAACCGGGTTACGATCCAACTCGCGGTCAATCCGCATCTTCGATTGGGAGGAGTCAACAATCCATGAATCAACCCTTTACACCACTCGTGGCCGGATCTACGGCATTGGCCAGCGGGCCGAAACCCTCGGCGGGGTTCGCCTCGTTTGGCCACAGCCACGAAAACGGGCAAGATGCATCGGCGACCAAGCCCGGCGTCGACACCACGACTGGATCAGTCCCAGGTAGCGGAACATCGCCCGACGGGCCTCGCGTGACGCTCCAGCGCGAAGGCGACCGTATCACCCATGTCACGATACACTGCACGTGCGGCCAGGTGCTGAATCTGGCTTGTTTGTACTGATGGGAAACCACATGCGCACCGGGCAAATTCTTCAGTCATCGCGCGGCAGGTTTTACCTGTCGGCAACTGGCCGACCGCAAAATACCTTGAGAAACTGCTGGTTTCAGGCCGTGGCACAAACTCTGCAGAGGCGTCAGTCGCGATGAATGTATCCCTCTACCAAGCGGCGGCCGGTTTGAGCGCCAATGCGCGGTGGCAAGAGTTGATTTCCGAAAACCTCGCGGCCAGTGCGGTGCCGGGGTTCAAGAAGCAGGATTTGTCTTTCGACGCCATCCAGGGTGGAATGATTTCGCAGGGGGGAGTTGGATCCAATCCGCTTTCGCATTACTTGCTGACGGCTCCGAATGCGTCCGTCAATTTCCAACAAGGCGACGTGAAACAGACGGGCGTGCCCACCGACGTCGCCATCGAGGGTGATGGTTTCTTTGCGGTGCAATTGCCCGGAGGCGAAACGGGCTATACGCGTGACGGCGAGTTCCATGTCAATGCCCAGGGGCAATTGGTGAACAAGTCAGGCGATACCGTACTCGGCGACAGTGGGCCGATCCAATTCGATTCCAACAAACCTGCCATCATCTCCATTTCTTCCACCGGAGATATCAGTCAGGGCACGGACGTGAAGGGCAAACTCAAGCTCGTCGGATTCAATGATGTCCATCTGCTGACTCCTGTCAGCCATGATTGCTTCCTGGCGAACAACCCGAAGCTGCAAACCACTGATGTCAGCAGCACGAGCACACTGCGTCAGGGCTACATTGAAGGGTCCAACACTTCTCCCGTGGTGGAGATGGCCCATTTGATAACCGCCATGCGCAATTTTGAAGCGAACCAGCACGTCATCCAGATGCAGGACGATCGGATGGGGCGCACAATAGCCGAATTCGGTGCCACCAGCGGAGGATAAACCATCATGTTACGAGCGCTCTATTCTTCCGCATCCGGCATGCAAAGCCAGCAATTGAACCTCGATGTGATTGCCAACAACCTGGCTAACGTCAACACCACGGGATTCAAGAAGAGCAAGATCGAATTCCAAGACCTGCTCTATGACACCACGCGTGCCGCAGGCGCCGACCAGGGTTCCGGCAACCAACTGCCGACGGGAATGCAAATGGGCCATGGCTCGCAAGCGGTGGCGACGTCCAAGATTTTCACAAACGGCGAGCTCACGCACACGGGCGAAAACCTCGACATCGGGATCCAAGGCGACGGTTTTTTTGAAGTGCAGCTTCCGGACGGCACCAAGGCGTACACGCGTGACGGTGCATTGAAAGCCGGGTCCGATGGCCGCATTACCACCAGCGACGGCCTCGTCGTACAGAGCGGTTTTCAACCTGTGCCGACCGGCACCACCGGCATCAACATCTCAGGCACCGGCGTCGTCACCTACACCGGCGCAAACGGCACGACGAGTTTTCAAGTTCAGCTCGCGCGTTTCGCGAACCCCAGTGGCTTGGAGAGTCTGGGAAAGAACCTGTATCGCGAGACGACGGCGTCGGGAACCGCCGAGCTTGGCAACCCCAATCAGAATGGCTTCGGTCAACTGGAGCAAGGGTACCTCGAACTGTCCAACGTCACGGTCGTCGAGGAAATGGTCAATATGATCATGGCCCAGCGGGCCTATGAGGTCAACGCCAAGGCTGTGCAAGCCTCGGATGAAATGATGCAAATGAGCAATAACTTACGGCGCGCATGAAATCGCTGCTTCTCACGGTCTCTTGTCTGCTCCTGCTGGCCGGGCCACGCGGAGGACTCGCGCTGCCCGAACCCACCAGCGAGTCCCCTGCTCTCCTCACTCCGGAACCGGCGGCGGAGACCAACCAACCGACGCGGGTACTCGCGGAAGACGAGTTGCGGCAAATGCTCCGCACCACGCTTCAAGCCAATTATGTCGGCGACAAGGGCGAACTGGAACTCCGGTTCACGCGTCCCTGGCGCCCGTTGACTGTTCCCAGTGAACCGCTAACCCTGAAGGTCGTGGAACTGCCCACTCTCGGCGTGAGCCCGGATTTTATCGTCCGGTTCGAAATTCGCACGGCCAATAACTATCTGGGCACGTGGCAAATGTCTGCCCGAGCCACTATCTTCCGCGATGTGTGGGTCGCACAAAGCCCCCTGACGCGCGGTCAACTCATAGCCAAAGCCGATTTAAAGCAGGAACCGCGTGACGTGTTAGTTCTACGTGAGGCTTGTTGGGAGGGGACCGAGGCCGAGGAATCGATGAATGAGTTGGCCGTCAATCTTCCCGCGGGCGCGCCGCTGTACGCCAGCTCGGTAAAACCCCGGACACTCGTCAGGCGCGGTCAGTTGGCGGGAGCTTTGTTCCAGGATGGAGCATTGCTGGTGTCGTTGGAGGTTGAGGTACTGGAGGATGGCGCGTCTGGACAGACCGTGCGCGTTCGCAATCCGCGATCGAGAACCATATTCCATGGCAAGGTGCAGAATGAACAAACGATTCTGGTTACTTTCTAGTATGTTGCCGTTCGTCGCCCTGGTCTGGCCATTGGTCACAAGGGCTGAAAGCCTCTGGCCGGCTTCGG
>Ga0265338_10008045_pt1 | contig 12896 bp, 9 predicted proteins | sample 42126metaG_FD_193579 | JGI IMG/M metagenome (GOLD analysis project Ga0265338, IMG submission 193579) | Rhizosphere microbial communities from Carex aquatilis grown in University of Washington, Seatle, WA, United States - 4-21-26 metaG | ecosystem: Host-associated > Plants > Roots > Rhizosphere >... | reverse complement strand
CTTTACCAGCTCGACGTTCATTACGTCATCGAGAATGGCAAAGTCGTCATCGTCGACGAACACACCGGACGCCCCATGTATGGCCGCCGCTGGAGCGATGGCCTCCACCAGGCCGTCGAAGCCAAGGAAGGCGTCGAGATCGAGCGCGAGACCCAGACGCTCGCCACAATCACCATTCAGAATTATTTCCGCCTCTACAAGAAACTCGCCGGCATGACCGGCACCGCCGAAACCGAAGCGGGCGAGTTCCTCGACATCTACAAGCTGGGCGTGCTCGTCATCCCGACCAATAAACCCGTCGCGCGCAAGGACGCCAACGATTCTGTTTACAAGACCAAGCGCGAGAAATTCAACGCCGTCCTCAAGGAAATCACGTCCATTCATAACCAGGGCCGCCCCATCCTTGTCGGCACCGTCTCCGTGGAAACCAGCGAGCAGGTTTCGCGCATGCTCAAAAAAGTCGGCATCATCCATTCCGTCCTCAACGCCAAATTCCACCAGCAGGAAGCCGAAATCGTCGCCCGCGCCGGCCAGCGCGGTTCCGTCACCATCGCGACCAACATGGCCGGCCGCGGCACCGACATCAAGCTCGGCGAAGGCGTCGCCAACCTCGGCGGCCTTCACGTCATTGGCACCGAGCGTCACGAGGCCCGCCGCATCGACCGCCAGTTGCGCGGACGTTGCGCGCGCCAGGGCGATCCCGGCTCCTCGCACTTTTTCATTTCGCTGGAAGACGATCTCATGCGCCTGTTTGGCTCCGACCGCATCGTCAAAGTCATGGAGAAGGTCGGGCTCGAGGAAGGCCAGGAGCTGGAGCATTTCATGCTCAACAAATCCATCGAGCAGGCCCAAAAGCGCGTCGAGCAGCACAATTTCCAAATCCGCAAACGCACGCTCGAATTCGACGACGTCATGAACAAGCAGCGCGAAGTCATTTATGGCTTCCGCGACGACGTCATCAACGCCGAGGACGTCCGCGACCGCCTCATGGACATCATGGAGGAAGTCGTCATCGCCAAGGTCGCCGAATTGACGCCCGATAGCGGCGATCCGTCCGATTGGAATCCGCGCCCGCTGGCTGACTGGATCAACCTGAATTTCCCGTTGCGCGTGCCCGAGGAGGAAATCCTCAAGGCCGCCGAGTCCAGCACGGAATTGCCCGCCGAAGGCTCCGCGTTCGCCGGGTTGAACGCCGGCCAGTTCGCCATCTGCCAATTCATTTGCAAAGCGGTGCGCGACGCCTACGAAATGAAGGCGAGCTTCGAAGAGCCCAACGCCCTCAGATCCATCGAGCGCTGGACCATTCTCAACGCCGTCGACCGCCTTTGGCAGGAGCACCTCTACGAGATGGACAGCCTTCGCAACAGCATCCACCTCCGCGGCTACGGCCAGCGCGATCCGCTCATCGAATACAAGGCCGAAGCCTTCAAGGTGTTTGAAGAACTGATGGTCAGCATCAAGACGGAGATCTGCCACAACATCTTCCGCAGCGCCTCCAGCATGATGGCGTTTGACAAGTTCCTGCGAAACATCCCGCAGAAGACGACCCATCAATCACTTGACACATTCAGCGCCGCCAAGTCCCAGGCCCAGGCCGCCGCCGCCGATCCCAACGCCAAGAACCCCGCCGACATGGTCACCGAAGCCACCACCGCCGTCGAGAAATCCAAGCCCCGGCGCGTCGGCCCCAAAGTCGGCCGCAACGACCCATGCCCCTGCGGCAGCGGCAAGAAGTACAAGCAATGCTGCGGGAAAAATGGTTGACGTATATTTGACCCGGTAGGGCGCTCTCTCCGAGCGCGCCGACTATCCCGGCTTGCCCGCCCCCATCACCGACAACCCCTTCAGCAAATCCAACGCCCTTGCAAGCGCCGGATCCGCGATGAGCGGCGCCGCCTGCTCCGGCGCCCGCGCCTGGACGACTGGCTGAACGGCGTCTCCCGAAATCGCCTCCTTTTGCTCCCGCACAAGTTCCGCCTCGTTAAACTTCACCGGCGCCTCATTGGTGACGACCGCATTGGTCTGTGTCACGACAACAGCCGGCTCCGGGATGTGCAGCTTTTTGTAGGGATTATCCAGGTAAGCCTTGTCATCCTCCGGCGTCGAATCCACCGGAATATCCGGCGTCAATCCGCCCGCCAGACTCGGCCCGCCGGCAAACTTCACTTCCGCCGTCGCCACCCGCAGCTTCTGACCATTTGACAGTGGAAATTCCTTGAACACATAAGCCTGGTCCGCCGTCTTCGATCCCACGGCCAGCGCCCGGTCCGTCGCCCTCAGCGCCGCGGCCAGAGCCTCGGCCGCGCCGGATGTTTTTGCGTCCACAATGAGGGTGACCGGAACGGAAATCGCGTCCGCCTTTTTCGTTGACTCCGTCTTTTGACCCGGCCATTCCAACAGCGGCTCCTCCCCGCTCAAAAAGCAATCCACCGCGCCCGACGCCGCGGCGTAATCATCGCCGTCGGCAAACCGCAAATCCAGTGCCACTCCCTTGAGCCTGATCTTGTTCGTCTCGGACAGGTTCTTCCATGCCTGGCGAATCTCCTCCGCCAAACTCGGCGTCACGGATCTCACCCGCAAATACGCAAATGAACCGTCAAACACAGTCGCCTTCCCCAGCGCCTTCGCCGCGACATTCGTCGCCGTCGCCAACGCGTAATCCTCCACGCTGACCCGTCCGGGAAATTCCTTGAGCAACCCGCGCAGCGCCGCCTCGTTCAAATCCGCTTCACCCAGGCCCGCCAGGTTCGATTGGACAATGCCGTAGACTTCGTGAAAATCCGGCGGCGCCGCCACGGCGGCCACGCCTGTCAGAAATACGCCAAAAATGAAATGCAGTTTCATCGGTTCAACGCCTTGGCCCCAATATCGCGCCTAAACTGGCCCCCTTCAAATCCAATCTTGTCAACCGCCGCGTAAGCGCGTTCGCGGGCCTGCGCCAAATCCGCCCCCCAGGCCGTCACGCCCAAAACCCTGCCGCCGTTGGTCACAAAACCCTTTTGGTTGAATGCCGTCCCGGCATGAAAAACCTTCGTGTTCGCCAGCCGGCCCGCCTCGAACAACCCCCGAAGCGGACGCCCTTTGGCCACCATTCCCGGATACCCCTCAGACGCCATTACCACGCACACCGACGTCTCCGGTCGCCAGCGCAATTGGATTTTCGACAACGTTCCTTCAATGCTCGCCTCCAGAACGTCAACCAAATCATTCTCCAGCCGCGGCAAATAAGCTTGCGTCTCCGGATCGCCAAACCGCGCGTTGAACTCCAGGACCTTCGGCCCGTCCGCTGTCAACATGATGCCCGGATAAAGCAGCCCGTGAAAATCGATTCCTTCGGCCGCGCACCCGTCCAGCCACGGATCCAGAATCGTCTTGCCGACCGCCGCGAGTTGTTCATCCGTCAGGAATGGCGTCGGCGAATATGCGCCCATCCCGCCCGTATTTGGCCCCGTGTCATTTTCGCCGAGCCTTTTGTGATCCTGCGAAGTTGGAAACAGCAGCGCCGTTTTTCCATCGCACAGCGCATGCAGCGAAATCTCCATCCCATGCAGCAATTCCTGGATCACAATCTGCCGACCCGCCGCGCCGAACTTCTGCTGCACGAGCATGTCCTCAATCGCCATGAGCGCTTCGGTCGGCGTCTGGCAGACCACAACGCCTTTGCCCAGCGCAAGGCCGTCGGCCTTGACGGCGCAGCCATCCTTCAGCGTCAGGGCGAAATCCTTGGCAAGCCTCGCGTCGGAAAAAACCCCGGAGCGCGCCGTAGGCACGCCGTGCTTGTCCATGAAACGCTGCGAGAAAACTTTGGAGCTTTCGAACTGCGCCGCCTTCTGGTTCGGCCCCCATACGCGCAGACCATTTTCCTGGAATAAATCCACGACCCCCAGCGCCAGCGGATTGTCCGGACCGACAACCGTCAAATCGATTTTGTGGATCTTCGCGGACAGCAGCAACATCTGCAGATCGTCAGCGGCAGCGCCAGCGCATTCGACCAATCCGCCGTTGACCAATTCCTCTTCAACGATCCCAGCATTCCCTGGCGAACAAAAAAGCCTCTTCACTCGCGGCGATTTCGCGAGCTTCCACACGAGGGCATGTTCCCGCCCTCCCGAACCGATGACCAAAACGTTCACTCGCCGATTCAATCAGGAAGGCGCCCGCATGACCAGAAAATCGTCCGCGTCAAAAATAGCGCGGGAGGCCCGAGCATTTCGTCTCGCCGGCCTCCCGCACGCACCCCCCGAAACATTCCCTTTTCCCTTCCCCGTCTCCTTGGCGTTGCTCCCATGCAACTCCTCTATCTGGAGACACTCTAACTTCCCAGAGTCTTGCGCGGTAGGGGCTTTTGGCTGAAACGACAGGCGCCGGAAACTCCAGTCAACTCATCGGCGCCTTTTCCGGGACGGAATGCGGCATTCACCTACGATTTGGTTTCCTTTTCCCGCGGCGGCAGCAACCGCCGGCCCATGTCTTCGATTCGCCCGGCGGCGCGGCTGACAAGGTCCAAACTGATGGCGTCGAGATCCTCGTTGTCCTCCAGGAAGCTTGACAGATACTCCGCCGAGTGCGTGCGCAACCCACCCCGGCTGCAAACAATATGCGTGACGGATTCGGCCTCAATTTCCGCCACTCCATTGGTGAGATTCGAGCGGAACGGCCACCAACCATCCTTGTCCGGCCCAACATGCCCAAGAAAAATGTGCGCCACTTCATGGCACAATGCGGCATACGCGGAGGCGTCGTCGAGTTGGTCGCTCAGGCCGACGCGCATTTTCCAGCGCGAATCGCTCACCCGCATCGTGGCGAATCCGCCGCTCAAGCGCCCCATGGGTTTGCGCTCGACATCTATTTTCTCGCGCCGGCAATTCTCGAGCGTGCGCTGAAAAACTGCCGGATCGAATGGCCCCGCCGCGCGGCCAAACACGTCGAGTTTATGCGGCAGCGCCGGACCCGTGGTGTCTTCGATGTCGTAGACCACCAGCACGGGCGTGCGCGGCGCCAGGATGATCATGCCGCGCGCCTCGTCCTTGACCGTTCGGCCAAACGCCGTCTTCCAATGTTTCGCCGTGGCGAAGTAAGTCGTCATTGGGTTTTGCAGGTAGACCAGCATGTTGTTGAACGGCGAGTAATCCCGGAAGCGCGAGAGGAACTCGACCGCCTGCGCGAATCTCGATGAGTTGCGAAAGAGCTTGCTGCGCGCGAAAAGATCGTCGAGCGAGGATTGGTGTTCGGCATTGGGGTCGAGCCCTTCGGCCAGCGCTTCGCGCACGGAGGCGGCGTTCAGCGTGTAAATAAGATATTTGCGCGCGGCGGGCGCCAGTGATTTGTCGCCGCGGAGCTTGTCAAGCGCTTCCAGCAACTGAAGGCGCGCCTCCCAGCCGACGCGCTGTTCGAGCTCGCCGATGAGCTCGGCCGTCGAACCTTGCCGGCGGGCGATCCAATCGCGCACGATTGCCTCTGTCTGCGTTGTGCTGCGCATCCGGCCCTATTTGAGCCGGAAGAGCCGCCATTGCCGACACTTTTGTGCGTTTTGACGGGATTGCGGTCCGGGCGAATTCATCCCAAACGAAAGGTCCCCGTTACTTTAGCGACAGGCCAAGGTTCTTTAACAATGCCGACAATTCCTTGCCGGAAGCGGGCAGGGCGCGCAGGAGAAATGGCGCTTGTGAGACGGCCCACGAGGCGGCGTCGCCAGCCGAGGCTGGTCCGCCGTCCAATCCGAGCAACTGGTTCCACTCGGCGCGATGATCGGTGTCGTAGCTCTTGAGGATGTCCGGCGAAGCTTTCTCGCGGATGATCTTCCGCAGGCGTTCGGCCAGATCCGCCGCTTCGCTCAGGCCCACGTTCATGCTCTGCATGCCCACGGGGCCGGTCTGGTGCGCGGCATCGCCAGCCAGCCAGCAGCGGCCTTCGCCAAAGCGGCTAACGACCCGATGATCAAATTGAATATTCGTCGTCCATTCCACCTCGGTGATCTGCTCGCGGAACCACGGCGCGCGCTTGTCAAGGAATCGGCGCATCCGGCTTTGGCTGTCATCTGGGCTCGGCGACTCGGCGATGATGACGCGGGCGCGGTCCTTTTCGGGGAAATCCTGCGCGGGCTGCGGTTCGGCCAATTGGAAGCTCCAGCGGCAATCCCCTTCGTTCAGCGGCCACATGACCGACGCCACGCCTTCGTCGAGCACGATTTTGACTTCGTGCCCGGCGTCGCCGTCGATTTTTGTCTGGAAAACGGTGTACAACTCCGGAGAGCCGGTCGCATGATGGGGAATGCTCAAACAGCGGCGCACGCGCGAATTCTGACCGTCAGTCCCCACAACATACTCCGCTGATTCGATCAATTCCTTGTCCACGCTCCATTCAAATTCGGGCACGCTGTAACCGCGTCCGCTGTGGGCGAGCTTCTCGATGGTTGCCACGACGACGTCGTCCGTGGGTTCGAGGCCGGAAAGGCGATGGTTCCAATTGACTTTGACGTTGCCGAAGCGGCGCAACTTTTGTTCGAGCATGTCCTCAAACGCGCTTTGCTCCAGAACGACCAAAAAAGGGTATTTCACAGGCAGTTGGCCGAGATTCAATTGCGCCAGACGTTCGGCGCCTCGGTAGAAACCGATGGAGTCCACGCGGTGCCCATTCTTGATCGCGTCGTCCGCAAGCCCGGCCTTGTCGAGCAATTCCAGCGAGCGCGGGTGCAGTGCGCAGGCGTAGCTGTGGCCGGCGGTGCGCGAATGTTGATCGATGATTCGCGTGTCTACGCCGTTCTCGCTCAAGAATAGGGCGGTCAACATGCCGACCGGCCCGGCCCCGACGACCAGGACTTCTGAGGGACGTCCTCGTTTCATATAAGTTGCCTTTCTGCCAGAACTAAACGCCCGGACAACAAAACCGTCTCAGCCTTTTTTGGCTGACGCTTCGCATTTCTTGTCTTATCGAATCACCAGAAAGCGCCCGTTTCCCTCGAAGCGGGCTCGTCAGCCAGCATCGCAGCAGCTAACATTGATGCGATGCAGGACGATTACCGCGTTGTGCGGCTGGCTAACGGAACCTGGAGCGTCCATTCGCTGGCGGAGCGCGAAACATTTCATCCCGTGATCGGGCCGGTGGCGGAAGCGGAGGCCCTGTACGTGCGCCAACTGAAACTGCGCGAGCGCGTGGCGGCGCATCAAGGCGAGTTTGTCATCTGGGACGTCGGCCTGGGCGCGGCGGCCAACGTGTTGACAGCGCTCCGCGCCGTCCGCGATTTGAATTGCCCGCTGCGCGTCGTTAGCTTTGACAAGACGATTGAGCCCCTGCGCTTCGCACTCGCCCATCGCGACACATTGGAATTCATCGCGGGCTACGAAAGCCAGATCGAACAACTAATCAGCGATGGCCGCAGCGATTTTGGCCTTGTCAAATGGGAGCTGCGCCTTGGCGATTTTCCAACCTTGATCCGCGGGGAGGCGGCCTTGCCCGCGCCGGATGCCATTTTGTTTGACGCATTCTCGCCGGCAAAGAACCCTGTCATGTGGACTGCGCCGCTTTTCAAAGATTTGCATCGACGGCTGGATCCGGCCCGCCCCTGCGTCATGCCGACGTATTCGCGCAGCACGATGCTTCGCGTGACGCTGCTGCTGGCGGGATTCTACGTGGGCGTCGGCCACGCTACCGGCGAGAAGGAAGAAACCACCATCGCCTCCAATGACCTCGCGCTTTTGGCGGATCCCCTGCCCCGCTCATGGCTCGCTCGCGCGCGCCGCTCCCGAAGCGCCGAACCTATGTGGGAACCGGTTTATCGGCAAGCGCCGCTTGCGGCGACAACTTGGGAAGCACTGCAACACCATCCGCAATTCCGGTGATATGAATGCTCCCCAAAAACGCTCGCGTGAGTTTTTGCGCCAAATGTCGAATGTCGAACACTGACCCCGCGTGACCCACCGCGTGACCCAATTCCGGTGAAATGGATGTTGGACCTGGCCTATTGCGGAATCATGCCGATCGTCCCCAGCCACGTGTTCACCAATTGAGGCCATTGCGTAATCGGAAACTTCGTGCGCCGCAGCCCAAAGGCGTGTCCGCCTTGCGCATACAGATGCATCTCCACGGGAACCCCGGCGTGTTTCAGTCCAATGTAATAAACCAGCGATTGTTCGACTCCATCGACATGGTCATCCTCCGCCTGTAACAAAAACGTGGGCGGCGTATTGGCGGTGACTGGAACATTTGGATTCAGCTTAAAACCTTGATCGTCATTCCACAGATGTCCCGGATAACAGGGTTTCGCAAAATCCGGGCGGCAGCTTTCTTTGTCCGCCGCATCCACAGCCGGATACAAACGGGTGTCGAAATGCGTGCTCATCGCCGCCGCCAAGTGTCCGCCCGCCGAAAAGCCGATCACGCCAATCTTGTGCGGATTAATCTTCCACTCGGCGGCGTGAAAGCGCACCAGCCCCACCGTCCTCTGGGCATCTTCCAATGCCGGCCGCGCTTCCCCATACGGCCCCATTCGCTTGAGCGGCACACGGTATTTCGACAGCACAGCCGTGATACCCCTGGACGTCAGCCAGTCACAAATCTCCGTGCCTTCAAGATCGATGGCCAGACACTGGTATCCCCCGCCGGGAAACACGACTACCGCAACGCCGGTATTCGTTCCCGTCGGCGAATAGACCGTCATCGTCGGCTGCGAGACATTGGTCACCAAAACCACCGGGCTGCCTGCAATCAGATCCGTTGACAGCGTGGCGCTCTCCGGCCCCGCGACAGGCCGAGAATCCGGCGCCGCCCCCGGCCAGATCCGCGTTTGTGCATGTCCCGGCGACGGCTGCCAGATACTGGTCTGGGTGCTCAGGCGGCCAAACATGAACATAACGCAGAAAACAAAGATCCACGGCTTCATCATAATCGTGAGAATGAAAGCCTGGGCGTGCGCTGTCAATTCCGATGCCCAAATCATGATAACTGCCATCGCGTTTGCAGCGCTGGCTGAAGGCGAGAAGGGGGGGACAGGGGGGTAAAAAGGCGCTACAGCGCTACAAATGTTGCGCTGCAACGGTTTGCGAGCAAAAAGGGCGCTACAAAAGGCGCTACAAGGCCGAAACGGTGGCGCCGTTTCCACTGGGACAATTGGATAATTTGAGCTTCAGGGTAAATCAACCTGGCTAAGTGGCGGCTTTTCGTTGTGCCAGGGGGTGGATTGCTCGTAGGCGTGAGCGAGTTTGAGCATGGTTTCCTCGCCGAAGGGCTTGCCGAGCAGTTGCATTCCGATGGGCAATTTGGGCTCTTTGGTGAAACCGCACGGAATGCTGATGCCGCAGATGCCGGCAAGGTTGCACGAAATGGTGAAGATGTCTGACAAATACATCTGCAACGGGTTGTCCGCCTTCTCGCCAATCTTGAACGCGGCGGTCGGCGACGTGGGCGTGATGATCGCGTCGACTTTCTCGAAGGCGTTCAGAAAATCCTGCCGGATCAGCGTGCGGACTTTCTGCGCGCGCAAATAGTAGGCGTCATGGTAGCCGCTGCTGAGGACGTAGGTGCCGAGGATGATGCGTCGCTTGACCTCGGGGCCGAAGCCCGTGCCACGGGTCTTGCAATAGAGGTCAATGGGATCGGAGCCGTCGACGCGCGCGCCATAGCGAACACCATCGAAGCGGGCGAGGTTCGCGCTGGCCTCGGCGGTGGCGACAATATAATAGGCGGCGATGGCGTAATCGGTGTGCGGCAATGACACTTCCACGATTTCGGCGCCAAGCTTTTCGTAGTGTTTGACGGCCTCGCTCATGGCCGCGGCGACTTCCGGATTGAGCCCTTCGACCATGTGTTCGCGCGCGAGTCCGATCTTGAGGCCCTTGACCTGGCCGTCGAGCGCGGCGGCGTAATTCGGCGCCGGCTGTGGAACGCTCGTGGAGTCGCGCGGATCATGGCCCGCGATGACGCCCAGAACCATCGCGGCGTCGCGAACGCTCCGCGCAAACGGGCCGATTTGGTCCAGCGACGACGCGAAGGCGACCAGCCCATAGCGCGAGACGCGGCCATAAGTAGGTTTGACGCCAACGCAACCGCACAGCGCCGCAGGCTGGCGCACGGAACCGCCCGTGTCCGACCCAATCGCCGCGATGCACTCGTCGGCCGTCACCGCCGCCGCCGAACCGCCGGACGACCCGCCTGTGATCCGCGTCACGTCCCACGGATTCCGGCTGACGACAAACGCGGAATTCTCGGTGGAACTGCCCATCGCAAATTCGTCCATGTTCAAACGCCCGAACGTGACGGCGCCGGCGTCATGGAGTTTCTCGATGACAGTGGCGCTATACGGCGAAATGTATTTCCCAAGGATTTTGGAGCCGCAATTGAGCGGTTGCCCGCGCACGGCGATGACGTCCTTGATGCCGACCGGAATGCCCAGGAGCGGTTTTTCGCGGTGGGTGACGCCGGAAGCCAGGAGCTTGTCGGCGGCGCCGGCCTGCGCGAGCGCGTCCGCGGCGTCAAAACTAATAAAGGAGTGAATCGAACTTTCGACACGCGCGATCTGGTCCAGGCAGGACTGCATGATGTCGCGCGCGGAGGCTTTGCGGGCGGCGAGAAGCGCCGACAACTCGGCGATGGCGCATTGATGAAGGGCTGCGTCCATCTTAGGCATCACTTATTCGACAATTTTGGGAACCATGAACAGGCCGTTGGCGGCCGCCGGCGCGTTGCGCATCGCCTCTTCATTTGACAGGCCGGGGCGGACTTCGTCGGGCCGAAAAACATTCACCAGCGGCACGGCGTGCGCCGTCGGTTCGATGGCGTCAACGTCGAGTTCCTTGAGCTTTTCGATGTAGCCGATGATGTTGGAGAGCTGCTGGCCGAACTTCTCCTCCTCGGTGGGCGTGAGGCTGATGCGGGCAAGATGGGCCACATACTTGATGTCAAAATCGGAAGCCACGCGATCAATCCTCGTCAAATTTGCGTTGGATGAGGGCCTCGAGTTCATTCAGGGCCTCCGTGCAATCCTCCCCTTCGCAGCGCACGGTCAGGCGCGAGCCCGGGCCAGCCGCGAGCATCATCAGACCCATGATGCTCTTGCCGTTGATTAGTTCGCCGTCCTTTTCGACAAAGACATTGCAGGAAAAGCGATTGGCAATCTTGACAAAGGAAGCCGCGGGCCGGGCATGAATGCCCTGCTTGTTCAAAACCACGAAATCCCTGTGGCTGACGTTTTTGCCGCCTGCTTTCTTGGCGCTGCTCATCAGCGAATAATGTTGGCTGTCGCAGGGCGTGTTTGCCAATTAAATTCGCGGAAAAACTCGCGGCAGGCCATGGAGCGATCGTTCCAAACCACCGCGGATCAAAGTGGTGGAACGAGGAGCGCCCGTAAAATCGGCGACGGCTCGGCAGGAGCATCCAACCAAATATTTGGTGATAGGAGTCAATGAACCCGACGGCCCGGCAGGAGCCTCGCCCTACCACGATAACCAGTTGGGGCGCCTTGGCTTTGGTAGGGCGACGCTCCTGCGGAGCCGGGGCGTTGAGAAGGGTGAGCCTCGCCCGGCGCGCTCGGAGATCGCGCCCCACCGCAGCATCTATTTGACGGCGGCGGGGAGCGATAGCAGAATAAATGGGTCGTGTATGCTCGTGTATGCGAAAGTATTGGCTGATTTACCCATTGGTCCTGCTCGTGTTCGGGCTGGCGATTTGTCTTATCCTCGACAAGGGTCGCGACCTGCGTCCGCCCGCCGCGGCTTCACCGACTGCCGCGGCTCAAGCGCAGGGCGCGCCATCGTCCCAGCCGGCGCCCCTCTGGTCCAGTCTCGTTGCAAACGCGCAAACTCCTTTAAGCCGCCTGTTCATCCAGCTCATCGTGATCGTGCTCGCTGCCCGCGGTATGGGACGCCTGGTGTCGCGCATCGGACAACCGGCCGTCGTCGGCGAGATGTTCGCAGGCATTCTGCTGGGGCCGTCGCTCCTTGGATGGGTTTGGCCGGGCGGGTTCCACGTCATTTTCCCGCCAACGTCTCTGGAGACGCCGCAAATGCTAAGTCAGATTGGCGTCTGTCTTTTCCTGTTCGCGCAGGGCATGGAGCTTGACACCAGCCACCTTCGCCAGCGGGCTTCGACGGCGGTCATGGTCAGCCACATCAGCATGATTTTTCCGTATTTCCTGGGCGTGGCGGCGGCGTTCTTCCTTTACCCGGAGTTGGGGATGCCGGGCGTTTCTTTTACGGCGTTTGCGCTGTTCATGGGGATTGCGATGAGCGTGACTGCGTTTCCCGTCCTGGCCCGGATCATCCAGGAGCGCAATCTCGCGCAAACGCCGCTTGGCGCCACAGCGCTGACCTGCGCCGCGGTCGATGACGTGACGGCGTGGACGGCGCTGGCGCTGGTCGTCGCAGTCGTCCAGGCCGGCAATCTCGCCGCCGCCGGGATGTCGCTGGCGCTGCTGCTGATTTTCGTTTGCTTCATGATGTTTGCCGTCAAACCGTTTCTGGCCCGCCGGTTGCGATTCGCCGACAACGATCCGCGGCCGAAATCCGGTTTTATGGCGGCTGTGCTCGCCTTTATGTTCGTGTGCGCGCTGGCGACCCAAACGGCGGGCATACACGCGCTGTTCGGCTCTTTTCTGGCCGGCATTGTGATGCCGCGCCACGGCAAAATGGTCGAATACCTGAAGCTCCGGATCGAGAACTTCAGCTCGATTTTTCTGCTGCCCATTTTCTTCGCCTACACCGGCCTGCGCACGCAAGTGGGCCTGCTCAATGACGCCGGCGGCTGGCTGCTCTGCGCCGGACTCATCGCGATCGCGACGCTGGGCAAGCTCGGCGGCAGCATGGCCGCCGCGCGCGCCACGGGAATGGGTTGGCGCGACTCGTTTTCGCTCGGCGCGCTGATGAACACGCGCGGGCTGATGGAGCTGATCGCGCTGAACATCGGCT
>Ga0265338_10008041_pt1 | contig 12898 bp, 12 predicted proteins | sample 42126metaG_FD_193579 | JGI IMG/M metagenome (GOLD analysis project Ga0265338, IMG submission 193579) | Rhizosphere microbial communities from Carex aquatilis grown in University of Washington, Seatle, WA, United States - 4-21-26 metaG | ecosystem: Host-associated > Plants > Roots > Rhizosphere... | reverse complement strand
TTCGTTCATCTGCACAAGCGGGTCGACAGCAACAGCTGGCGTGCCTTCGCCCGTCCGGCCAAGCGCCTGCACGTCCTCGACCAGCTCGAGCTCGGCGACGACGGTTCGCTGCGCGCGACCGTCGCGGGCAAGGGCGACACCGGCGAGGTGACCCTCGAATTCGAGCTCGGCGGCGCGGTGCTCGACGAAGCCATCGAGGCCCATGGCGCCATGCCGCTGCCGCCCTACATCGAGGCCAAGCGCGACACCGAAGCGCGCGACCGCACCGACTACCAGACGGTCTACGCCGCAGTCGACGGTGCCGTCGCCGCGCCCACCGCGGGCCTGCATTTCACGGAGACCCTGCTGCAGGCGCTGGCGGATCGTGGCGTCGGCGTCGAGCGCGTCACGCTGCATGTCGGCGCCGGCACCTTCCTGCCGATGAAGGCCGACGACACCGACGATCACGTCATGCACGCCGAATGGGGCGAGCTGACCCAGGCGACCGCCGAGCGCCTCGAGGCCGCACGGGCGCGGGGAGGGCGCATCGTCGCCGTCGGCACCACCTCCCTCCGCCTGCTCGAAACCGCCGCCCGCGCCACCGGCCGGATCGCGCCCTTCATCGGCGAAACCGACATCTTCATCACCCCCGGCTTTGCGTTCCGCGCCGTCGACGTGCTGATGACCAATTTCCACCTGCCCAAGTCGACGCTGTTCATGCTGGTCAGCGCGTTCTCGGGCCTCGAGACGATGCAGGCCGCCTACGCCCACGCCATCCGGTTCAAATACCGGTTCTATAGCTATGGTGACGCCAGCCTGCTATTTCGATCCGCTAGCTAGCTCTAAGGTTGCGACACTTGGCCAAGGCGATGACCCATACTGCGGCGTTCGCGTTCTTCGGAACCAAGCCGCGAAACGTTCAGTGGAGTTGGTCCGCGCGAAACGAGGATACAAAAGTAGTCGCAGTCACCCTTTGGCGGCATGAATTCTCCAAAGAGGGCAACACTCAGGTCTACGAACGCGGTCCGGCGCTGCCTCACGTCAAGTCCCGTCCGGGACACACTGAGTTGATGAGCAATCTGCGCTATGCCCTCGAAGAATGCGACGGCTTTGTCAAAGTGATCATCGCCGTTGCCAAGGACCCCAAGGCAGATCCGAAAAAGATAGATCGGTGTTCTCCCACGAATATGAAGGTACGAGTTGCCTCGCTAGACGAAGAGTCGGGTGCGTTTCGTCTTGTCGCGGAAATGTCCGAGGGGCGTGGACCCAGCCTGCCGACCCCGTGACCTTCTCTTTCTCCCTCCTTGCCACCGACGGCATGGCGCGCCGCGGCCGCATCGACACCGCGCGCGGCGAGATCGCGACGCCGGCTTTCATGCCCGTGGGCACGGTCGGCACCGTCAAGGCGATGTATCCCGAGCAGGTGCGGGAGACCGGCGCCGACGTCCTCCTCGGCAACACCTATCACCTGATGCTGCGGCCGGGCGCCGAGCGCGTCGCGGCGCTGGGGGGCCTCCACACCTTCATGGACTGGCCGCGCCCGATCCTCACCGACAGCGGTGGCTTCCAGGTCATGTCGCTCGCGCAGTTGCGCAAGCTGACGGAGCACGGCGTCACCTTCCGCTCGCACATCGACGGCAGCGCCCACGAGCTCACCCCCGAGCGCTCGATCGAGATCCAGCTGCTGCTCGACAGCGACATCATCATGCAACTCGACGAGTGCATCCCGCTTCCCTCCAACCGCACCGAGATGGAACGCGCGATGGAGCTGAGCCTGCGCTGGGCGGCGCGCAGCAAGGCCGCCTTCGGCGCGCAGCCCGGGCGCGGGCTGTTCGGCATCGTGCAGGGCGGCGACGATGCAGAACTCCGTTCCAGATCGGCGGCCGGCCTCACCTCGATCGGCTTTGACGGCTATTCGGTCGGCTGCCTCGCGGTCGGCGAGCCGCAGGAGACGATGTTCCGCGTCCTCGGCGAGATCACGCCGCAGCTTCGCGCCAACAAGCCGCGTTATCTGATGGGCGTCGGCAAGCCCGACGATATCCTGGGTGGCATCGAGCGCGGCATCGACATGTTCGATTGCGTGCATCCGACCCGGGCCGGCCGGCACGGCCACGTCTATACCCGCTTCGGCGTCATCAATCTGAAGAACGCCCGTCATAAGGACGATCCGCGTCCGCTCGACGAAACCTCGCCCAATCCGAACTGCCGGCGCTTCTCGCGCGCCTATCTGCACCACCTCGTCCGCACCGAAGAAATCCTCGGCGCCATGATCCTGAGCCAGGTCAATCTGAGTTATTATCAGGAGCTGGTAAGCGGCGCTCGCGACGCCATAACTGCTGGCGCATTCACCGACTATGCCGCACAAACGCGCGACGGCTGGGCGCGCGGCGACCTGCCCGCCAACTAAGGGAGCCTCACATGGCGTCGACCCGCAAATCCCTCCTCAACTCGATGATGAAGCACAGGAAGCGCATCGAAGATGTGCCGATGCGCGTGATGTTCGCGGAGGACCCCAACCGCTTCAAGCGACTCTCGGCCAGCGCCGGCGACATCCTGCTCGACTATTCCAAGAACCGCATCGACGAGAAGGCGATGGACGCGCTGATCGAGATGGCGCGGCTCGCCGACGTCGAAGGTCGCCGCAAGGCGATGTGGTCCGGCAAGCATATCAACGTCACCGAGGATCGCGCCGTGATGCACATGGCGCTGCGCTACCAGGGCGACAAGCCGGTCAAGGTCGACGGCCGCGACGTGATGCCCGACGTGCGCGAAGTGCTCGCTCGCATGATGCTGTTTTCGAGCCAGGTGCGCGACGGCACAATTCGCGGCAGCACCGGAGAGAAGTTCACGGACGTCATCAACATCGGCATTGGCGGTTCCGACCTCGGACCGGTGATGGCGACGCTCGCGCTCGCCCCCTATACGCGCCCCGATCTGCGCGCCCACTACGTCAGCAACGTCGACGGCGCACACATGCACGATACGCTGCAAGGCCTTGATCCAAAACGCACAATGTTCATCATTGCGTCCAAGACCTTCACCACCGACGAGACCATGACCAACGCGCACAGCGCGCGCAAATGGATCGCCGACGCCCTCGGCGACAAGGCCGTGAACGACCATTTCGCCGCCGTTTCCACCAATCTTGTGGCCTGCGACGCCTTCGGCATCAAACCGGACCGCATTTTCGGCTTCTGGGACTGGGTCGGCGGCCGCTATTCCGTGTGGTCTGCCATAGGCTTACCGGTCGCCATCGCCGTCGGCTTCGACAATTTCGAGGCGTTCCTCCGCGGCGCCTACGAGATGGACCAGCACTTCCTGAAGACCCGGCTCGACCGAAACCTGCCGGTGATCATGGGCGTGCTCGGCGTCTGGTATCGCAACGCGTGGGGCTTCGCGACGCACGCGGTTTTGCCATACGATCAACGGCTTAGCCGCTTCCCGGCCTATCTCCAGCAACAGGATATGGAGAGCAACGGCAAGTCGGTCGATCTCGCGGGCAAGCCGCTCGACTACGACAGCGGCCCGGTGATCTGGGGTGAGCCCGGCACCAACGGCCAGCACGCCTTCTACCAGCTCATCCACCAGGGAACTTCGGTGATCCCCGCCGACTTCCTGATCGCCGCCAACCCGCACGAGCAGATGCCGCCGCACCACGAAAAGCTCGTGGCGAACGTCCTCGCGCAGTCCGAAGCGCTGATGTTGGGCAAGACTAAGGCCGAAGTCGTCGCGGAACTCACTGCCCAAGGGCTGGGCAAGGAGCAGATCAAGGCGCTGACCCCGCACAAGATGTTCCCCGGCAACCGGCCGAGCAACACCATCATGTATCCGAAGCTGACCCCTGAAATCCTCGGCTCGCTGGTCGCGCTCTACGAGCACAAGGTGTTCGTCCAGGGCACCATCTGGAACGTCAATTCCTATGACCAATGGGGCGTAGAGCTTGGGAAGCAACTGGCCAAGGCCGTCCTGCCGGAGGTCCAGGATGCCAAGGCCAAGGGCGACCACGATGCATCCACCAAGGGCCTGCTCGCCAATTATCACCGCCTCCATGTGAAGGACTGATGCGGCGAACTCTTGCGGCCTAAGGCGCGAGGCGCCCTGCCAGGCGGCGGACCGAGAAGGACCCTTGTCCCGGCTCCTGCGCGATCGGCTCGGCAGGCGACAGTGACGCGGCTTCGGTAAAAGCGGCTGCCAGCGACGGGGCATTGACCTGCTGGGCGATGGCGGCAAGCTTCAGGAGACCGGGCGCGCCGTCGCGCAACTCGGCGATCCGCTTGGCCGTCCGCACGGGTCCCTGCTCATCGAGGATGTCGTCAAGCGCGTTGGCCAGGCGCAGGTGGACGAGCAGGGGCTGGCGCGCGGCCGCATCGGCCTGCGTATCCAGCAAGGGTTGATGGCGAGCCTCGTAATAATCGCCGATGATCTTGGCGATGGCGTCGGACGCATGTTTTGCCACGAAGTCCAGTTTGTGCCGGCGCGTCCATATCCCCGCCGGAAACCGGCCAAACTCAAGCGCCGAGTGGATCAGTGCCGCTGCAATGAGGTCGGGGTTATTGCTGTCCCACGCGGCAATGCTTGCCGTACCGATCAGATGAACGATGAAGGGTTTCCAGTTCGCCCGTACGAGATCGTATGAAATGACCAGGCCGACCTTGTAGCGGCTATGAAGGAGGGCCAGGTCGGCCTGGTGCCAGCCAGCCCGGCTCAGCTGCCCATAGAGGTCAAATGCATAGCGTGCGATCGGTTGCATCAGCGCTGGGCTCTTCGTTCGCGCCAGGCCTTGAGATCGGCGCGCAGTTGCCGCGGGGGGAACATGTCGATCAGCGGGATCAGGAAGCGGGACGTGATCGCGCGAGCGGTGGGATAGCTTAGCTTGGGGAAGCGTGAGCGGACGGACTGGATGCTCACATGCGTGCGGTGGCCGACCACCCATTTCCAGGTGCCAGCCGTACCGCTTCGACGCACCTTGTACTTCTTCTTGAGGCGCCGCCGGTCATGTGTGAACCACTCGCGCGACCAGCGGATGTTGTAAAATCTGATGTCGTCCTCGGTCGGCATGCGCGGCGGGCTGTAGTTCACCTCCGAGGCCGGCTCGATCATGATCTTTTTGCCCGCGTCCTTCGCCTGCAGGCACATGTCCCAATGCTCTTCGGTTGAGCAAAACTCCGGATCCAACCCGCCGGCTGAGCGAAGCCACGCCGTCTCCACGAGCACCGCATGGAACTCGATCAGTCCGGTCTCGAACGCCTCCGCAAAACGCAGGTCACCGCCAATCGTCTCGTGCGCGTGGTAGTGGATGTCGCGCATGGAGAATGTCCCGTTCCGCGGTCGCACCAACCCGGCTTCACCGCCGGCCATGTGGATCTTCGTGAACGGCGGATAGAGCTCGAAAATCATCGGACCGACCACGCTTGCCTGGTGCATCCGGGCACACGCGACCAGCGGCCCCAACCAGTCGGCGCGAACCTCGACATCGTTGTCGATGAAAGCCACGTACTCGGTCTTCACCTTCGCCAGAGCTGCGTTCCGCGCTTCATTGGGCGTTACGAAACCGTCCATCTCCACGATCTCTGCCCCGTGTTCGCGGCCGATCCGGCGAAGCTCGGCGCGCAGAGGCTCCGGGTAGCACGCAATGACGATGATTAAGTCGTGTGGTGTGGAGGTGTGCGTGAGGATGCTGTCGAGGCTTTCGAGCGTGCGCGATACGGTCTCGCGTGGCACAAAAGCGATCGTGGCGTCGTTCATAAGGGCTCGTCCCTCCGCGAGACAAGGTTAGGTGAAAGCCGGCTCGGGCTAAAGTGGAAGTTGATGCGGCGCGGGCGGGACATGGACTCGTCTGGCATTTCGTTGCCCGGCGCGAGAGACCGGAAAAATCGCGCCGTTTCCCTTGACCGCCGCGTCCGGTTGACGCGCGCTGCATCTTCCGCCAAACGCCGGGGGACAGCCTGGGTTGCGCCCGGATTTGATTGACTTCAGGGGCTTCGCGGCTATGTTCCGCCGCATTCCGGCGGTCGTTCGCCGTCGCGATGGGCCGGTAGCTCAGGGGTAGAGCATTCGACTTTTAATCGAATGGTCGCGGGTTCGATTCCCGCCCGGCCTGCCAATCTGCCTCGGGCTCGGCAGCCCCACCCCGGCGACTGTTTCATAAGCCAAGTCACCAAGAGACAGAGCTTCGCCCCGCTTAGCCGCGCCCACGCCCCGCCGGCCTTGAACTAAACCGTGGTAACGTTGTCTGGCTTATGAGAATGTTAACGTTGTCGCGGACTTGGGGTGATGGCGATCGTTGCGTAGGCGGGAAGCATTTCATCGGCTGATCCGGCGCTCTCCTGCGCTGGCTCGGCTGCGGCCTCAATTCGGGCAAAAGGTCTTTGGCGTGGGACTTCAGAAGACCGGCACCAAGACCATTGGCGATGCGCTGCGCGTTCTGGGCCATCGGGTCGCGTCGTGGAGCGGCGATTCAGCCAACTTCACCCTACGATGGCACGAGAAGGCCTTCACGCCGGAGATGGCCAAGACTGTGGCGGGTCACGACGCCTTTGAGGACTGGCCATGGCCACTCCTATTCGAGAAACTCGACCACCTGGAGCCGAACGCCCGGTTTGTTCTGACGATCCGCAAGGATCCCGAGACGTGGCTCCGCTCCGTGCAGGCGCACATCGCGCGCCATTCCCGCTGGGTGGGGCACTATCTGATCTACGGCTCGTACGACCCCGTCGCCGATGCGGATAAGTTTCTGGGCTTCTATGAGCGGCACAATCGGAGCGTGCGCGCGTATTTTCGCGATCGTCCGGGTAAGCTCCTCGAGATGTGCTTTGAGACCGGCGACGGCTGGCCGGAGCTTTGCGGCTTCCTCGGTGTGAGCCAGACGCCGACTGTCCCGTTCCCGCACGCGAACAAGACCATCGTCGACATCGAAGAGCAGAGCCGACGCTATCAGCAGCGGCTGAAATAGCAGAGGGAGATCGCACGCCTGGCGCATCGCTGCCCTTTGCGCGTCAGCCTCTATCCGATGACTCGCCCGACGAGCCGACGCGGGCTATCTCTCGTTGCGCAAGCCTTCGAACGACATCTGTCCTGCGTTCTGGCGTTCCTGCGTCAAACCGCTCGTTCACCTTGATCGGCATCGACGTCACCGTCAGCCCCTTGGCGATGAGGTCATTGTAGAGGGGGCTCACGAAGAGTTCCGGGTCGCCTGGTCTCCACTTTTCCGTCGCCCCCTCCGCGGCATCGAATAGATCGCGGGCCCGCCTGAAATAGTAGAATCCAGTCGTCGCGAGATGGCTGATGACCTGCTTTTCAGCAGTACGAAGCACCTCGCCGCGGTCATCGACGACCGCATAGGACTCCGTGGGAATGGACGAGGGGCAAAGCAGCAAAGCTCCGTCTGCGTGTCGCCTTCGCGCGTGGCTGAGAAACGCAGCGAAGCTGACGCCGAGAAACTGATCACAGTACGCGACCACGACCTCGTCGTCTGCAAGCACCTCCTTCGCGGCCCGCAGGGCGCTGTCTGCCGGTCCCAGGGTATCGTGATCGATGAAGACAAACTTCGCGTTTGGGACAAAGCCGCGCAAGCGGTGCGAGATGGCGAAGTCCCGTTCGTGCTCGCGTCGCACCACGAAGATGGTCTCGTGGGGCTCATCGATATCCAGAAAATCGAGAATGTATTCGATCATCGGATGCCCGGCCTCCAGCTCGATCAACGGCTTGGGCAGGAGATATCCGGCAAAACGCGAGCCGCGTCCGGCCATCGTCACAATGATGTTCAACAATGTCGCGTTGCCGTGTGCGCGAGGAAGCGTCCGCGACGTTGCAACGCCGCTGCCAAGCGGTCAACAACGCTTGAAATACTGGAAAATATCCGGTGCGCCCATCCAGAGGAAGGGCATGGGCTTGAGCCCGCCATGGGCCGTGATCCACGCCCGGATGTCGGGCGCGTAGGCCGCCCAGAGCGTCGCCTGCGCCGAGGCGAGATTGGCGAGGTGAAAGCCGAAGCGCGCGTCCGGCATCACGCAGATCCGGCTCCGCGGAATGTGCGCCAGCAGTACCGTGCAGGCCGACTGGCATGGACCGACGATGCGCACGCTGACGCCTTGCGCCGCCAGCGCCGTCCAACGGGCATCGTATTCGGAGACGCTCCCGCCATGGTCGTCATTGACGTCGATGGTCTCGGCGATGGCAAGGGCAGGCCAGAGGATGAGAAGCAGGGAGAGGACGAGTCGGGTGAGGTGCATGCGCCACCCTCCGAAAAATCGATGCTCGAGGTTACACCGCCGGCCCCGTGTCCGCACCGCCGAGAAGTGCAGGTCACGCCATAGTGAAACCGGCCTAGTTGCCCAGCGCCAGCCCGGTATACGGCGCGGTGAGGCACGCGACACCCAACTGCGCGAAGCTGCCGCAAAGCTCGCGCGCCGCTGCCTCGGTCGGCAGCGGACCGACGACCAGCCGGCGCTGGGCGCTTCCATCGATCGGCCCGAGCAACGGCGTTAGCCCCAGCAGCAGTGTGCCTGCTTTGTCGGAAATCGCCCGCCATTGCGCGGGCCCATCCACCTCGTCGAGGGGCGAACCGAGAGCGATCCCGAACGTGCCTTGCGCCTCGACGGGTGGGTCGAGCGCCCGGGGCATCGCCTGCTGGGCACCCGTCGTGTTGGCAGGGCCGGTGCTCAGCGGGCTGGTGCTGACTGTCACCGTCCCACCATCGGCGGCCTGGGTCCTGGTCTGCGGCGCCCCGGTGATGTCGCCGGTGATCGTCGCCTGATCGACCCCCGCCGGCAGGGCGTTCACCGCCTCCTGCAGCCTCGGTACGGTCAGTTCCAGCGCGCCCAGGCGCTGCGTCACGTCGTGCTGATCCTGCTAATTGAGCGCGAGGCGCTGCAGCACGCCACTATCCTGCTGCTTGAGCGTGACCGACTGGTCCTGGAGATCGGCAATCTCCGTCCGAAGGTCGGCCATCGCGGCGCCGGCAAAGCGCGACGCGTGCAGACCCTCGAGCCAGGAGCCGGGAATCAGCACGCCGCCGGCAACCATGATCGCTGCCGCTGCCCAGGACGAAAATGCAAAGATCGCCCAGAAGGTGACGTCGCCTTGCCGGAACTGATCGGAACCCTTCGCCAATGCGCCCCGCAAATGCGCTCGAATCGCTCGCCGCGCGGGAGTTTACCATCTGAACGGCATGATGGTTTTGGAAACACCTTGCTGCCATAAAATGCGGGGACTTTCGCGCCGAACGGGGCAAGGTATGACGGAACTGGTATCGATCATTCTGGCGGCGGGTGAGGGCACCCGCATGCGCTCGTCGATCCCCAAGGTTCTGCATCCTGTCGGCGGCCTGCCGATTATCGGCCACGTCGTCAACGCAGCGGTCGCCGCCGGCTCGACCTCCGTTGGCGTGGTGACCGGGCCTGGCCATCAGTCCGTGCGCGACATGGTGGGCGAGTTGTTTCCCAAAGCGCAGTTCTTCGAGCAGACCGAACGGCGCGGCACCGCTCATGCCGCCCGCATGGCGCGCCCGCTCTGGGAAGGGGCAGAGGGCTATGTCGCCGTGGTCTATGGCGACCATCCGATGCTGCGCGCGAGCAATTTCAAGCTCGTGACCGACCGGCTCGACGCCGGCATGGACGCGGCGATCCTCGGCTTCATCCCGGCCGATCCGACCGGCTATGGCCGCTTCATCACCGATGGAGAAAAGCTGCTGGCGATCCGCGAGCACAAGGATGCGACCCCCGAAGAGCGCAAGGTCGGCCTCTGCAATGCCTGCATCCTCGCCTTCCGCGCCCCCGTCTTTGCGGCCCTGATCGACAAGGTCGGCAGCGCCAACGCGCAGGGCGAGTTCTACGTCACCGACCTCGTCGAGCTCGCCAACGCCTCCGGCCACAAGGTCGGCTACGCGGTCGCCCCGGAGGCCGACGTGATGGGCGTCAACGACCGCTCGCAGCTGGCGCGGGCCGAAACGCAGTTCCAGGAGCTGCGCCGCGACGACTTCATGAAGGCCGGCGTCACCATCAAGGATCCCACGACCGTCCATTTCTCCTACGACACCGAGATCGGCCGCGACGTCACCGTGTGGCCGAACGTCGTGTTCGGTCCGGGGGTCAAAATCGCCGACGGCGTCGAGATCCGCGCGTTCTGCGACATCGAAGGCGCAACGATCGGGACCGGCGCGACCATCGGGCCATTCGCCCGCATCCGCGGTGGCGCCGAAATCGGGGCGGACGTCCACCTCGGCAATTTCGTCGAGGTCAAGAAAAGCCGGATCGGCGCCGGCACCAAGGCCGGCCATCTGAGCTATCTGGGTGACGCCGAGATCGGCAGCGGCACCAACATCGGCGCCGGCACGATCACCTGCAATTATGACGGCGTGAACAAGGACACGACCACCATCGGCAAGGACGTCTTCATCGGCTCCAACGCCTCGCTGGTCGCGCCGGTGACGATCGGCGACGGCGCCTATACCGCCTCGGGCAGCGTCATCACCGACGACGTGCCCGCGGGCGCTGTCGCGTTCGGGCGTGCTCGCCAGGTCAACAAACCCGACTACGCCAAAGTGCTGCGCGAGCGCGCGCTGGCCAAGAAAGCTGCGAAGAGAAAGAGCTGACCCATGTGTGGAATTGTTGGCATCATCGGAACCGAACCGGTCGCGGGTCGCATGGTCGATGCGCTGAAGCGGCTCGAATACCGCGGCTATGACAGCGCGGGCGTTGCGACCATCGACCACGGCGCGATCGTCCGCCGCCGCGCAGAGGGCAAGCTCACGAACCTCCAGACCAAGCTCTCGATCGAGCCGCTGGCGGGCACCATCGGCATCGGCCACACGCGCTGGGCCACGCATGGCGCACCGACCGAGGGCAACGCGCACCCACACGCCACCGAGCGCGTCGCGGTGGTCCACAACGGCATCATCGAGAACTTCCGCGAGCTGCTCGCCGACCTGAGCAAGGACGGTTATCTGCCCAAGACGCAGACCGACACGGAGTCGGTGGCGCTCTGGGTCACCCGCGAGATCGACCGCGGCCTCGACCCCGAAATGGCGGTGGCGCGCACGCTCAAGGTCCTGCGCGGCGCCTTCGCGCTGGTGTTCATGTTCAAGGGTAACGACAAGCTGCTGATCGCGGCGCGGCACGGCGCGCCCTTGGCGGTGGGCTATGGCGAGACCGAGATGTATCTTGGTTCGGATGCCATGGCGCTCGCGCCGTTCACGTCGCGGCTGAGCTACCTGCTCGATGGAGACTGGGCCGTGATCACGCCGAAGGGCGTTACCATCCGCGACGGCGGCGATGCGATCGTGCAGCGCGAGCAGCTCGTCTCGCAGGCCTCGGCACTGCTCGTCGACAAGGGCAATCACCGCCACTTCATGGCCAAGGAAATCTACGAGCAGCCCGAGACCATCTCGCACACCCTCAGCCACTACGTGGACATGGGCGCCGAAAAGGTCGCGCTGCGCGAAAGACTGCCTTTCGACTTTGCCGATGTCAGCCGGCTGACGGTGTCCGCCTGTGGAACGGCATATTATGCCGGCCTCGTCGCAAAGTACTGGTTCGAGCGCTATGCGCGCCTCCCGGTCGACGTCGATGTCGCCAGCGAATTCCGCTATCGCGAGCCGCCCGTGGCGGACGGTGGCGCTGCGCTGTTCATCTCGCAGTCGGGCGAGACTGCCGACACGCTGGCGGCGCTGCGCTATTGCGCCCGCGAGGGCCAGCATGTGCTGAGCCTGCTCAATGTGCGGGAGTCGACCATCGGCCGCGAGAGCGAGGTGGTGTTCCCGACCCTCTGCGGGCCGGAGATCGGCGTTGCCTCGACCAAGGCCTTCACCGCGCAACTGACCGCGCTCGCGAGCCTCGTGATTGCCGCCGGTGTCGCGCGCGGCGCCATCGACGCTGCAAAGGAAGCAGAGCTGGTTCGCGAGCTGATCGCCCTGCCGAGCGCCGTTTCGCAGGCACTCAACACCGAGCATCAGATCGAGGATATCGCCAAGCGTCTCGCCAAGGCCAAGGACGTGCTCTATCTCGGCCGCGGGCAGATGTTCCCGATCGCCATGGAAGGCGCACTGAAGCTCAAGGAGATTAGTTACATCCACGCCGAAGGCTATCCGGCCGGTGAGCTCAAGCACGGCCCGATCGCGCTGGTCGATGAAGCGATGCCCGTGATCGTCGTCGCGCCGTCGGACGAGCTGATGGAAAAGACACTGTCCAACATGCAGGAAGTCGCGGCGCGCGGCGGCCGCATCATCCTCGTCACCGACGAGGAGGGCGAAAAGCACGTCGGCCACGCTGTGGCCGAGACCATCGTGATCCCGAAGGTTTCGAGCTTCGTCGCGCCGATCCTCGCCGCGATCCCTGTACAGCTGCTCGCCTACCACACCGCCGTGGTGATGGGCAGCGACGTCGACCAGCCGCGCAACCTCGCGAAGTCCGTGACGGTGGAGTAGGGGCCGCCGCCTGGGCGCCCCGGCCTCGTCCTTCGAGGCTCGCCTAGGCTCGCGCCTCAGGATGAGGCCTCAGCAGCGCCGCCGAAGGCCCAGTAGACCTCATGGTGAGGCGCGAGCGAAGCGAGCCTCGAACCACGAGGGCGTGGCGCTACGCTTGCCTAAACGCGACCCCTGTGCCACCTCGCACCCATGTCCTCGCCGCCGCTCACCATCGTCCCGCCGAACCGTCCGCTCCGGGGGCGCGTCACCCCGCCGGGCAGCAAGTCGATCACCAATCGTGCCCTGCTGCTGGCGGCGCTCGCCAACGGCACGAGCCGGCTGACGGGTGCGCTCAAGTCCAAGGACACCTCGCTGATGGCCGCCGCGCTCAGGCAGATGGGCGTGAGCATCGACGAGCCGGACGAGACCAGCTTCGTCGTCCGGGACACGGGCCGGCTCGCGCCCCCGCGCGTTCCGCTCAATCTCGGCAATGCCGGCACTGCGACGCGGTTTCTGACG